>Ga0315289_10007383_pt1 | contig 16013 bp, 20 predicted proteins | sample YL17G11_40_MG_FD_203452 | JGI IMG/M metagenome (GOLD analysis project Ga0315289, IMG submission 203452) | Sediment microbial communities from Yellowstone Lake, YNP, Wyoming, USA - YL17G11_40 | ecosystem: Environmental > Aquatic > Freshwater > Lake > Sediment | place: USA: Wyoming | collected... | reverse complement strand
ACTTGCGGGGGCGAACCGAGTGACGGACAATACCGTCACTCGATTCAAAATCCCGTGCGTTAAGCATGGGGGTCTCCCGGTTAGGGTGAACGACGGGCGGCGATTTATATTCGCGGCTCTTCAGGCACTTATCCTGCCGTCGTATGCTTAAACCCGGCATCGCCAACCGGGCACTGCTTAACCCCTTGGTTAAGGTTGACTGCTTAATGCTTCGGGCGAATCCGGTGGAATAAACACACCGGAAACGAAGCACCGATTTAACTATACTACCGAACGAACTGTCTTTTCCGAATTCTGATTGGTCATCATCAGGCGTCGCCTTACGACGCGACCGTGGCAATACGCGACTGCCACGGTTTCGACCTTCGGGGACATTGCCCCCTATCGCGTATCTTTAAAGTCCCCGCATTATCTACTATCCTCTATCACAGAGGAGGGACTAACCTCGCTACTACCGATTAACCGTCATATCTTTATGACGGTGTAACCGATATCACTTGACGTTTTGACCGGAGGCACACGGCGGTTGACGTCGAACCACTGTGCAAGCCGATTAACTTGCACCCCATTTCTGTATCCATTGTGCATGGATTTAAACCACTAACCACCACCCGCCCGTTCAACTACGTTCAGTTAATAAAATCGCATAGTACACCCCGCTTGTTATACGTTCACCTGAATTGATGAACGTATTTTGACGGGCTGACTGACTGACGGGCTTTTGAACATACTACTGAAAGAACTGTCTTTTCCGCAGGAAGGAATGACTGTTATAACTAACCAATCATCCTTTTAACATACTACTGAAAGAACTGTCTTTTCCGTAAGAAGGAATGACTGTTATAACTAACCAATCATCCTTTGAACATACTACTGAAAGAACTGTCTTTTCCGTAAGAAGGAAAAGCGGAACAATTTACTTTTCCTCTTCATAACATACTATCAAAAGAAGTGTCTTTTCCGCAGGAAGGTATTTTCCTTTTCCTTCCTTTTCCCTTTATCATACTATCAAAAGAAGTGTCTTTTCCGCAGGAAGGTATTTTTCCTTTTCCTTCCTTTTCCCTTTTATCATACTATCAAAAGAAGTGTCTTTTCCGCTTGTAAAAAAGCTATTTTTTCCCAGCAAAAGCCATGCCAAAAATTGGTCGTTTAAGGTGCAGAAAGTGTTTGCTCTAAATTAAATTTCCTGGCCTCCTCCTGGCCTTTTAGGTTGTGGGGGCACTTCCTTTAGAAGGCCAGCATCTATGGTCTTCTGGGTTGGCATCCAATGCTCAAGCCTTTTGGGGAGGTTTCCTAATGCCTTCTCATAGTGTCTTTCTTCTAAATAGTCTATTAATATTTATTACTGTATTTCATTCTATATGTACGAGGAGAGATTTAGATGCTTCGAAATATATCTGGGTTAATTCGTAAATTAGTTGCGAAGGTAGAGGGTGCGGGTAGGGCGTCGGCTAATTTGCGTGAGGATTTGCAGACGTATATCAGGGAAGATTTTTTGACGGAGATGAAGTATGATAAATTGATTTATAAATTACGTACGGATATAAGTAAGGTATCTCCGGTAATGGATATTGAATCGATATACGATGTATTTGTGGATCGTTTTATAGATGAGGAGAGGACGTGGCATTTAGTAAAGGGTCCTCTTACGAGGAAATTAGTTGAGGAGGGTTTAAGTTCTTCTGAGGCTTTGAATGTGATATCGCCACGATTTTCTCGAGGATTAAGCGATCGGGAGCGTGAGGTATTAGATAAGTACACGGAGAAGGAGATAGGGCCTGGCAAGTTGAATCCGCATTATGGTGAAATTGGGAAGATGATAAATACGAATATTCAGCGGGTATTTACCATTTATGTTTATAACTGGAAAAAGGATAAGGAAAAGAAGGAAGAAAAAGAGACTGGATTCAGTAGGGATTTGCCTCAGACATTTGATCCGAAGGATGAATTAGATAGGGAGAAGGCAGATGCGGAGCAGGCGAAGAAGGAATATAGTTGGGAGACGCCCTTAATGAAGGAGACGATGGCGTATATAGAGGAGCATGCTCCGAAGGGTGATGTTGAATTATACAAGAAGATATTGGAGTATCGATCAAATTTGGAGCGTAGTAAGAAGGAGAAGAAGGTACCTTTTAGGGAATTGGGTAAGGAATTTGGTGTATCTGCGGATAAGGCTGAGGGTGCGTGGAAGAAATTAAAGGAGATGTTGACGAATTTTTTTCGATCGAACCCGGAGTTGGTGAAGTCACGTCCTCGGATTTTGAAGGATGATAAGCTTATAAATGAGGAAGGTGAGGAAGTGGAAGTACCGAAGTACCAGGTATTTATGAAAGACAATACGGATAAGCAGGAGTCATTATACAAGTGGTTGCGGTGGAAATTTGGAGATGGTCGGGCACCCTCGGAGACGACGCTTGAGACTTTGAAGTATTTATCGGAGGGATTGAGTGTTGATGAAATAACGGAGAAAAAGTTAAAGGATCAGGATGAGGAAGACGCTAAGATAAAATCTAAGATTAAGAATACGATTACCAAGATAAAGAACCGGAATTTTGATAAGGAGTATAAGGAGTGGTATGAGGAGTATGAGATGAATAAGAAGGTGGCATTTTACCGTCTTATGTGTTCGTCGTTTGGAATAGCATTGGATTATGATTTAATTTAGGAAAAATTTTTTTTAATATAAAATCTCTTTCGAAAGGTTTCACTTATGTCTTCAGAAGAAAAAATTGTGGATTATGATATTATTGGTCGTGATGCCGTGGTATTGGATTACGATAAGATAGGTGCTGGTGTGGATCCACAATTTTTGAAGAATAAGACGACGCCTGAGCAGCAGAAGGCTATTGATGAGGCCCGCCGGAAATTTTTAGAGAAGGGTGAGCGTAGCCAGCTGAAGCGGGAAGAGGATTCAGCGAAGTCTGAATCTGAGCGTCGTGAGACGAAGCCTTACAAGGAAGAGCAGACGAAGCGGATATTGGAGGAGCAGAAGAAGGATAAGGAGAAGTCGGAGGAGGGTCAGAAAGGTGTTCGGCCGGAGTTTAAGGAAAAGGAGCGGCCGGATCTTCCAGGGAGTGTGATGCAGTCCTTGAAGGATATAACACATAATACGCGGTGGATAGAGATTGATGTTTATTTCAGGTCGCCATTTTCACATGGCCATGAGTTTATTGCGGATGCTTTTAAGGAGTTGAAGGAGGAGCAGCCTGATTTGACCTATGATGATTTCAAGCAGGATTTTCATTGGGATCGGTATGAGATAACGATTGATCGTATGCCGCGGAAGAAGAATCACATAGAGTACAAGTTTATTAAGAAGGGCTTGAAGAATGTATATAACACGGACAAGAATTTGTTATTAGAAGAGCCCTATGAGGAGACTTTGAAGGTTAATGGAAAGTCTGTTGCTGAGACTGAGGATACATTTCAGATGATACATGACTGGGTACGTAAGCATGTATTGCCGGATGGTCTTATCCCGAAGGGTGCATTTTCGAAGGAATTCCATAATTTGGAATTTTCACCTGCTTCGAGCCAAACGGAAGCTACCAAGGACAAGCCCTACCGGCCTATGTCATATCCCGGTACGGAGCATTTCAAGACGATGCATCATCGGGTATTTAAGGAAGATGCTCCGCATAAGGAGTGGGAATCACAGAAGGAGACGTTCAAGGCTTTGAAGAAGCTTGGACCTTTGGATCGGTTGAAGGGTCATGAAGAGATCATGAAGAAGATGAAGGAGAATCTGGTTGCGATTGATAATTTGTTTGCTGATATAAAGAAGCAGGACAAAGAACTTTTTGATTTGAAGATTGAGCGTGGTGGAAAGAAAGAGGATTGGGAGGATTTACAGAATGAGATTAATCAGGGTAAACTTATAATGCCGAAGGCTGAGGGTGATAAGCCTGAATTGGAGTCATTGACGGATGCTGAGAAGAAGGTGCGGACTGAAAAGATTAAGACGTTGAAGGAAGAGGCTGAGAATCTTGATGAGAAGATCAAGGATCTTGAGGCCAAGATCAAAGTTGAGAAGGATAAGACTGATGAAAAGCGTAAGATATTTGAAAAAGAGAATGAAGCATTGGTAGAGCAGATCAAGAGGGATTCTGGTAAGGCAATTGTTCAGAAGGAGTTCATGCGGAATAAGCTTAAGGATTTTTATGAGTCACATCCTGACAAGGATAAGATAACGCCTTTGGTTTACGTGGCATCTTTTCCAGAGCCTTTTATTCTTACAACGGCGGCTGAGAAGGGTCGTGTTCCTTTTTTGAAGCCGGATGAATCGGATGCCAAGGTCAAGCGTTTGTTTGAGTTATTTGATAAGTATGATATAAAGTCCAATCCGAATCCTCGGGGCTGGTTGACGCCGACCAATTTGAAAGTTTTGGCGAGTTTTTTACGTTCCATGATTTTGGCTCATCAGGAGAAGGAAATAAAGGGTTTGGGGATGTCGAAGAAGGATTTGAAGAAGAAGGAGGATGCAGGAGAGCCTAAGGAGTTGAAGCGTAAGGACAAGGATAATATTGCGGATATAGAGAAGGCGCATCAGGATGAGTTGGAAATGGCTATTCGGGCCTTTCCGGCTTTTATTAAGGATCTTAAGGATCGGGCTAAGAGATATCAGACCTCGAATGCTCTTGATTATACAACTTTGCCTTCGAGTGGTTGGTTAGAAGATGAACAGGTATATACTAAGACAGAGACTGAGGTGGCCAGGCTTTTGACTGAGAAGCCCAAAGATAAGTTAAAGCCGATTCAGGAGAGTGGTTTGGAGCGTGGAGAGTTCAAGCAGTTGTTTGCTTTTGTGTCGGCTATGATTAGGGGTTTTAAGGGTATGGGTCAGAGGTTGAAGAGTTCCCCTGTGGAAACTGGTTCGGACCAGAGTATTGTGCAGAAGCATGAAGAAATGAAAAAAATTATAGAAGATACGATTCAAGAGCGTAAGAATATAGAGACGAAGCTTAAAAAGTTGATTTCTGAAAAGAGTACTTATGAGGCTCTTTTAACTCCGAAGGAGTTGGAGGATTTACGATCGTGGGAGATTGAAGATGCAAAGTATGATTCTTATATTATTGATTTGGAAAAGAATGTTAAAACTCCTAAGTCTCCTGGCCAGTTAAGAAAGGACATTGAAATAGATTTTGATACTGTAACTAGCAGGCTGCATGCTGGTTATATTATTCAGCATATGTATATAGACCTGGCGAATAATTATGATACTCGGTTGGGGAATTTGAAGGCACAGGCGGAATCAGAGACAGATAAAGTAAAAAAACAAAAGTTAGAAAAGGCATATAAAATTATGTCTTTTAGTGATGAGCCAAAGAAAAAGGTACGTGAGACAGCTTCTATGTTACGTGCTGATTTGGCGCGGTTGGAGAGTATCAAAAAAGATCTTAAACGTTCTGACATCAGTGATAAGGGTGTAGATGAAGATGCCGGGAAAAAGAAAACGAATACGGAATTAAAAGAAGACATTGAAAAAATGATATCTGGGCATGATACGGTAAAGGCCGAGATAGATGCATTGGTTAAGGAGGCTGAATCCAGGAAAGAAAGTACTGAAGAGATGGCAGAGTTGAGGATTGTTCAGGGAGAATTGGCTATTTTGGATAAAGAGCTTAAGGATATTAACAGTGCCTTAAAAATGTATTACCCGTCCAGTCCTGCTACAAACATTATTAACAGTTTGAAACCATTCTTGAATTATTTCTCCCGGTTATATGGATTTCTTACCAAGACCATTACTTTCAAAGAAAAGTATTTGCAGTATGAACGTAAATGGGCTTCGGAGCAGGCTGATTATGAAGAAATTGATTCTTCTATGGAAGTCGAAGCGAAGGAGAAGACCCGGGAGGAACATCTGGACAAAATGACAGATCTGAAGGATGGCATTGCTCAGGATGCTATAGATTTGGCACGGTTGGATATTCATGGTAAGGATCAGGAACGTGAAATTAAGGCTGCGATAGGTTCTATGAAGAGTGCTATTACTCAATATATGAATATTTTTTATTTGCCTGAGGTTCGGCCCGGTTTGACGTCACGTAGTGCTGCGAATGCAGGCAAGGATGAAGAAGAGCTTGCTTTGGAAAAGAAGATTCGAGACATGGAGGAGGATTTGGCTGTTGCACAGGGTGCAGGTCCGAAGGCCAAATTGGAAGCTGAGTTGAAAGACCTTCGGCATGAATTGCGGTCTAAGCAGTTGGTTCGGTTCCGCATTCCGGAATCCCGGCTGCATGATGCCAAGAAAGTTATTGAGAAGATGAAGGATAATCCCAATAAGAAGGTTAATGAGTCGGCTCCTGCGGCCCAGAAAGAATTTGATGATCTTGTTGCTACTGTGACGAAGGCCTTTAATAAGGGCTTTACTGGGGCACAGGTGAAGGAATATGCTAAGGAGAAGGGCATATCTCATCATAAGGCTGGTGAGGCCTTACTGAAGCACCAGGATGCTTTGGTACAAGCTGCGGTGGAAGATTTTATTGCACGTTGGGAAGATTTTGAAAAATATACTGATGATAAAACTAAAGAGCCGAAGGATCATAATGTAAAAGAGGATTCTCGACTTGGGCAGGCAGTCAAACATGTTTTTCCTGAACTTTTTAAACAGACTGCACCGATGAAAGTTTTTGATATTCCTAAGCCAGCTATTCCAACTCCTGATGATATTATTGATATGATTGAGAAGACCTGGGGATCTTCAGGGTCACAAACTGGTCAGAGACCTGAGCCCAAGTTTGATAAAGAGAAGAAAGTTGAAAAGGAAGAGATTGATAAGGCTAAGGAAGAGGGGGATGAGCTGACCCATGATGAGCTTGTAAAGCGGTACCGGGATGAGATGGCCGAACAGATGGGTGGTGGAGGCGGTGGCGGTGGTGCGAAGGGTCGGAAGCGGGAAAAGCTTATTAGGCCCAATCCTCCTTCTTATGCTGGGGATCTTGTTAAGAATATAGCAGTAGAGAGTTATAAGAAGGGTATGGATGGCGGGGATATTATCAATGATGCTTTGACTGAGTGGTTGTTTCCCATGAAGAAGCAGCTTGAGAAAGCCCAGGATCAGAATCCTGATGCTTACATGGATCCTCAGGATGTTTTGAATGAGGCTCGCACTGCAATTACCAGTATGTACGGGAAATGGAGTGGGACTGGTTTATTGAGTTTGAAGGTTTATCCTTCTACGACCAGTTTCAAGAATCCTCCTCGTGGAGTAAACTGGGCTCGTACTCCGGATATTGCTATTGATAGTTATGCTGAGGCCATGGAATTTGATCGTATTTGGAAAGATATGATAACAAGATTGAACTGGTATCTTGAGACGTCCAAGTTTTCTATTCCGAAGCTTAAATTCATTACTCCGTCTGAGTTCAATAAGCATCTTAAGAACATCGATGAAAAATGGTACCCTTATGATTTTATAGGGGCGGCATCTGAGTGGATGAAAGCTGAGAAGCTTGAGCCTGGCCGGCAGCGTGATATTCCGCATCCAAATAAAATTGGTCCGATGCCTGGGAAACCTATAGAGGAAACATCTCAGCCTGGTAAAGAAGAGGGACAGTGGGAAAAAGAGAAGGTGAGAAAAGAGCAGACTGAGAAAGATTTGGCAAAGAGATATGATACTTTTGAGGAAAAGTATGAAAAGGACCATAAAAAGGACCGTGATTTAAGGCCAGGATTGGTAGAAGAATTAAAGAAGAAATTCAGACAGAGGAATCCAGGTTTGGATGTTCCGAAAATGGCACCTAAAGAGACCCCTGAGGAAGCGAAGAAAAAACTTATTGAGAAGGAATTCCGTAATCGTAAAATTCCTGGTCCTGAGGGCAAATATTATGAGGAGGAAAAGTTCCAACGAAATAAAGCTCCAGGATTTATACCAGCAAAAGGTTTGCCCGGGGAATCTCGCGGTGAGTGGCGTAGTGCTACTGATCTGATTGATTATCCGACCCAGATGTCGGCTAACATTGCTGCGAAGTTTATTGGGACGGACTTGCCCCAGGATGAAATAGACGCTGTGCTTTCTTAATGTTTATAGGCTGGGGTTTCTGGGACGAATATTTTTCGGATGGGGCAGACTTCTGCTCCATCCTTATTTATTGGTAATACTGCATAGAATAGAATCAGCGGGTAAGACATAATGGTCTCAGGCTGGCTTTTTGTGTGATGACAGATTCTAACCTTTTAAGGAGATAATTATTATGAAGAATATTATTGCATCGATAAAGAAGTTCGTAGGTATTTTGATGCTATATGTAAAAAATCCTTTCAACAAGATCAAGACCGAGGTTGATAAGGTTTACCATGAGTTTGTGAACTCTGTAGATGGTAAGAAAATTTTCGAACAGGCCAAAGCCAGATTGACCGCGGATAGTAAGGATGCGGTTATTGAAGAAGTTCTTGCCTTCTTTAAAGCGAAGCTGGTTCTGGCAGCCAAGGGAAATTCAAAATTGGTTGAAGTACTCATGGATTATTTTAAAGGCAAAATTCTGTCATCCCTGAAGAAATAATGCCATGATGCGTTCTATAGCCTATACCATTAAATGTCTTGCCGGTAGTATCCTGGACCCGTCTATTAAAAATCCTCTGCCGTCTTTAAGAGAGAAGGCAGAGGATATTTATCAGGAATTCATTTCCTCTGAGAAGGGTAAGGATGCATACAAGGCTGCTGAAAAAGAATTCCCGAAGGCTTTGCCCTGTAGGACTGAAGATATTCTGGCCAAGCTGACGGATGAAATCAAAGAGGCCGCTGAGAAAGATCCTAATAAATTTCAGATTTTGAGAGCTTATATTCGGGACAAAATTTTTGATGGTCTTCTCTAATTTATGATTGGTTGTATGCCATGCAGACTATTGCTTCCCTCCTAAGAGTTCTTGCCTACAATATCAAGGATTTTGCCAATTTTAAATCTGACGGCTCCCTGGAAATAACGATCGATAAAGTCCCTATGGAGGTCTGGAAAAAATTTTCAGATGCCATGAAGACCTTAGGTTACCATTACCTTGGGGCTCAGGATGCCCTGGAACTCACCAGGAAGCGTTCTAAGGACGGTGGAGTCACGGTGGTGTATAGTCCTGGCAAAGGGAATGAAGACCATATAAAGGCCTTTTCCGCGGCCGTAGGAAAGAAAGATCTGCATAAGCCTCATTCCAATAAATCTATTATTCAAAAGGCTATTAAACAATTTGGGGTTACGGAAAATCCTTCTACGGCTGGATTTATTCTTTCTGATGGTCGGATGTTGGATTTTGGTGGGCGGTCTGGTCAGAGAGACCGGGACCATCGTGAAATAGGATCCATTTTACCAAAGGGTGAGAGAAGTGGGCATGAGGCTATAGTAGAGTTTGGGAAATTGGGTAATATTAGAATGCATATTGGATCTGTGGTTTCTTTTGATGTTTATGTTCGGCCGACCGGGGAGCAGCTGGATAAGATTGAGGACATACTCTATCAATTTAAGAAGTATGCTGTAGTGGTAGATGTTGCCGGTCATAGTCAGGAATTTTCAGAAAATCCTGAAGGTGTTATTGAATTCATAAAAGATAAGACTGGTTATTAAATGGAACTGTCAATAAGGGTTGCCCAACGATATAGCGATCGGATAAAACAGGCCGATGAAGAGTCCCCTGAAAAGATAAAATACCCACGGACGCCCCACCTGCCCTGGTCCCCTGGTTTTACCCTGGACGATGTAAATTTGAAAAATGTAGAACATCTTATTGATACGGACATTATTGTTACGGAGAAGCTGGACGGTGAGAATACGACAATCACTCTTGATTATACCCATGCCCGTAGCCTTGATAGCCGGGATCATCCTTCTCGGCATTGGCTGAAGAACATGTGGATGCAGAAGAGGCATGAGCTCCCAAAGGGTTTGAGGATACATGGGGAGAATCTGTATGCTAAGCACAGTATTAAATATGAGGAGCTCCCATCCTATTTCATAGTTTTTGCTGTGAGTGAGGGGGCTAATTTTAAATCCTGGGATGAAACGGTGGAGTGGTGTCAGCTTTTGGATTTCAAGCATGCCCCTGTTTTATACCGCGGTAAATTCAATGAAAAATTTATTAAGGATTTATATACCGGTAAAAGTAAATTCGGTGGAGATCAAGAAGGTTATGTGGTGCGAAAAGCCGGAGGTTTCCCGATTGCAGATTTTGGTAAGAACGTGGCTAAATTTGTCAGAAAAGGCCACGTTCAAACGGATCAGCATTGGATGACTCAAAAGATGGAAGTTAATAAGCTTGTAATAAAAGTTCCAGAATAATCTATGAAAACCCGTACCGACGAATCCAACCCTTTAGTAAAAAAGGTCAGACAATGGAAGCATGACCAGGCCATTGTCTCTTTGACTTTGGATGAGTTATTAAAGAAAACTAAGGGTAAAAAGGTCATTGTCGAACAGAAGGTAGATGGCCAGACCGGTATGTTGGGTCTTTCCAAAGGAGCTGATGCTGAATTTGGCACCTTGGGAGGGGTCGTTTATTCTGAGCTGCCCGTTCTTGATGAAATAAAGAAAATTTTAAAACTTCATGGACTTAACCAGGCCTTGATAGTCGGAGAGATGGCTGGATATGAGAATGGGAAGATCATACCATTCAACCAGACTGAATCCATTATAAAGAATCCCAAGTCCAATAAAAATCTGGTTCATTGGTTTCCTTATCAAATTATCGAGCTTGAGAATAAAGCGTTTTCTACGACCTCCTTTGAAGAATACCGGAAGACCTGGCCTCAGCTGCAGAAGATCTTCGCGGGATCCAAATTTGTCCATCCGGTAGAGACTTCAGAAACCATCCAAGAAGGTTGGGATAAGCTTGTACTATCAGAGAAGAATGAAGGTATAGTAGTTCATTCTGATGAAAACAAGGTTTACAAGTGTAAGCCTGAGTTCAGCTATGACCTGGTGATTGTGGCTGTAGGAAGTAAGAAAGGCAAGAATTGGCCGAAGAAGCAAATCGGTATGACCTTGATGGCCTTCATGGATAAGGACAAGGTATTCCGTACGGCAGGACACATAGGGACTGGTTGGACACGGGAGCAGTCTCAGGAGCTCTTTAAATGGGCTCAGGCCAATAAGGTTGGGGAAGACGATACCTACGTGTGGGTGAAGCCTCAGAGGGTTGTAGAGACAGTTTGGGAGAGGACCACAATCAAGGAGATGCCCTCTTTTGAGTATTCTGGGGGGAAGTATAATTCGGTTGGGAAGAAGATGTCTGGTACGATTGTAAAGCCGCGGTTTATCCGGTACCGGGATGACAAGTCGGTTACGCCGGCCGATCTGAGGCTGACCCAGATTCCGGATTGGACTGAGAGGCAAAAGATGGCACACAGGGTGGCCTGCAAATTTATAGCGGTGAGCTAAAATGGAAGGTATTTTTGTTTTATCCACAAGTCTTACGGTGGCAATTATTCTGGGAATATTTTTCTTGTGGAGAACTCCAAAGAATTGCCCAAAATGTCATACCTTTTTAAAAAAAGAAAAAATTAATGGTGGAACCTTCTTTGTGTGCAGCAGCTGCGGGCACATGGAAGAGATAAAGAAGGATAAATATGGTAAGACCGAATAATGTAGCATCCAAGTTTTTAAGGCTGGCCATGGATATTCCTCAGGGTCTAAAGAATGTCATCCGTACAGTAGCCAGTAAGATGAAGAAAAATTTTCATTTTGAAATGCCGGCCGATGTAGAATGGCGTACCTATGACCACCCAGAATATGATACGGATAAAAAGCAGAACACCAAAAAGGATGACGGGGGATTTATCACGAAGGATTTTAAGAAAATTTACATAGACCTCGACAGTTTTAAAAATAAATCTTATGAAGATTTTGTTGCCCATGAAATGGGACATTTCCTTGATAAGTATCTTGGCGGCGGTAGTTATTTTTCTCATCAGATAAATAAGAATGCATCATTTGAAATTTTTGCAATGATGGTTGATTTTGTGTTAAATAATGGACATTCAGGTGGTGCGGTACAAACAGAATTATATAATGCGGCTTGTGATAAAATTGGGATACCCAAAGAAGATCGTGTCAAACCAGGAGAACCCTTATGACAGAACGAGAAGAAATCCAAAAAGAAATTGATGAAATAAAGAAAAAATTGAATGTGGACAAAGTGAAACTCGAAGATTTGAAGAAGAAAGTCGAGCCTCTTACTGAGACCTACAAAAGGGATACTGAACGGGCGGTCTCTTGGCTTGAGGATCTTCAGAATGACCCTAAGTCTTTGGTTCGAATTATGTCCGAGTTGGAAACCGTAAAAAAGACACAAACGGAAATTATGGAGATTCTCGAAGCAATCGAAGAGCTGGAAGGTGAAAAGGGCAGCATTAAATTACATGAGGACGATATTGAAAATTATCAGGATGAATTGAAGTATGTTAAAGCGTCATATTCTGAGTATTTGAAGGTTCTGGCTTTGCAACTGATGGCTCAGAAAGCTGACGTTGCATGAAGAACTGTTTCAAGAGGGATTGTTCTAATTGTCCTGAACCTGATTTCTCGGAATGTGAAGAGATTCAGAAAAAAATTTTAAGTGAAATGAACCAAGTAACACAGGTTGATCTTGATCGTGTTTTTGGGCAGGATAGGACCTAATTATGGCCTCGATAGATGAGCATGTGCAGGATTGTATAAATCAGTTAGGGGAGCCTTACAGAGAAGTCCATGAGTGGTTGGATGCCTTTTTTCCTGTAAGAAGAAGTCACCACAGAATAATGAGACACCACGATGAGGGTATTGAAGAAGCCAGGAAAAAATGGGGGGATCAAGCGGCCATCGCAGCCCATATTCATGTATTGAAAGATTGTTCTGGTAAAATACCCACAAGGGAAGAAGCTATTTTGTTTGATATTTTATCTTAGCAAACCAAACCTGTTTTATCAAGGTCTTCTTTCAGTAACTTCGTAATTATGGGCACGTAGCCCATATCCCCACCATGCCTTCGATCTATGGGTACAGTATTATAACGAACGAACATATAAATCCAGTTGACACATAAATTATACTTTGCTTCGGCTTCTGTTTTCCCTATGCCGACTATAGGCGATCCTGGTAAGGCCCGGGGGTCTGCCCGGAATTCTTCGCCACTTTGAGTGATTTCAATTTTAAGGGCTTTTTCGATGTTGGGTAAATGCACCATATTTTCTCCTATTTTAAGGGCTTTTTCGATGTTGGGTAAATGCACCATATTTTCTCCTGATATCAAGTTTCAAAATCCTCAAATTCTGTTTCGTCAAAATTTGAGTCGGCCAAAAGCATTAAATTTTTACCTTCATGAGCTGCTAAAAATCTGCCAAGCTTTTCCATAACCTCAGGATCTTTGGAATAAAAATCCCACGTTGCGTATCCTTGTCCGACCCAAATACTCTTTTTAGTTTCAACACATATAAGGTGGTAACATATGCTCATATATTAAGGCCTGTGTCCTGAAGTTGATATTTCATGGTTCTCATGTATTCGTTATAATCAAGATCGGTCTTTGGAAAAGCGACTTTTGCAACGGGATTTTTTTCAGCCTTGTTATTTATTTCCTTTGCATGATCAGTTGTATTTAAAAAGAATCCATACCCTAAAGATTCAAACCATCCTGATTTTGGGAAGTCCATATCTGGGAGCAGAAAAGTTTTCGCAATCAGAATACCCCCGGATAGTTTTTCGAATACTACTACCCCGTTTCTTACATTTGCAAAGATGAAATTATCCTGTATACAATATTCGTTAGCATGTAAGACCAGAAATCTCAGCATGTCTGCTGGAGTAGGGTACGTGTTCCGGAGCTGTTTGTAGGCCAGCAGAAGCAGCGGAAAGGTCTTATAACAGTCTCCGCGTTCCTGATATTGCTCAAAACAATGGGACGTATAGAAAATATGATCATGAATGGAACCAGGAGAATTCCCATACAGTCGGCCAAATTCAGTCTTAAAGATAGTCTCAAAATTTGTCCTGAAACCTCTTCTCTTTATGCTAAAATCATAAATATTAGCCCATTCCCCATAGTATCTTTTGAATTCATGAAGTATAGATTCTTTATATTTTTCTTCTTGTGAATGGGATATTTTTAATTTTTTGTAATTTTTAAAAGTCTTTTCATAGGAACGATTCATAATTAAATTGACCATGACATGAGGATGTTTCTCAAGAGCCACTGTTTTAAAATGGCCGTTGAGAGCCAAACGCATCTCGTCGGTAGTTTTAAAGTAATCAATACCGGATTCTTTAATCTCCATTTTTTTGCCGTCGGGCTTTCTGATAAGTATTCCATTTGTCCTTATTTTTTAGCATATACTGCTCGTGAGAAAGCCTGCGAGCCACATCGATATAAACTGTCCTCATGGGGCACCAATTTATGAAAGATTCCTTTGCTCCTAATTTCCATGAGGAACAATGCATTTTGTGGGTTTTACTAAATAGTTTGCATAATTTATTTCTGCAGCACGATGCCATATCATGGTCCTCAGATCTTTCTGCATATGTAAATATCGGTTACACCATCTGATTTTAATGTTATTTTAAAGCCCTCTTTTGAAAAGGCCTTATTAAATTCTTCCGGTGAAATCCATCGGAATTCAGTGAAGTGTGGATCCATGCCCTCTGCTATTTGAACATGCTTTACCATATCCTTGACTAGCCATGATACTTCTATGTAATTCAGGCCAGTCCTTTCATAGTAATAGTGTTTTACCCGGGGTACTGTTGAGGGCTTTTTATGAAACGTGTTAAAAATAAAAACCCCTTTGGGAGCCAAAGCCCTTTTAATTTTTTCCGCATGCTCCGGTGTGAACCAGTAATTTATACCCTGTTGACAAAAGATGGCGTTAAAGGTTGAGGTTAAATTAGATAAGGCTTCATCCACAGTCATACAGAATTTGTTTATAGGTTCATCAATTGGGTCTATCATGGTCAGGGATTCATCAACAGCACAGACGCTTTTGATACCTCTTTTCAAAACTTCTCTGGACAGCCGGCCACCTCCACAACAAAGATCCAAGACTCTTTTACCTTTAAGACTCCCGGCCAGTTCCACCATTTCCTTGGTGCGATCCCCACGGAGATATTTGGCGTAGAGCTTATCATAAGTTTTTGAATCAATTTCGTAGCTCATATTTCTCCTTTAGTTCTTCGGGATATTGGGTAGTAGTCCCGGTATGAGCGGAATAGGCCTGTAGTCCTCTCTGATATGAAGATCTAATTTATAATTAGAAGAGTTATTGAACGTCCTGTTAAAATCATCTTGGTATGTTTTTGCGAAAATTTTTGCTTCTTCAATGTCATGGGCGATAAAGTTGTAATGATAGCCCATATTCTGATTTTTAATAATACTTCTAAAAGTAAACACATAGAGTTCTGCCATATTATCTTCCTTTGGCCTTCTTCAGTGCAATGGATACTAATTTCGAGGCTTCCGGCTCCCCAATGATACGTCGGGCTTCATCCCTGGCACAACAGGCCGTGCTGGGGACAGGCTCACAATCACATTTTGCTCCATAGAAAGCCTGTAGGTCTGTGTAATCCAGTTCATAAAAAAAGCCATCGTCCAAAGACTGGAGTAGACGACGGGCTATATACACCCGTTCCTTGTCGGTCATTTTTTCCCTCTGCTCCTTCGTACACCATTCCAGTAACTTTGAACTCTTCGGTCATATTGTTGTTTGGTGATTTTTTTGATTTCGTCCGGAGTGTAAGCATTTAGGGCCACGAGTTCTATTTTTTGTTTGCCTGAGCGATGCTCTTTATCCAGGTATAAGGTGATGTACTCATACCCACTATCAGCTCCGGGGAACATAGAACCGTAGATTTTATGTATTGTAGATACTCCGAAGACCAGCAGAATAACACCTATAGTGCCATCCTTTTTTGTTTCGAAGTAATCCCCAACCTTGAATGGAAAAATTTTTTTCATATCAGTGTCCCGTCCTTTTTATAAAGCAGGAAGAGACCGTGGTCCCGGATGATGAAAGACCCAATAATAGCCCTTATGGAATCCCTTACCGTTCCGGGTGGGGCATA
>Ga0315289_10007381_pt1 | contig 16014 bp, 15 predicted proteins | sample YL17G11_40_MG_FD_203452 | JGI IMG/M metagenome (GOLD analysis project Ga0315289, IMG submission 203452) | Sediment microbial communities from Yellowstone Lake, YNP, Wyoming, USA - YL17G11_40 | ecosystem: Environmental > Aquatic > Freshwater > Lake > Sediment | place: USA: Wyoming | collected... | reverse complement strand
GCGGTGGTCTCGGCCATGTCGAAGGTGACGGACCTGCTGCTGGAGACGCTGCGGCGCGCCGAGAGCGGCGACCGGGTGGGCGTCGAGCACGATATCCGGCGGTTGCGGGAGCGGCACGTCCAGACCTGCCGCGAGTTGCTGCCGGAGGACCGCCAGACGCCCGTGCTGGAAGGAATCCAGGCCCTCATCGGGGACTTCGAGCGCATCACCGGCGGCATCGCCATGCTGGGTGAGTGGCCGCCGCGCTCGGTGGATGAGGCGCTGAGCATCGGAGAGCGCCTCTCGGCGCTGCTGCTGGCGAGCTGCCTGGAGAGCCAGGGCCTCCGCGCACAAGCCGTGAACGCGGCGGAGCTGATCGTCACCGACGCGGTCTTCGGCAACGCCACGCCGCTGATGGAGCCCACGCGGGAGAAGGCCCGCGCCCGGCTCCTGCCGCTGCTCGAAGCGGGCATCCTGCCCGTGGTGACAGGCTTCAACGGCGCCACTGCCGATGGCCGCCCGACCACCCTGGGACGCGGCGGATCGGACTTCTCGGCCTCGATCCTGGCGGCCTCGCTCGACGCCGCCGAGCTGTGGATCTGGACGGACGTGGACGGCATCATGACCGCCGATCCGCGCCTGGTTCCGGACGCCGCGGTGCTCGAAGAGGTGACCTACTCGGAGGCCGCCGAGCTGGCCTACAACGGGGCCAAGGTGCTGCATCCGCGGACCCTGGCGCCGCTGATCGAGCAACACATCCCGGTGTGGAGCAAGAACAGCTTCGCGCCCGACCGTCCCGGCACCAGGATCGTCCCGCGCATCCAGGCCGCGAGCGCCGCCCGCGCCGTCACCTCCCTGGCCAACGTGGCGCTGATCTCGATCGAGCCGGCCAGCGCCGTGCTCAACGGCACCCAGCTGATGGGGCGCGCCCTGGACGGGATCGGAAGAGCCAACGTCGAGTTGCTGGCGCTCTCGTCGTCCTCCTACCGCCAGAGCTTCTGTTTCCTGGTGCGGAGCCAGGAACTGCCGGCGGCCATCGCCGCGCTCGAGAACAGCCTCGAGCTCGAGCTGGCCCACGGCTATCTGAAACCCCTCGAGGTGGACGACAACGTCGGCCTGCTGGCGGTGGTGGGCGAGGGCATGCGCGGCACCTCCGGGCTGGCCGGGCGCATCTTCACCGCCATCTCCCGCGAGCAGGTCAACATCATCGCCATCGCCCAGGGGTCGAGCGAGCTGACCATCGCCATCGTGGTGCATCGCGACGGGCTGGAAAAGGCCGTGCGCGCCGTGCACGCCGAATGCCGCATGGCCGAGCAGGGGCGCGCGCGGGGCGCCAGCGCACTCCATCCCCTTTGACATCCACGTGCGATGGCGGAGACCCGCTCGGAATCCGCCTCGAGGTTCCGCGCGGGCGCCATGGTGGAATTCGCCGCCCGGCCCGCCAACGTGACGGTCCACCTCGGGTCTGTCTTTGCCGATGGGGAGACCGCGACGCTGGAAGTCCAGGCAACTTTGGGGTTCCTGCGGAGCCGGGGCAGGAACAGTTTCGGGATCGCCCAGCGCTCCTTGAACCCCGGCCAGTAGCCGGGCCGCCTTGCAAAACGCCCGGGCGGCGTCATAGCATCAAGACCATGCCATACCGCAAGGTTGCCCTCGCACTGCTATGGGTCGCCGCTTGGCTGCCGGCCGCGGAGCGCCAGGTGGATGCCACCTGGCTGCGCCGGCACGCGCCGGACCTCAAGGAAGGGCCCGCCGGCGTCACCACCCCGACCTGCCATTACAGGCCCATCTTCGGAGCGGGCGACCCGGATGCCCGCCTGCTCCGGGGCATCGCCCGCTTCGGCGAGATCACCGTGGAGGCGGGCGGCGCCTGCGCCCCGGTCAGCTACCCGGCCGAGGAACAGGTGTACGTCATCCTGGCAGGCAGCGGCGTGCTCCAATACGGCGACCAGAGGGCGCCGGTGCGCAAGAACGATTTCATGTACCTGCCGCCGGGAGTCGGGCACGGCATGGCCAACCCCTCGCAGCAGCCCTGCCGGCTGGTCGTGATGGGGTTCAGAATCCCCGCGGAGGTGAAGGCGGAGCCGCCGCCCAAGCTGCTGGTGGCCAATATCGACGAGGTCAAAAAGGAAGTCGTGGCCGGGCATCCGCCCTCCACGCTCTACCAACTGCTCATGGGTGACAAGAGCAGCAAGCGCGACAAGCTCGCCGCCGCGCACGTTCTGACCAGCCTCTTCGTGATGGAGTTCGGCGCCGGCGGCACCAACTTCCCGCACCACCACGACCGCGAGGAGGAGATCTACCTGGTGCTCGACGGCCGCGGCGAGATGGTGGCGGGCAGCGGCACAAACGGTATCGAGGGGCGGCGCCCGGCCAAGGCCGGCGACGCCTATTTCTTCCGGCTCAATTGCACGGTGGGTTTCTACGCCGGCAACCAGCCGGGCGAGCCGAAAAGCCGCATCCTGGCGGTGCGGTCGCTGTACCCGTTCCGACGCTAACCACAGGGAGGTGTATCACATGAGTTCCAAGGTCATGAGCCGCAGGGGCCTGCTGGCCGCCTCGACCGGCGCCGCGGCCGCCGCCTCCACGCTGGAGGCCGCTCAGGCCGAGCAGCCCCAGCCCGGCGGCGTCCGAAGGTACTCGGCGCCCAGCAAGCTGAAGATCACCGACATGCGGGCGTGCACCATCGCGGCCAACTACGATTACCCCATCATCCGCATCGACACCAACCAGGGCGTATACGGCCTCGGGGAGGTGCGCGACGCCGGCGTCAAAGGCATCGCCCTGATCCTCAAGGCGCACATCCTGGGCCGGAACCCGCTGGACCTCGAGGGCATCCTGCGCACCATCCGGCCGTTCGCCGGCCAGGGGCGCATGGGCGGCGGCTACAGCGCCGTGGACATGGCCCTGCACGACATCGCCGGCAAGGTCCACGGCGTCCCCGCCTGGCGCCTGGTCGGCCACCAGCACCGCGACCGCATCCGCATTTACTGCGACACCACCGGCCACAAGGACCCCAAGATCTTCGCCGCGCGCATGCTCAAGCGCAAGCAGATGGGCTTCACCTTCTTCAAGATGGACCTCTACACCAGCCTGGTGGCCGACCGCCCCGGCGCCGTTCACCAGAACGGCGCGGCCACCGACAAGGGCCTGAAGTACCTGTGCGAGTACATCGCCGCGGTGCGCGACGCCATCGGCTGGGATGCCCCGCTGGGCGCGGACCACTTCGGCCGCCTGTCGGTGAAGGACTCCATCCGCTACGCCCGCGCCTTCGAGCCTTACCAGTTGGCCTGGGCCGAAGACTTCATCAACTGGCGCGACTGGCGCGGCTACAAGGCCATCCAGGAAGCCACCACCACGCCCATCCTCACCGGCGAGGACATCTTCGGCCTGGAAGAGGGATTCCAGGACCTGATCGAGAACCAGGCCGTAGACCTCATTCAGCCCGACCCGGAGACCTCGGGCGCGCTGCTCGAGACCAAGCGCATCGCCGACTTCGCCGACCTGCACGGCATCCCCACGGTGCTGCACTTCGCCGGCTCGCCGGTGGGCTGCATGGCCAGTGTCCACATGGCCTCGACCCTCAAGAACTTCGTGGTCATGGAGAACCACGCCGTGGACTTCCCCTGGTGGAACGACCTGGTCACCGGGCTGCCCAAGCCCGTCGTCCAGAACGGCTACATCGCAGTGCCGGAGGCCCCGGGTCTGGGCGTCGAGCTCAACGAGCCGGTGGTGAAGGAACACCTCCGTTACCCCGGCTACTTCGATCCCACGCCCATGTTCGACGATTTCATCGTCTCGGGCTTCCGCCGCGTGGGCCCCTGGCCGCATTACGACGAAGAAGGCAACTGGGTGAACAAGACGACGTACTAAAGAACCGGGACTGTCCCAAGCGCCGCGCGACAAGTCACTCATAAGCCGGAACGCCCTGCGGCGCGGGCGGACTGTCCCCAATTTTTGAGTTAGGGGCTCGCCCTGCCGAGGGACTTCTGTCTACAGCCTTACTTCTTGGGCAGGCTGACGCCGAGCGCCTCGAGAATTTCTCCGTCCTTATTTACTTGACTCAATTTTGACTCCGCGCTATACTATTACTTGATGGGCTTCTTACTCGGCTTCGCGTTGACCTTTTCGACGATGGCCTTAACGTGTTTGACCACCTTAGGGTGGAACAGATGGCGAATGGCCTCCTCATTGGTCATGTCTCGCGGATGCTTCTTAGGCATGGTACTCCTATGATCCCTTATGAAACGAATCTTGTAAACCTAGTCGCTCACTTCGGCGGCAACGACGATAAGTGCAGATCTTATCTTGAACGCCTGAAGTGGCCCAAGGGTCCGGTATGTCCACGCTGCAATGCGAAGGGCGTGAACATCGCCAACCGTGAGTCATACGATTGCACCTCGTGCCATCATCAGTTTACGGTTAGCGCTGGCTCGATCTTCCACGACTCGCACCTTCCGCTCTGGAAATGGTTTTTGGCAACCTACATGATGGTAGAATCCAAAAAAGGAATATCCGCAAACCAATTGAAACGGACTCTGCAAATCAGCTACAAGACCGCGTGGTATCTCTGCCACCGCGTTCGACGAGCCATGCTGGAGGCGCAGCCTCAAAAACTGACGGGTACGGTTGAAATTGACGAGTCCTACATCGGCGGCAAGCGCCGTCATGTTGGCAGTGGAAATCTCGACAACAAGACGATGGTGCTCGGGGCTATCCAGCGTGGCGGCGAGGTCCGCTTGCGGGTGGAGACCCGTAAAAAGGCCAGCAAGAAGGTGCGCCACAAGTTCGTAGACGAAACGACGGACCCGAAGGCAGAACGTCTGATGACTGACGAATGCCCCGGCTACCTCGGGATTGCGGATGAAGACACTACCCATGAGACTGTCAACCACAAAGCCGAAGAGTGGGTGCGTGGAGACGTTCATACCAACAGCGTAGAGGGCGTGTGGTCCCTGTTCAAGCGGTCCATCGTCGGTTCCTATCATCAGGTTTCCACAAAGCATCTTGACGCCTACCTTGACGAATTCGAGTGGCGATTCAACCAGCGTGATAATCCGTACCTGTTCCGGGATACCATAAGCCGCCTGCTCAACTCTCCGAAGATGAAGTTCAAGGAACTCATTGAGAAGTCCGCCTAGTACGCTGAGACATTGGCAATACCGTCACGAAGTGACGCTCTCGCAGTGAATCTGTGAAGCTGATTTCCCATCGTGCATCGGTTATTGTCTGATAGTCAACACTTCCAAATCCTACCGCTAGCCAACCCCAGACATTACCGCCCGTAGGGATAGGAGCCGACATGGCCTTGTGATAAATGGAGTCGGTGGGTTTAATCGTCTCATACTGACCGGGAATGTTCTGAGGTCTAGTAATCTCTTTTAAAGAGCCCGTGTACCTACCGGACTTAGTGATGGCCACTACCGACCACCCATCGGCCGCGCTGGGCGCTTCTTGGTTGATGATCCTGATTTTAAACAGAGCCCAAACCTCTCCCCCTATAAGCGCGACGCAAGCGGACTCAAGTTCGCCAATTAATCCAGACCTCCTGGTCGACTTCAATTCCTCTACTGTTGCAGGAAGCGCACTCGCAGGCGAACGGTTCTCAATGGCCTGCTTTGCTCCTTCTTGTGAAGCGCTCCGGTTATTATGCGCAAGCTTCCAAATCGCGCCTGATATACTCCCAACAAGTGCGCCGGAACATGCTCCAATAAGCGTGAATATTGCGACAGTTTCCATAAGCCCAAGGCGACGACGCGCCCCTTCCTTTCCCTTGTCGAGGTGGGCAGCCACGAGACATGCGATTCCGGCAAAGAGGAGGATTCCTGCGGCAATCAACGCAGGAACAGGACCGAAGAGCTTATCAATCAAATTCGGCAAGGCAGCCCCCACGAGGAGAAACCCGTAGCCGAATGTTGTTTCCTTTGAGCCGGGCTGGAAGCCCATGCCAAAAGCCTACCACGTTTTGCATGAAGTAAACAATCACGGATTTCTCTCTGACGCGCATCCGGCTTCGGCAGCCGGGTTAGCGTGGTCTTCGGGTCGATCGGGTATTCCAGCCGGCACAGCCGGCTCAGCGCCTCCAGGGCGTCGTGGATCGTGATGGCATGCGCGTTGGAGTCGGTCGTTCCGAAGGCCGCGTGCAGCCGCCGCTCCATCTCGCGGCTGAGCTTCAGCGCCAGCCGGCAGCAGAACACGTGGCCTCGGGTCCGGCTCGCCTTGCGCACAAACACCGGCCGCACTTCGAGCAGGCCGGTCTTCATCTGCCGAAAGTCCCGCTCCACGCCGTAGACCGCCAGCCGCTCGGGACGGTACGGCTGGAAACCGGCGATGCCCTCAGCAGTCTCGAGGCGTGAGCGTCAGCTCCGAATACGGTTGCGGACCCGCACCACCGCGCCAGCCGCCGGTCAAACGCCACGTGTCGCCGGAGTCTCTTGAGGTCCACGCTCTCGTCGCGCGCAATTCGCTTGAGCCGTTCCTCCAGGGCGCTTCGAAGGGCCCCTCCCGTCGCGTATTTTCGGCTGTCGTTCACGCTGCCTTTGCCCTCTTCAGGGCTGGGATGGCATCGTGCCACTCCGGGTCCTGCTCGGCACGCCGGACTGGCGGATGGCTGATCTTGCCCTGGAGGAGCCATTCTCATCGGGCAAAATGCCCGTGCCCCGTGAAAAGGGCCAGTCTCTGGAAAATGGGGGCACATCAGGCTGACCCCTTTTCTTATACTGAAGAGAGGGGCTGGAATGAAGACGTACTGGAAGTTTGCCGCGCTGGTGGTGGTGATCGTGGGGACGCTGGTGTGGCTGGCCGCGGGCGGCTTCAGCGAGACCAAGACTTACTACAAGACCATCGCCGAGCTCAGCCAGATGGGCGCGGGGGCGGTGGGGAAGCGGCTGCGGGTGGCGGGGAACGTGGAAACCGGATCGATCGCGCGCACGGGAGGCCGCATGCACTTCGTGCTGCGCCAGGAAGATCGCAAGCTACGCGTCGTCTACCAGGGCACGACGCCGCTGCCGGACACCTTCCGCGACGGGGCGCAGGCCGTGGCCGACGGCCGGATGGGAGGCGACGGAGTCTTCCAGGCCACCCAGATCCAGGCCAAGTGCGCCTCGAAGTACGAGACGCAGCCGGGGCGCCCGGCGGCAGCGAACAAACGGGAAAGTCGGGGACCGGCAGGGGTGTCCACGGGGGGACACCCTAGCCCCTCCCCGACTTTCTAGTCATGGAAAACCTGGGATCCCTGGCACTGCTGATCGCCTTCTGTCTATCCATCTACGCCGTGGCCGGCTCGGTGGTGGGCGGCTGGAGGCGCAACCCGTTTCTCGAGGACAGCGCGCGGCGCGCGGTGTACGCCGTCTGGGTGCTGGTGACGGCGGCTTCGGCGGCGCTCGTGGCCGGCTTGCTGACGGACGACTTCCGGCTGGCCTACGTGGCCTCGAACAGCAGCCGGTCGCTGGCGCCCATCTACAAGTTCGCGGCGTGGTGGGGCGGGCAGGAAGGGTCGCTGCTGTTCTGGAACTGGGTGCTGGCCAGTTACGCGGCGCTGGTGGCGTTGAGCGGGCGCTCCCGGCGCAGCCTCGTACCTTACGCCACGGCCACGCTGATGGCGGTGCAGTGCTTCTTCCTGCTGCTCAACGCGTTTGTGGCGAGCCCGTTCCGCGTGCTGGCGGTGGGCCGCGGCATCACCGAAGTCCCGGACGGCAGCGGGTTGAACCCGCTGCTCCAGCACTGGGCCATGGTCATCCACCCGCCGGTGCTGTACCTGGGTTACGTGGGCTTCACGGTGCCGTTCGCCTTCGCCGTGGCCTCGCTGGTGAGGCGGGAACCGGGACACCAGTGGATCCACATCACGCGGCGCTGGACCATCGTGACCTGGCTGTTCCAGAGCGGCGGCGTCCTGCTGGGCGCGGCCTGGGCCTACGCGGTGCTGGGCTGGGGCGGTTACTGGGGCTGGGACCCGGTGGAGAACGCCTCGCTGCTGCCGTGGCTGACCGCGACCGCCTTCCTGCACTCGGTGATGATGCAGGAGCGGCGGGGCATGATGAAGGTGTGGAACGTGGTGCTGATTAGCGGGACGTTCCTGCTGTCGATCCTGGGAACGTTGCTGACGCGCTCGGGAGTGGTCAGCTCGGTGCACGCCTTCGGTAAGTCGCCGCTGGGTAGCTACTTTGTGGTGTTTCTGGGGCTGGCGCTGGCGGGGACGACTTACTTGATCCTCAGCCGCCTTTCCTTCTTGCGGACGGAAGCGCGGCTGGAGAGCGTGGTGTCGCGGGAGGCGAGCTTCGTGCTGAACGGGCTGATGCTGCTGCTGGTGTGCGTCGCCATCCTGTGGGGGACGTTGTACCCGCTGATCTCGGAGGTGTTCAGCGGGGAGAAGGTGACCGTGGGGCCCGCGTACTTCAACCGGGTCAACGTGCCGGCGGGGTTGTTTCTGCTGTTCCTGACGGGCGTCGGGCCGCTGGTGGCCTGGCGGCGGGCGTCCGTGGACAGCCTGCGGAGGAACTTCCTGTGGCCGCTGGCCGGGGCGGCGGCGCTTGTGGCCGGGCTGTTGGCGGCGGGCGTCCGCCACGGCTACGCGCTGCTGTCATTCGGGCTGTGCCTGTTCGTGGCGTGGGCCACCGCCGCGGAGTTTTACAGGGGCACGCGGGCTATGCAGGCCCGCACCGGACAGAGCCTGTGGCCGTCCGCCGTCGAGCTGATCCGGCGCAACACGCGGCGTTACGGCGGCTACATCGTGCACCTGGGCGTGGTGCTGATGTTCGTGGGCTTCACCGGTTCGGCGTTCAACCAGCAAGCCACGCTCGAACTAAAGCCGGGCGCCCAGGCGCGCCTCGGGCAGTACGAGCTGAGACTGGCCGGCGTGAGCCCGGTGGACAACCCGAACTACGCCGCGCAGACGGCCGTGGTGGAGGTGTCGCGCAACGGGCGCGCGGCGGGCGCCCTGCGGCCGGAACGGCGCTTCTACAAGGCCGGCGGGCAGGCGATTTCCGACGTGGCCATCCGGCGCGGGCTGCTCGAGGACCTGTACTTGAACTTCGCGGGCCTCTCGGAGGACGGTCAGCGGGCGGTCCTCCAGGGCTACGTTTTCCCGCTGGTATCCTGCATCTGGATCGGGTCGGCGGTGCTGGTGCTGGGCGGCTCGATCTGCCTGGTTCCCAGTCGAGCCGAGCCCCAGGCGCCGCTCCCGGAGCCGGCGGGCGCGCTGGTCTGCCCGCACTGCGGCGCGCGGTTCCCGACGCCGCTCAAGTTCTGCGGCGAGTGCGGCAAACCGATGACGGGGGCAGTCTCATGAAGGCCGGCCTGTTCGTGATGCTGACAGCCTCGGCGGCCGCAGCCGCCGGCCCGGAGCTGCACGTCGTCCACCTCCAGCCCTCCGGCGGCGAACTGGCGGTGCGCGAGATCTTCCTGTTCCGGAACGATCGCCCGAGCCCGCGGGGCGCGCTGCGCTTCTTCGTCCCCGAGGCGGCGCAAGGCCTGCGGGTCGTCGCGCAGAGACCGCCGGCCAGTCCGGTGGAGCAGCAGGCGCGGCGTACGGGCGGGAAGGGCGAGTACGTGGTGGAGGCGCCGGTGGAGCCCGGCGAGACCCGCATCGACGTGAGCTACGCGGTCCCGCTGGGACAGGACCGCACATTCTCCGGGAAGACGTTCCACCCGGAGACGCCCCTCCGCCTGGTGGCGCCTCGCGGGTTCGCCTTGGAGGGTGAAGGGCTGGAGGCGCTGGGAGAGGATCCCGGCAGCCAGGCTTCCATCTACGGGGCTGGGAAGGGCGAGTACCGGGTGCGCATCGTGGAAGCCGAGGCGGCCGGCGAAGGGCCCGGCATCCAACAGATCCTGCCGCAGACCTACGACAATCTGCCGTGGATCCTCGCGCCAGTCTGCGTGGTGCTGCTGCTGTGGTTCGTTCTGAACTACCTGAAGGGCGCCGCGGCAGCCGGCGGAGGCGAGCGCCGGCCATGAACGCCCTCGAGGCCACCGGGGTGTGGAAGTTCTACGGAGACTTCCCCGCCCTGCGCGAGGTGAGTTTCCAGGCGCCGGCGGGCGGCTGTCTGGCGCTGCTGGGACGCAACGGAGCCGGCAAAACGACGCTGCTGAGGATCCTGGCGGGGCTGTCGCGGGCGGGCCGGGGTCAGGTGCGCATTCTGGGTGGGGACCCGCGAGAGCGGGAAACGCGCGCCCGAGTGGGCGTGCTGGGGCACGGCATCTCGCTGTACGACGAGCTCTCGGCGCTGGAGAACCTGACGCTGTTCGGGCGCTTGTACGGCCTGGCCGAGGCGCGGGAGCGGGCGCTGGAGTGGCTGGAGCGGACGGGGCTGGAGCGCGTGCGGGACGCCCGGGTGCGGGAGTTCTCGCGGGGCATGCGGCAGCGGCTGGGGGTCGCGCGGGTTTTCCTGCACGAGCCCGCGGTGCTGCTGCTGGACGAGCCGTTCACGTCGCTGGACGACCGCGCCAGCGCGCTGCTTCAGGAACTGTTGCGCGCGGCCATCCGCGCGGGCCGCACCGTGGTCCTCTCGACGCACCAGTTGCGCGAGGCCCTCCAGTTGGCCACGCAGGTGGCCCTGCTGGTGCGCGGACGGCTGGCGTACACGGGCGAGCGCAGCGCGGAGATGCTCGAAGACCCCGGCTGGTTGTACCGGCAATATGGCGAGGGTTGATGGGTTTCGTCCGACAGAGCCTCACGGTCGCGGCCAAGGACCTCCGCGCGGAGTTCCGCACCAAGGAAGCGCTCAACTCCTCGGTGGCGTTCGCGCTGGTGATTCTGCTGCTGTTCAGCTTCGCCTTCGAACCCACCCAGGAGCAGACGCGCGAAATCGCGGGCGGCCTGCTGTGGCTGGCCTTCGCCTTCGCCGGAGCGCTTATCCTGAACCGCAGTTTCGCGCGCGAGCTGGCCAACGACTGCCTGGATGCGCTGGTGGCGGCGCCGCTTTCCGGGGCGGCGCTGTTCCTGGGTAAGGCGCTGGCGAATTTCGTGTTGCTGGTGGCCGTGGAATTGATCTCGCTGCCGGTGTTCGGCATCTTCTACGATGTCAACTGGACGCGGCAGTGGGGGCCGCTGCTGGCGGTGGTGGGGCTGGGCACCTGGGGGCTGACCGTGGTGGGAACCTTGTTCAGCGCGCTCACCGTGAATCTGCGGCTGCGCGAGCTGATGCTGCCCATGCTGGTCTACCCGGTGCTGGCGCCGGCGCTGCTGGCGGCCATCCAGCTCACCTCGCCGCTGGTGATGGGGCAGCCCTTGAACGCGGAGCTGATGGTGTGGCTGCGGCTGCTGGCGGCATTTGATGTTATCTTCACGGCCTTGACGCTGGCGCTGGTCGAGACCGTGCTGGTCCGGTAAGGTATGCGACAACGAATCCTGATCACGCTTTCCGGGGTGGCTGCCCTGCTGCTGGCGCGCAATCTGTACGTCATGCTGCTTCAGCTTCCCGATGAGAAGGAGCAGCAGGCCGTCTTCCGGATCATCTTCTTCCATGTGCCGGACGCCTGGACGGCCTTCCTGCTGTTCTTCGCGGCCATGCTGGCGAGCGTCCTCTACCTGGCCACCAGGGATTTGCGCTACGACGCGTTGGCCGTCGCGGCGACCGAGGTGGGACTGGCCTTCGGCGGGGCCAACCTGGTCACGGGGATGATCTGGGGCAGCAACATCTGGGGCACGGCCTGGACGTGGGACGCGCGGCTGACCGCGATGCTCATCGGCTGCCTGCTGTACGCGGGCTACCTGATGCTGCGGCACGCGGTCGAGGAGCCCACCGAACGGGCCAAGAATTCCGCGGTGCTCTCGATCATGGCCTTCGCCGACGTGCCTATCATCTTCTTCTCGATCCGGTGGTGGCGGCGGATGCTGCATCCGGCGCCGGTGGTGTGGGGCGGCGGGTCGATGTCGCCGGAGTACTGGCGGATGCTGTTCCTGAATTGGGCGCCGCTGCTGCTGCTGGCCGCGGTGTTCCTGGCGGTGCGGATGCGCCAGGAGGTCGAGCAGCGGGAACTGGAGGCGCTGCGCCGCCGGGCGCACGCGCTGTAGGGCAAGCTTCAGCTTGCCCAGGAGGAATGACGGATGGCTCTTCGTCACCTGGTCTTGAGTTTCCTGCAAGTGGCGGGCGAGTACTCGCCCGAAGCTTACGCGCGCAGCTTCCGGTCCCTGTTCTGGGGGCTGCTGGCGGCCTGGCTGGTGCTGTGCGCCTACCTGGTGTGGCTGGTTGTCCGCGAGCGGCGCCTTAAACGACAATTGGAGAGCCTTCGGCGGATGGTCGAAGAGCGGGAGGAGAACACCGGGACATGAGACGGCGTGGTTGGCTGCAAATGCTGGCCGGCAGGGCGCTGGGCGGCGTGGTCTCGCGGCGGGAACTGGCGGCGCAGGAACGCGTCGAGCAGGCGGTGCGCGGGATGCCGTCGCCGCGGATCCAGGACATCCGCGTGATCGCCACGGCGCCGGCGAACTCCCGGCTGGTGGTGGTGAAGGTGGTGACCGACCAGCCGGGGCTGTACGGTTACGGCTGCGCCACGTTCACGCAGCGGGCCGACCTGGTGGTGCCGGCGGTCGAGCGCTACCTTAAGCCGCTGCTGGCGGGCCGTCCGGCGGACCGCATCGACGACACCTGGCAGCTCTGCTACAACAGCTCCTACTGGCGCAACGGCCCGGTGCTGAACAACGCCATCAGCGGCGTCGACCAGGCGCTGTGGGACATCAAGGGCCGGCAGGCGGGGATGCCGGTGTACCAGTTGCTGGGTGGCAAGTGCCGCGAGGCGGCCGACTGCTACGGCCACGCCGGGGGCGCCGAGATTCCCCAGGTCATCGAGAGCGCCAAGCGCTGGACCGCCCGGGGCTTCCGGCACGTCCGCGTCCAGATCGGCGTGCCGGGCATGTCCGGCTACGGCGCCGGCGGCGGCGCGGCCAGCGTCCCGAAGCTGCACAACGACCCGGTCTACGAGCCGGCCGCCTACCTGCGCCGGGCGCTCAAGCTGCTGGAGGCCTGCCGCAAGGAGCTGGGCGAGGAGATCGAGCTGCTCCACGACATCCACGAGCGCGTCTCGCCCAACCAGGCCGTGCAGTTCGCCAAGGACGTCGAGCGGTTCAAGCTCTTCTTCCTCGAGGACCCGCTCTCGCCCGAGGACCTCGCCTACTTCCGGCAGATCCGGGCGCAGTGCGCCACGCCCCTCGCCATGGGCGAGCTGTTCAACAGCCCGCACGAGTGGACGCCGCTGATCGCCGAGCGCCTGATCGACTACCTCCGCATCCACCTCTCCCAGGCCGGCGGCCTCACGCCCTGCCGCAAGATCGCCGCCTTCGCCGAGATGTTCGGCGTGAAGACCGCCTGGCACGGGCCGGGCGACGTCTCGCCCATCGGCCACGCCGCCAACATCGCACTCGACGTGGCCTGCTACAATTTCGGCATCCAGGAGTACTCGCCCTTCAACGAGCGCTTGCAGGAGGTCTTCCAGGGCTGCCCGGTGATGAAGGACGGCTACCTGTACCCGAACGAGGCGCCCGGCTGGGGCATCGAAGTGGACGAGAAGGCCGCGGCCAAATACCCGTTCGGCGCCGGCCGCGGCGGCCCGGGCGGCCGCAACCTGAACGGCGGCTGGGGCGTGATCCGCCGGCGCGACGGGACGATTATCAAGCAGTAGGCGGTTCGTGCTCCAATAAGTAAGAAGTTCCAGATATGAATAAACCCATGTTCCGATTCTGCCCGTTCCTGCTCCTGGTCGCTCCGGTTCTCTCCCCGAGGCTCCAGGCGCAACCGGTGATCAACATCGTGGTCAACGCCGCCGGCTATAAGTTTCCCTTTTTGCCACACTCCGATATTGCGCAAGGCTCGATGTTCGTCATTTTTGGCCAGCAATTGGGGCCTGCTGCGCTCCAACAGGCAACCGTCCCGTTTGGTCCCCAACTGGGGGGCACTTCGATTCGAATCACTGGTGGGGGCGTGACCGCCGACGCCGTCCTGGTCTACACCTCCGCGGCTCAGGTGGCGGCGATCCTGCCTTCCCGGATTCCGCCGGGTGACGCAACGATGACCGTGACCTATCTGGACAAGACCAGCGCGCCCGCGAGCATCCGCGTGGCGCGCAGCAGTTTCGGCATCTTCACGCGCAACCAGGCGGGCAGCGGGCCCGGTATCGTCCAGAATTACAATTCGGCCACCGACCAGCCGGTCAACGCGCTGACGGCGCCCGTGCGACCCGGACAGGTTATGATCCTCTGGGGCACCGGTCTGGGGCCAGTGGATTACGACGACGCACAGTTGCCTCGAGTGGGCGACCTGAACGTGGACGTCCAGGTTGTGGTGGAGAAAAAGAGCGCCCGCATCCTCTACAAGGGGCGGTCGCCGCAGTTCCCCGGCATCGACCAGATCAATTTCGAAGTACCCGCGGACGCCCCCGTTGGCTGTCATGTCCCGTTGGCGGTCCGGGCGGGAGGGGTAGTGAGCAACTTCGCCAGCATCGCCATCGCCTCGGCTGGAGCGGTCTGCTCCGACGCGATCGGTTTCTCGGCCGCCGATTTCGAGAAACTCCGGACCACGGGCCAGTTGAGGATCGGCCAGGTGGCTCTGATCAAGCAAACGTTCGTAGACCTCAAGGGAACCGTGGACTCGGTAACCGCATACTTTAACCGCCACGACCAGGCTACGGCTGTGAAAGCCCTCAGTGTCGTAAAGGAGTCCTATCTTCCGTATGGCACCTGTACGGTGATTTCGGGCCGCGCGGTGGCCGACAGCAATGAGCTTCCCGGCGACCCCACCGTCGTGGAACGCCTCCGCGGTGGCGCATCCATCAACCTCCAGGGCCCGCGTGGCGCCAAACAGTTCGAAAGGCGTGGTGGTGACGCCAACTACTATGGCGCCTCTCTGGGCGGCGGGCTACCGGGATTCACGGGCGATTATGGCCCTGAGTACCTCGTGCCAGGCCTGTATACGGTAGACCATCCGGCCGGCCCGGATGTCGGCGCCTTCAGCGCCACTCTCACCTTGCCGGCCCCCATCCAGTGGACCAATCGGGACAGCTTCTCGGTGCTCCGGCGGTCACAGGATCTGACGGTCACCTGGACCGGTGGGGACTCCGCGAAGGAGTACGTGGTCGTCGGCGCCACGTCACTCGACATGGCCCGTCGGGTCGGCGCCAGCATCACGTGCGTGGCACGGGCGTCAGCCGGCCAATTCACGATACCGGCGTGGCTGCTCTCGACGCTGCCGGCGTCCTCCGGTCCTTCTCCCGGCGGGTCCCTGCCCAATGGCAGGGTCGAGTTCAGCACCTATACGATCGTCGAGCCGGCCCGCTTCCAAGCGCAGGGGATCGATGTGGGCAATTTCGGCTACGAGGTGATGACCTTCAAGCTCGCGGCCTTTCAATAGCACCAGCCTGGCCCCGGGCGCGGCCCCAGCGGCCGCAACCTGAACGGCGGCTGGGGCGTGATCCGCCGGCGCGACGGCACCATTATCAAGCAGTAGGCGGTTCGTGTTACAATAAGTAAGAAGTTCCAGATATGAATAAACTCATGCTCCGATTCTGCCCGTTCCTGCTCCTGGTCGCTCCGGGTCTTCAGGCGCAACCCGTGGTCAACGCCGTGCTCAACGCCGCCAGCTATGCGGTGCCCGGCTTGCCGCACTCCGATATTGCGCAAGGCTCGATGTTCGTCATTTTTGGCCAGCAATTGGGGCCCGCCGCGCTCCAACTGGCAACCGCGCCGTTTGGTCCCCAACTGGCGGGCACTTCAATTCGAATCACCGGTGGGGGCGTGACCGCCGACGCCGTCCTGATCTATACCTCCGCGACTCAGGTGGCGGCGATCCTGCCTTCCCGGATTCCGCCGGGTGACGCGACGATTGCCGTGACCTACCTGGATAAGAGCGGCATGAAGCGCATCCGCGTGGCGCGCAGCAGCTTCGGCATTTTCACCCGCAACGAGGCGGGCAGCGGGCCCGGCATCGTCCAGAACTACAATTCGGCCACCGACCAGCCGGTCAACGCGCTGACGGCGCCCGTGCGACCCGCACAGGTTATGATCCTCTGGGGCACCGGTCTGGGCCCTGTGAGTTTCGACGAAACACA
>Ga0315289_10007380_pt1 | contig 16014 bp, 11 predicted proteins | sample YL17G11_40_MG_FD_203452 | JGI IMG/M metagenome (GOLD analysis project Ga0315289, IMG submission 203452) | Sediment microbial communities from Yellowstone Lake, YNP, Wyoming, USA - YL17G11_40 | ecosystem: Environmental > Aquatic > Freshwater > Lake > Sediment | place: USA: Wyoming | collected... | reverse complement strand
CGGTGCTGGCCATCGCGTTCTTTCTTCTGTGGACTCCGCCGCTGCACCGCGTTAGCATCGCGAACTTCTTCTACCTGGCTTTCATGGCAAGCCTGCTGTTCTTTGCCTTCACCGTCGCGGTGTGCCCGTACCTAGCGCTGCTGCCGGAGTTGGCCCCCGAGAGGCGCGAGCGCATACGACTCGCCTCCGTGCAGGCAGCCTTCAACGTGTTGGGGGTGCTGGCGGCCGTTTTTGCGGGGCTGATCATCGAGCGGTTGGGCTACGGGCCGATGGCGTGGCTCTACGCGACCATCACTTGGGTTACCTTGTGGGCCCCGCTGGCGGGGCGCAAGGAGGAAGCGCAGACGGAAAGCGCGCAGCCCTTCCACTTCATCTTGGCGCTCAAGGCCACGCTGAGCAACCGGCCCTTCCTTATCTACGTGCGCGCGTATCTGCTCTTCTGGCTGGGCCTGCGGGTGCTGCTGGTGTCGCTGCCGTTCTACGTGCGCGCGATGCTGGGAATGAAGGAGAGCGGTGCGAGCCTGCTACAGGGAGGGTGCGTCGTGCCCGCCCTGCTGCTGTTTGCGCTGTTACCCTGGGCCACGTCCCGATGGGGGAAAAGGAGACTGCTGCTGGTCGGTTTCCTGGACTTGGCCCTTGGGGCGCCGATACTGGCGCTGGCGGCGTTGTTCCCCCCGCACTCGCGTCTGGCGGTGGCGCTCGTCGGCATTGTCCTCGCCTCGCCCGCCATCGGCATTCTGTTCGGCCTGCCCAATGCGGTGGTGGCGGACCTGTGCGACTATGATGCGGCTAGGACGCACCGGCGGCGGGAAGGGGTCTATTTCGGCGTGCAGGGCTTCATGGTGAAGTTGGTGCTTGGCCTGGGGGCTTGGGTCGCCGCACTGACGCTTGACCTGCTGGGCAGCGATGCCGCGCATCCCGGGGGGGTGATCGCCGCCCCGCTGATATGCGCCGCGTGTGCGCTGGGCGCCTTCTTCGCCTTCCGGGCCTACCCCTTGCAGGAGGACGCCAAGCCGGCCCCCGTCGAACCTGCGCAGCCCTAGCATAGTTGCCTCATAAGGGCGTGTCTTATGCTGCTGAAGCGCGTGCTTACTGCCGTTATTGGTATTCCGATTGCCCTGCTCCTCATCTACTATGGCCGCTTGCCGCTCTTCCTGGTGGTGCTTGCCCTGGGGTTGATCGGGGCCCGCGAGTACTACTATGTCGTCTTTCAGCGCGGCTCGCACCCGAACGTGCCCATCGGATATCTGGGTGTTCTGCTGCTCGTGCTGCTGGCCTGGATCGTGCCGGGGCGGGGGTTCGAGGTCGGGCAACTGCTGGTGGTGATGGGGCTGGTGATGGCGTCGGTCGCCTATTGGGGCTTGAGCGCGCAGACGGTGGGGGCCATCGCCAACGGCGCCACCACGCTGATGGGTTCGCTGTACGCAGGCATGTTCGCGTACGTGCTGGCGATGCGGTATGTAGTTCCGGGGGCCGTGCGCGCATTCGGGAGCAGCAGGCTTACCGTGGACCCGGGGTGCGGGTACGTCTTTCTGCTGCTCGCCATATCGTGGCTGGCGGACACGGCCGCTTATGCCGTGGGCCGTATGTGGGGCACTACGCGGCTGGCGCCGCGGGTGAGCCCTAAGAAGACCGTGGAGGGCGGCGTGGGGGCGCTGGGGGTGGCAATGCTGGCGGGGCTGATCCTGGGGCCGCAGGTGGAGTTGTCGCCCTGGCACGGTTTGGCGCTGGGGCTCATTGGGGGAGTGCTCGGCCAGGTGGGGGACCTGGCGGCCTCCGCGCTCAAGCGGGACGCCGGCGTGAAGGATTTCCCGTTGCTGTTTCCGGGGCACGGGGGAGTGCTAGACCGCTTCGACGGCCTGCTGTTTAATGCACCTGCCTTCTACTTCTACCTGAAGTACGTAGTCTGGTGACTCCGGCTGTGAGGATATGGCAGGCCGTGCGCCGCCTGGCGCGGGTAATCCTGGACTTGTACCGTCGCTTCTCCGCGGACCGCTGTCAACTGCTGGCGGCTGCAGTGTCCTTCTACCTGGTATTGCTGGGCGTGCCGCTGATGCTGCTGGGGGTCTCCGTGCTCTCCTACGTGGTGCCGTCACCGGAGAAAGCGCAGGAGTTCCTGAGGAGCGCGACGGCGGTGTTTCTGCCACCGGCGCTCACGCCGAGGGCGGAGTCGCTGCAGGAGGCAGTCCGGCTGCCGACGCTGCACCTGGCCACGGGGGGGATATCGCTGCTCTTGCTCATGTGGGCGGGGCTGCGCTTGTTCGAGACGCTGGAATGGGCGCTGACGGCGTTGTGGCTGCAGCGACGCTCATACGGGCGGCGCAAGTTGGTGGCGCTGGCCTCCCTAGTGGTGGCGGGAGTCCTGGCAGTGTTGTTGGGCGCAGTGTCGGTGATAAGGGCCGGCGTCGAGCGCACGCTGCACATAGGCCTCCATCTACCTCCGGCCATCGCCCACTGGCAACTGGCCTCGCAGGTTACTTCGGCCTTCCTGGCGCTGCTGATCTTCTACTTTATCTACCGCTACGTGCCGCCAGTGGTCATGTCCTGGCGCGCGGCGCTGATCGGGGCGGCGCTGGCAGCCGTGTGCTGGAGCCTGTCGCAATACGTGTTCGCACTGGTGGTGGGCACTATCGTGGACCCGAGTGCGGTCTATGGACGGATGACGGCGGCGTTCCTGTTCGTGTGGTGGATATACCTGTCGGCCGGCATTCTGTTTGTCGGCGCCGAGGCGGCCAAGATGTATCAGGAGTCGCGCGAAAAGCCGCCTACTTTGCCTTTGCAGCCCGCAAGCGACGGCTGATACCCCAGGCCAGCAGCAGCACCAGCCCGGCTATGACTACCACGTCCAGCCGGTGCATGTAGGGGGAGATGCGGCGCCAGTTGCTGCCCAGCACGAAGCCCACGTAGGTGAGCAGGTAGCACCAGGGCACGGAGCCGACGAAAGAGTAGAGGGCGAAGCGGCCCAGGTTCATGCGCGCGATGCCGGCGGGGAGAGAGATGAAGGTGCGCACCACGGGCAAGAGCCGGGAGATGAAGACGGTCCATTCGCCCCGGCGCGCGAACCAACGGTCGGCGGTGGCGAATTCGCGCTCGCCGATGAGCACGTACTTGCCGTAGCGCTGCACCAGCGGTCGGCCACCGTAGTAGCCGACGGTGTAGGCGATCAGGGAGCCGATCAGGCAGCCGAGGGCGCCGGCAAGCGAGGCCCAGTGCAGGTTGAAAGTGGCGCGCGCCACCAGAAAGCCCGAGAACGGCATGATGATCTCGCTGGGCAGCGGTATGCAGGCGCTCTCAATCGTCATGAGCGCAACCACGCCCGGATAGCCGAGCGCGCCGATGACCCTAGTGACCCACTCGACTATCGCCTCAACCATCGCGCGCTCCTCTGCCGCTCGGGCTCTTGCCGGCGGGGGGAGAGAGGAAGGGCTGAGAGCGCAGACGCTGGAGCAGGGCGGGCAAGGCAGGATCGTTGGGCCGCAGCCGAAGGGCCGTCTCCGCCTCCGCGATGGCTTCCTCGGTTTGGCCTAGCCCATCAAGGACCAGCGCGAGATTGTAGTGGGCGTTGGGCACTTCAGGCGCGAGCAGCGCAGCCTTGCGCAACTCGGCGGCGGCGGCCTCTCTTCTGGCGCGGCGGAAGGTAGCGTCGGTGACGGTGTCGGCGGCGCGGTCGAGGGAGATGCCGGCGCGGGAATGAGCGCGGGCCAGTTCGATGCGGCTCAACTCCCTGCCGACGGATTCGGGGTAGAGCAGGTAGAAGATCTGCACTGGCCAGACCGGCTCGGAGATGAGCGCGATGCGCGTATCCTTGGGCCATTCCCGCGGGAAGTCGGCGTGCTGGCGCTTGAAAAGAGAACTGTGGGTGACGATGAAGGGAGCGCGAAAGCGGCGGGCGAGCGCGATGATGGAGCCGTAGTCGTCACGCGGCAGCATCAGCGCAGGTTGCATTGTCGTGTAGTAGTAGTCCCAGGCGTCGAAGTGGAGCACGGGCCGTCCCTTGGGGTTCAGCCGATCCAAGGCTAGAGCGATGTACTGCTCAAGTTGCTTGCGGCTGAGAGAGGTTTCCTCTGCTCGGCGGAGGGAAGGGCCCAGAGTGAGAACGTACACCGCCATCATGGCTAGGGCGAGCACCCAGGCGGGCGCCTTCCTGAGGGCGGGCGCGCTACGGCTGCCGTAGAGATCGGCGAGCGCGATGAAGGCGGCCCCTAGCACCAGGGGCGCCATGCCGGTGAACGAATGACCGAAGGTGCCCTGCTGGGTAGGGTAGGGGAAGACGACAGCGGAGAACAGGAAGAGCACAAGATAGTGGAGCCCGAGGCCCGCCATTACGGGCTCGCGCCGTCGCCGCACGATGGTGCCCACGGCGAGCAGGAAGGGCACGACCCCCACTTGCACGGCCACTTCATAGAGGCTCGCGCCCAGCATCTTGACGCGTACGGCGATTATCTTGGCCAAGCCCTGCTGCAGCAGGTGGGCCAGGGTCAGTTTCTCAGGGTGGCTGGTGAAAAGTTCGGAGTAGTTGGCCAGGAAAGCGACGCGCAACTGTGAGCCCGCCGGGCCTCCAGAGACGGTGCTGCTGTAGGCCTCCCACGGCACCCGGACAATGGCGAACCCGAGGCCGAGCGCGACCAGCCGCAGGAACGCCGCACGTTTGCCGTCGCGGGCGAAGATGAGGCACAGCAGGCCAAGCGTGACCAGGGCGAGGACTCCGTCATTGCGCGCCAGAGAAAGGAGGCCGCCGCAAACGCCGGCGACTACGGCCCAGCCGGCTCGCCCGGTCGCCACCCGCCGGGCCAGCACAAGCGTCGGGAACATGAGCCCGGCGTAGAAGATCGCGGTTCCGGGCGAGACGGAACTCTGCACCATGGTGGCGTTGAGCATCATGGCGAGTGCCGCGAGCAGCGCGAAGGTTTCGTTCTTGGTGTGCCGCAGGACGAGCAAGTAGACGCAGACCACAAGGGCGGCGCCCACGATGCCAGGCGCCAACTGCGCCGCGCGCCAGGACTCGCCAAGGAGGGCGAAGAACCCCCACAGGACCGCCGGCACCAGCGGACCCCAGTAATCGCTCGCCAGCACGGGCAGGGAATCGGGAACGCCGCTCAGGTAGTTCCAGACGACGTTGACGGTGAGGCCGTGGCCGGCGAACAGGCGCCGGGCGACCGCGACGTAATAGGCGTCGTCGGGGTCGAGAGGAAAGACAATCGAGCGGGCGGCCGCGGCACGGATCAGCAGGGCGAGCACGAAGAGCAGCGCGGCGAGCAGGACTTTCTCATTGTTGATGGCAGCGGGGTCGCTGCGGACAGCCCGCTTGCCCTCTTCCTGCGCAGACTGGTCTGGCTGCAACGGTCTCGGCACCTCCGTTGTCACACTTCGCGGCGCGCCTGGGTGGTGCGCTCAGTGCAGCGTCCGTTCACTAGTCAGGACCGGGGGGCGGCAGCGGAATGGATGAGGCCGCTTGCGAATCACGCTCCGCCAACATCATCTCGGCAAGCGCAATCTGATTCTTTGGTTGGAGTTGGAGCGCCCGGGCGAGCGCCGGCTTCGCTTGGTCGAACACGCCGAGCCGCCGGAGGGCCGCCCCTAGGTAGAGGTGGGCCTCGAAACTGTTGGGGCCACAGGCGACCGCCTTGGTGAACTCGTAGGGGGCCTGGTCCATTAGCCCGCTGCGACCCAAGGCTATGCCGGCGGCGAGGTGGGCGCGCAGGAGTTCGTCGGGCGAGACCTGACCATCCTGTGACTCGGGATAGAAGAGTTCGAAGACGTTGAGGCGTTCGAGGATGCTGGTGCGGAAGACCACGTACTTGTCCTCGGCGGCGCCCTTGGGCCAGTCAACCAACTGCTCCTTCGGGCGCCACAAGACGTAACGGCAGCGCAAGTGCTTCGCGACCTTGATGATGGTCGGGTAGTCGTCGGCCGGTATCATGGCGCAAGGACGTCGGGTCCGGTAGTAGAAGGACCAAGGGTCGTCGGTGAAGACCAGGCGCTCGCTGCCGGGGCGCTGGTCGAGCCAGCGGTCGGCGAGCACCTGTAGTTGCTCGCGCTCGCGGCACATCTTGACCAGTTCCGGGATGGAGGAGACGGTCCAGTAGGAGTAGTGCGCGGCTACCAGCGCGGTGGCGATGCCCACCCCCACCAACGGATTGATTCGCTTGAGCGCGGGCACCATGCGCCAGAGGTGCACTATGCCAAGCATGCCCAGCGGCCAGAAGAAGACCTCCATCGCGGGCAGCATATGCTCGAAGGTTCCTTTCCTGGCGGCGAAGGGAATGACGAGGGCGGTGAAAAGCAGGGCCAGCAGGAAGTAGAAGAGCACCGCCCAGTGGGTTATCTCGCGCCGCCCGCGCACCAACTCGTAGAGCGCGAAGGGCAGAACCACGAAGGAGATGAGGCGCAGCAAGTCCTCGGCGTTCTTCCCGAGCGTTAGCAGGCGACTCGCGGCCTGGTAGAGCAGTCCGGACTTGACGAACGCCGACAGGCTGAAGACCTCAGGGCGAGAGGCGAATACCTCGGGGTAGCGGCGCAGTAGCACTGCCTTGGCGATGCCGACGGGCATCGGCTTGCCGAAGACCACCAGGTTGCGGACCAGCCACGGCGCGACGACGACGGCGAACGAGCCCACGCAGGCGGCCAGCTCCCACCACGGCCGAGCGGCGCGCCTGCGTTGAAAGAACCAGACGGCCGCCACGCCCACCAGCGCCAGCACGCCATCGGAACGCACCAGGTAGGCCATGCCGGCGAGCGCCCCCGCTGCACTCCACCAGTGGCCGCCTCGCTCGGCGCCCTTCAGAGCGCACAGAAGAGCGGCCGCCACAACCACCCCGGAGTAGACGCTGGTGTCGGAGGTGGAGGCGAAAGCCATGGAGGGCTGGGCCGCGAGGAGTAGTGCCGCGCACACGGCCGCTGCGAGCCCAAGTCCGATTCTGAGCCCATACCAAAGGCAGAGCACGGCCATGAAAGAGCCGAAAAGCGCCCCGCAGAACTTGGCGGCCTGCCAGGAGGCGCCGGTGACCTTGAAGAAGCCGGCCAGGATGATGGACACCAGGGGTTGCCAGTACTCGTTGCTCGGTACGGGGAGGGAGTTTGGGACGCCATTAAGGTAGTTCCAGACGTAACCGATAGTGAGGCCGTGCCCGGCGGCGAGATTGGCCGCGACATCGTAGTAGTAGCAGGCGTCCACGGGGGCGGGGAAAGTGACCCAACGCGAAAGGTAGGCGCGATACGCCAGCGCGGCAAGGAAAACCAGGCCCGCCGCGGAGAGGGGGGCTAGAGTAGTGCCTTTGCGGACGCGGTGTGGACCTAGCACCGCGCGCCGCCGTCTGGGGGCCGGTAGGGGCGAAAACGGGGAAATTGTTGGGCGGATTTGAACATTGGGCCAGCCGGTACGGAATATAGTAAGTGTAAAGCCATAAGTGTAAGCCTGAAGATGGCTAAAGGTTCGGACGAAAGGAGGTGAAACAGAGAATGAAGAAGCGCGGTTTCACCTTGGTGGAGATGCTGATCGTGATGGTCATCATCGCGATCGTGGCCGCTATCGTCCTGCCCAGAGTCTTGGGCGCACGTCAGCGTGCCAACGAGGCCAATGCCAAGAGCAGCTTGGAGGAGCTCCGCAAGGCGGTAAAGGAGTTTGAGGCTGACTGTGGCGCCTATCCCAACGCTTTGACGGATCTGAGCGTGCGCACCTGCCCGGCCACCGGCATTATCTGGACGGGCACCGGCACTGGCACCCGCAGCATCAGCAGCCTGGACTGGAAGGGGCCCTATCTTGACAACCTGGCCTCCGGCAGCCTGCCGTCGAACAAGTTGAGCGGCGGTGCCGCGGAAGGGACGGACTGGCTCTACAATGTCTCCGGAGAGCCGGTCGGCACGGTTCAGATCGGTGCGGTGACGGGCAACGACTCCAGCGGCAAGCCGTTCAGCGAGTGGTAAATCGCCACGGGCTGAGATCTTGCCGGCAATGTGGGCGCGTCCCTCGAGCAGATCGGGGGGCGCGTCTTTTTTGCGTGACCTGCTAATCCTCACCCAGGGGCTCCAGGCCCTCCTGCAGGCGGCGCAGGATGTCCCAGTAGGCGCCTCGGTGGCCGCGCGCTAACGCGTCCACCAACACACGGTTCTCGTTGTAGTTGTAGTCCGCCGCGTCGCCCCCCCCTGGTAGGAAGAAGCGCCGATCGCTGCCCACTAGCGACCTGACGTACTCCTCGGCGCCCTCACCCAACCCCTCGGAGAGGTAGAAGACCGGCATCAGCAGCGAATCGTTGTCCTCGGTGTTGCCACGCAGATTGGGGTTCGCTGCCAGCGGCCCGGCGCGGAGGACCTCCCGGGCTAGGGCGGTGCCCGGATAGAGGCGCACGCCCAGCGATACCCCCACGCGGTCAGGCTCAACGTTCTTCATCAGTTCGATGGTGCGGGCAATGCTGTCGCGAGTCTCGCCGGGCCCGCCCAGGAGCAGGTCGAACATGAAGACGATGCCCGCGTCGCGGCAGGCCTTGGCAGTGGCCGCGATGTCCTCGGGGGTGAAGTCTCTTCCCAAGCGCCGCAGCATCCGCGCGTCGCCGCTGTCCACGCCGAAGTCAATGCCGACACAGCCGGCTGCCCGCATGGCGTCGGCAAGCCGCGCGTCGAAGGGCTTGGGAGAGGCGTAGGTGTACCAATTGACCTTGCCACCCAAGCCGTGCTCAACGAACTCCTTGGAAATGGCGTGAGCGTGCTTGGCGGGCACGTTGAACTCGCTGTCGCATAGGTGCAGCACCTCCACTCCTTGCCGGAGCAGGTTCTCCACTTCGTCGGCCACTTTAGCCGCTGGGCGCAGCCTGCAGGTCCTGCCTTTGCCCAGCGGGTCCGCGCAGTAGATGCAGCCTTGCGTGCAGCCCCGCTTAGTCTCTACTCCGACCTGCCCCCCTTTGCGGAAGTACCTGCCGTTCTCCACCAGCGCACGACGGAAGGCCGGGAGCGAAGCCAGCGGTCCCGGCTTCCACGGCACCCGTTGGAACCGGCCGTCCGCGGTGCGGTGCACGATGCCTGGGATGCGCGTGGGATCGCCCGCGCCCTCGCGCACTGCGCCCATGAGCGCGGCCAGAGCCCACTCGCCGTCGCCGATGACGCCCCACTCGAGCCCGCAGTACTGGAGTATCGCCTCCGGCATCACGGAGAAGCCCGAGCCGCCGAGGACGATGGGGCCGGCGAAGCGCGCGCGGATATCCTCTGTCAGACGGCGCAACTGGGGCATGAACGAGGCGCCGCTGGCCAGGTAGCAGTCGTCCGTGTTGCGGACGGTGATGCCCACCAGACCGGGCGAGCGCTCGCAGTGAGCGTCAAGGTCGGCCTGCGGGTCGTCCGAGAGGCAGAGGTCGAGGAAACCCAACTCGAAACCGCTGGGCATTGCCAAGCACAGCGCGTCGGCCAGGTAGTCAACGGCGATCGGGGCCACCGGCGGCTTGAGGCGGTTGGGGTTGATGAGCAAAAGGTCAGCGCGAGTCATGCTGTCCTCTTTGCGCCTCTTGCGCCTGCTGGTCGTCCGCGAGCAGGGCGCGCGCGAGCGTCCAGGGTTTCTTGAGCGCGTTGCGCCGCATGTAGATCTCGAAGATGGAGCCGTCCTCGGTCTGCACCAGGAAATAGTTGCGATGCCTCTGGTTGTACCAGCGGCGCTGCGAGGGGGGGACGTGTCTCCAGGTGTGGTCCTCCCAATGGGACACGACCCTGGTGATGGGGTAGCGCCGCCCGCGCCACTGCAGGGCGAGCGGCCACCACAGACCGGACTGTTTCTCGTACTCGACCTCGATGGCTTCGCCCACGAACCGCCAGCGAGCATTGCCCGTGTGAGTCCTGGTATCGCTCACCGCCGCTTCGGCCTGCCTCCGTCCAGCATGCCCTTGAGGCGGTGCAGCAGGTTGAGCGCCTCCAGGGGGGTCATGTTCTCGGCGTCGGCCTTGCGCAGTTCCTCCAGCACCGGGCTGCCTTCGATCTGGAACAAGGTCAACTGCACCGGCCTAGAGGGGGGTGGGGGAGGGGCAGTGGGATCGCCCACCGGCTTCTCCTTCTCTAGGCCCCAGAGCACGCGCTTTGCGCGCTCCACGACCTCTGCGGGCAGGCCGGCGAGTTTGGCGACCTGAATACCGTAGGAGCGATCCGTGCCGCCTTCCACGATGCGGTAGAGAAAGACGACGCCGTCCTCCTCCTCTTTCACGGCAACGCGCAGGTTCTTGGCGCGCTCGAGCGTGTCGCCCAGATAGTTCAACTGGTGGTAGTGGGTGGCGAAGAGTGTCTTGGCCCGCAGTTGCGGGTCTTCGTACAGGGCTTCGGCGACGGCCCAGGCGATGCTGAGGCCGTCGTAGGTGCTGGTGCCACGGCCGATCTCGTCAATGAGCACCAGGGAGCGGGGCGTGGCGTTATTGAGAATATTGGCGGTCTCGGTCATCTCCACCATGAAGGTGGACTGCCCCGTGGCCAACTCGTCGTGCGCCCCCACGCGCGTGAAGATGGAGTCCACGATGCCGATGGTCGCCTGCTTGGCGGGAACGAAGGAGCCGACCTGGGCCATCAGGACGATGAGACCCACCTGGCGGAGGTAGGTGGACTTGCCCGCCATGTTAGGGCCGGTGATGATGAGCAACTGGCGGTCGGCGTCATTGAGTAGCGTGTCGTTCGGGACAAAGCGGCGTCCGGTAAGTGCCTTCTCAATGACCGGGTGGCGTCCGGCGCCGATGGTGACCTCGGCCCCCTCGTTGACCTGCGGGCGGCAGTAGTCGTTCTCGACGGCGAGCTCGGCCAGGTTGGCAAGCACGTCAATGGCGGCGAGCGCGGCGGCGGTGGTCTGCATCTGCTCGGCGTGCTGGCGCACTTGCTCGCGCAGTTGGCAGAAGATCTCGTACTCGAGGGCGCGAATCTTGTCTTCGGCGCCCAGCACTTGCGCCTCGCGCTCCTTCAGTTCGGGAGTGTAGAAGCGCTCGGCGTTGCTGAGCGTCTGCTTGCGGATGTACTCGGGGGGGGCAAGGTCCAGGTTGGCCTTGCTGATCTCGACGTAGTAGCCGAAGACCTGGTTGTAGCCGACTTTGAGCGACTTGATGCGGGTGCGCTCGCGCTCGCGCGCCTCCAGATTGGCGATCCATTGTTTGGCGTCGCGGCTGGTGGTGCGCAGCGTGTCGAGTTCCCGGGAGTAACCGTCGCGCACCAGCCCGCCCTCATTGGGCGAAACCGGCGGCGATTCGACGAGAGCGCGGGCGACGGAATCGGTCAGGTCTTGCAGGGGCTCCATTTGCTCGCCCAGGCCGCGCAGCAGAGGGGCCTCGCACCCGGCGAGCAGCTCTTTGATCGCAGGCGTGCGCTCGAGGGCGAAGCGAAGGGCCACCACATCGCGCGGCCCCCCCTTGCCGGCGCAGAGGCGGCCACAGAGGCGCTCCAAGTCCCCCAGTTGGCGAAGAGTCTGGCGCAGTTGCTCGCGCACGCCGGCGCGGCCGGCCAACTCGGCCACCGCCTCGAGGCGGCGCTCGATGCCCGCGAGCTCCATCAACGGCCGCGAGAGCCACTCGCGCAACAGGCGCGCCCCCATCGGGGTGCAGGTGCGGTCGAGCACGCCGATGAGCGTGAACTCCCGCCGCCCCCCGGGCAGGCTGGCGAAGATCTCCAGGTTGCGGAGCGCGGCGCTGTCCAGCCGCATGTAGGCGGTGCGCGAGTAGCGGCGGAGGCGCTTGAGATGGCCGAGGGCCTCCGGGTGAGCGAACTCGAGATAACGCACCACGTTGGCGGCTGCCTCCACCGCGAGCGGAGCGTCGCCGAGGCCGAAGCCCTGGAGCGAGGCGACGCCGAGGTGCTGCTGCAGGCGATCGCCGGGGTCCTCTCCGACATAGCGGGCGCCGTCGAGCAGGGCCACACTGGCGCCCGTGCCCTCGACCCGGCCGCGCCAGGGGTCGAGTTCTTCCAGCCACCCAGGCAAGAGGCACTCGGAGGGACCTAGGCGGGCCATCTCGGCGAGCGCTTCTTGAGTCGCTTCCCCGCCCTCGAACTCGGTCGCTACGAACTCGCCGGTGGAGACTTCAGCCCAGGCGAGGCCGACTCCCTGGTGACCGGGCGCCAGGGAGGCGAGGTAGTTGGCCTGGGTGGCGGGCAGGAGTTCGTCTTCGACAACAGTGCCGGGAGTGACGACCCGGACGACTTGGCGGCGGACCAGGCCCTTGGCCAGCGCGGGGTCCTCGACCTGTTCGCAGATGGCGGCGCGGTAGCCGGCGGCCAGCAGGCGCGCCAGGTATTTCTCCACCGCGTGGTGCGGCACCCCGCACATGGGCACGCGGTTGCCCTTGCCGATCTCGCGGCCGGTGAGCGTCAGTTCGAGCACCCGAGAGGCGGTCTTGGCGTCCTCGCCGAAGAGTTCGTAGAAGTCCCCCAGGCGGAAGAGCAAGAGCGCGTCCGGGTACTCCTGCTTGGCCTGCAGGTACTGCTTGAACATGGGAGTAAGGGTCTGGCCGGAGACCTTCATGGGCGCGCTCAGGCCATCATAGCACAGGGGCAGAGGCCGGTGAACAGGTTTCGGATCGGCTGGGCCGACTCACCGAGTCGGCCCAGCCATATGCCACCTGCCACCTACCCTATGGCGCCTACGGCCCACTAGTCACTGGCCACTGGCCACCGGTCACTGGCCACTCTCCCGCCCGCTGGCGGGCCCATTGAGCCGCGGCTCCTTGACCCGCGTCGCCATCATCCAGAGGGCCACGATGTAGACGCCCAGGCTCAGCCAGAAGAGGAAGTGGTAGGAGGTGAGGTCCGCGATGGCCCCCCCTAGGACGGTGGAGAGCCCGAAGATGGGCGCGATGAGACTGTTGGCAAGACTGGTGTAGCCCATCATCTCGGCACGGGGGGCGGCCTCAATCATAAAGTTGTTGGTGGAGACGTAGTCGGCGGCCAAGGCCATTCCCGAGAGGAAGAAGGCGACTGCGAACACCCAGGCGTTGGGGGCGAGCACGGCAGTCACGGTGGCGAGCATCCACTGCACGCACAGCGCCACTTGCACCAGGCGATGGCCTTTCTTGTCGCCCGCCAGCCCCCAGATGACGCTTCCGATGCCTTGCCCCAACAGCGAAGGGATCATAAACAGCGGCGCGCTCCGGGCGGGGAGGTGAAACTTCTCCAGCGCGAAGACGGCATAGAATCCGGCTGACATGTATCCGAGGCCGACGAGGGCGCGCCCCCAGAGGAAGTTGCGGAAGTTGAGGTCTCCGGTAACGCGCCCCCACAGGTTGCGCGTGTAGGTCGAGAGTCCCTCGGTCTGAGCTTCAGGCTCGAGCCTGGGCTCCAACAGGTACTTCAGTGGTATCGCGGCGGCCATCCCGAGAAGCGCGGCGGCTAGGAAGCAGGTTGCGAACCCCCCCCGGCCGGCTATCTCCGCCAGAAGCAGCCCGGCCAGCCCCGCGCCCAGTATTCCGAAGACGCCCCGCACCACCATTTGCCCGCCGTAGTACCTTCCGCGGGTTGTCTGAGGTATGAGCCGTCCGTCGAGTTCGGTGCGTAGAGGCCGGGCGCCGCCGGAGGCGAGCGACCCCAGCATCAGGGGGGCGAAGAGCAGTAAAGCGCTGGCCCAGGGGCGGTCGGGCGCTACAAGCATCGCACCAAGCGCGGCGACCAGGGCGGGGGCGGAAGTGGCGACCTGCAACCCAACCAGCCAGCCGCGTTTGCGCGAGGCGCGCAATGCCCAATAGGCCGCGGGCAGTTGGGGCAGCCCGAAGCCGACGATGCCTATCGCCAACGGCAGCCCCACCACCACTTTGGCAAAGCCCATTTGCTGCAAGAGCACCGCGACTACGGTCTGCTCCGACGCCGTGGCCCAGGCGACCGATGCCAGACTGCCGCTGAGCAGGAAGAGGGCGACGTTGCGCCAGAGGGCGGCCTGCGCGGCGGACCCCTCGAGGTTGCGCGCGGCGGCTAGGCTCTCGTTAGCGGGGCCCGGGCACTCCTGCTTGTCTTGTTCCGAGTCGAGTGCAGACACTGGCAGTTGGGCCTCCGGAAGGCAACGCCGTACCTTGTGGCAAGTATTCCCAAGGGGGGCGCGCCTGCCACTGGAGGTTGCAGCAACGGCCAGACGCGCGCCTGGCCCAGGGGGGATAATACACGCTCGCCGCGACGGTTCATACTTGTCGCTTGCGGTTGGGGACGCTGGGTGGAGGCGCTTTGACCGGGCGGGGCGGTACGCCTACACTCCGGCGCGGGGTGAGGGATATGAACCTGCTCTGGATTGTGATTGACACCCTGCGCGCCGACCACCTGGGTTGCTACGGCTACTTCCGCGACACCAGCCCTACCATGGACCGGCTCGCCGGGGACGGGGTGCTGTTCAGGGACTTCTACGCCTCGGCGATAGCGACCGGGCCGGGCTTCACCTCGCTCTTCACCGGGCGTTCGGCGTTAGGGCACGGCTTCTACCTGACCCCGTGGAACATTCCCAACGCGCCGCTGCTGGACGACGACATACCGACGTTGCCGGAACTAGTCCAGGACGCAGGGCAGTGCGCGACGGTGGCCCTAGACAACCTCATCAACTTCCGCTCGCACATGAAGCAGTTCGTGCGCGGGTTCGAGTTCTACATCAATGTGACGCGCTCGTCGCAATGGACCCACCACCACGTGGCGGGTGACGAGGTGAACCAGCGGCTGATAGAGTGGCTGGAGCAGTACGGGGGCCAGCCCTTCTTCGCTTTCGTGCACTACTGGGACCCGCACACCCCCTACAATCAGCCGGAGCCCTACCGCTTTCACTTCAAGCACGAGAAGGGCAACCTGGGGGACTTGCGCGTCAAGCGGGCGCCCGCCGGCTACGACTATGTGCCAGGCTGGGGGAGAGTCGGGGACCTCTTCGAGGGTGACGAGCAGCACAGCATTGACCTCTACGACGGCGAGATACGCTATGTGGACCATTGCCTGGAGGAGGTGATGGAGGCGCTGGCGCGCCTAGGGCTGCTGAGCGACACCGCGGTGGTGCTCACGTCGGACCATGGGGAGCAACTGGGGCAGCACGACTGCTACGGCCACGCGCGCATCTACGAGGAGTGCGTGCGGGTGCCGCTCATTCTCTGGGGGCCGAGGTTCTTCCCTCGCGGGGCCGTGGTGGAGGGTTTCGCTCAGCACGCGGACGTCGCGCCGACGATCCTCGACCTGCTGGGCGTTCAGGTGCCCCGAGGCATGGACGGTCAGAGCCTGCTGCCTCGCGTTCGGGGCGAGGGCGCCGGACCTGAGTTCATAGTGATGGAGGACGGCATGGAGCGCGCGCTCCGCCGGGGCCCGTGGAAGCTCATTCAGACGAAACAGGGGCGGGCGGAGTTGTATGACCTTGAGCGCGACCCGTGCGAGGTGGAGAGTCTGGTGGAGCGAGAGGCGGACCGGTCGCAGGCAATGGGCGAGGAGTTGGCCGCCTGGGTGCAGGCGCGACTGGCGGGGCGGCCGGACCCGATGCTGGAGGCCGGCGGCACCTGGACCTGTTTCGTGTGGGAGAGGGAGAGGGGATAGCAGCGCGTCCACGGTAGGTGGACCGGATGAGGAATGCGGGCACGGCATGCCGTGACCCTGCCCCGGGCGGCCACGGAGCGCCGCCCCTACGTCCCGACCCCGCCGTCGGCGGGGTCGCGTGGGGCCCCTGAACCACACCCTACGGGGCGGGCGTGGGTGCCTGCGGCTCTTCGGTTTCCTCGGCTTTGAGGACGAGTATGCTGAGGTCGTCGGGGCGGTGGCCGCCCTTGCCCTGAAAGTCGCTCACGGCGTCGAGCAAGCGATCGGCGATGTGCTGCGCGTTGAGGTGGCGACTCGAGCGCGCGAGTTCGGCCACGCGCTCCTCGGCGAACTCCTCGCCCTGCGCGTTGCGGGCGGAGGTAACCCCGTCGGTGTAGATCACGAGCACGTCGCCTGGCCCCAGGTCTAGACACTGCTCGGTGAACTCGGCGGAGGGCAGCGCGCCGAGAGCCGGGCCGGTGGGCTCAAGCGGGATGGCGTCGCCGCCGGCCGCGCGCACCAGCAGGGGGGGGACGCTGCCGGCGTTGACGTAGG
>Ga0315289_10007379_pt1 | contig 16014 bp, 12 predicted proteins | sample YL17G11_40_MG_FD_203452 | JGI IMG/M metagenome (GOLD analysis project Ga0315289, IMG submission 203452) | Sediment microbial communities from Yellowstone Lake, YNP, Wyoming, USA - YL17G11_40 | ecosystem: Environmental > Aquatic > Freshwater > Lake > Sediment | place: USA: Wyoming | collected... | reverse complement strand
GTGCGGGTGGGCGAATTGAACCTCATCGGCGAGATCGTGGAGCTGCACGGCGACCAGGCTTCGATACAGGTCTACGAAGAAACCGGAGGCATCGGTCCCGGCGAGCAGGTGGTCGACACTCAGGCGCCGTTGAGCGTCGAGTTGGGCCCGGGCCTGATCGAAAGCATTTATGACGGCATCCAAAGACCTCTGGACTTACTGGTGAAAGCCGAAGGCGACTTTATGAGTAGGGGAATCACCATGCCGGGCTTAAACAGACAGAAGAAATGGCACTTTAAGCCCACGATAGCTGAAGGGACAAAAGTATGGACCGGCGACATTATCGGCCAGGTCCAGGAAACCACGATGGTCCTTCACAAGATTATGGTCCCGCCCGGCGTCAAAGGGACCATCCAAAAAATCGCCGAAGGCGACTACACCGTGGATGAAGTCGTGGCCATCTGCGCCGCTGATGATGGCAGCGAGCAGCAGATAAAACTGATGCACAAATGGGCTGTCCGCAGCGCCAGGCCGGTAAAAAATCGCCTCACGCCCAACATGATTCTTGGCACGGGCCAAAGAGTCATCGACGCTTTCTTTCCGATCAGTAAAGGCGGCACCGCTTGTGTGCCCGGGCCGTTCGGCTCCGGCAAAACGGTCATTCAGCATCAGTTGTCCAAGTGGGTCGACGCCGACATCGTGGTTTATGTCGGCTGCGGTGAACGAGGCAACGAGATGACAGACGTGTTGACGGAGTTCCCGGAATTGAAAGACCCGCGCAGCGGCGAGCCATTAATGCAACGCTCGGTGCTGATCGCAAATACTTCGAATATGCCGGTCGCTGCCAGAGAGGCCTCGGTCTACACGGGCATTACCATCGCTGAATACTTCCGTGACATGGGCTATACCGTGGGTTTGATGGCAGACAGCACCAGCCGATGGGCCGAGGCTATGCGAGAGATATCCACCCGCCTGGAAGAGATGCCCGCCGAAGAGGGCTATCCCGCGTATCTTGCCGCCAGAATCGCGGCGTTTTATGAAAGGGCCGGCAGAGTTCAGTGCATTGGCAGCCCGCAGCGAGAAGGCTCGCTGTCGGTCATCGGCGCGGTTAGCCCGCCGGGCGGCGACCTTTCAGACTCGGTTGTCCAGGCGACACTACACGTGGTTAAAGTGTTCTGGTCCCTGAAAGCAGAGCTGGCCTATGCCAGGCACTTTCCGGCGATTGACTGGCTGACCTCCTATTCTTTCTACCAGCAATACTTGAAAGGATGCTTCAAGGACGTCGAACAAGGCCAGCAGATGGAAGCACTGTCGGCAACGGCGATGAGTCTTCTGCAGCAGGAATCTGAACTTCGAGAAATCGTCAGGCTGGTGGGCGCCGAAGCCTTATCGCCCAGAGAAAGATTGACGCTGGAGACAGCCAGGTCCATTCGCGAGGACTTCCTGCACCAGAACGCTTTCCATCAGGTCGATACTTATACTTCGATGGTCAAGCAATATGAGATGCTCAAGACTGTGCTTCATTTTCACCAGCGAGGACTGGAGGCTATTGAGCTAGGAGTGGAAACCGCCGACATCTTTAAACTCCCGGTGCGCCAAGAAATCGCCCGAGCAAAATATATCCCGGAGAATAATATCGGAAAAATCGCCAAAATAAGGCAAACAATCGACGAGCAAATCAAGCAATTGCAGCCTGCAACAGTATAGGCTGTGTTTACAGGATCAGGAGTTGGAAATGCTGAAAGAGTATCAGACAGTTGCTGAAATTGCCGGGCCGTTGATGCTGGTCGAGATGGTCGACCAGGCAAAATATGCTCACATCGTCGAGATTGAGCTTGCCGACGGCTCTATACGTCACGGTCAGATTTTGCAGGTCGAGAGAGACAAAGCCCTGGTACAGGTCTTCGAGGGCACGCGCGGCGTCGATGTTAGCGCCAGTACAGTGCGGTTCTTAGGTAGACCTCTGGAATTTGGCGTCTCCACGGATATTTTGGGCAGAGTTTTCAACGGTTTGGGTGAGCCGAAAGACGGCAGTCCGCCGGTAATCCCCGACAAGCTGATGGACATCAACGGAAGGCCCATCAACCCTTATGCCCGCGATTACCCCATCGAGTTCATCCAGACCGGTATATCGACAATTGATGGCTTGAACCCGCTGGTGCGTGGCCAGAAGCTGCCGATATTTTCCGGCTCGGGCCTTCCTCACGATAACGTCACCGCTCAGCTTGCCCGCCAGGCGACAATTTTGGGCAAAGGCGAAGAATTCGCCGTCGTATTTGCAGCGATGGGCATAACGTTTGAGGCGGCGCAGTTCTTTATTGACGACCTGCAGCAGACCGGCGCCATCGAGCGGGCGGTTATGTTCCTGAACCTGGCGAACGACCCTGCCATCGAAAGAATTGCCACGCCGAGATTTGCCCTCACCGCCGCCGAGTATCTGGCCTTCGACCTCGATATGCACGTATTAGTCATCCTGAACGATATGACGAATTACTGCGAGGCGCTTCGAGAAATAAGCGCCGCCAGAAAGGAAGTGCCGGGCCGACGCGGCTATCCGGGATATCTGTACACGGACCTAGCAACCGTCTATGAAAGGTCCGGGCGAATTAAAGGCAAAAAAGGTTCTATCACCAGCGTCCCGGTCTTGACCATGCCGGAAGATGACAAGACCCATCCGGTGCCGGACCTTACCGGCTACATTACTGAGGGGCAAATTATTCTGTCGCGTCCGCTGCATCGAAAAGGCATTTCGCCGCCTGTGGATGTTTTGCCCAGCCTATCTCGGCTGAAAGATAAAGGGATCGGGAAAGGCCGAACCCGCGAAGACCATGCTGACCTTTACAATCAGCTTTACGCAGCTTATGCCCGCGGCAAAGAGATGGAGGAGCTGGCGACAATTATGGGTGAGGCTGCCCTTTCGGAAGAAGACAAAAAGTATATGGAATTTGCCAAGAAATTCGAGAAGCGATATGTCTGCCAGGACTATTACGAGAACCGCACGATTGAAACGACTCTTGATCTTGGCTGGGAGCTGCTGAGCATGTTTGACAACGCCGAATTGAAGCGTATCGACGTCAAGCTCATAGAGAAATATATGCCGCGATTTCGCAAGGGCGACAGATTAACCGCGGAGATTGCAGCGCCCACGTCAGAGCCGGGAGCGGCAGCGACCGGCAAACAACCGGAGGACGGATGACAGAGCCGGAAGCGTAAGCGACCGGCAGACTCTGCGGTAACAAAGGCGAGCTATGTTGGCAAATGTTAATGCAACGCGAATGGAGCTATTGAACCTGCGAAGGCGGGTCGCGCTTGCGCAGCGCGGCCATCGCTTACTTAGCGAAAAGCGTGACGAGCTTTCCCGGCAATTGATTCGCATCGCAAGAGAGATTCAGCCGCTCCGCCAGAAGGTTGAAAAAGAGCTTCTGGAAACCTGCCGACGCTTTATGCTCGCCCGGGCAACGATGGAGCCGGAACACACTAAAGCCGCCCTGGAAGTCCCGACCAAAAGGCTTAGCCTGACTATTGAGTTTGCCCGCATAATGAACGTAAGGGTGCCGCATCTATTGAAAGAAATCTCCGGCGAGATTATCTGCTACGGCTTCGCGACCACATCCGGCGAATTGGACGTGGCACTAATGGCTCTGGAGCGCGCTTTTGATAGTCTGATTGAGTTGGCGGAGAAGGGAAAGCAGGCCCGGCTGTTGGCCGTTGAGCTTAATATGACCCGCCGAAGGGTCAACGTCCTGGAGCATGTGGTCATTCCCGAACTGCACGAGACTATCAGATTCATCTACGACAAGCTTTCCGAAGCCGAACGCGATAACACTACCCGCCTGATGAAAATCGCCGATATCATCCGAGCATGACAATGTCATTGCAGGTAGCCCCCGATATGTCCACACGACGCGCAACTCTGTTCATAGTATCAGGTCATCAGGGTACCAGGTTATCAGGCAGTGGTCATCAGGTTATCAGGCTATAAGGTTGGTTTCGTTTCTCCTGGTTGGCTGATCGCCTCATGCCCTGCGTCCTGATTTCCTGATAACCAGATTTCCTTCTCGTGTTTTGCACAGGCAATAATTTAGCCTCAGCCGCAGGTTCTATATGCTTGCCTTCTCGGTGCGAAAAAGAAATGGGCCTATACACGGTCAGTATAGGCCCGAAATGTTGACAGATGATTTGCCAAACGAAATATTACACGATGATCAGCGTTTTCTGCGAATGAGAGCCAGTGCGCCCAAGCCAAGCAGGCCGATTGTCGCCGGCTCAGGAATCAACTGCACATTGTCGATGTAATACTTGCCCGGGGTACTGCCGCCGAAGTTCGTGGAGAAAATCAACTGCATCCACGTGGCACCGGTCGCGTTATAGCCCGAAAGGTCCCAGGTAAGGGTCCTGGTATGGTTACCCCAGCCTGCAGGATCCCAGCTACCAGGCCAGGCGGGATTGGCCGGGTCGACGGGGATATACTGCTTCCAACCACTTGGGCCATCGCTGTTAATAGCGACATCCTTGAAGTTGCACCACGGAGTTGCTCCCCACTCTGCCGCGACCCACGTCACGTCAAGCGAAAGTATATTGTTGGCAGCGAGGTCCAAAATACCCTCGTGCATAATAGACCATTGCCAACCGTTTACATTGGGTTGTATAGCCAGACTGCTGCTGCCCAACGTCGCTCCGATTGTGCTATAACTCAATGTTGGATTTGGCGTCTCCCAGGTCGGCCCAAAGCTGTCCATCTGCTGTTCAAAGTTGCCTATCACGATACCATGACTCGCGGGCGCCAAGACCAGCATTAAGGCAGCGCCAACAAACAATACCGATGCCCTACACATGACCTGCTCCTCCTTCTTTCTCTAAGAGTCCCAATTCTCTATCTGTTCTTCGCTTGACCTTATTCTCTTCCTTGCAGAAGGTGGCCAAAGTCCGCAAACCACCCTTTTTACATCACTTGATTTATACCAGATTACCTGCTTTCTCGTCAAGAAGAATATTATCAAAGGTTGGAGAATTTTTTATGGAGTTTTCTGAAATGCTGGTACTTCTGTATTTGCAGCGTGTTACGAATGTTGCTGGCGAAAAAAGAGCTCGGAACGTTGATTCCGACGGGGTTTTGCACATTTTCGCCTGGCCGAACGCGATAAAATCGCCCGACTAATCAAGATACCCGGCATTACCCGCGCCCGAGCAATTTTTGAATTCGAGTGCCGCGGGCTGGATTAAAACGTAATTTTTTGCAAAATGGTGTTAAAATGCGATGAGAAATAGTGTAGAATCATAGACAAAAGCATATTTGCGCATGCGGTTGGTAGACTGCCACGCATCGGCAGAAGGAGGTAGTACGACAATGGCCAAACAAAGGGCGTTTACACTCATAGAGCTTCTGGTGGTGATTGCGATCATTGCGATACTTATGGCGATACTGGTGCCGGCTTTGCAGCGGGCCAGAGAGCAGGGAAAACGTGCATCCTGCCTTAACAATCTTAGGCAGTTGGCGCTGGCCTGGATTATGTATGCCGATGAAAATGAGGACAAGATCGTCCACGCCAATACGGGGCGTAACGACGCCTGGGTGGTATGGCGGGGTCGCGGGGCTTCGGAGAGAGACCAAATAGCCGGCCTCAAAGCGGGATTGCTGTATAGCTATTGTCCGGATGTGAAGCTCTACAAATGCCCGACAGGCATCCGCGGAGAGACAGTGACATACGCCATAGTGGATGCAATGAATGGCTACGATGGGATACCCGGAACCAAAAGTCTGATGGTGTATCGAAGACTGCAGATCAGAAGACCCAATGAAAGGATGGTTTTCCTGGACGAGGGTCGGCTGAGTCCCAACAGTTGGACGATTTGGTACGACCAGGAGCGGTGGTGGGACCAGATTACCGCCCGGCATGGTGACGGCACGAATGTTGCTTTTGCTGATGGGCGTAGTGAATACTGGAAGTGGAAGGACCCGCGCACGGTAGAGATTGCCGAGATGGACTATGATTATTGGCAGAACACCGGCCGGAACGGCGGCCAATCTAATTCGCCGGGCAATCCCGATTTGCACAAGGTGCAAAGAGCCATCTGGAGCAAATTAGGCTACACACCGAGCAATTAGCAGGCACTTTGCATGCCGACGACTTTCATTCACCTGCAAATAGCGTGAAAAAAGCTGACTATCCCTGTGTCGCCGGACCGGCTTCGGCTATACGAAATCCGGTAGTTTCCCTGATTGACCGATATTTTAACGCAGCATACAATTGTCTAAAATTTCAGCAGTTCTAATAAATCAGTCACCGCGAATCAGTGGTATCGTAAACACTAACACTTTTCGAGAGGGGGCGCCAAATGTTGAGTAGGTATCTCACAATTCTGGTAGTGGTAGTAGTTTTGGTTCCAGCAGGTACGACCTTTGCTGGTCTGACTGACGGCTTGATGGCCTACGACCCATTTAATGGCAATGCAAACGATGAGACCTTTCATGGCCACGATGGTACAGTCTGTGGAGCAACCTTGACGGCTGACCGATTCGCAAACGCTAACAGCGCCTACACCTTTGACGGCAAGGACGACTACATCAGTATCACGAACACTACCGCGTTTGGATTCAACAACCAATCATTCGGTGTCTCCCTGTGGGGTCAGTTAAGAGATAACGATAGTGGATATGAATCATTCGTGCACTTAAGCAACCAAGATGACACCTCGCGTTTTCCTATCGCGAAAGGTCGAGGCTGGTGGACTGGTTCACGGATTTATACTGAGTTTGACTCCGGCTGAGTGTGCCAAGTGATTTCGACCAAATATGGAGACGCACTGCCCGTGAATACCTGGATGCACTTGGTAAGTGTTATCAACTGTGATACGGGCAAGTTGCAGTTGTATGCTGATGGAGAATTCCAGGGCGAAGATGACCTTGTGCGTTTCAACTTCTTTTCGCCTGCAGCAGCCACACTGTTCTTCGGGATGGTGCCGGAAGGAGATGGTAATTGCGTTTCGGGCCTTCTTGACCATGTTCATATCTACAACAGAGCCTTGGCCAGCTCAGAAGTGACGCAGTTGTACACGCTGACCGCACCAATTGTTATTCCTGCTCCTGGTGCTGTTATTCTCAGCAGCATCGGCATAGGTTTTGTCACCTGCTTACGCAGGCGCAGGGCGCCGTGAACAATGCTGCGCTGCTTGGCTTGGCCGGCGTGTTTTAACAATGGTAGGGTATGCTGTGCATACCGGAAAACGTGCACGGATTGGTATGCAGAAACCTGCATACCCTACGGATTCTGTTATTCTCAGCAGCATCGGCATAGGTTTTGTCACCTGCTTACGCAGGCGCAGGGCGCCGTGAACAATGCTGCGCTGCTTGGCTTGGCCGGCGTGTTTTAACAATGGTAGGGTATGCTGTGCATACCGGAAAACGTGCACGGATTGGTATGCAGAAACCTGCATACCCTACGGATTCTACGGTAGGGGGCGGCAATGACAGAGCAGTGCGAAGCGAGGCACGGGTGAGCAGTCACCACTGACGCGCAGCGAGTATCCGGGATCGGGAATCGAGCATAGCAGACCGATTGTCTCTCGTCCGTATTCTGTTTTCCGTCCTCCGTGGGGCGCCTATGCACAAATGCAGAAACGTGTCAAGACCAAAACCGGCCAGAAAATAAAGCGGAGGTCGACTACCGGAAATATCTTGAAATTTTTTGTCAAAAAGCGCGCATTTCTTGGTCATTTCTTACCAAAACCTGCGCATTTTTGCGCATTTCTGTGAATTTTTGACAATTTTTGGAAAGCGCAATTTTTGCTCTTAATATCTTGATACGCCGAAGCTTATAAAAATTTTTAGTGACAGTCTTAAAAACCAAGTGTCCAATTTCATACCTCGGCGAGGGCATAATTCCCGATATATCGGCACCAAAATTTGCTCGCAGCAACGCATAAACTGATGCCTGCATTCACGCCTGCGCGTATTTGCCCTTGACTACCGAATTTATCTGGATTAACTTGGCGATATGAGATAAAAGAGCGACTGTTGTGAGGCTGAGAGAGCAAATCATGGCATCCGGCAAACTGTACACCCACAAGAAGCCAAAACTTCATAATCCTCGGCTGATACTGGGCTTCTCCGGCTGGATGAACGGCGGCGATGTCTCCACCGGAACCATAAAGTGCCTTATCGACAAGCTGGGGGCGGAGAAATTTGCCGAGATAAATCCGGAAGGATTCTATATTTACAATTTTCCCGGCTCAATGGAGGTAAGCTCGCTTTTCAGACCGCACGCCAGGATAAAGAACGGCTTAGTCGTCTCTTATGAGGCGCCGAAAAACGAGTTTTTCAGTACTGAAAACGCTGATCTGATACTGTTTCTGGGCAAAGAGCCGAACCTTCTGTGGGAGGAATTTGCCGACTGCATCCTTTCGTTGTGTGCGGAATCCGGCGTCAAAAGGATATACTTCATCGGCAGCGTCGCGGGTTTGGTGCCGCACACTCGCGATCCGAGGCTTTTCTGCTCGGTCTCGGGTGCCCAACTCAAAGAGGTGCACGCCCGTTACGGCATAAAATTCACCGATTACCAAGGCCCAGCCAGCTTTATCACCTATCTAACAACACGCTGCCGCGATCGCGGTATAGATATGGTCAGTATCGTGGCTACGATTCCTGCATACGTGCAGGGCAACAATCCCAAGTGCATAGAAGCGGTAACGAGACGCCTGGCGGGCATATTAGGGGTGCAAGTAGACCTTGATGATCTACAGACTGTCAGCGATGAATTCGAAAAGAAATTGAGCGACGTGGTGCAGGAACAGCCGGAACTGGCCAACACAATCCGCAAGCTGGAAGAAGACTACGACAACGAGATTTTCAATAGTGAAATGGGCGATTTGAAAAATTGGCTTCAGCAGCAGGGAATTAGACTGGACTGAAGACTCTCAAAGGAATTTGGGAAGGGGCATCGTTATGTGTAAGCTTATATTAGCCGGTTTATTTGTAATGCTGATATCCGCGACGTCTCAAGCCGGCACGGTTCGATTGGAAAGTCCCGTCATGAGTGTTGAGGTTGATGATGCAACCGGCAGATGGGCCTTGCTGGATAAACGTTCGGGAACGACTTGGCCGTCAAAAGGCACAGCCGGCGCCGGCAGAGCAGAGTGGCTGGGCGGCGGATTTGTAAAAGCCGAGAGCCTGGGCAAGGATTCCGTACGTCTTTGGCAGCAAAACGGCGCGGCTGTGGTCTTTGCTATTGTCGAGCAGGGAAATGCCCTGGAACTTCGCTACGAGAGCAAGGCCGATAGCGCCGTCCGTGTCCTTGGTGAGGCGCTATCTATTACCGATGTCGAAGGCGGTTATGTTATTGTACCCTGTCGGGAAGGGCTGCTGATTCCGGCCGATAGCGGCAAGACATTCAAGCACGTCTTCGGCGCCTCCGACTACGAAGGCTGCCACTTGAATATGCTGGGCTTGGTAAAGAATGGCTCTGCGCTGATGGTGGCCTGGGACGATGCGTATGTATCTGCCGAAGCTGAGAGCGCCAAAGTGGAAGGCGAGACCTATCGGCAAAAACTGACGGCAACGCTCGAGCTGCGTCGCAGTGCCAGGTCATTGCGTCTTATGCCGCTGGGCAAGGGCGACTGGAATACTGTGGCTGCTGGATACAGGCGTTATGCTGAAAAGCATGGATTGGCAGTGACATTGCGGGATAAGATTCGCCGTGATGGGCATGTCGAGCTGATGATCGGTGCGGCGAACGCTAAGCTATGGACGTGTCTTGCCCGGCGTATGAATGAGGACAGCACAAAGGAAGAGTCGGTCGCGGTTCGCTGGACTTTTGACGAGGCTGCGAAAGTCGCGGAGCACCTGCGGAAAGACCTTCAGATCGAGCGATGCCTGTTTATCATCGGCGGCTGGACCGAAGGCGGTTACGACTGCCGGCATCCGGATAACCTGCCGGCAAATCCTGAGTGCGGCGGCAACGACGTGCTGGCGGATGCGATCAAACGTATCCAGGCATTGGACTACGTCGCGTGCCTTCACGATAACGTCCAGGATATGTACCGCGATGCGAAGAGCTGGGACACGGCATTTATCGAAAAAAATCCGGACGGCTCGCTCATCAAGGGCGGCCGGTGGCTGGGCGGTCGAGCGTATATGGTCTGTGCGCCCAAGCAGCTGGAGCTTGCCAAACGCCCGCAGAACCTGCCGGAGACTCACAGGCTCTTTTCGCCCTGGAGCTATTTTATTGATACGACCTACGCCGTTGGACCGCGTGAATGTTACGACCCGAACCATCCTATCGGTCGTAATGATGACATCGCGTGGAAAATTCGCCTGAGTGACTATGCCCGCGATATGTTCGGCATTTTTGGCAGCGAGTGCGGCAGGGAGTGGGCACTGCCGCACAGTGACTTTTTCGAGGGGCTGGTGGGGGTCTCAGGCCGATACTACCATAACCTCAAACCGCAAGAGCTTGGAGCTACCGTTATTCCCTTTTTCGAGATGGTCTACCATGATTGTCAAGTATGCTACGGCAAGTACGGCTACAGTGCCCGCGATGCGGCGGAATATGTAGCTCACCACGTCTTATGTGCTCGTCCGCTGCACTATCACTCTTTTCCGGATCACCTGTATTGGCAATCGCCGAGCAGCCAGGGCGAAAAGAAGGCTGACAGCCAGACCTCAGAAAACGCCTGTTATACCCGCAGTGACAACGGCTGGGCGGAAGGTATGCATCCGGTAGACGTATTCTTGAAGAATACGCAGGAGGTGCTGGGGCCTCTCAATGCTGCTACGGCTCACGATCGGCTGACCCGGCTGGAATTCCTTACCAGAGACGGCACGGTTCGGCAGGCCGTCTACGGAAGCGGCGACGATGCGACTAAAGTGGTTGTCAATTTCAGCCAGAAAGAGGCACAGGTTAAGTCGAAGCTGGGAGGCGAGGTTGTTCTGCCGGCCTGGGGATTCATCGTTGAGAGCCCGCGTTTTTTAGCCTTTTATGCCCTCCGGTGGGCGGGACAGGAATACGGCAGAGGCGCTCTATTTACGGTCCGGCCGCTGGATGATAAGAACCTGCAGCAATCGCTGCGTGTACATGTCTTTCATGCCTTCGGCCCATCAACTGTTCGGTGGGAGGGCACCGATTATCAAGTGCGGCGCGAGCAAATTATCCAGCTTCAGCGCTAATTGCCGGGCGACGATCAAATGTGCTCGACCTGGATGCCGGCGAGCTGGCAGTAGGCCTTAAATGGAAGCTCCAGGTTGCCGTAAATGAACAACTGGTGGAAGCCTTTGGTGTCACGCGAGTCAGCTACGCCATCCAGCTCCAGCTCGACAGAGGTGCGGCAGCCGCCTGCTGGCGGCGTCTCAATGTTGCGGAGCACCTTGCCCGTGCCGAGGATGATTCTGCCCGGGCTGGTGAACTGCATAATAGTGACTTCTTGTCCCTGTCGCCAGAGCACCTGCGGCGCCACGCCCGTATTGGACTCGGAGTGACTGCGGAGGATAAAAGGCTCGTGTGGTTTGTCGAAGCCGTCAAGTTTCGTGGGGCAGGAGCAGTGTGCACCCATCAGCGTATTTCTGGTTGTGTTCGGAGCCGGGTCCTGCATAAAGCCGGGCCGGTCGAACAGCAAGGCCGTCAGCCGCAGCGAAATAGCCGACGTCCAGGCAGCTTCGCAGCAGCCGACCGAGCCTTCGTCATTTAGCCGCAGCCAGGCAATGCAGGGCGGGCACGGAATCTGCCGACCCTCAACTAACGGCAGACAATCGACCGAAATACCGTCGCAGCTCTCCGCAGCCATTATTCGCTTAGCTACAAAGTAGTTCTTCGCGGCGTTGAGAATATCCTGCGCGCCGGGCTCGACAATCTTCTGGGCTTCTTTGGTGTAATAGTCAGCCAAAGCTCGCACTTCGTCGGTGGTCTCGGTCTTCTTGACCTCTTCGGGCCAGCGGTTGCGCGGGATGTAGTGAAGTGTGGTGCCGATGACCTCGAGCTGACGGTCATTGGTTTTGTCGCCGGCACAAATGCAGATGCGGGAGTTTTTCATGCCCCAGACAGTCCTGAGCATTTTCACGCCGAATTCCAGCCAGTCCAGGTCCTGCGTGGCGGCCACATATACGCCGGGGATATTCCGCGTCGCCTGCAAGTCCCCGGTGAAGGACGTTCCCATCGGGCTGAATATAATCGTGGGCACGTTGCCGCGATTCTTGGCGATGTTGTTGGTGTGACCCCACGAATCGAAGCCCGTGTGGTGCAGACACATGCTCACGACTATAAGTCCATCGGGCGGGATTCTCTTAAGGCTATCGAGGAAGGCGCTCACCCGCTCGGAATCATATAACGGCTCACGCACGACGACCAGGTCCACTCCATGCTTTTTGGCGGCGGCGTCCAGTATCTCGGTATATTGGCGCTGAAGTGCCTTGATGTCGTATTGGGCGCCGGGCCAGCCCATCCAGTATTGCTCCACGTTGGGGCGGACAAAACCTACACGGATCAAAGGCTTTTTCGCCGATTTGGCCTCGGCTGCAAATAGCGACGATGCAAAGTCCAGTAGGCCCATATTCGAAGTCGCTGCCAGTGCGCCGGCAGCGGTCAGAAAGCTGCGGCGATTCATCTTGAGCGGACAGCCCAATCCCGCACGAGTCACTTGGTCGTTCATTGCAATATCTCCTTACAAACTCGAATCTGGCGTTCAAATAATACCGTTGGGCGTATCATAGCCCGTTTTGTAATTGTTTGTCAAAGTTTTTGTTGATGTCTGTTTTTCGAAAGGATTCGATTGATTGGCTCGTCGCCGTGCCGGCGACGGCTATAAACTGGCCCGCCAGACGTATGGCGGGCTGATGGGTAACAATCACGTTGAGTGGGCAGAAATAATAATGGCGAGCGCTCCTCCCAGCCGCTCGCCTTGCGACATATTGCTTTACGCCTGAGGCCCTACACTGAAGTGCGGGCCTTCGACTTGGGCTGCTTGGTGGTGCGAATCGCCGCTAAGGCGGCGGATTTGTCATCGGCAAATTCAAATACCACGTCAAGAGCTGCCTCTTTGAATGTATTTCTGGTTTCAGGAGCCAGGCCGAAAAGAATCAGCCTGCGTCCGTGATCGGTCAACAGCTTGCGCAGCTCCAGTAGTTTCGACAGACTCGCCGACGTCACAATATCGACGCTGGACAAGTCAACCGCCACGTCACAGCCGCCTCTGAGTCGCACCAGGCTGCCGACAGTAGCCAGCTCGGTGCCCGTATCCGGCTCCGGATGCAAATCGACACTGACTATGTCCGCAGATAAATTCCTTATTGTCATTGCTGTATTCCTGATTTATCCGCCAGACGTACGGCGGATTAAACTCGCTGCAGCCTTGCACCTCAAATTCTGCATCGGCTATAAGGCCGGCCAAGTTGAGCAAAAACGGGCAGAATCTTGCCAACCAGAATACAGGAGACAGAATACAGAATACAGGAGACAGAATACAGAATTGCGCCCCTTGTTTTCTGCTTCCTGTTTTAGAGGCTCTAACAAAACGAAAGATGCCGTGCAACTGTCATTGCCGCGGAAGCGGGGTACGTGTTTAGCCAGGGAAAGAACCATCCCCAATCCGCCCCCGCTCTCCCGCAAGGGATGGCGGGCGCCATTGTCTTCGACAAGAAGACGCGGAGGCGGATTGAGGCTGCCACCCTTATGCTCTGCCATCGCCGCCCCGTAGCATGCAGTCCGTAGTCCGTAGGGTATGCAGGTTTCTGCATACCAATTTTTGGACATTGTCTGTGAATGTTTAGCCGACGGCGGGACGGCGTCGGACCCCCACAGTAAACTGAGACGCCAGTGGCAGCCTCAAGCCCTGCGCCTGGTCGTAGAGGGGCGCGGCTTGGGGATGGGAGTGTTCAAAGTTGGCTACATACGTACGAAGCGGGAATCCGCTCTTTTACGTTTTTTTTTCCGGACTCCCGCCTGTGCGGCAGTGACAAGCAGCAAACCGTACTATTCATTGTGTTAGGTGCTGTTAGTGTCCGGTGTCTTCTGCCTGCTGTCGTTTCACCCTTCAGGCGCCAGCCGGCACGATGCTCAGTTCGACAGGCAATCCTTCGCCCGGAGCTATCAGGAAATTCGTGGCAAGATACGATAACTTCACTTTTCGCTCCCAGTCCCTGATTTTGACCTTGACCGTAATGCTGTCGTTGGCCGGTAACGTTAGTGTCGGCGGGCCTTTTCTACCTGTCTTTTGCAACTCGATATCAAGCGCCGAATTGTTTGTAATCTCAAACCACACCTTTCCGCCATGCCTGGAGGTGGGCTGTTTGATTTGAACCGCCGCTTTGAAAATCGCCTCGAGATATTTTTGGCTGCCGATAAGCTGATTCTGGTACCAGACCGCGGTTCTACCTGCAAGTAAAGCCTCTTTGATGGCGTCGATGGTTTTTTCTTTCGCAAAGACCAGCGTCATCGTCCTGTGCTTATCGGGCGTAACCTGGGTGCCTACAACTGGGCCGTGGATGTCGGAATTGCCCATCATAGTCAGGTTTTTCTCCAGGCACCAGTTGTGAGCTTCCGGGTAGTAGCTGTCTCCGTTTGCGACCTCGATGCCGTGCAGCAATTTGTTTTCGTACAAGGTGGTGTGGATGTCGACCCATTCCCTTGCTTCGGGTTTCCAGCCTGGATGATTCCAGAAGACAAAGGCGTTTTGCTGGTTGGCTGCCTTAATGACCTCAATAAGATCGTTGACATCCAGAGGGTTTATGTCCCGCAGGAATATCGCGTTGAAATGTCCGGGCGGAGTGTCGCGAGTGATCTCTGCACCCATTATGAGCAATATATTCCTTTTCTGTGCCGCCGGCTGGGCGATCTGATACGGGCGATTGTGACTGGTGGGAATATCCTGCTCGTGAGGGTGATACTCAATATGGTCGGTTACCGAAATTGCGTCCAGTCCTTCTCGCAACGCCTCATCGACGCGCACGGTGGGCCATACAAGGGCGTCGGAAAAAACCGTGTGCATGTGCAAATCACACTTCAACGTCTTGTACCCGAGTATATCGGGAAAATTGATCTGACCTCTTACCTGCTGCGCGGTTATTGGGGTCGCCGGCAGACAAATGATAATAATCGCTAACACGAGCTTCAGTTTTATTTTCATTGACGCGACCCCTTCAATTACTTAACTGCGGCATATCAGGACAAGCAGCCCGCGGCGACAGCCATAGGGCAAATCTCTCAGCAATTGCTAATTCTAAATTGACAATTGACAATTGACAATTGAAAATAGCTCGATCCTTTGATATGGTCCAAATTTTGGAGGTTTGCAAATGGATAAAATAGGCAAGAAGACTTCAAGGCGTCAGTTTCTGCGTGAAGCAACAACGGCGGTGGCGGCGTTCACAATTGTCCCGCGTCACGTACTTGGCAAAGGCGTCACTCCACCCAGCGATAAACTCAATATCGCTTGTATCGGCATCAGCGGCCAAGGCGGGGGCAATCTCGGAGCGGTCAGCGGCGAAAATATCGTCGCGCTGTGTGACGTCGATATGCGCCGAGCCGGCAAGGCGTTTGAGAATTACCCACGGGCCAAAAAATATCAGGATTTTCGCAAGATGCTGGACGAGATGGATAATCAGATCGATGCCGTCGTGGTTTCCACGCCCGATCATATCCATGCGGTGGCGGCAATGGCGGCGATAAAAAGAGGAAAGCATGTGTATTGCGAAAAGCCGCTCGCCCATTCGATCTATGAGATTCGTGCGCTGGCTAAGGCCGCACGCGAGCATAAGGTGGTGACGCAACTGGGCAATCAGGGACATTCGTATGACACTATACGTCTGTTCTGCGAATGGATATGGGATGGCGCCATCGGCAAGATCCACGAAATACACGCCTGCTGCGGCGCGGTTCATTGTAGGATCGACCAGTTATCCAGGCTCAAAGAAAAGCACGAAGTCCCGCCCGAGCTGGACTGGGACCTTTGGCTGGGGCCGGCTCAGTATCGGCCTTACCATCCAATGTATCTACCCGGCAGTTGGAGAGCGTGGATGCCGTTCGGCTCCGGCACAATAGGCGATTGGGTATG
>Ga0315289_10007378_pt1 | contig 16016 bp, 7 predicted proteins | sample YL17G11_40_MG_FD_203452 | JGI IMG/M metagenome (GOLD analysis project Ga0315289, IMG submission 203452) | Sediment microbial communities from Yellowstone Lake, YNP, Wyoming, USA - YL17G11_40 | ecosystem: Environmental > Aquatic > Freshwater > Lake > Sediment | place: USA: Wyoming | collected... | reverse complement strand
TCGTCGGCCATGGCCTACGCGAGACCCGCTACCTGGGAGAACAGAAACGTCAACTTCAGCGCTTGTGGACGGGCGCCGCAGTCAACCTGAAACGGTTGTTCAAACTCGCCCAAGCCAAGAACGCGGAGTATCTTCTCAATAATTCGGGGTGAACGTTTGTTCCAAAGGCTTTCTACCCCCACAGGCACGGCTTATTCATGCGAGACCCCTATAGGTGGGGGTGGAAACGCTACGCACAAATGTTTTACCCCCCTTTTTTGAGAAGATACAACGCGGATTTGGGTCTTGTCCTGGCTCACCTGAGGCCGGGTCAGATGGGACTGGCGCCAGGATAGCCCGGCCAAGAGCCAGATTCGGCGGCCAAGGGGGCTGAGGATGACCAGGCAGCCACTCAGAATGGCCCGCCTTCGGCAGCGAAACCTGCCCCTCTTGCCGCCAACTGCCAGTTCGGTCAGCCTATTGCATTGTCAAAGTGCAAGTCCCCCCAAAAACAGGGGGTTTTTCATAGGTCTCCTAGGCTTCTAATTAGCCTATCCATCGCAGGAAGAGCTGCCTCCCCCAAGTCCCCTAACGCCCGTGCTGCCGCCTCACGTACCTGCCAAGTTCTGTCCTCGCTCAATCGTCTTCCTAGTGCTTCCACTGCCCGAGAGGCCTTCTCCTCCATATTTCCAAGAGCTCTGATAGCAGCTATCCTCACCAGCCACTGAGGATCATCGAGTCGCTCAATCAGGGCGTCGACTGATCTTTCATCAGCGTGGTGCGCGATGACCTCTGCCCACTTGGCAAACCGATCAGTGTCAGACGCAGCTGCTCTTAAAACCATATAGTACCCAGCTTCGTCAAAGGGCAAGACATCGGCATGACCCAAAAACATGTCCAGACGGCTATGATCTACAGGCAACTTGAGCGTTTCCCACTCTGACACCGCTTGCCGGTATAGTTGCAGGGCCAGCTTCTGTTGCTGACGTGCTGGGTCCAGCCGGTCGAAGAATCGCTGGGATAGGAAGTCATGTACCAACTCGTATCCTTTCAGTTGGTCTTTGTCCCAGTAAGGGCGTACCACTCGGCGACTCACCAGCACTTCTAGAACCTCGTGCACGTGCCATGGGGCATCTCCAACCACCCTGCTGATCTCATCGAGACTCATAAGTGTACGTAGCCCGGCAGCGCCAGTCAGGGCGTCCAGAACTCCCTCAGCAATTCTTCGATAAGCAGGGGTCAATCCCTCAAATAAGCTTTTGTCAAGGTAGTCCGCGATAATCTGCTCAGCACCACCCAGAACTTCATAGTCATCCACGCCGATATCTATGGTGGTAGCACTTCCGTGTTTCAGCCCATGTTCAAACAAGGCAAAACAGACAACTTGTAGATAGGGTGGGTAAACCAACCCATCACCGATGTTGCGCAGGTCACCCAGTACCTGGTCGATCAGAGCCGGTTCGAAGACAGCATCTGACCGCTGAGCTGGCTCAACAATGGCCTGTCGGGCTTGCATATCAGTCAAGTGAGTAATACGGCAGGCGTTGTACCAGGCTGCGCCCAGATCGCAATCATGGGCCCAGCTCCAAAGCTGTCCGAGATAGTCCTCGCGCAAAGCGAATAGAACCACCAGCCGTCCCCGGAGTTCAGGCAGCTCTTGGATGGCTCTTATCGCATGAGCCAACTGTTGGCGCTGCAATTCGCCAGCGCGAGCAAAGATCTCTTCGAACTGATCCACAACAATTACCAGTCGTCTGCGTTCACTAGTCAGGTAGTGCCCAAAGCGGCGCATAAACTCAGCCAGATCAGCCGTGGCACCGAGAGCCCCCACTTCGCCTTTGAGCTGATCTATTGTTAACCCGCTGGCTTGCTGCACTACTGCGAGAGTCTCCCGCCGAATCAGATGCACAGGCTCGTCCAGGCACCGTACTGAAACTACCAGCCAGCCTGCATCTCGCAGGCGGGGAACCAATCCAGCGTTGATTAGCGATGTCTTGCCAGTACCAGATTCACCGAAGAGCACAATCAGGGACTGACGCTCCATACGCCACAGCAACTCTTCAGTCTCTCTGTCACGACCGGCAAACACGCCCCGATCAGTGCCACTGAACGATTCCAATAACTTGTACGGGTTCACGTGAGTGATCGGTTGAGCGGCAGCGATTGTGGTTGCAAGTGCACTCAAGAACTCTGCAATCTCAGCCTCAAGGACCACGACGCTGCGCTTCCGCCACCAACTCAGCACGTGATCTGGAGCCTTGCCTACCACAAAAGCCGGCCTGTCAAATCCCTTGGCGCTCTGCCTGGCATTGTCAAAGAAATCTCGAAACCATGGATCCATCGGGTCATGTCCCAGGAAAATGCATGAGCGACGTTCCAGTTCGCTGGACAGAAAGTGCTCCAGGCTTTGGCGGCTTTGAAACAAGGTGCGACGATCATCGCTGGTAACCACTAGAGACTCAGGTTGGCTCAAGTCTCCCCACAACTTGACAATCGTCGTCTTCTCTTCGTCAAGAAAGGAAGTATCTACACGTCCAATAACCAGAGTGTGGGGGTGAATGGGGGATACCATCCGAAACGCCCGCTCCATCAAATCATCGTAGCAGGTCGTAACGACAACCTTCACAGGCAAACGCGCAAGCAGTTGATGATTTCTCCCTGGTGCAAAGTCAGGTCTGTCCAGCCGATCTTTGAGCATGGAGAGAATCGGTTGACGGCCGAGGCCAGTATCCTCACAAAATTGTGCTACCTCTGGCAAACCCGGTGGAGCATCGTGGGGGTAATTACATCGTGATGCCAGTTTAGTAGCCAGTTCAGTATAGGTGGGCATGCCACTTACTCCATCAGGACCATGGTTGATGCCTTCACCGAGAAAAAGCAGAACATTGCGGCGCCTCAGTTGCTCCAGAATCTCGATAGGAATCTCCAGAACTGTCTGATTGCCCATAGTTATCCCTCAACAAATCAACAGGCCGATCAATACCCGCATATCTTGCTCCTCAGCAATGCCTATGCCTTCTTCCAGCCATGATAGCGGTACATACCATGACGCCTTGCCCACAACTTGCACCTGCCACACAGCGGGGCGCGTCTCCCCATTGGACAGGACGTATCCGGCAACCAGGTATCCCAGCGCAGGGCGGTCAGCCGGTAGCAGGATGCGCGCTGTAGCCTCTTCTCCCTGGCAAGGAACATCCTCTGTCCAGAACGCCTTCCCAGACGGCTTACGCAGCCACAGCCGCACGGAAGCATCTTCTGGACCGTTGAAGCGCAACACGACCTCCTCGTCCTCAACCGCCAATTCCAGAAGCAGGGGAGCCCAGCGGACGACGAACTCGCTCCGCAGGTTGCCACTGCGCACGGTGACTGGCGTCTCTTCGCCCAGACATGCCGGGCCCAGGCACTCCAATGTATCTATCAGCAGATCGCCGGCGGCGTCGGTTTCACCTGCCCACACGGCGCGGGCGCCCACGGTCAGTTCGACACGACTGTGAGGAGCAGAAAAGACGTACAACGCTGTTGCATCCAGGCCGTAATAGTCAGCCTGGCTCAACGGTTGGTAACGGGTGTGCCACCGACCGGGTGATTCTTCTTCAGGGCGCTTGAGGTAGAGACGAAAACCAAATAGCCGGGGATGGACGATGACCTCCAGCGTCTCTCCCAGATCCGGGAAACTCACCAGGGTCGGGACCGGCTCCGAAACGATTCGACGCAGTGCAGGGTACCCGGGCCAGGGCTCGGCGTGGACACGCGGGCGCAACCAAAACGTGGCCCGATGTTCAGGCTGTCCGGTTTCTGGATCCCAGACCAGGCAGTCTAGCGAAGCGAAGGTGACCTGCAACGGCTGGGTCTCAAGGCACGGAGCAGCCTGGTCCCAACTCTCCAGGCTCACAAGCGGCATCAGCGATAGTGCTGACTCCCCCAGCAAAGTCTCACCGGCGCAAAAGCGCAAGAAGTATCGCCCGTACCGCCCTCCTGTGAGCGTTTCTACTTCCTGCCAGACGGCAGGTGCGACGTCGAAAAAGTGCGCCGTATCCGCCATACCGACGTGAGGCGAAAGGTTGAGCTGGCCTAGCAAGCCCTCTTCGTCGTACACCTCCAGCGTGAGCGCGGCCGCTGTCAGATCGAGGGTGCTGTACAGGCGCAGAGACAGGTCTCGAAAACACAGGCATTGGTGTGGCTTGAGCCGCAGGTGAGGGGGCGGCAGTTGGGAGCTCAGCATCACCGCGAACTCGCGCCGGCGTTGGAAGGCCCATTGGGCCGCTCCCACGCGCAGTTCGAAGGGCCGGTCGGCGTCCTCCCACGCCACCTGGTAGACCGTGTACGTGCCGTAGGGCTCCGGCAAGCGTCTCACACTCACGCCAGGGCCGGCCGTAGGAGATGCATCGCCGCGGGTGAAGAGCACGTACTCGCGGTCGCCCAGGTCTGCCGTACCTCTGGCCTGCACTCGTTCGTGACTGGTCGCCGAGAACAGGTAGTACGGCTCTGGCACGAAAGTCTGGTGCAGCACTGTTCCATCACCGATGCTTACGCCGACTTCGACGGGCGCATCGAAAGCGTCGAGCGGGACGACCAGGCAGCGGTGAAGATGGAAACGACGCACGCCGTCTTCGCGCAGAGTATCGGCATAGCCGTAACCAGTGCTCGCCCAGACCTGTAGGGGCTGATGAGGGCGCTCCGGGTAATAGAGCATCAACCGGACAATACGGACACACAGACCCGGCCGCTCAGTACCACCGGTGGACAACCCGAGAGCAATCTGCCAGTCAGCGCCGGCCGATTCAGGCCGCAGATGGCCGTCAATGGCAAGCTTCTGACCGGTCGGCACCTCGCCCATCCAAACGTGTGTTCTGTCACTGCGGGAACGGGCGTAAGGAGTAGCCTCGACAGTACGCCGGCCGATGGTTACCTGAAAGGAAGACGGCTTCTTGTAGCCGAGAAATCGGCCGCTCTGCCAGTGTACAACTTGCTCATAGGGCCACCCGTCCAGCATTTCCAGGCGCAGGCGCGGGTGGGGTACGATCCGATACTCCTGGCCTTCGACCTGGTAGATGCCGTAGGGGAAAGGCGTCCATCGCTCGAGCGCAGCGTGGACGTTCAGGCGCTCACCCCCCGGGGATTTGACGAAGCCACCGCGCCGTCTATGTAACTCGCGCTCGAACTGAGCCGGGGTGTAGTGGTTTTGCAGATCCAGGATCAACCGGATGAGCGTTCGCTCGTCGCGGATCAGACGCAGGCGTGCCGGGTCATGCTCGGGTCCTAGCGCAGTGACGATCTGGCGGCGATAGTCGCTCAACCGCGAGGCCTCCAGGTACAAACCGTTCTCAATCGCGTAATCTATCACACAGGCCAGCGCCTGGCAGTCTCGGGCAAAGGCAGGCAATACCTTGTCCAGTACCACCAGACGGGCTCTCCTCTGCTTCTCGTAAGCAACAAGGAGCTCAGGCGTGATCTCTGCATCGGGGCAATGGCGATAGTGCCATTGGAAGAACTCGACAAACTGGCTGCGGGCTTGCGTCACCCACGTGTGAGCCTGGCGCATCTCGTCCACCAGCGTGCCAACGATGCGCCGTCCACGATCGTCGTAGGTGAGTTCCAGCCCTTCTTCTTGATAGGCTGGCCACAACAGCTCATCCACCATCAAAAAGCGCTGTTCCATCGGTCCCATACCCAATGCGCTCTCAAAGTCGGGCCAGAAGACGTTATCGTCAATGTACTTGTTGTGCCGGACAAAGACCATCGTACATGCCAGAAAGACCAGCCTGGCGTATTGTCGTCGCTTGGGTGGCCACCCTCCATATTCGCGGACGATGCGCCGCGCCCAGTCCAACATGGCCGTGTACTCGGCGTCGTCGAATTCCACCAGCGACAGGCGACCGGTTTCAGCCTGCCGCTGGCGGATTTCGTTATGCATTGCTTCCAGGTCGGTGTTCTCGAAAGCCATCAAGGGCTCCAGGTCTTTAGAAACTCATAGAACGCAAAAGCCAGCGGTGCGCACAAGTCACGGTTGTAGCGACTGCAGGTGTAGGGCAGGAGCAACTGGCTCTGATCCTGCCGGGCAGCGTCCAGTAACTCGCCCATCATCTCCCAGATCGCATCCCAATTGGTGCGCAGCAGGTACAGACAACCGGAGCCACCGACGATCCGGTCCACCAGGACCAGGTCATATTCGCGCTGGCCGTTGGGATAAATGTACCCCCGAACCTGGTTCTTGTCTGCGCCGGTGAAGCGGGGAATGGCGTTGATGAGCGCGTGTTTCACCGTGTGGACCACCAGATACCGCGCAAAGAGGCGGCGATCGAAAGCATGGATGCGGCAATAGGCGCAGGCATCGTCCTGGCAAACCTTGTCAGGGACTAGTCCACGGACGACATCGCACCACATTCTCCTGGGATCAGGTTTGCGTCCCTTCTCCCACATCAGCAGCGCGGCCAACGGGCTGGTCATTTCGCTGAGGTCTACGTCCTGGTCTTCTTCATTCTCTGTCCCAGCGGTTCGCTGACTGTGGCAAATGTCCTCGTACCCCTTCAGGTAATCCTGCACGAGAGGATGCTCCACCAGGAAAACGTCTATTGCGTCCGAGAGCCGTAGGAACACGGCGTGGGTAGCGTACATATTCGCAAGGTACTTGTTGCTCTCCGGAAAGACCACGTCGGGGAAAATGAGCGATTCCTGTTCGGGGTACGAAAAATAGCGGCGGTACTTTCCCCGCGCCAGCGCGATGACGCTCACGCGGTCGAACGTCCACTGACCCAGAGCACAATCCAACGGCGGCGCAAACAGTTCGTCGTGGATGATGTATTCGTGGACTACCGAGCGGTGGGTGGGGATGTTGGTGACGTGGATTCTGTGGTAAGAATTGGCTTCTTTGCAGGGTTTACAGGTGAAGCAAGCGCGGTGCCAGCCCTCCGTTTCATAATTCTTGTGAAAGTGTGATTCAGGATGGTACAGGAATTGCTTGGCGATCCCGGCAGGCGTGTCGTCTTTCCAATCCGCTGCATCCAGTTGGCTCAAGATCGGCTGAGGTAATTCGTAATAGGCGTGGTAGTTGACCTCGGTGCCGCAGGCGCGACACTGCCACTTGAGGCGAGGCAGCGCGGTGAAGCGAAAGTAGTCGTTGTGCCGGTCGTACCGCCCCACCTTGGTCACGGCATCGGCGAACGGCGTGCCATCGCGCTGGTGCTTGGCCTGGGCTACGCAGGCCGGGTTGATACACACCTTGGGCACCGGCGGGGGATACACACGTCCGCAACCGCCACAGACGTAAACTTCGGTCAGTTGGCGCAGTTCACTGCCGCAGATTGCACAGCGCTCATCGCCGGCTCGCTTGTCACTGTAGGTAGCACCACAACGCTGGCAGTAGAACCGATACGGATGGTATTTGACGGAAAGGTCCTGAGGTATGACGAAATCCACCTCAATCGGCACGTCGAGGGGGTTTTCAGGGAAAGGGCTCTCCAGGCTTTCGTCACCAAACATACGGGCGAAATAACGGGCAGCATCAACAGCGGCCGGATAACGGCCGAAGAAACGCTTGATGTCGCGCTCGGCCTCCACATCGCGGGCTTTGATGTCCTCGATGCGAAAAGTGACGCTGCCCTGGGAAGCAAAGCCTCCTACCGGCCGGGACGCGATGGCCTGACTGCGGGCCAACGTATCGCGCAGCTCGTCCTCGCCTTTTTCGCGTACCAGGTACAGCCCCACCTGCGGCCCGGCGCTGCGCATGTCGGGCACCAGGTCGCGGTCTTTGGTCGCCTCACCGGAGATGTAGTCATTGTCGGCAATGTCGGCTTTGTGGGTGCAGGTGCGCTCGTGCAGCCGGCGCAGTTTGGCTACCCACCACTCGCGCAACTGATCGCCGGACACTTCAGTGGGCTGTACACCAGGTATGACGGCAGCCTCGCGCTGAATCCAGGCTTGCAGGCGGGCAATGGCTTCTGGCGGCAACACGGCGTCGAAAACGGCGCTGGCAAAAGCCTCCACATCACTTTCCAATCCTACAGGCTGTCCGTTCACTGAGATGCGGTATCCTTTGAGATCTACGGCCTGCAGGTCCGATTTGCCCCGGTCATTCCAATACCAGGCTAGTTGGTCGAGCAGGCGAGCGTAGAGATGGCTGCGCAGCACATCATGATTGGAGACGATGATCGGCGCATCCTCAAAGTCGGCCATGGTAGGATGCGCGTACCGGTCGAAATGGCGCAGAAAGTAAAAGTCCAGCGGGTTGGTCGGATTGACGACGGTGAGAGCCAGGGCATCGCGACGACGTCCGCCACGTCCCATGCGCTGGGTGTACTCGTTGACTGTGAAGGGAGCGGTGTTATTCATCACCGTGGTCACGTCGCCGATGTCAATGCCCAATTCCAGCGTCTTGGTGGCCGCCATCACGTCAATGGGCCATTCGTCACCTTCGCCGCCGGAAGCCGTCAGCCGCCGCGTGGTGGCGAACCGGTTGACGGCCTTGATGCGTTCTTCCTTTTCCAACCCGCCCCGGTGCCAGCCAATCTCGAGTGGCGGTTCGTACAGCGCGCCCAGTTCCCGACCTTGCCGATACCAGCGGTCCACGGCGCGGGCGATATCCACCTCTGCTTTCGTCAGGTCAGCGCCGGTTGTGCTGCCGGTAGCCGATAGGGTGCTCAACAGTTTGGGCAGCACGTGGGCCACGTAAGGCACGTAATAGCGGGCTTCCTGGTCACGCAGGAAACGGACGATGTCATCGGTGTCCTGGCGAAAATTGGCAAAGATGAGCGTCTTGCGAAAGTGGGGGTCTCGGATCAGGTGGCCAATCGCATCAGCGATGTTCAGCGTAGCGGTGACCGTCTTTTGGAACCGGTCTTTGAAGCGGGCGGGAGCAACAGCATAGTGATGCCGGTAGCGAGCGGGATATACGTCATAGTTGATGTAGGGGCGCCCTTCATCGGTGATGGGGGCATCCTTGTGGGCCGGGCGTAGATAGCGAACGGCATCCAGATCAGCATCGAAGATGAGGCTGGCCAGAGCCTTGGCATTGCGGATGGTAGCACTGACGCCGACGTACAGGGGCCGATGGCCACAGGCCTCTTCGAAACGGCGCAACACGTGGGCCACGTTGCAGCCAAACACGCCCTCGTACATATGGACTTCGTCGAAAATGACGGCCTCTATCGCCTCGCTGAAGATAATGCGGTGATAACGGGGCGACTGCAAGGTACGGTTGATCATGTCCGGGCTGGTGATCAGAATGTCGGGCGGAGCATTGAGGATATCCCAGCGGGTCAGGCGAAAGAAGTCTATCTCGGCACCGCAACTGCAACGGGCATAGTACAGTCTGACGTCCTGTGAGAGCGACCGGCTGGGGAAACTGGTCAGCACGGAGGAGCAGGCCGGACAGACCTGCAGCAGGCTCTTCTCCGTGCCCAGGTTGACGCCGGAATTCGGTGTGTCGCCGGTCAGCACCCCGACAGTGACCTTGTTCCCCTCTACTGCACCCTGATTGAGGGTGTAGAGAATCTCGGTGATGCGCCTGGCCTGGTCGTTGGCCAGGGCACGGGTGGGGTAGATAATCAGCGCCCGAATGCGGGCTGGCAGGGGTTCGCGTGTCATCAGTGCAGCTCGCTTGCGATCATACAGGTGGGCGATGAGGGGAATCAAGAATGCCTCAGTCTTGCCGCCGCCAGTGGGGATCGAGAGAAGCAACGGCCGGCGCTCGTAAGCCTCGGGGGCGCGCAGTTCGCGCAAGATGTGAACCAGCACCTCCTCCTGAAACAGGCGCAACTGAAAGTCGCTGCCCAGTTCCCACAGTTGAGCCATGGCTTCCCACAAGCGCGCCGGTATGAGCTTGTCCTGATCAAGGGAGATCAGCCCCTCGGTCAGCAGGTCGGCGATGGGCCGGCCGTTTCGGAAAGGGTACAGGGGCTCCGGTTCGCTCCTTAGCCAGAGCGGCTGATTGCCGATGACGTCATCCGGCCCACTCATGAAGGCGCGGTAACCACTCGTGCCCCCGGCATGCACGAGCCGTACGTCGCTCTCTGTGAGGGCCGCGGTCAGCAGTTCCATGAGCCGGTCCGGGTCAAAAAGGGCGATCAGCAGGTTGTCGTTGGCTGGTAGATGTTCATCCAATTGAGCAACTGGCTGGGTATGCGGGCCCTCCAGCCAGCGCCCCTCGTGATCTATCTCGATGTTTCTGTAAGCCAGCACAGAAGGACGCAGTGCCGATTTGTCCGGCGTGACTACGAGGCCAAAGAAACCTGGATGGCGGCTGTCTATCTGCTCCAGCACCTCGCGCAAGGTGCCCGGTGGATAGGACTCCGGCTCCTTCACGCCCTGCAAGGGCTGCTCACCCAGATGTGAGATGTAGACGTCAATCATGTCGCCCCCTTTCGTGCTCACACTGGAAACGCGGACTCTTGAGCTGCTGACAACATGGCCTGGCGGGTGTACTCCAGCAGGTACCAGCGCAGGGCCAGCAGTTGTTGGGCATCCTCCACACGCTCAACGCTGTCCAAGTTGATACCGCTGTCCAGGGTAGTCAAAACGTCGCGCAGCAGCGACGCCTCGCGCTCCAACCATTGAGCCCACAATCCCCATTGATCTGTCTCTGGCGGCTGCGTTTCAGTCTCTGCCCACAACGAGCTCACCAGCGTATGGAGATAGTCTCGAATGGCCTCGCGCTCCTCTAACCATCGGTCGTCTAGTTCGGACAGGCGCAGGACGTCCAGTCCCTCATCGGCAACCTGGTCCTGCAACTGGTGGCGCGTGCTGTCTAAATCGTCCTGAAGCACCTCGATTCTCTGCATCAGCCCACGTTTCTCCTTGATGACGACTTCCTTGGCACGCTCGAGCCTCTGCAATTGCTGGGTGAGAGCCTTGTTGTGCTCACGTTCTTCTTCTCGCCCGGCATAAGCATTCTCTAACTGCTGTTCCAACTTGTTCGCTTTCAGGCGCAGGCCGGCCGCCTCCTTGCGCACTTCCTCGAGGGCCCACAGGGCTTCGTTGAGTCGTTGCTGTGTGTCCTCCTGTCGTGAACTCTCTATCTGAGCCTGCAGAGTAGCCTTCAGGTCACGCACACTCTGGCGTAACTCGGTATTGGCCGCTTGCACGTCGGCAAGTTGCTGCCGAGTGGCAGACAACTCGACCTCAAGCTTCTCCTGTGTGAGAGTTTGCTCTTCAAGGCGAGCAAGCAGTCGGGCCTGCTCTTCCTCCAGCCCGGTTATCTTGGCCTGGGCTGCTTCGAGTTGCTCGTTCTTGTGCTGGAGCAAGCGCCGGCTGTCTTCACGGCTAGACTCCGCTTCTGTCAGTTTATCTCTGAGTTCAGCGACTTGAGCCTGGGCATTCTCCAGTGCCACGATCAGCACGTTGCTCTGCACCTGGGAGAGCAATTCCGAGGTCTCGGCGGTGATCTCGTCAGCCAGGCCCCCTTCGAGCGCCTGCCGGACCTCCTCACGGTTGTCAAGCCTCAAGGCCCAGAGTACCTGGAGTTTGCTTTCGATGCCGCGGCGCGCCAACAACTCCGCGACGCCTTCCCGGACCTGGTCCGGTGAGATCGCCTTGACTTCATCCAGCAGATCGCCGTTGCTTGCCACCCACAGCGCAATCAGTGTCTTGAGCCTGCCAGAATCTCCATAGGCATGGTGCGCCAGCCTGGCTGGCACCTGGTCCCACGGGAGCCGTGAGGGACGGAATCCACGGAAGATGTGCTGCTGCAAGTGCGAGGAATGCTTCACCAACTCCACAATTTGCGGCCGCTCTATGCCGGAAACCAGGGCTGCTATTTCGTCTTCGGTCAAATTCTGCGAGGGTGTAGACTCCTGCTGAACGTCATCGCTCATTTTCCACTCCACGCGAGTTATTCTCGTGGTCGAGATGCTGATTCACGAATACGCTGGCAGCCAGCCAGAGTGCATCCAGGTCGGCCAGGCGAGGCCGAGAAGGTTGCGACGTAAGCGCCGAAAGGTCGTCCAGTAGGTGACGGGTGCCAACGAGAATATGCTTCTCACAGGCTCGCACAGATGCAATTTGGCCATCAACAAACTTCCAGAACCTGCTCACCTCCTCGCTTTCGAGCCACTGTTGTAGTGCCAGCCGGGCCTGCGCGCCTGCAAGTAGATCATCCATACTGCAACTATGGCTGGGAGCAGCGAGGAGGCGCCCAATTCCCGCCAGGACTTGCAGCCGGACGAGCGGAGAAGAACCGGGCGCAAGGTCAGTATAGTGGATCACCAACACGTCTTCTGGAAGGTTGGCAGCCTGCATACGCGACATTCTCTACTCCAACTCCAGCGGCAATTGTCGTGACAGTGTGTCTGTGTCTGGCGACCGCTGGGCGGCCCGGCGGAACTGTTCGTAGAAGACCTTGACATTGTGGAACCCCCGCCGGCGGTTACGGTTGTTGCCTCTGAAGATAATCACCTCGATGCCGATGCGCTTGCATATCGGGCAGTCACAGTTCTTCCAGGGCTTGTCCTGCAAGGTCCGGCGATATGCCGATTCATAATCGCGCTCGATGCCGTGGAGCCGGTCGTAGGTCAGAACAGCGTCCAGAGTCTGATCCAGCGTGGCCTGTCCCTGATCAAAGGCGCGAAGGAGCCTCAGCGCCCTCTGCTCCATACCGACCAGGGTCGCCTGGGACATCTCCCCATTCCTCAAGATCTCTTCGGGCGAATCTACGCCCCGCCGGTTGCGTTCGGTTCTGGCGTGTGGCACGCGGATCGCGGCGTATCTATGGCCATCCAGGGTCCAGTAGTTGTCCTCGGCCGTTCCCAAGAAGGCCCTGCGTAGCGGGGCTGCACTATCGGTGCTGGTGACGCCCAGCCGGATGAACTCCGGTACGAGCGACAGGCGGGCGACGCCAAAGATGTGGAGTTTGACGCTGCCGAGGAGAGGCTGGATTTCGCGCAAGATCGCCAGGATCTCCTCGTCCGTGCTCTTGACCAGACCACCCAAAGCGACGTGGTCGTAGCCCATCGCGATCAACTGCTGGACCGAGTCGTAGAATAGTTCTGGCGTGCCGCCCTGGGCGATGCCAATCGGCTTGAAGCGCGGTCGCTCCTTTTCGCACAGTGCCAGGAACTCGCGGGCGTTCCGCAGGGTCAGGTCAATGCGCTTCTGGCGCAATTGCTCGTCCGTCTTGCCAGTCCACCAGCGCGTCTTAACGGCGCCGCGCTTCAGGGCGCTTTCCAGCATGCCCACGGTGACAAAGGCCAGGTGATCTAAGGAGACGCCATAGTCGAATCCGAACTCGTGGTAGTAATCCAGAACCTCCTGGGTTGAGTAGACGGGCTTTTCCTCATAGAGGTAGGTAAATGCGCCACAGTCTCCCATAATCGGTACCCGCGGGCTTAGACGGGCGAACTGGTGTACACCGCCCCCTGCCTTGCGGATGTGTCTCTCAACAACTGGCTTGACGATAGCCTTTGAGATGAGCATGCCGTCGAATATAGGTTCGTCAAAGAACTGGTGAGCATACCAGTCGTGCACCCAGCGGTCCTTGCGCCTGGGCGAGTATGAGTCCGTCTCAAAGTCGAACTCAGGGTCAACCAAGTCTTCGAAGTTGGGCAGGTAGAATCTCAAGAGACGCCTCGCCACTGATAACGGACCAGGATGATGTCACCCGCCACAGTGTACTGCAGCGTCGGCGTCTGGCTCAGGTTGCGCTGGCTGGCCCACAACTTGACCCCATTTGTCACATGCCGGTTAGCGTCCTGCACGGTAACAAAGCCCTTCTCGTCCCGGTCGGCCTGGCCCGCCAGTGCCTCCAGCAAGAAATGGGTGAAAGTGCTCCGCTCTTGGGCCTGCCATTCATAACTGACCTGGCCCTGTTTACACGAGGCCAGGATCGCAAGCCCTTCGGCTTGTTCAAAAACACGGCGAATGAACTCCTCGGACATCGGCTTGGGTCCCTTGCCCCCAATGTCGGCCCCGGAGTGACACGCATCCAGGACGATGACCTTGGCACGGGCGGGAGCCTGTTCCATGATTTCCTTGATCCGCGAGACCCGGACGGCGGTATCGCTCAACACCAGTCGCTTGCCGTTGCGAGCGACCAGGTAGGATTCGCCGCCGTCCTCGTCGCCGTGGCCACTGTAGTAGAAAAACAGCAGGTCGTCAGGCTCAGTGGCGTCGGCGACGGCCTTGAGCGCGACCAGGATGTTGTCGCGGGTGGGGGGTTCGGGAGAGTCGTCAGTCAGAAGGCGGATGCGAGCAGGGTCAGAGCCACCAGTGACGAGTTGCTCACGGATGGCATGCGCATCTTTGACGCAGACGTGTAGGCAGCCGTAGTTGGTCTCGTCGTCATACTCGTTGACACCGACGAGCACAGCCCAACGGTTGCCGACGCCGTAAAAGGGTTCCGAGCTGGTGGGTGCACCATCGCCTTTGGAGCCTCTGCCCAGGCGAGCCTTGATACGTTCCCAAATCGCTTTCAAATCAACCTGGTGCTGGCTACCCAGTTCGACGTTGTAACTCAGAATGCCAGGGACAATCGGCACCGCCAGTTGCAGGTATTGATAGGCGCTACCGGTATGCTGAGAAAGGGCATCCAACGCCGTACGCAACTCTGGGTTGAGCGGCAGCCCTGCCTGTTGAACCATCTGCGCCCAGGCGCGCAATTCGGCAACCATCTGAGTAGCCTCGACCTGCTCCACCTGATTATGAGCAAGAGCGTCGCGAATCTGAGCAACAGCCTGGCGGTCCTCGGCCCGGCTCTGGTCCAACTTGGCCTCGATACGCCTCAATCGCTCAACGACCTCTTGACTATCCGGCATTGGATGCATGTGTGTTTCAGTTGCAGGCTGTCGGCCCAAGCAGAGGTCGGTAAAACCCGTACCGATGAGGCGCAACGCCAAAGCGTTGAGTTTATCCACGATGCGTGAGCGGTCGCTGCGGAGCGTTTCAGTGGAGCCATAGCGACGTTCATCGCGCAAGTTCTCCAACAATTGCCCCTTATAGAGTTTGAAATCACGCCAGGCATCTTCATCTTCTGGCCTGACAAAAGGTTCGAGCACTCGTAAACCAAGTTCATAGTTCATATTATTTCCTCCAACGGGGGGCTGCAAAATGTGTGAAGTAACGGTTGGCTCTGGGCGGGGGGCTGATGCAGGTGGCATCCCAACCTTCCCCAGAATCCCCAGTGGGTCAACATCAAGAATTACGATACCACGATCCCGCCACATCCGCACGTCGGCCTCTGGTAAGCCGGGCCAGACGGCATAGGCGGTGCGGGCGAAGCGGCTTTCAGCGATTTGGTCGAATAGGAAGCGGAAGTCGGGATCGGCCAGGTTGTAGCCGAGAGAGAAAACCGTGTTGCGGCGGAAGGCGCGCCGCACCTCGTCCACCAGCGGCTCTTTGTCTCGATCGCGCAGCAGGTCAGAGTGGTCACGGTCGGTGACGACGAGCGTGTCCGGCTGCTGCGCGTCACCGTAGAACTTGATGAGCGTAGGGCGGTCACGATTGATGAAGCTTATGTCGCTGCCGCGCACGACACGGTTGATACCGATGCCCGCCTCCTGGAAGGCCAGTTCCAGCAGGTTGTCGTAGGCGGTGGTGATGATCGTCTCAACCTGGTGCTCTTTGACCAGCGCAACAACGTGCCGGTGAAAGGATTGCGGCGACTTGCCAGTCGTATCAAGGGCATCCCGGATGAAGGCGGTGAACTCCCAGCGGTTGCCGGCCTGGCTGACGCGCTGAGCCACCTCCGCCAGCGAGCAGAGCAAGATGGCATCTTGCCCTACATCCAGCCCCTTGCGGCGGGCCAGTTCGCGGGCGAGATCGGCACGGGAGGGAAGGCCGGTCACGGTGCGGGGAAGATCGGCGCCGATGAAGAGGGCGAGGGTGCGACGAGCCATTGCGCCAGCAAGTTCAGGAACCGCCGCCGTAGCAAGCGGCGAAGTGCCGCGTTTATCCATCAGTGCCTCCCCAAGATCCAGGACCTGTTCTAGGAGACCTATGAAAAACCCCCTGTTTTTGGGGGGACTTGCACTTTGACAATGCAATAGGCTGACCGAACTGGCAGTTGGCGGCAAGAGGGGCAGGTTTCGCTGCCGAAGGCGGGCCATTCTGAG
>Ga0315289_10007374_pt1 | contig 16021 bp, 18 predicted proteins | sample YL17G11_40_MG_FD_203452 | JGI IMG/M metagenome (GOLD analysis project Ga0315289, IMG submission 203452) | Sediment microbial communities from Yellowstone Lake, YNP, Wyoming, USA - YL17G11_40 | ecosystem: Environmental > Aquatic > Freshwater > Lake > Sediment | place: USA: Wyoming | collected... | reverse complement strand
GTTCTGTGGTTTCTCTATTGGGTCGTGACCTACTTGATGCTCGTCGCCATGAATCTGACAGGACCCGAGACATCGGTGATTGCCAATGATCCGATGGCGACTTCGCTGGTTCTTCTGGTGATCACCACAATTGGTTTCTGCACGCCCAGCGCTCCGGGAGCCGTGGGAACCTATCATGGCGTAACCGTCTTAGGTCTGAGCCTCATGGGAGTGCCGGGGGATCAAGCGGCAGGATTTGCCATCCTCTTACACGCGTTGAACTTCTTGCCTTTGACAGGCATGGGGCTCTTTTTCTTCTGGCAGCAAGGTCTTTCTTTTCGGCGGCCGGTTTCGGCTGCAGAGAATTCGAGTGTTCCTCACTCTTCGAGGTGAGCCTTGGAATACAGTGTAACCACTCCAAAAATCTCAGAATATCTGCGCATTCTCTTCCGCGGGCGCTGGATCATCTTCATGTCCTTCCTGACTGTGGTCGCGACGGCGGCTTACCTCACCTACAAAATGGAGCCGGAATATGAGGCTTCCTCGACCGTACTCGTCGCCCAGGAAGACATCATGGAGGCACGGGTATTCAATGCCCCGATGGCTTACTACGCGCAGCAGACGCATGTAGCCAATCAGGTGGAGATTATCAAGAGCCATTCGTTGGCGGAGGAGGTGATACAATCCCTCGAGACTTCGCCCTATTGTGATGAGCTCGAAGTTATGGGCCCAGGAACTGAGAGAGGAGAGATCACACTCGATGAGCGCGTGCAGCGATTGCGCAAGAATATGAGTGTGGCCAAGGTGAAGGATACGGACATCCTGGTTGTCACCTATCGAGCCCACTCGGCTTTTGAAGCGGCTTTCCTGGCGAACGCCATTGCGGAACAGTACTACAGGAGCTCCTTTCAGGAGACGCGGGGCGAAGTAACAGAAGTACGGCGCTTTCTGGAAGAGCAGCTTCAGGATGTCCGCGTGAAGCTCTCGCGGTCTGAGGAATTGCTCAAGCGCTATAAAGAGAACCAACGGGTGGTGGCGCTGGAGCCAGAAACGAAGAAGCTTGTCGAGCAGACCGCGACCTTCGAATCCTACTATAACCAAGCGGAGACCGACCTTAACGCCAATTTGCGCCGTTTGGATTACCTGAAAAAGCAGCTCTCGGAGGCGAAAAGCACGCTCGTAGAGGATGTGACCCAGATCACAAGTCCCCTGATCGAGCAGCTCCAGAAGGATATTGCCGAGCGGCAGTCGCGCGTCGCAAGCCTTCTCGCAACACCAAGTCCCGGAATGGATATCACCGTGACCGCGCTCGAAAAGGAAATCGAACAGATCAAAAAGCGTTTGATTGAAGAGACTCGGAAAATCGCAAGCGCTGGGATTGCCTCGATGGACCCGCTCGCCACTTCTCAGGACATCTTCAACAACATTCTGGCGACGGAAATCGAGGTGCGCTCTTTGACCGCGCGCGCCGAAGCGTTGCGCGGCATCGTCGAGAGTTTCAATGCTCAACTCGAGACTCTCCCCGAAAAGAGCTTGGTTCTGGCACGCTTGGAGCGCGACACCAAATTGAACGAAAACCTCTATCTGATGCTGCGCGAAAAGTACGAAGAGACCCGCATAACCGAAGCAGGCAAAATGCCGGGAGTGCGGATCATTGACAAGGCGAAGCCTCCTCAAAAACCGACTCGCCCGAATAGACGACTGAATATCCTCATAGGCATCTTCCTCGGCTTAGGTCTTGGCATTGCCATTTCCTTCGCCCTCGAATTCATGGACGATTCCATCAAGACGCCTGAAGACATCGAAAAACTCAAGCTGCCCCTCTTGGGCACGATTCCGGCGGTGAAAATTGCCGAGGTGGCGCGTCGGCTTAAACAGGAAGGTAGGCACTACTCCGTCGAGGAGCTTGATCGTCTTGAATCGAAACTCGTGACGCATTTTTCGCCTCGTTCACCGGTTTCGGAAGCCTATCGCTCTCTGCGAACCAACATCCAGTTTTTGGGTCCCGACCACACCAAAAAGGTCTGGCTGGTTACTTCCGCAGCAACGCGAGAAGGGAAGTCAACGATTTTAGCTAACTTAGCGATTGCCGTGGCCCAGACGGGTGTGCGAGTTCTGCTGATTGACTCTGACCTGCGTCATCCGGTTCTTCACGAGTTCTTCGGTCTCGACGAAGCGCGAGGACTCGCAGACATTCTCCGAGGTTCAATAAGGCTCGATCAGGCTGTGAAACGCACGGACATCGAGAATCTATCGCTTGTTACGGCAGGTGAATTGTCAGGCGGTTCTTCCGAGCTGACGGTATCCAATGGATTACGGCTCCTCATTGAAGAAGCCAAGAGCAAATATGACTTTGTGTTTATGGACAGTCCACCGCTCCTGGCCGTGACGGATGCGGCCATCTTGGCGTCCTCCGGGGCGGATGGGACGCTACTTGTTGTCGGTTCGGGTTTCGTCAGTCCTCGCGAAATCTCCTATGCCGTCTCCCAACTGAGTCGCGGAACTTCATCATGTCTCGGAATCGTCCTGAACGGTCTCGACATCAAGAAAATCTACGGGTCCTATTACTATTACTTCCATTATCAATATCATCCTTACTATGACATGGAAGACAAGAAGGAGCGCAAGCGCAAGAAAATCGCTCCGGCAGACACCGCGACTTAGTCTCCATCAATCTGATTGCATCCGATTTGAATTCCTATCCTTCCGCCGAGCCTCTTGTTGGTGAGTCCGGCTTTGCACTCCAATCGCCTGCCAAGATTAATCTCGGACTGCGAATTCTGGGGCGCCGTGAGGATGGTTATCACGATATCGAGACCGTCTATCAGGAGGTCTCGCTTGCCGACCGCCTCGAGTTCCGTCCGGCTAAGAAATGGCGGTTGACTTGCACGGAAGAGAAGCTGGAGTGCGGAGAAGGCAATCTCATCTCAGGAGCTGCACTGAAACTGGCCGAGGCGACGGGACATCCCCCCACGGGCGCACTGCATCTGGTCAAGCAAATCCCCGTTGGCGGAGGCTTGGGAGGCGGGTCGAGCAACGCCGCCATAGCTCTATTGGGCCTCGCGAAGCTCTGGAACCTCAATGTAGAGCTGAGTTTACTGGAGGAAATCGCGGCGGAAATCGGCGCAGATTGCCCTTTTTTCCTGCAAGGGGGCCTCGCCTATGCAACGGGACGGGGAGATATGCTGGAGTGGCTTCACGGCGCGATTCCGGGGATCGTTGTCATTGTGATTCCTGAATTTTCGGTGAGCACGAAATGGGCGTATGAAAATGTCGAGATGTCCTTGACAAAACGAGAAAAAAGTAGTATTATAAAAAGTTTAATTTTACAATCCGACCCCCTGCACGCTCTTCGGCGCGGGACCGCGAATGACTTTGAGCCTGCCGTCTTTGCCCGCTGGCCCGAATTGGAGGACCTGAAGGCCTCGTTATATGATGCTGGAGCGGATCTGGCCGCACTCTCGGGCAGTGGAGCAACTGTCTTCGCAATCTTTCGGAGTCGGCTTCATGCTGAGGGGGCAGCGGCGCATTTTCGGGACCGGTACCGGACTCTGGTCTGCGCCCCTGTCGCCAGGGAACGCCCCAATTTGCCGAGCTGCTGAGGGAGTGTTTTTGAAGTATCGCAGCAGATAGGACATCTGTGGAGGTTGTAATGAATGAGGAAAAAGGATTGGAGATCACCGAGGTCAACATCAGTTTGCGCGAGGAAGACAAGCTGAAGGCATTTGTCAACATCACCTTCAATGATGTCTTTGTCATTCGGGGGTTGAAAATCATTTCGGGGAAGGACGGGCTCTTTGTGTGCATGCCGAGCCGAAAGCTCGAGGATGGTTCTTACAAAGATATTGCCCATCCGATTTCGAACGATTTCCGTCAAGTTCTGGAAGGCAAGATTCTTGCCGAATACCGGCGGTTAGTGGCCGAGGCGGCCCAAGTGCCCAATGCGCCGGGGCACGGCCAAGAGTAGGGTGTTGCCGCGACCAATCCTGGGGCGTAGCCAAGCTGGCAAGGCACGGGGTTTTGGTCCCCGCACCGGAGGTTCGAATCCTTCCGCCCCAGCTGTGAAGAACATGGGGGAAGAGTGCATGATTTTCCGTGTGACTGGTTACGGTCGGGTGCTTTTGGGCGGCGCATCAGGAGTGGCGCTGTTTTCCAAGGCAGCCTTCGGCAAAAACAGAATCAGCGACGAGTGCAAAGCTACACTTTGGGGCCTGTTCATCCTCGGATTGACAGGTGGAATGGTGATTCTGGCATCTGTTCGTTGAAAGTACTCAAATGGGTCCTCACCTCGATGTCTGGCTTGTCGCAGCCGAGTCATGTTCCATCGGCCACTCAAGAGACCGTAAGTCGTAGAGTGTGCGGGGCAAACCCAATGCATATTCAAAGCTAAATCGTTTTTCATAATGTTCTCGTTCGGGGATAGAGCCGGTTCCCTTGCTTCTACCTCCAGAAGAAACATTAGTTGACAGCAAAAAAAGGGAAAACCAAAAGGAGTGTAGAATGCCAGGTAACAGGCTGTATGTAGGCAATCTGGGCTACGCGGTAACCAGCCAGCGATTGCAGGAACTATTTTCCGGTTACGGCACGGTCAAGGAAGCCAATGTCATCGAAGGCAAAGGCTTCGGCTTTGTCGAAATGTCGAGCGCCAAAGAGGCTGAAGCCGCCAAAGCCGCTTTGGACGGAACGGAGTTCGAAGGGCGCACCATTCGCGTAGATGAAGCGCGCCCGCCCAAAGACCGGCCGGAAAGGAGATCTTCAAGGTATTAGGCGCCGGGGAATGTGCCCGCGCCACAGCCCAAGCGGCAGGAGGCCGGGGCAATGATTCTCAGGAGAGCAATGAGCCATGCGTTGTTGATCGTCTCAGCGGTTTTGGCTTCGCTATTGGTACGGCATGGTTCTGCATTGTGCTGGAACCCTTCGATTGATACGATCTGGACGGTCACCGATTGGGGAAGCAGAGTGGATTGGTCGGGATCAGGCAATGACCTGATTGCTTTTGACCGATTGAGAACCGACGGCTTCTACGATGTTAGTCAAATGACGCCCGAAGGCACAGAGATCCTATGTTTGACCGACTATCCGGGTCTAAGGAATCTTCGATAGCAAATGTTCACAATCTTTTTATCGTTAATGTTGTCTTTGAGAGGTTCGATTCTCAATCCTGCTTCTACCTCCAAAAGAGACATTAGTTGACAAGAGAAAAAAAAGAAAACCAAAAGGAGTGTAGGATGCAAGGCAGCAAGCTTTATGTGGGGAATCTTGGTTATTCTGTAACCAATCAGCAGTTGCAGGACCTGTTTTCCAAACACGGTGAAGTTCGGCAAATCAACATCATTGAGGGCAAAGGCTTCGGCTTCGTCGAAATGTCGAACGCCAAGGAAGCTGAAAGCGCGAAAGCAGCGTTGGACGGAACCGAGTTCGATGGACGCGTCATGAAGGTTGATGAGGCTCGCCCTCCATCAGACAGACCAAAAAAGAGGTTCCCAAGATATTAGTGTGGTTTTTCTGCGCCCGGCTGACGATAGCGGACGGAAGATTCAACTCTTTCCCTCCATATAGCCTTGAAGCGTGAAGAGCGCGTCGGACGCGCGGCAGATTTGAAGATTGGACGCTGAAAGTCAGGGCAGCTCGCCCGCCGAAGGCGAAATTTGGATAGAGCATGGCGGCGGATGAACAGTTGAAAATTTTTAGCGGCTCGGCCCATCCTGGATTGGCCAAGCGGATCGCCCAAGAGGCGGGCATAGAGCTCGGTTCCGTGGAGCGAAAACGCTTTTCGGATGGCGAGATTTGGGTGAAATTCAATGAGAATGTCCGGGGGTGCGATGTATTCTTGATTCAACCCACTCAGCCGCCCGCGGATAATTTGTTGGAACTGCTCATTCTCATTGATGCCGCCAAGCGAGCTTCGGCGCGTCGAATCACGGCCGTTATCCCCTATTTTGCCTATGCTCGCCAGGACCGCAAGGACCAACCACGCGTACCCATTACCGCGCGTCTGGTCGCGGACCTCATTGAGGCAGCGGGTGCCGACCGGGTCTTGACAATGGACCTGCACGCTCCCCAAATTCAGGGATTTTTCAAGATTCCCTTCGACCACATTCACGCATCAAAGCTCTATGCGGATTGGCTCCGAGAAAATCCGATTCCGGATTTGGTCATCGTGGCCCCGGATGTCGGCTCGATAAAATTGGCTCGCTTCTACGCCAATCAATTGGACACTGGTTTTGCCGTCGTGGATAAACATCGCGAGCGCGCGAATGAAGTGGCCGAATCAAATCTCATCGGAGAAGTGGCCGGCCGGCCGGCGCTGATCGTGGATGACATGATTGATACGGGCAACACTTTCGTCGCCACCATTGAACTGCTCGAGAGGGAACATGCCACCGAAATCACCGCTGTTTTCACTCATCCCATTTTCTCGGGCAACGCCGTGCAGAACATTGAGGCGACGAAAGTCAAACAGGTCTTTGTGTGTGACACACTGCCAACGCCACAAGAGCACCTCTTTCGCAAAATCCGTCTGGTCTCGACGGCCAAGCTTTTTGCCGAGGCGATTCTTTCGATTCATGATAGTCGCTCACTGAGCTCCCTGTTTGTGCAGCAGTTGAAAATCTGAATTCACCGAAGTCAGCACACGCAACGGTGCCTTCTGCCTAACATCGGACACGGCCATTGCATTGAACGAGCGTAAACAAGATCGAGAACATATCATGGAAGAAGTAATTTTGGAAGCCCGGGTGCGACCCACGGGAAAAACTGCGGTCAAAGAACTTCGTAAACGAGCGCTCATTCCGGCCGTTTACTATACCGAGCACCGCCAGGTGCACCACATCGTCGTGGATGCTCATGCTTTCTCACGGATGGTTTCGCGGGAGACTCCGCTGATTCATCTGAGGTTAGATGGCAAGGAATTGCCCTGCATTATTCGGGAGATTCAGCGCCATGCCGTCAGTGGCCGGGTCATTCATGTGGATTTCTACGGCGTGGAACGCAGTCACAAACTGCGAGTAACCGTTCCTCTTCGGCTCATTGGCACACCGGCTGGAGTGCAGCATGGCGGGATCCTTGAGCATGCTTTCCGAGAAATAGAGATCGAGTGTCTTCCACACCACCTTCCGCCCCATCTGGAAGTGGATGTTTCACACCTGGATATTGGCGATTCGGTGCGAATCGAAAACTTGTCTTTCGAGAATGTCACCCTGCTGAATGACCCTCATACGATTGTGGCTCAAGTGGTTCACCCTCGCTTGGAGCAGCCGACGGTCAAAGCTGAAGAGCCGGAAGGTGAAGTGAAAGAGCCTGAAGTCATCAAGGCGCGCCGCACCGAAGAGGGCGAAAGCAAGTCGAAAGAAAAGTAGCTCGATGCCTCTGGTGGTCGGTCTTGGCAATCCCGGCAGAACCTATCAAAATACGCCCCACAATATCGGGTTTGCCGTCGTGGATATTCTGGCACAGAAGAGGCGAGCCGTCTGGAAGCGAGGACGCGGACAATCTCGTGTGGCAACCGTGCCCAACAGCAGTCCTCCCATGCTCTTTCTCAAACCGTTTGCATATATGAACCTCTCCGGCGAGCCGGTCCGCAGGACTCTCGCGCGTTACCGGATACCATTAGCGGAGATGCTGGTTGTTTGCGACGATGTCAATCTGCCTCTGGGGCAACTTCGGCTACGCTTATCCGGTTCAGCGGGCGGACACAACGGACTCCTGTCCTTGATTGACACGCTGGAGACCGAATCGTTTGCTCGACTGCGTGTCGGAGTAGGAGGAGGAGAGCCGGGTGCAGATTTGACGGACTATGTCTTGCGCAAATTTCCGTCTGAGCTTCACGACAAAGTAGCGAAGGTTGTGCAGCACGCTGCCGACGCCGCACTGTGCTTTTTTCTGGAAGGCGCCCAGCGAGCAATGAATCAGTTCAATCGTGATGCGGAGACAGCAACCCTGTCTCCCGACAAGTAAGAACCCTCCCGGCATAAGATGATTTGCCGGGCATCAATGACCATAGGGAGTTTTGATGACAACAAGAACTTATGAAGGTGTCCTCATCTTGGACACGGGATTGGACACCGAGAAGACTCGAGAACAACTCGAGAAATTCCAGGAGCAGATCCTCCATCTCGGAGGACTTGTCCGAAAGTGGGATTCGTGGGGCAAGAAACGCATGACCTACGAAATCCAGCACAAGCAATATGGGTACTACGCCGTGGTTGTTTTCGATGTGGAACCTTCTGCCGTCAAGACGCTGGATCGCTACTTGCGGCTCAGCCCTTATATCCTTCGACATTTGATTGTCTCGGTGGATCAGCATCGAATTCCACCGGTCGAGCCCATAGTGGAGCTTCCGTTAGCGCCCGAGAAACTCGAAGAAGAGCCCGTCGCGAAGCCCGTTGAAGAGGAAGTCGAAGCGACCGAGGAGGGACTTGCAGAGCAGGCTGAAATTCCCCTCGCGGCGGAAGAAGGCGAACAGGCGAATGCCGGCCTTGGTGATGAAAAGGCATCGCCCGTTCGCGGTAGTGCATGAGACCTGTGGCCCATCATCTGGAAGTATTTCTTTAGAAGAATTTGTGTTATGCATGCAACGGGGAGTATCCTATGATTGATTTGAGAATGCCCGAGGTCAACAGCGTGATTATCGCTGGAAACCTGATCAAAGACCCAACTTTTCGCTCGACGACGACGGGAACGCCCGTCGCGAATTTCACAATCGCGTCCAATCGAAAGTTCAAAGACAGCACCGGTCAGATCAAAGAAGATGTCTGTTTCATCGGGGTCGTCGCCTGGTACAAACTTGCGGAAAGCTGCTACGAGAATCTGAAGAAAGGCAGCGCGGTTCTTGTGGAGGGAGAGCTCCAATCTCGAAGTTGGAAGACGGAGGATGGTTTCAACCGCAATATCGTCGAGATTAAGGCACGGCGTATTCAATTCCTGAACAGGCGAGAGGTGACAATCGCTGTGCCGGTTCTTGAGGAAGAGGAAACGGAGCGTTTCGCGGAGAGTCCCTGCAGCGAACCGAATGCCGGAGAGACGGAACCGAATCACTCCGATGTAAAATGCCCGAACGGTCAGGTACCCGGACCTTCCGATTTCGATTTCGGGTATCGAGATTTGAAAATATAGCATCCAAGAAATCCGAGGGCAACGGCCCAACAGAACTGAGAAAGAGATACACATGCAGATCATACTCCGTCAAGATATCGAGAAATTGGGCAGAATGGGGGAAGTAGTTCAGGTGAAGGTCGGCTATGCACGGAATTTTCTGATTCCGCGCGGGATGGCGTACGCCGCCACGAAATCGAATTTGGCGCGGCTGGCCGAAGATCAACGGGTTCTCGCACATCGTGGCCTAAAAGAAAAACGCATCGCGGGCGATTTGGCGTCGAAACTCGAAGGCTTTCGAGTCACCGTCACCGCACTCGTGGGCGAAGAAGACCGCATGTTCGGCTCCATTACGAGTCAGGATATTGCGGAATTGCTGCGTGAAAAAGGCGTGGATGTGGATCGCCGCAAAATCCACTTGGAAGAACCCATCCGAGCCTTGGGGGAGTACGATGTTCCCATCAAGTTGCACAGCGATGTGACGGCGACAATTCGAGTGGAAGTCGTTAAGGAGACGACCCCGGAATCTCAGAATACGTGATAGTTCTGCGGATGTTTTCGCATTTCTCGCATTCTTCTCTTTTTGCAGTGCGTGGCCTTGCCTCCGGCCACGCTTTTTTCTTCTGCATCCCTTCGGGTATGTTGGAATAGCCAACTGGTTCTCTTGCTCCATACGAGGGAAAAATGATACTTGCCTATCTTGTTGCTCTTCTGACTATTGCGCAAAGCGCTCTGTCCGCCACACTCCATGTGGCACCTCGAAACGACCGCCTGCCCGGGAAAGGGACCGTAACTGAGCCATTCGGCGATTTGCAGTACGCCATAGACCGCGCGAGTGATGGCGATGTGCTGCAAGTTGCGGCCGGGCAGTATATCGCTGCTCCGGCGCCATTTGTTGAAGACCTTTGCGGCAATTGTCTCGAGCATCAGACCTCCGTGCAGGCGACTCGCGGATTTCTCATTGAGGGCAAAGCGCTGCGCATTCAGGGCACAGGAGCGGAGAAAACGGTTCTTGTGACAAACGCCGGCTATGGTGTGTTGTTTTTGAATAGCCGCGGTTCGGTCATCGAGGAGATAGCGGTCACCGGTGGCGTGCGTGATGGAGACGGTAAGGCTACCGACGCTGCCGTCGTCGCGAAATTTTCGACTGTCACAATCCATCATTGTCACATCCGCGATAACACAAATTTCATTGACTCCGTCATCGTGGGAATTGGCGGCATCATGGGCCGCGAGAACTCGGAGTTGTGGATTCACGACTGCCGGATAACCGACAATTCCTGGGACGGCGTGGCTCTCTATCGCGGAGCAATTGCCACCATCAGTGATTGCGTAATTGATTCGGGTCGAGGAGCAGGCATCGGCATTACTTGGGATGCATCAGCCATTTGCCTGCGCAATCGAATCTCTCATTATTGGAAAGGTCTCGGCAGTTTTGGCACTTCAACAGTTATTGCTCGGAACAATGCCGTCTTTGACAATCTTGGATGGGGAATTATTGCCACGGGCGAAAGCCATTTGATCGCCGAAAACAATATCGTCACGCGCAATGGCAATTGCGGCATGGCGATTTGGTCCGAGGAATCCAGCGGCCGGATCGTGAACAACATCGTCACAAAGAACGGCCACCGAAAAGAATGGGTATGTCCCTGCGTTGGGCTCTGGAGCATTGGGACTGCCAACGGTTGGGTCATTAGCTTCAATGATGTGTGGGGGAATGTCGCGGGAGATTTTCAAGGACCGATACTGCCCGGGCAGATGCACGGGCGCCTTTCCGCAGATCCTCAATTTGCAGATTCGCTCGATTTCCACTTGATGCCTTCATCTTCTTGCATAGATGCAGGCGATTCTGTCCTGACCGACCCCAACGGTTCGCGCTCGGATATGGGCATCTTCGGTGGTCCACAGGCGAGGCGATAGATGCTCTATTCCGTTCTTCGCCCTTTCCTCTTCCTCGGAGACACCGAGCGAGCCCATGAGCGCGCTCTGCGATGGCTCGAGTGCGAGCAGGGGTGTTCTTTGACGCGACGAACGCTTCGATTTCTTTGCCAGGTGCGCGATAGAAAGCTGGAGCGGCGGTTGGGCAATCTGGTTTTCCGCAATCCCATTGGACTCGCAGCCGGATTCGACAAAGATGGCCGCATTGTTCCTGCCGCTGAGGATCTTGGCTTCGGCTTCGTCGAAATTGGCACGGTGACGCCAAAACCACAGCCGGGCAATCCCAGGCCACGACTCTGGCGCTTTCCGCAGGAGAGAGCACTCGTCAACGCGCTCGGATTTCCGAGCGATGGAGCGATCGCAGTCGCCCAGCGTTTAGAGAGGCGACGCACATCGCTTTCGATTCCCATAGGCATCAATCTCGGGAAAAACGCAGATACGCCTCTTGACCGAGCCCATGAAGACTTGTGCACTTCCCTGGACATCCTGCATCCATTCGGGGATTTCTTCGTTGTGAATGTCTCCTCGCCAAATACACCCGGTCTGCGCGAACTGCAACGAAGTGAAGCCCTAACAAGGATAGCCGACTCTCTTCAAGAAAAGCTGGCCATGCTGAGTTCAAAGCCGCTATTGGTGAAGATTGCGCCGGATATTACAGAGCAGGATTTGGAGGCGATTGTGGAGGTAATCCGCAGTCATCGGCTGGCGGGCTTGGTTGTGGCGAACACCACGACAAATCGCACTCTGGCACCGGGCGCCGCTTTTCTCGACCGAGGCGGATTATCAGGAAAGCCTCTCTTCCCCCGAACACACGAGCTTGTGAAGCAGGCACGAACACTTCTGGGTGCAGAGGCAATCCTTGTCGCTTCGGGAGGCGTGTCCACGGGAGCTGATGCGGCGCAGCTTCTGGCGGCGGGCGCTGACCTCATCGAGGTGTACACTGCTTTCGTCTATCGCGGGCCGCGATGCGCCGCCCTCATCTGCCGCGAGCTATTGGCTCACCTGTCAAAATCCTCCGCTTAGCGAACCCTTCTTACAGACTTCAAAATCACTTTTTCCGGATCATCACCCCACAGCCGACAAACAAGACGCGACGATAATCTCGCCGCGTTCTTTGTTTCTGCAGAACCTCCAACCGTCCTTGACGCGTTCCGGTTTTTGCCATAATTGCTTTTCTTATTCGGCCACTCCTTCTTCCACTATTTGGAAGAGCAATTATACTTACTCGTATGGTTGAAGCGCGCCTTTTGAAAAAACAAGAAGGTGAAAAACAAAAAAAACATTGCTTGTGAGACTTATGAACAGTAATTTATGGCAAAGGTCTTAGAATAGACTGAGGAATCTCACACAGATAGGCTTTTAGAGGCCGAGGAGAGTTTCTCAAATGTCGTTGGCACTGCGGTGGTGCATCGGTGCTTTCGCGGGATTTCTTTTTGCGCTTGCGGCCTATGGCAACATGGACGCAACAACCGCTCCCACAAAAGCTGGTCAAGGGGAACACAGCAGCAGTTTGCGGGGCGACTTGGATTGTTCAAATGCCATAGTGGTGCCGTGTCCGGGAACTGTCAGTGGTCAGACCGTCGAAGAGCCCAACGGTGTGAATAGCTGGTCGTGTGGATTTGTTGACCCGGGGGGAGAACTCGTCTATGCGATTTCCCTCGAAACCGTGGTCAGTCTCACGGTGACCATCCTCGAGCACGACATGAGTTGCATTGATGTCTATTTCGTGGGAACCTGCAATGAACAACCTTGTCTGTGGATTGGCTGCCAGACGGGAGATTCACGAACGATCCATAACGCCGGGCCAGGGACGGTCTACATCGTCGTAGACCGATGGGAGGACTGTTCTCCGGGACCTTACCAATTTGAACTCCAGTTTGATTGCGACGAACCGCCCGCAAGCTGCAATTTCGTGCGTCAATGCAGCGAAGATCTGGGTGGCATGGATTGGTATGCCGATGGCGAATGGAGTTCGCGCGATGGGCTCATCTATCAAATCTATCACGGCGGCTTTGTTTCCACGGCGCCGGATATCGTCGTCTATGACCCGCAGACCTGTGAAATTGTGCGCACCTATCAACTGCAATTCACCGGGGCGGCACAGCACGGCATCGCAGTGGATACTCGCAATGGAAATATGTGGGTTGCCGGTTGGTGGAACAAAACCATCTCTTATCTTGACAACAACGGTAACCTGCTTCACTCCTTCGGCGGAGAGCACCGCTATGCCGGGCTCGCCTATGATCCCGACAACGAGCGACTCTGGGCTGTGACGAATAACGCACCCGACAAATACTTAGTCTTCGATGTCCGTAGTCCATTGGCTCCGGCCCTGCTCTGGGGACCGACGCCCGTGCCTTGGCAGTGCGGGGGAACTTTCCTCGGAACGAATTTCAACAGTGCGGGTCTTGAATACAGTCCTTATGCGGACATCGTCCTTTTCATCAATCAGGACGCGGGCGCACAGGAGTGCTTTCATGACAACGGAGATGGCACGCTGACGCCGATGGGCTGCTGCCAGCTGGCACCGCTGAAGTGGCCTTGGGGGTGCGCTCTGATTGACGGCGGGTTGGGTGAGCGCGGCGAACTCTATGTGACAGGCTTGGACGGATGGCCTTTCGGCCCCAGGCCGGTTGATGTGTTTGAAACCGTCTGCGACGCTCCGCTGCCTGTCGAGCTTGTCTCTTTTCAAGCCATCCGTGGAAATGAGTCTATTACTCTCAAGTGGACCACGGCCAGCGAAACAGACAATGTCTTTTTCAGAATCTACCGGCGGCAAGCAGGAATTGACTGGCAAGAAATCGCGCGCATTCCTTCACAAGGCCTTGGCGCCGCGATGCGATACTATACCCATCAAGATGACTATGTGAGAGTCGGCGTGACCTATGAATACATGCTCGCGGATGTGGACAATGTGGGGACAGAGACGCGGGCGACCGACAAGATATGCCAAGCCACGATTCCCCAGCCGCGCAATTCATTGGCAAACGCTTTGTACCAAAACCACCCCAATCCCTTCAATCAGCGGACAATCATTCAATATGATGTGGCACAAGACGGCCAAGTTCGATTGCAGGTTTTTGACATCACGGGAAGGCTCACGACGACTCTGGCGGACGAATACAATTCAGCGGGCAGCCATACGGTTGTGTTTGACGGTAGCGCGCTGCCCTCAGGCATTTATTTGATTGCGATGGAGATGAAAGATTTTCATGCGACGATGAAGGTTGTTTTGGCGAAATAGGCTCAGCGACATCGTTGCGACGACACGGTGCAGGCCGTGCAATGCCATCGAGCAATGCACGGCCTTTTTATTTTACTGCTGCACTGCCGTTTCAAACACGATGAAAAGGATTGGAGGAATCCTCTTTCAACGGAAATCCGAAATTCAAAGCACACGCACACGCAGTCGTTGAGCGTAAGTGTCTGGTAATAAAGTATATGTGAAGAAAAGCCGAACTTCAGTGAAATAGAAGATGTCCTAAGAAAAGTTGTGCGAACGAAGAAACCTCTTGACTTGCGGGAGTGCACCCATTATATTTACTTCAGTGCGCCGGTCGCTTGGCGCGAGTAGGAAAGACCATCATCAGGAGGTGTGCTATGAGGAATCTCTGTAAGTTCATTGGATTTTCGCTCTTAGCTGGAGTCCTTTCTGCAGCAGTATGGGCAGTTCCACCCATGATCAACTACCAGGGCGCCGTTGTGGACCTGAATGGCGTGCCGGTAGATGGGATGATGCAACTCTATTTCAACATGTGGGACGATTCTGTCTCAGGCAATTTGCTTTGGAGCGAGGTGCAGGCCAATGTGCAAGTTAGAGACGGGCTCTTCGATGTTCTGCTGGGGAGCGTCAGCCCGATTCCTCGCTCCGTATTCAACATGGACAGCGTGTGGCTGGAAGTGGGACAGGACTACAGCGTCCCAATGTATCCGCGCCACCGGATCGCAACGGTGGCCTATGCGTTCCATTCCGCGTATGCGGATACGGCGGGAGTAGCGCTTGCAGCGCCGCCGCCCGCCTACGCCGGAGTCTACACGGTGGCCATGAGTGGCGGGAATTTCACCTCGGTTAGGGCGGCGATTCTGGCGATCCCGCCAGGCCAGCGCTGGCTCGTCCGCGTAATGCCGGGGTTCTATATTGAACCACCGATGCAGCCGCTGACCATACCGCAAAATGTGACACTCCGAGGGGCAGGGAGGGAATCCTGCCGTCTGGACTGTGGGTGAATTGAGATATACCAACCCTCGGTCGAGGTTAGCGGATTCACGATTCGAATGACCTGCGCAATCTTCATTGCTGCGACCAATGTGACGATCTGTGACAACGACATCACTTGCTCCAGTGAAAGCGGAATCATTATTAACGGAGCCGGTGTGAAACCTATCATCCATGACAACCGGATTCATGACTGTGCGCAATGGGGCGTGGAGGCTCGCTACGGCTGCGAACCTTTTGTTCACGACAATCGCATCAGCAACAACACGCAAGGTGGTGTTCTCTTCAACGAGGCCAGTGGGACCCTAAGCAACAACAACATCTTCGAAAATGGCCCGTTCGGCGTCAAAGTGAGGGGAGGCCAGGTACAGCCATCGAGCCTGACAATTGACGACAACCAGATCGGTAACCACAATGATGCTGGAGTCTATGTGGAAGTTGGTGCAGTCAACATTCAGGGCAACACGATTTTCAGCTTCATGGAGATGGGCGACGGGATCGAGATCACCGGCTCAGGTGTGGCTCATGTTGTAGGCAACACGATCTCCAACTGTGGCCAGAACGGGATTTACCTGAATTATTCAGAAACCAATCCCCTGTCGCACATCGTCGGGAACACAATCCGGTTTAACACATTCGGGATTGCCGGTGGCATGGGATGTCCCTTGGGCATTATCAGCTCCAACATCATCCTTCAGAATGTCCAGGACATCACCTATATCGCGCCTACTTGACTTACTTTCAACAACAACACATTCGATACGACCGAATGGCCACCCGGCGCAATGGGTAGCT
>Ga0315289_10007373_pt1 | contig 16022 bp, 15 predicted proteins | sample YL17G11_40_MG_FD_203452 | JGI IMG/M metagenome (GOLD analysis project Ga0315289, IMG submission 203452) | Sediment microbial communities from Yellowstone Lake, YNP, Wyoming, USA - YL17G11_40 | ecosystem: Environmental > Aquatic > Freshwater > Lake > Sediment | place: USA: Wyoming | collected... | reverse complement strand
AGACTTTGCCTGTCGGCGAAGTCTGTTGATGTTGGTGAGCCGGCGGCGGCGCTTGTTGGATTATCTGAAGGGGGTTGATCCGCAGCGTTACCTCGACATCATCCGACGTCTCGACATCCGCAAGTAGTCGTCGATGCGCTTTCTCTCGCCTTTGCAGTCGGCTTGCCGCCCGCGCACGACGTCGCTGAGGGTAATTGCTTGTGCAACGGGCGTAAGTTTTCCTTGCCCGCCGGCACGACTGCAGTCCTACGGCCGTCCCCTGTGTGTCCCGGCCGCTGCTGGCATCCCCTCTTGCCAGAACTTGCAGCCAAGTTGAAGGAAGGTAGGAACAAACATTGAAAGTACGTGCTGAAAGAAAGATCGGAGCGGAAACCCTTTCCATTGAAACCGGAGAACTCGCCACACAAGCCGCCGGCAGTTGCTTGGTCCGATATGGCGACACGGTGGTGCTTTGCGCGGCTGCCAGCGGCCCGCCCCGACCGGGCGATTTTTTCCCGCTGACGTGTGACTATCGGGAACGGGTGGCGGCCGCGGGTAGATTTCCCGGCGGCTTCCTCAAGCGCGAGGGGCGACCCACCGTGAAGGAAATCCTCACGGCCCGACTCATCGATCGCCCCATCCGACCCCTTTTTCCGGAGTGGTTCCAGGACGAAGTGCAGGTGATGAGCTTCGTCCTGGCCAGCGATCGGCAGAACGATGCCGACGTGCTGGCGATGAACGGGGCCTCGGCTGCTCTGGCCCTTTCGCCGCTGCCTTTTGAGGGGCCTATCGCCTCGGTGCGGATGGGTTCGATCCACGGCACCCTGATCCCCTTTCCCACGCATGACGCCTTGGAAGAAAGCGACCTGGACCTGATCGTCTCGGGCACCAAGGACGCCGTGCTGATGATCGAGGGCTTCGCCCGCGAAATGCCCGAAGATCGCATGGCCGAGGCCATCATGGCGGCCCACCAGTACGTGCGGCAGATCTGCGAGATGCAGGAAGAGCTGATGCAAAAGGCCGGCACGCAAAAGGCCCCGCAGGAACTGCCCCCGCCCGACAGGCTGCCAGAGGTCCTCAAGGAAAGATACTACGAGGCGCTCAAGCAGGCCAAGCAAACCCCGGGCAAACAGGCCCGGGCCGAGGCCTGTGCGACGGTGAAGGCCCAGGCGATGGCCGAAATGCTTCCCGATCCCGCCGCTCCCGACGCGGTGGGGTTGGAGAGGCTGGAGGCGGCCTGGTCGGAGTTGGAGGCCCGAGTGGTGCGCGATCTGATCCTCGCCGGCACCCGCTCCGACGGCCGCGATGCGACGAGCCTGCGGCCGATTACCTGCCAAGTCGACCTGCTGCCGCGCGTGCACGGCTCGGCGCTGTTCCAGCGCGGCGAAACACAGTCCTTGGCCACCGTGACGCTGGGTACCGGCCGCGACGAGCAGCGGGTGGATGGGCTGGTCGACGAGTATTCTCAGAAATTCATGCTCCACTATTACTTCCCGCCGTTTTCGGTGGGAGAGTGCCGGCCCATCCGCGGCCCAGGGCGCCGGGAGATCGGGCACGGCGCGCTGGCCGAGCGCAGCGTGAAGCCGGTCCTGCCCGATCCCGAAACCTTCCCTTACACCATCCGCATTATCTCCGATATCCTCGAATCGAACGGCTCCAGCTCGATGGCCACCGTGTGCGCGGCCACGTTGGGATTGATGGCCGCCGGCGTGCCGATCAGCAATCCGGTGGCCGGGATTTCCGTCGGCCTGGTCAAAGAAACCGACCGCTGGGTGCTGTTGACCGACATCCTCGGCGACGAGGACCACTTCGGCGACATGGATTTCAAGATCGCCGGCACCCAGAACGGCATCACCGGCATCCAGCTCGATCTGAAAATCAGCGGCATCAGCGAGGAGATCATCCGCGCCACGTTGGCCCAGTCGCGGACCGCGCGGATCGAAATCCTGCGGAAGATGCTCACGGCCATTCCACGGCCGCGGTCCGACATCTCGCTCTGGGCGCCGCGCCTGCTGCGGACGCACATCGACCCGGAGAAGATCGGCCTGCTGATCGGCCCGGGCGGGAAGATGATCCGCTCCATCCAGGAGGCCACCGGCGCGATGATCGAGGTCGAGGACGACGGCACGGTGACCGTCGCCAGCCACATCGCCGAAGGTGCGCAGGAAGCGATGCGGCGGGTCGAGGCGCTGACGGCCTCGGTCGAAATCGGCAAGATCTACGACGGCCGGGTCAGCAGCGTGAAAGACTTCGGCGCCTTCATCGAGATCCTGCCCGGCAAGGACGGACTCTGCCATATCAGCGAACTGTCCGATGAATACGTGGCCAGCGTCAGCGATGTCTGCAAGGTAGGCGACGCGGTGAAGGTCAAGGTCATTGCGATCGATGACCAGGACCGTGTGAAACTCAGCCGGCGGATGGCCATGCGGGAACTGGGCGAAAAAGATCCCAGCGGCAAGGAGCCCAGCGGCAACCGCGGCCGCCGCGATTCCAGGTAACGCCGCTTGGGACCGGCCGTGCGTCGCTCGTTCCCACGCTCTGCGTGGGAACGCGTTTCGCGGGGTGCCCGAGCGTCCAGCGCCGCAGAAGCGGCCGGCACGATAGCACCAAGTGCCCTTCCATGCCCGAAAGATCCCATTCCAAGGACGACCGTACCAGTCAGAAGCTGGCCGACCAATATACCGAGATCGCCCAGCTCACCGGGGCCTTAGCCCACGAGATCAAAAATCCCCTTTCCGTCATCCGCTTGAATATGGAGTTGTTGGCCGAGGATCTGGCCGGCTCCGATTCGCCGCGCGATCGCCGCATCCTCAAGAAGGTCGACATCGTCCAACGGGAATGCCAACGCTTGCAGGACCTCTTGAATGACTTCCTCAACTTCGCCAAGGCCGGCCGGCTGAAGCTGGAACCCAGCGACCTGAATCAGCAGATCAAGCAGGTGTTGGACTTCTTTCGTCCCAAGGCGGTCGAGTCGCAAATCGAGGTCATCGACTACCTCGCCAGCGATCTGCCCACCGTACTGTTGGACCGCGAATCGTTCCACGGGGCACTTTTGAACCTGGTCCTCAACGCCCAGCAAGCGATGCCCCACGGCGGACAGTTGGTCGTCCGCACCTACGGCACGAAAGACGGCGTGGCGCTGGACCTGATCGATACCGGCTGCGGCATGGACGAGGGCACCCGCGCGCAGGTCTTCCACGCCTTTTTTTCCACCAAGCCCGGCGGCTCGGGCTTGGGCCTGCCCACGGCGCGGAAGGTCATCGAGGCCCACGGCGGCGAAATCTCCTTGCAGAGCGAGCCCGGTCGCGGCACGCAGTTCACCATCACGCTGCCCGTCCCCGCCCGCCTGCCCAGTCGCACGGAAAACCGACAGCTCCGTTGAGAAATCTGCAGGATTGTTGGACGCGGCGCGAGCGGGTGGGCTGGTCGCTCTCCGTTGACGAGCGGACGCTCTCGCGCGACAAAGTGCCGCTGACGGCCGGCAGTCATTGGCGGGATGGGGTGGCCATCCGCCTCGAAATCCCCGCGGTGAGGGATGGCGTGATCGTCGAGGCGAGACTGTCCGTGGAGGTCTACGATGCCGCTGGCAAATCCACGATCGGAAACCAGCAACGACGCTTGCAGATCTTCTCCAGCAATCCGTTCGCCGGTCAGTTGCAATGGCTCAGGCAGTTGAAAGTTGCCCTCTTCGATCCCCGAGGCGACACGGCCGCGGTCCTTCAGCAGGCCAAAGTGCCTTTTCACCAGGTGTTCAACGCCGCTGCCCTGGAAGAACTCAAGGAGGGCATGGTTGTCATCGGGCAGGGAACGCCCCTTGCCGACTACCGGTGGTGCTGCGCCGGCAGGATGTCGTCACCGTGTTGGACAAGCGGCGCACAGTGTATCCCATGGCGCTGCTGCCCTTCCTGGAACGAGGCGCCGAAGTGAAGGATCACGGTGCCAAAGTCACGGACATCCTCTTTGCCAGGCTGGCGTCCCAAGCGGACCTGTTGTTGGTGGAGCGCGAAGACCTGCACAAAGTGCTCCAGGAGCTAAGACTCGGCCCGTCGGGCCTGATCAAGCCGGGTGAAGCGGCCCAACTCGGCCAGCTTACCCTGGCGAACCCAAAGGAGCGCTGCCATGCTGACCAGTTTCAACGAGATTGTGCTGGCACTGACCGTGATCGTCGTGGTGCCATTCGTTCTCGTGTCAATTTGGGATTACCTTGGGAAAGATGCCCACTGGTAAAATGCTTCGGCTGCGGGACGGCATTCCAGCGGTGGCGTCGGCCTGATTACTGCCTGTCGGCGGTCGGTGGATCCTGGCATTCCTGCCTCAGCAGCCGACATGGACCTGCGGCACGACACCTTCGACAGCTACAGTGATGGCAGGAAATGGCAGTCGGTCTCGATGCCGAAAAGTTCTACGCCTCCACCTTTCTCCTCCACCCCCGGCCCAGGAAATGCCGCCCCCAGAACTCGGCAATCTCCTCGACCATCGGAGCCGACTTGGGGATGAGCCCCGACCCGTAGTGCGAGTCGAACCGCTCAGCATACAGCCTTGCCGCTTGGTATCCGATGACCGAAGCGTGCGAGCGACTGGGGTTCGACATCCAGCACTTGCTGATGGACCTGAGGCAGTTCGAGCCTACCACATTGGCGGCTCTGCCGTAGGTGATGCGCCTGTTGACCGTCGTAATTCCCTGCATCCTCGTTAGCATCCTCTACTGCAAACTTGCCGTGATGAAGGCCAGCTACAACTGGTATCGTAAACCACCTTGGCATGCCGTGACGGTGTGGCGACTTGTCAGGTAGCTGCCTTTTCGAGTACCACCGCCCGGCACCAGCGAACCGAAGGCTCCTCGACCACTCGAAACCCCAACTCCTCAGCAATAGCCACCGTCTCGTCAAACGCCCGAGCCGGAACGTGAAGCCGAGGTTCGGCTACCAGGAACTTGCCTTCGGCCTTGAGGCAAGCATGAATCTCGCCGAGAAGTCGGCGTTGATCCGGGACCTCATGGACCATCGCAAACGCCAAGGCGAAATCCGCCTGGGCATCGACCCCGAGGCGATCCTGCTCGCATTTGTGCAACTGAATGCGGTCAGTTACGCCCGCCTGTTCTGCACGCTTCTTCAGCACATCCACCATTTTCTGCTGGAGATCGACGGCAATCACACGCCCCTGATCGCCCACCATCTTCGCCATGGGAATGGCAAACCAGCCCATGCCACAGCCCACGTCCATGACGGTCGTGCCTGGCTGGACGTAAAGGCCGACGATCTTCTGGGGATCGTGAAGCAGGCGGCGGATTGGATTATCGATGAAGAAGCCGCCCCACCAGGGGCAAATGTGAGCGGCCATCGCCGCCCTCCAATGGAGTAGAACTGCTCTCGGAAACCACGTAGAATGACCCATTGTAAGCCAATACTTGGCTTGCGGACACAGGATCGCAATGAAGGGAAGGCCCATGACTGCCCAACCCAGTGCCGCCGAACAGGCGAAAACGTCGGCTCTCTTCCAGTTGATGGCTGATCGGATTCCCGGCTTCGTGTGGACGACGGACACCGATCTACGAGTGACAGCGTTGTTTGGTGCCGGATTGGCCGCCTTAAATCTTCAGCCCAGCCAGGTCGTGGGCAAAACGCTGCTTGAGTATTTCCCGACCGACGACGGAGTTCCTCTCGCTATCGCTGCCCACGGGCAGGCTTTACGTGGCGAGTCGGTCGATTTCGAGGAATCTTGGTCGGGACGCATTTATCGGGCACACATCGAAAGGCTTGTTGATGAGGGAAACACCGTTGTCGGATGTATCGGGTTTGCCCAGGACATCACCGAGCAGAAGCAGGCGGAAGAGGCGTTGCGTCAAGAGCGAAACCATGCCCGCCAGTATTTGGACGTAGCAGCCGTTATCATGGTCGCCTTGGACAAAGAGGGAAACATTACGTTGTTGAACCGGAAGGGGCACGAAATCTTGGAGTACCCAGAAGGAACACTTCTTGGGCAGAACTGGTTCGGTGCGTGTGTGCCAGAACGAGTGCGTAATGACGTGTGGTCGGGCTTTCGGCAATTGATGGCGGGAGAACTTGCCTCGGTCGAGTATTTCGAGAACCCGGTTGTGACACGTGCAGGTGAAGAGAGAATCATCGCTTGGCACAACGCCCTCTTGAGGGATGAAAACGGAACTGTTGTCGGCACACTGAGTTCGGGAACAGACATTACGGAGCAGAGGCAGGCCGAGTTGGCATTGCGGGAAAGCGAGGAACGATACCGCCTTCTTTCGGAAGCTATCCCGCAGCCACTTTGGCGAAGCAATGCCAATGGCGAGGCGCTGGAATTCAACCGCCGTTGGTATGAATATACGGGCCAGACTCCAGAAGAGGCCAAGGGCAACGGCTGGAGGAAGGCCCTGCACCCGGACGACGTGGCAGGGGTGGCTCAGCGGGTGCAAGCGGCCGTGGTCAGCGGAGGAACTGTCCAGGTCGAGTATCGGCTGCGGCGGGCGTCGGATGGCAGCTACCGTTGGCATCTGGCACGATCCGTACCGATGAAAGACAAAGATGGCAAGATCATTGCCCGCTTCGGCAGCGTCACCGACATTGACGACCAGAAACGGACCGAGGAGGCATTGCGGGAAAGCGAGGATCGTTACCGGCTCCTTGCGGAAGCCATTCCGCAGCTAGTCTGGCGGTGTGACGCCAACGGGGAGGCGCTGGAGTGCAATCGCCGTTGGTACGAGTACACCGGCCAGCCCCCCGAAGAAGCCAAAGGCAACGGCTGGATGAAGGCACTGCATCCCGACGACGTGGCCCGAGTTGCCCAGTGGGTGCCAGCCCACGTGGCTGAGGGAGAGGTCTATCAAGTGGACTACCGATTACGACGGGCAGCGGACGGCAGCTATCGTTGGCATCTGGCGCAGAATCTGCCAATGAGAGACAAGGACGGCAAAATCACCGGCTGGTTCGGCAGTGCCACCGATATTGACGACCGGAAGCGGGCCGAAGAAGTGTTGAAGCGGTCTCACGACGAACTGGAACAGCGGGTCCAGGAGCGGACTGCCGAACTGACCAAGGCCAACGAAGACCTTGCCATCTTCCGCAGATTCGCCGAAGCCTCGGGAGAGGGCTTTGGGATGTCGGATTTTGATGGTCGGATTGCCTACGTGAATCCAACACTTTGTCGGTTGCTTGGTGAGAAGACGCCAGAAGATGTCATCGGCAAGAGCGTGTTTACATACTATGCCGACGAGTTCAAGCAAAGGCGGAAGACTGAGTTGATTCCTGCCTTGCTGCGAGAAGGCGGCTGGCACGTTGAACAGACGGTCTTGCCACGCCACGGGAAACCGATCCAGACTTTGCAGAGCACTTTCCTGATTCGGGACGAGAACGGGAATCCTTTGCGGATTGCAGTTGTGATAAGCGACATCACCGAACGCAAGCGGGCAGAGGAAGCGTTGCGACACAGTGAAGAAAAATACCGGACGCTGGTGGAAACCTCGCCCGATGCCGTGATTATGGCCGACTTGGAAGGGCACGCTACGTTCGTATCTCGCCGAACGCTGGAACTGTACGGCTCCGAGCAGATCGAGGAGTTGCTGGAAAGACCTGCAACGGACTTCATCGCTCCGGAAGACCATGAGAGGCTCCTCGGCAATCTCCGACGAACCAAAGAAGAAGGCATCACCAGGGACATCGAATATACGTTCGTCCGCAAAGACGGAACAAGGTTTCCCGGCGAAGTATCTGCTTCTGTTGTTCGAGATGCTGCTGGAAAACCCATTGGGCTGACGGTCCTCCTCAGCGATGTCACCGAACGAAGGCAGGCACAGGCAGCGTTGCAACGGGAACGCCGAACTCTGGCGCACATGCTCAAGGCAAGCGACCACGAACGGCAACTAATTTCCTATGAAATTCATGACGGCCTGGCCCAATACCTCGCCAGTGCGATCATGCAGTTTCAGACGTATGAGCGTCTGAAGGAGAAGCAGCCCAAAGATGCAGCGAAGGCTTTTGATGGGGGGATGACGATGCTGAAGCAAAGCCATTTCGAAGCCCGGCGACTCATCAGCGGCGTCAGGCCGCCCATTCTCGATGAATCAGGTGTCGTGGCTGCTATTGCCCATCTGGTTCACGACCCGAGCCAGAACCAGGGGCCGAAAACCGAGTTTCGTAGCAACGTTAAGTTCGACAGATTGCCCTCCGTATTGGAAAATGCCATTTACCGTATTGTCCAGGAGGGCCTGACCAACGCCTGCAACCACAGCAAGAGCCAAAAGGTGCGAATCAGCTTGTTGCAGCGGGGCAATCGGGTTCGGATCCAGATTCGGGATTGGGGTGTTGGCTTTGACCCGAACAAAGTGCAGGAAAATCGCTTCGGCTTGGCTGGCATTCGGGAACGGGCCAGATTGCTTGGCGGCAAGTGCCGCATCCAGAGCAATGTGGACAAAGGGACCACCATCACGGTTGCGCTGCCAGTGGTGGCAAGGGAAGAGGACGAGTAGGACTAGCCCGGAAAACGGCGGCTAGGTCGCTCTGGGCGACCCCAGCGTACTGGGACTGAACCGCTTGTTGGATGTTTTCGGACATGGGCTGCCTCGTTGCCTTGTGTTTACTGCTTCGGGTTCGTCACCCGCCCCATAAACAGGATACTGCCCGTCTGGTTTTCCCGAATCAGGAAAAGGAACGGATGGTCGGCACGGAAGGTGGGCGGTTCCTCTGGTGCGACGGGAGCCGCCGTGGGCATCATCACTACGCCAGTGGCGGCAGCCGCTTCGGTTCCCTCCTCGTTCACATCGACGAACGCTTTATGGACCACGGCCGAGATGTAAAGCCCTTCACTACGGCTCATGCGTGAGAAATCGGCCTTCTGGTCGTCGAAAGCCAAGGTCATTCCCAGGGCCTGGAGCGTGTCCTTGAGGCTGAACTCCGAGGTCATCGTGAAGCGTGGCACGTAGACGATCACCCGCTGCCGCCGAAGCCCCTTGCTCCACTCCTGAAGCTTTTCCAGCGTCAGTTTCTTCTCCAGCAGGGAAAGTCCCTCGATTCCCTTCGGCAGCAGCACGATCATCGAAAGCTCGCCCTTGGCGTAGGGCATTTCGAGGATTTGCAGATCATCGACGGCCCGATAGCCGAACCGTTCGGTCTGGTGCATCATGGACACCGTAACCTCCTTGTCGGCCGAAAGATGAAACGGAGCGTCCTGGGTGGCGTCCTTGCTGAACTTTTCCTGCCAGTTCCCTTTGAAGTAGATGGCATTGGTCAGCACCAGGCGGGTTCTCGGATCGAGCACGCCGGGGGCCAGCAGATCCTTGATCTTCTCTTCCGTCTGCTTTTCGACCCACCCATTGATCTCCCGTCGTGCCTGCTCGGTCAGGGCGAAATCCACGACTGCCAACTCCGCCCCGTAATCCGTGCGGGTCGTTTGGAGGAACTCGGTCAGGAACTCGTACCCCTTCTGCCCCCAGAGGCGGTTGGCCACACGAAGCTGGTAGCCCTTTTTCGTATCGGCAAGGAAGCTGCTGCGGAGACGGGCCATTGCGTAGTTGAGTTCCACCTTGGGAACCGTGAAATGGAGCACCTGGGCCATCTGCTTCTCGGTCTCGCCCGCTGCCCCGACATAGGTCATCGCCAAGGCAGTGGAGATGCTGTAGGGAGAGAAGAAGAGGTTCTTTGAGGTCTTTTGCCCCAGCCGGGCGTAGAGGTCGGTGGCAAAACGGTTGTTTCCTTCCACGACGGCTGACATCTTGGCCTCCTTTGCGCTCTCGCCCTTTCGGTTCTCGGTTTTCGAGGCTTGGCCGAGCGGCTTGAGCGCAGCGGCTGCAACGTAGGCCGTGATGCCGGTCTCGGTTTTCACCAACACGTAACTGCCTGCCTGCTGAAGCCGCTACACTTTCGCCCCTACTTTAATTTGGCCGTGGGGGGGGTGGGTTTGGGCAGGACTGGTCGTGTAGTAGGGCGTTTCCGAGGTGACGACGTGCGTGAGATCGGTGTCCTTCGTAGCCGTCGCTCCCTGCGGTTCAACCGCCCCTGCCGAAAAGGCAGCGCACTGGACTGCCGCAAGAAAACCAAGGGCGAATCCCAGCCCCAAAGAACTGCGTACAGCCATTTTCTGTCTCCTTTTGCGCCGGTGATCGAAGAACGCCCCATTTTATGCCCCGAAAAGAGAGACTGACACCCACTGGACGCCGAGAATTCCCGTTTCCGCAATTCCGACACCGACTCAGCGGGCGGAATCGGCGTTGCCCAACTTTCCCATTTTAACAAAGGAGATTCGTATGGGACGGCGTGCTTTTTGGCTGGTAGTGTGCAGTGCATTGCTTGCGGCTTTTGTCCTTTTCCGTGGAGCCAGAGTCGAAGTTGCTGGGCAGAAGCTGAAGGAGAAAATCGACAACATCCTCGGCCAGATGGACCTGAAGCGCAAAGAGATCGAGATCTCGGTCGACGGACTCAAGGAGGGGATCAACGGCTTGCGGAAAGCCAAGATCAAGGCCCAGGTTAGTAGTGAGCAGATCCAGCGCCGGGCCAGACCGCAGGAAGAAAGATTGGCCAGCATGGATAAAGCCCTGAAAACCTTAGGCGCGTAATTTACGGCGAGTTCGTTTCCTCCCTTGACCGGGGGAAGGCTGGCACGAGTCGGACGAAGTTGGACGACAGTCCGACTCGCTTCGCCGGCGTCGATGGTCACTCATCAGAGACTTCGAGAGTTCTCGACCAAGATTTCAGGGTGAGGAAGCGAGCGAGTGCATTCCTTTGATGGGCCGCCCGCCGGTACTTCTTCGCCAGGCAATCTTGCTTCCGTCCCAAATTGCTCGCCAGCACCCTTTGATGGGATCGTAGAGGCATTCCGAAAAAGGGGTCGTTGATTGCGACGACTCTGAAAGCCCGCTGTCCGGGTAGCCCGACTGTTTTTCACCGTCCAGCGAAGCGAACCGCCAAATCACTGCCGTCGGCTTTCGCGGAATTCTCTCATTTTGGCCATGAGAGGCGCCAATTCTCCGGCCGACAGCTTTTTCGGGACCGAAACGGGTCGGTCGAGTTCCACGCTCACCGATTCTCCCGAGTGCAACACCACGGGCGCGGTATCGAGGAGGTGCCGGTGGTGCATGGTTGCCTCGCCGCGAAGCATCACGATCATCGTCGGCTCGACGCGGTCTGCCCGAATGACGGCATCGAAATCCCCGCCTACGAGTTTTGCCACCGAAGTGTGCAGACGAAATAGTTCCCCCGTGTCCAGTTTGTCGACCGACAGTAGTGCCGTACCGTAGTGAACGCCCATCGTCCACTCGGCCTTGTGGATCGTGAGACTGGCCGCCAACTTACCCAAATAGATATAGGTCAACTCTTCGGCTCGCGCGTGGATCGCCGCTGCCAAACGGAAATCGGCCTGCGCGCGGGGCCAGGTCTTGAAGCGGCCAAACGGCCGGCCGTTTTGCCACAGTCCCGTGGAAATGGACCCGCCCTGGCCGGTCTGCATTCCTTCGCCGACTTTGCCCTCCACGCGCAAGACGTGGATCTGCCCCGCTGACTCGCGGCCGATGGTCACGAGCCAGAACAACGCAACGGCGACCGAAAGCCAAGTCCTGGGCATGATCTAAGAACCTCCTCGGCGTAGTGGGCAGCGGTCGGGTAGCCAGTCCAGGTGCGGCCAAGGCACGCCGCGCTCGATGGCGCCACGGTCGGGAGCGCTGCCCATCCAAGGGAAACTCACCGCCGCACCCTCTTCCCATTTCATCGGGCGGGCGAAATAGAGCGTATGCGTGGCCACATCAACGCGCACCACGCCTTGGGGCTCGTTGTTTCCTACCCGAACCAGGTCCGGCTCGGCGATTCCGTGCCCATCGCTGAAGTAGCGGCTGTCGGCCACGGGCACCGCCGTCCCCGTGCCCGCGCGCGTGGTGCGGCTGAGCGGGGCGCCGCTATCCAGCAAGATTGAGTCGGCACGCGGACCGTAGTCGGCCTGCAGTCGCGGATCACCTGATGTCGCCTGTTCGCCGGATGTCGTGGCTTGCGCCGACCAATGATTGGCCAGGAACCGATTAGGGCCGAGGTCGTGGCTGCGACGGTAGTTCTTCTCCAGCTTCCTAAGCTGCTCGAAATCCCGACCGTTGGATTGAAAGAACACATTGTTCTGGAAGACATTGGCCGCGGGCGAACGGGCGGAGTTGAACGATTGCATCTCGTGATACTCGCCCAAGGGATCCTCGATGCCCTGAAAAAACAGGCCCTCGCGTTGGGCGTACAAGAGAGTGTTGTGGAAGAGGTAGTTCTCGCGCTTCGGCGCGATGAGCCGGATGCCCATGCCGGGATTGAGGATCAGGTTGTGATGGATCTGATTCCGCGCGGAGTCGTGCTGGATGCTCAGCGAAATGCCCAGGATGTCCTGGGTGGCCGGCCGCGGATTCTCGATGACGTTGTAACGAACCAGTGTGTGGCTGGGGTTCAGCGGCAAGGGATTGCCCGCTTCCAAGTCGATAGCGGTCACGGTGCGTCCGTTGATGGGAAGATAATCGTGAATGTAGTTGTACTCCACCACGTTGAAATTGCCGATCACGCGCACGGCAATGCCCGAATCGCGTCGAATCAGCCAGCGCGGGTCTATGGCCCGCTCGAATTCGTTGCCGCGGATGAGGCAGTGGTCCGCGCCCAGTTGGATCGCCTCCTGGTTCATGAAGCGGAAGTGGTTGCCGAGCACGCGGAGAAACAGCGAGCCGTGTTCCCCCGTTTCGTGCAGATCGATGCCGCGAGACTGGTTCCAGGAGAAATCGCAGTGGTCGACCTGCAGGTGATGCACGCCCGTGTTCTCTGCGATAGAGAGCATCGACGAGCCGTACAGTGTGAAACGGATTCCCGAAATCCGCACGAACGAAACCCCTGGAGCAAAGGCGACGGGGCAGTGAAACGGGGTTTGGATTTGGTAGCTGGCCGGGTCGGGCGGCCGGCCGTCGATGCCCTGAAAAGATACGTAGATCTTGTCGCCTTGGCGAAGCGATTCGCCCGGTCGAAGGGTGTCGGGGGCGAAGTCCTTGCGTTGCAGCCAGTAGCGCGCTTCGTTCGCCTTAAGCGGAACGTAGAGTAGTGCTGCGCCCTGCGCCAGTTTCACGTTTTCCTCCGTCGTCGGCGGCTCATCGGGCGGGACGGCTTCTGGGGCAACCCGAAGGTTCCCGACGCGCCCGTGAACTGAATCAACGTAAACCGTCAAGGCGTCACACGAAGCTGCCGGCCGCCTTGAGCATGGCGACCGGGCCGGGGCAAGGGACGCCGCTTGACAACGTGGATTTCGCGGATCAAGATCACAGTCGCTGGCCCGTACTGAGGGGTTCCGGCGGGCATGACAAGGGTCAGGACCCCCTGAACCGCAGCCGGGCGGAATTGATCCGCGATTACTTCGCCCGGAACCACGCGTACCGCACGGGGACCCAGCCGCGGCCGCCCCGCCGCGCCTTTGTGGTGTGGACCACGATGGACGTCCTGCGGAGCACCCGATCGGGCGCTCGCCCTCGACTCGTCTACGGCGACGCCGTGGACGTCTTCGGCGGCTGCAACATGGAAGGAGCGGGGCTCAAGCTGCGCCAGTTCCTCGCCGACGACGTCGGCTATGAGTTGGGGATCATCAATTGCCGCACGTTTGCGACGGTCCATCAAATGTTCGAGCCGAATACGCTCAAGAAGCGCCCAGGGGATATACGGGGCCAGCAGCAGCTTCCCGAGCGGGAAGAGGATGTCGTGGGAGATTTCGCCAACCACCCCGATTTCATCCCTTCGCGCCGGGTCGCCCAGGCGAAACCCAAGACGCTCTTCTACCACATGCTCACCTCGGAACCGGGCCGGCACGACTCGCCGAATTATCTTTGCGGCGCGTACATGTTTGCCGGCTCGGCCCTGGTGATGATCGCCGGCACCCAACATGGCGGGGTCGTGGGAACGCCCAATATCTACCCGGATCTTGCCGCCGGCAAGACGTTTGGCGAGGCCTGGCGCAACGGCTTGAACTATGGCGAAACTCAGCCGGGCGAACCTTTTGTGAGTTACTACTGCTGGCTGAAGAACGAAGGGCCCGGCAAGTGGACGCTCGACCAATCGACGGATCCCAAGGCCGTTTTGCACGGCGACGGGACGTTGCGCCTTTCCGGCGACGTCGGCAAAGTTCGCCATGGAAGGACTCTTGGGCTATCTCTTGTCGGATGCGGCCGCGGAAGCCCGCCGCCGCTACGTGTTCACCATCCACCCCATGACCAACGTGGACGGTGTGGCGGACGGCTACGAGTACCGCGGAGGCTATGACTACACGATTCTGTCGGTGGCTCACAGCGGCGCAACCGCCATTGTGGACACCGGCACCGGCAACTTGTCGGGTGGCCCCAGCCCCAAGATCGCACCCTGATAACGTTTTGGTGACGGTTCAGGGGGTGCGATGTCCTCGTGCAAGTCTGCCTGCCTTGGCCTTATTCCTTTCCACTGTTGGCGCCTTTTGCCGCAGTCGTGGACGCCGCCTCCTCCTTCGGCACATAGTTTTCGGGACACCACTTGCGATCCATCTCCTCAATCAGTTTGGCGATCGGCGCGTCGGGCTGAATCTTCGCATGATCCATCGGCACCAGTTCGTAGGTGTATTTGCCGATTTTTTTCTGGTCACGATCCACCACCAGGTCCATCTGTCCCACCCACATGCCCGCGCGCCCCACTTCGACGACGAGCGCACCGCTTTCCGCCTTCAGCGGCGTTTGGGTTACTTCATTGGTGTGGCCGCAAACCACCAAATCTATTAGCGGTGCCGCACTGGCCATGGTCTTCCCGGCCCACATGCCATTGTGCAGCACCAGGACCGTCAGATCCACGTTGGGCTCCATCTTCCGAGCCAGTTCATCAATTCGTTTCCCCAGATCCGGATTGTCCAACTTGACGACCGGCCGCGGGTTTTTGACGGGCCGGTTGATGGTCGCGCCGATGAGGCCCACCCTCAGCGGGCCGATCTGCTTGATCATCGTCTCGGGCAAGACCGACTCTCTTGTGTCCCCATACACCATGCCCGCACAAAGGACATTCAGGCCGGGCAGCTTGATGTTCTTGAGAAAAACCTCGAACCCATAGCAGAAATCATGGTTGCCCGGGACCGAGCAATCCAGGCCGAGGGCGCCGAGCGCCCGGTAGCCGGCCTCGCCCTGCGACACCACGCTCATGCGGTCGCCTTTTTGCAGAATATCGCCCGCGTCCACAAAGAGGGTGTCGGGACGCCGGGCGCGCATTTGTTTGGCGTAGCCCGCCACGTAAGCCAGGCCGCCCAACCCCTTGACCGGCGCCTTGAGGATGTCGTGCACATCGTTGATGTGCAGCAGCAACAACGTTCCCTTCTGATGCTTCGCCAAAGTCTCCGCGTCAATCAACTGCCCGGTGACGGCCGTAAGCGGCTCGGTCGGTTTGTTGGGGAACGGGAAGGTGGGAGTTACTTTGTCGGCCGCCAACGAAACAGCAGCGCATAGCAACAGCGAAAATGCGGCGATCACCGCGCGTCGCGCTGCGGCGCGCACCGGGCTTGCCGGGGTGGGGACAAACATGGAACGTTCCTTTTACCTGAAGAAGCCGGTCAAGGTCCCCGTCCATACCGGACGGCCAGCCTAACGGCCTTGCTATGAGTCTGAATGGGCGGCCCAGGGAAGTCAAGCCAATAGGCGAGCGTCCCCGCAAGAAATCTCCAGACTTGGGAGGACCTGTCCAAGAAGTCCCATCCCAGGATGGGTCAGCGGCTATTTCTGGCTCTGGGTGGCCCCGTTTCTTCACCCGGCCGACGCTTGATGACGCTGCTGATGAACCAAGCGAACGTGTGCTTTCGACGCTTCGCAGTCGTCAGCAATCCAACCTGTATTGACGCCTGGTGCAGACCCGCTAGATTGAGGTGAACGACGAGTTCCTGGCGTTCTGGAGAAACGATCATATCGTGATAGTCGCCGGCAACTCGCTGAATTGACGGGAACGGCCTGCGTGCCGTGCAGGAAGTCCTGGACCACAGTTGGGCGTCACCGTCCGCAACGGCCGCTCGACAGGTTCCTCGCTACGTTCCAGTTGTCGGCCTTC
>Ga0315289_10007372_pt1 | contig 16022 bp, 11 predicted proteins | sample YL17G11_40_MG_FD_203452 | JGI IMG/M metagenome (GOLD analysis project Ga0315289, IMG submission 203452) | Sediment microbial communities from Yellowstone Lake, YNP, Wyoming, USA - YL17G11_40 | ecosystem: Environmental > Aquatic > Freshwater > Lake > Sediment | place: USA: Wyoming | collected... | reverse complement strand
CGAATGAAGGCGTTTCGCTCAGGGAAGCGAAAGAAAAGTCCGCGGGACAGATCGAGGAGAAGATGATTAAAGAGGCCATGATTAAAGCCGGCGGCAATAAAACCAAAGCCGCCAGGATCCTTAAGATGGACCGCACGACGCTTTATTCCAGGATAAAAGAATTTCAAATAAGTTAACCGTAAGATAATCCTTACAAAAGCGTAGAAAGAGCCCTACATTTTCTGATACAACGCTCTTTCGACGCCAAAGAGATAAAAACTCACCCGAATTTATTCTTTCCCCATCTATCTGTAACTCAAGGTAAATCAATAAGATACGGAATAGAATCCCGTAATATAAAAAAATATTCCGAACAATATGGTGTGTGGCACAGTTGTTGCTGTACATATATGAGGTATAGAGGGGGGTTTAGCGATGGTAAAAGCGGGGCCGTATGCGTGAAATTAATCCGAACCGATTACCAGAGAGGAAGGAGGATGAACCCATGCCCATGTATAATGTAGCAAAAAGGCGCGGAAAAGCAAAGATAAAAATCTCCGCTAAGCGGGAAGCGGCGATGAAGCGGCTTGCCGGCGAGAAACATAGCCGCGCCGGAAATAACGCCCGCTGGGGTCATCAGAACGGCTCAGTTTATTTATGGGATCAGAAGTTCCCGATTAAGATCCCCCGCGTCAGGAACGTTGACTTAAACCAAGAAGTGCCGCTTGAGACATACAGACGATTGCAGATACCATTTGATGACGATAGAGGCGCGCTGCTTCGGTTACTGCATGGATTGAGCACGCATAAATATCATGAGAGTGTATCACTCGCTACGGAAGCGTTCGGGATCAGCGCGTCTAATTTATCCAAGCGCTATGCCGACGACGGACTTATGGTGGCTCTCGGCGTGACCATAGACGGGCATAAGATCGTTCTCGGCATTGAACAGAGCCATAGCGAGAACGCCAAGGCCATCGAGCAATGGTTTGATCGACTCATAGAACGAGGTCTTAAGTATTATTATATAGCTTATCATGACAATAAATAACATAGAAAGAGTAGCCATTGTCCATGACTGGCTTGTAGCTATGAGGGGCGGAGAAAAGGTATTGGAAGCGATCTGCGAGATATACCCCGATGCCGACCTATATACGATATATTGCCTGAGAGATAAGATATCCAGACAGCTTAGTAGAATGCGGATTAAGACCTCTTTTATCCAGAGGCTGGTATTTTCTTCTAAGCAGGACTTCAGGTTTTATCTTCCGCTCTTTCCGCTTGCGGCGGAAAGTTTCGATATGCGGAATTATGATTTGATTATCAGCACCAGCCATTGTGTTGCCAAAGGCGTTATTCCGGGGCCGAAAGCTCCGCATATATGTTATTGCCATACACCTATGCGATACGCGTGGGATTTCGAAGACGATTATTTCGGTCGAATGAAATCTATAGGTGCCACTAAAGGTTTGATTGTCCTGCTTATGAATTATCTGCGAAAATGGGATAATGCTGCCTCCTCAAGGGTCAATGAGTTTATAGCCAACTCCCAAAATACCGCAAACAGGATAAAAAGATATTATGGAAGGGAATCTACCATAATCTATCCACCCGTGGAGACGGACTACTTTACCCCGGATGCGCGCCAAAAAACAGGCGGATTCTTTTTGATAATTTCGGCCCTTGTTCCCTACAAGAGGATAGACATAGCGATAGAAGCATTCAATAAAACGGGGGATCAATTAAAGATAGTAGGAAACGGCCCTCTTCGGAAGAAATTACAAAAAAAGGCGCATCCGAATATAGAGTTTTTGGGTTGGGCGGATAAAGAGATTCTCCGGGAACTTTATCGCGGCTGCGACGCCCTTGTGTTTACGCAGGAGGAAGATTTCGGCATAGCTGCGGTGGAAGCGCAAGCCTGCGGAAGGCCGGTTATCGCCTATGCCAAAGGCGGGGCCTTGGAAGTTGTCATAAATAAGAAAACGGGTTTATATTTCTCCGAGCAGACTTCGGATAGCTTAATATCTGCCTTGCAGGAATTTAAGGCGTTGGAATTCGACCCGGATCTTATAAGGGAAAACGCCCTTCGCTTCAACAATAAAGAGGCCTTTAAGGAAAATATAAGAAAATATGTTACCGGCAATAAATTAACCGAGGTTTGCAATGCTTTCGCAAAAACGCTTGTTTGATATTATTTTTTCTATTTTGGCCTTAATGATTTTATTTCCCTTGATACTCTTGATAGCTGTATTGGTAAAATTAGATTCCGAAGGGCCGATAGTCCATAAGCAGAAAAGGACGGGAAAAGACAGTCGTCCGTTTACCCTGTATAAATTCCGCACAATGTATAAAGATGCCGAGAAAAAAGGCCCTCTCTGGTCAAAGAACGGCGACACCCGCATAACAAAAATAGGAAAGGTCTTACGGATAACCAACCTTGATGAAATCCCCCAGTTCTATAACGTGATCATGGGCGAGATGAGCGTAGTGGGCCCGAGGCCCGAAAGGCCGTACTTCACGACAAAATTCGCAAAGCAGTATAAAAACTACAACAAGAGATTTGTTGTAAAACCGGGCATAACCGGCTGGGCGCAGGTGAACGGTTGGTACGGCGACACGTCGATTCCGCCGCGGTTAAAATGCGACCTTGAATATATCGAAAAGCGATCGCTCGGATTCGACATGAAAATACTATTGATGACGCTTAAACTCGCAAAGGATAATTTCATAAAGATTTTAACCGGTAGTACGGAAGAATTTTCCAACCTAAATCACGCTAAAATTGCTGAGGAGACTATTACGGCTGACCAGCAGCCGATGGAAGTTCTGAGCGCAATAGGGAAGGATGTCAAGCAACCCTAAAATCGATGGTTATAATAGTATGCTTTGGCATGGATGAGCGGAAATAGGGGATGCCAGATGAGATCGATATTAAATTTTTTCAAAAAGATTTATCGGTATAAATCAATGATTTGGGCTATGTCCATTCGAGAAGTCCAATCACGCTATATAGGCACCGTAGGGGGTATGCTGTGGTCTATAGTAAACCCTCTTATGATGATATTGGTTTACTGGTTTGTGTTCTCTGTGGGCTTTAAGGTCCAGCCAGCCGGAGGTATACCTTTTATTGTAGTATTTTTGTGTGGGACAATACCATGGTCCATGTTTGCCGAGGCTTTAACAACCAGTGCAGGCTCAATTAGGGCCAACGCTCATTTGGTCACAAAAACAGTGTTTCCCACAGAGATTCTGCCAATCGTTAGTATTACGGCCAGTTTGATTACGCATTTTATAATGCTGGTAATTTTAATTATAGTTATGATATTTAACAAAATCCCCTTTTCTTTTTATAATCTGCAGTTTATATACTATCTTTTTGCCTTGGTAATTTTTAGCCTCGGGCTTGGATGGTTTTTGTCGGCAATAAACGTTTTCTATAAAGATGTCGGTCAAACCTTAGGTGTTGTGCTTAATATATGGTTTTGGTTTACACCCATAGTGTGGCTGCCGGATATGATCCCGTCCAAATACCAGTATATTCTGAAATTAAATCCTATGTTTTACATTGTTGACGGATATAAATCTTCTTTTATTTATCATTCCCCTGTATGGCACAATCCTGTAGGGTGTGTATATTTTTGGGTTGTTTCTCTTGCCGTGTTTATCATAGGCGCCGTCACTTTTAAGAAATTGAAATCCGAATTCGCTGAGGTCTTATAACGATGAAACAAGTTGCGGTTTGCGTTAATAACGTATCTAAAAAGTTTCGCTTGTTTAATTCTCCTAAAGAGAGGTTATTCGAAGCGCTGCATCCTTTTAATAAGAAATATCATAAGGAATTCTGGGCATTGAAAGATATAAACTTTGAAGTTGAAAAAGGAAAAACCCTTGGAATTATTGGCCGCAACGGTTCTGGTAAATCCACGCTGCTTCAGATTATATGTTCTATACTGAAACCAACTTCTGGGGAAGTTACTGCGAACGGCAAGATATCTGCGCTTCTTGAATTAGGATCTGGCTTTAACCCTGAATTTACCGGCCGCCAGAATGTATTGATGAAAGGGATGCTGATGGGTTTTTCAGCCGAAGAAATGAAAAAGCGCCTGCCTGAAATTGAGAGCTTCGCAGATATTGGAGATTTCATTGATCAGCCCTTGAAAATTTATTCTTCAGGCATGTCCGTGCGTTTAGCTTTCGCCGTAGCTATTAACGTTGATCCTGATATATTGGTTGTGGATGAAGCGTTAGCTGTAGGCGATGCAAAGTTTCAGCACAAATGCTATGGTAAATTCTTAGAATTTCAGAAATCTGGAAAAACTATAATACTTGTTACCCACGATACTAATGCTATCGTCAAGCATTGTGATTCTGCAATCTTACTTGAAATAGGCGAAATCATAGAAATAGGCGAACCCAAAATAATTATTAATTACTATATTGATTTGCTTTTCACGGGAAAAATTTCAAACTATCAGCTTTTTCCGGTTTTGGTCGAGGAGAGTCATAGAGGTTTTAATATTATTTATTATAAAACGAAACATTATGCGGTTTTACAATCCTTAGGTGCTATAGATTTTAGACGCTTAGATGATAATTATTTAAAGGTGCTTGTAAAGGAGAAGAAGTGTATAGTTGGCGTATCGTTTGAAGAAATAAAACAGCTTATTGATCAAATTAATCCACAAGATAAAACTTTTCTAAAGCAAAACATTAAAACAGTCCCCGTTCAAACAAAAACAACTGAATTAGATAAATTCCTTGTAGACGTACCATTGACCGATAATTGTGTTAATAGAAGAAGCTATAATAAGAATGAGTATCGCTTTGGAAACAAGCGCGCCGAAATTATAGATTACCTTATAGTTTGTGATGAGCAATATGATCCCACAGCCGTTAGATCAGGGGATGTGATAGACCTTTATCTGAAGGTAAAATTTAACGACTCGGTTAAATTACCCATGGTTGGTTTTTCCATAAAGACAATAGATGGTATAACCGTTTATGGTAGTAATACCAGATTCAGCAAGCATAACATAAAATATACTAATGCAGCCGAGATGGTTGTGTTTAGGTTTAGGATGAACTTGAATCTTATTCCAGGGGATTTTTTTATTGAACTCGGGATTGCAGAAAAACTTATTTCCGAAGATGAATCTTTCGACATACGGAAAAATGTTATCCACATTTCTGTTCAAGAAAAAAACATATTTGAAGGTTTTGCAGAACTGGGTTCTGTTTTCGAAGAAGTTTCGAGAAAATACTTAGTATAATTTTGGAAAAAATATGAATATACAGCAAAAGCAAATTTCTTCCAAAGAGCAGGAGGTTGTGCTAATGGCTCTTGCCGAATCCGTCGCAAGGCCGGGCTGCAAATTCCTTGAGGTTGGAAGTTGGTGCGGCGATTCTACTGTTATACTTGGCAAGATTATACAAAAGAATGGCGGGCACCTTTTCTGCGTAGATTGGTGGAAAGGCAATCCTGGAACAGAGCTTGAAAGTATCGCTCAGGAAAATGATATTTTTTCTTTTTTCTGGAAAAACATACAGCGCGAAGGACTCGAAAATATAGTTATTCCCATACGCGGGCAATCTGATATAGCTGCTACGGTTCTTAAGGAACAGACTTTTGATTTGGTCTTTTTAGACGGTGACCATAGATTTGAGGGAATGTTAAATGATATCAAAGAGTATGCTCCATTAGTCAGGAAAGAGAATGGCATACTTTGTGGGCACGATTGCGATGGATATGTTTCTGATTTTGATATGGATTTGCTAGAAAAGGGCAAGAATCTCGACGTCTACAAAAATGTGCATTGCGGAATTGTCTTAGCTGTTGGCACTGTATTTAAAAACTACTCAATAGACTATAATATTTGGAGCATTCAAGCCTCTAATATAGATCAAAGCTGGCAACCAACCAACATACCTTTTTCAGTCCCTAAATTAATAGAAACACACAAATGCTTTGATTTAGTAAGATACCGTAACCGTGTTTACGCTATACATAAAACATTGGGATTAGTGGACTTGACGCGGGATGAGAAGCGTATTTTACAAGAACATCAAGAGTGTGGTAAATGTATAGTAGGTAATTCTCTAGATGGGGTAAGGCAGTTAGTGGAACGAATCGGTTATGTAGCTCCTGAATTAATAGAGAAGAGCTACAAAGAATTTAATATTGTTTTATATAGAGGCAAATATTACGCGTTAGCGCAAAGCATTGGTGTTGTAGATTTTTGTCAGATAAAAGAAGAGGAGCTAAAGAAGTACGAAGAGACTAAAAAAAGCTTTATCGCCAATTCACTGGTAGAGGCAAAAGCGCTCGTGGACCAATTGACGGATTTTTCAGCCGTAAATTTGATCGAAGAAAGTTATAGGGGGTTTAATATTGTGTTATATGGTGATAAATACCATGCTTTATCGCAAGACTTAGGGAGAATAGATTTTATAACTATAAGTGAGGCAGAGCTACATGAATATAGAAATAAAGGTAAATATATTATTGGAAATTCGTATTACGAAGCAAAACGGTATGTTGATGAAATAGTTTTTCAATATCTATCGAATGATATAGAACATAAAAACAAAGAGATAGATACCCTAAATAAAGAAATCTTAGAACGAGAGGCAAATATAAATAAACTAAACAAGGAATTAGCTTATATAAAATCTAAATGGTGGTTTAGGCTTTTCAATTGGAAGGTCTGCGCATTTAAGAATAAAAAAGGTTAATCTGTTTATGGAAATATTATTTCGAAACGACAAAATCAAACCTATCGTGAGCCTGATTCTCCTTGACTGGTCTTGCCGCGAAAGTTTTCATTCCCTTCGCTATCTTAATCAGCAGACAGCTGCTAGGGACACATATGAGATTTTATGGATTGAATATTATTCGCGAAAAGCACCTCAGATTGTAGAGGAGATCAAAGAGTATGAAAAGAAGCGCAAGCCAGCCCCAGTAGATCAGTGGATCGTAGTTGGCATGCCTGACAATGTTTGTTATCACAAACACCTTATGTATAACGCAGGTATAGTCAAAAGCAGAGGGGATATCGTTGTGATCTGCGATTCAGATGCTATTTTTCCACAGACATTTGTAGAGACAATAATAGACTCATTTAAAAATGACGAAAATATTGTTTTGCATTTAGACGAAGTGCGCAACAATAATAAGAAATTCTACCCATTTTGTTATCCATCTATCAAAGAAGTTCTTGGTGAGGGATGTGTTAATTGGAAAGATGGTAAGACAACAGGTTTGTGGGATAAGACGGGTTTTATTCATACCCGTAACTATGGTGCATGCATGGCAGCAATGCGCAGAGATCTGATTGCCATTGGCGCAGCGGATGAGCATTTTGATTACGTTGGCCATGTGTGTGGGCCTTATGAAATGACTTTTAGGATGATAAATTTTGGGATAAAAGAATTATGGCATCAGTCAGAGTTCATATATCATACTTGGCATTCCGGCCAGGCAGGGGATAAGAATTATGTTGGACCTCATGACGGCAGGCTTATTTCAATAACAGCTTTAAGCGTACTGAGCTCGGGACGGGTGGCGCCTCTTGTTGAAAATGAGGCAGTTCAAATATTACGTAAAGGCGAAAAATGCGCTGAAGATATTCTTCAGGAGAAATTGATAGATAAGTCCTATATTGAACGTCTCAATTTTAATCGGATCGAAAAAGAAAGCAATATACAGATCTGGCACAACCATAATTTTATTACTTCTTATAAAGAATGTAACATAGTTAAGTATTGCGACAAATTCTATGGCGTTCCAAAATTCTTAAAATTTAACGATTTAAGCAAGGAAGATGATAATCCAGTAATAGTGACAGCTAGTACCATTGAAGTCGTTATGAGGATGATTGATAAGCATGATCCTCTATGGTTTAGCCCGCGTATAATTAATACATATATGGATTTTAATATTGTAAGGTATGGAGATCGTTTCTATGGCATTCCTCAGACATTCGTCGGCTTTGATTTGCCAAATGCGCAGGAGCGGCGCTCGATCGCGCATCTTTCCGGGAGCACGATAGATAGCGTAAAAAAAATAATTAATAAAGTTGACCGCTCGGTATATTTTCCCGTCTTGGTTAATACGTACAGAGGGTATAATATTGTAAAATATCAGGGAAAATTGTATTGCATGAAGTTGAATTTAGGCTATGTAGATTTTACCCAAAGGGTTCAGTTAATGTCTCCTGATATTTTACCGGCTGATACACACGAAGAAATAGAGTCGTTGATTAATAGGAAGTTATCCGACACCACAAAAGCAGAGGATAATCCAACTATTGCGCCTCAAATAGGCAGGCCTATTCAATTTGAAAATGATGAAGTAAGTTCTCGCCAGGCGCTAAATGTTGGAAACTTAAAGCCGCTAGCCGATAATATCTCTTACTTGTTGTATGTTTACAAAAATTACAATGTCATCCGCTATAATGATGGTTATTATGCTTTGCCGCATTCCGCCGGCCAGATAGATTTACGTGATGATAAGCAATGTCAAAATCCGGAAATTATTAAGGCTGATAACTGTAGCCAGCTATACGCGCGTATTGAGCAATTTGAAAAAACTGTACCAGTAGAGTATGCGGGCTGGCTGCCATCATTTCGGAATTTTGGAAATTGTGGTAACCATCCGCAGTTCGCTAATATAAATACTCCGCCGCAAGGCTACAGGTTTACCTATTCCAAACCGAATCATGGCAAGCTGTCTATAAAAAAACGCCTGCGTCGGTATTTGTCATTATCATTAACTGGAATTTTCATTATTTTTGCAGCTTTTAAGTTTGCGGCCTTGGCATGGTTAAAAGGAGCTAAATTAGGCGATATCTTGCGTTTTTTTAGGTCGAGGGGTATTAAATCTCAGCTCCTGCTTAGATGTAAGCAAAACCTTGTTTTTTTGACCAGTGTCCCCTATACCTTCGGGCAATATCCTTGGGTCATAGAGCTTGAAGATCCAATTTCGTTTCTATTTCCGTTCTTTCATAACGGTGAAACTGCTTTAATGAATTTTCAAAAATCACCATATTTTCCAATTTTTAAAGTATTAATTGAATCTAAACAATGCAGAGGCATTATTACGCACATTAAATCCACAGCAGAGAATTTGCCTAGACTTTTTAAGAGTGAAAAGGTTTCTTCAAAGATTACATATGTGCCAATGGGGATAAAATTGCCGGAAGTTTTTCGCGTAATAAAAAAGGAAAAAAAAGAAATACATCTTTTATTTAATAACTCTTGGCACCAGGATCCCAGAAGTTTCTTTTTACGCGGAGGACTGGATGTACTTAGTGCTTTTGAGAAGCTTCGGGAAAGATATGATAATGTTTTTTTGATATTGCGAAGCTCTCTTCCTTACTTAGATCCGGAATGCATGAATATAATTAAAAATAATAAGGTGCGAGTCATAAAACAATTTTTGTCGAATTCTGATTGGGAAATGTTAATGAAAGAGTCAGATATTTATTTATTGCCAGCGGATCGGATCCACGTTGTTTCAATACTGGAGGCTATGTCTTTCGGATTGCCTGTAGTTGTTAGTGACGGCTGGGGATTTGGAGAATATATTCAGGATCGCATAAATGGAATGATTGTAAAGGGCCGTTACGGCAGAATCGTTTGGATGGATAATGAGACGGGGATGCTGAGGGAGAATTATTCGCTGATGTCTTACCGGGATCCGGTCGTTGTAAAAGGATTGATTGAAGCTGTAACGACTTTAATTGAAGATAGAGATTTATATGAAAAAATAAGCCAAAAAGCCAGGGAAGATGTAGAAACAAAATATAATTTAGAAAATTGGAATAATGGCCTAAAGAAAGCATTCGATAAAGCCTTGGATAGAGGAGCAGAGAGGTGAAAGTTTTAAATTATAATCAGGTGTTAAAAGGGTTATCCATGCCTAGGCGGAGCCGGGATTATGAGCGTGTTTGTATCCAAAAGAAACATTTTCCTAGAGAGGCGTTACCAAAGGTTTCTATTATTTTGCTCGATTGGTCGTGCCGCCAGAGGTTTGATACTTTGGATTGGCTGTTAAAACAAGACGTCTCTAAAGAGTTGTATGAATTGATATGGGTTGAACTATACGATCGAGTTATACCCGAGGTGCTTGCGAAAGCAGATACGGTTATTACATGTGGCCAAAAGGGAATGTATCATAAACATATAGGTTATAATGTCGGACTTTTGAGCTCATTCGGTGAAATTATTGTAATTTGCGATTCTGATGCTGTTTATCCTGTTAATTTTATTTCGTCTATTCTTAAATCTTTCTACCCTGATAGTTTAAGTTCGTCATTACCATTGGTTCTGATGTACTATCAGCTCAGAACCTCGCTTACCTATCCCGATAATCTTAAGGATAGAGAAGAGTTAGGGGATAATAAGTGGCAATGGTGGCAATTGAATCCCAACGTCGGCGCATGCATGTCTGTAAGAAAGCAAGATGCTATTCGTTTCGGAGGATTTGATGAGCATAAATCATTTAAAGGGTATCTCTGCGGTCCTTATGATTTAGGATGGCGGTTAGTAAATGCAGGTATACCTGAGCGTTGGCATGATACATCCACCGTCCTTTGGCATTTCGCTCACCCTGACCCTGTTGGCGTAAATGAAATCAAGCCGAACCTAAAGCGGATGCGTGAAAATACTTACCCTCACGTTGATCTTCACGCCCTTACCGCGGTAGAGGCGTTTTCTACCGGGCGTTTTCAACCTTTATTAGAAAATTCAGAAATTTTTAAACTGCGTATAAAACAACGCTGTATTGGTACAGAATTTGAAAAGAAGTATGCCAACATGACTGGCCAAAACGGTTTTTCTAAGTGGCAGGTATTTTGGCTTAGCACCTCAATGCCCTTAGACATGATATATACGGCTATAGGTAAAAATATTTATAGGTCGTTGCGCAGCAATGTTAAGAAATTACTTAGCGAAAAACAGATAGAGTGGTTGCGCCGCATGAAATTTAATTTGTTTTGTGTTAAGCATGTTGAACCTAACGAACCTGCTATTTTGAGTTCTTTTAAGAATTTTAATATAGTCCATTATCGCAAGTTAATTTATGGTGTTCCTCAGCATCTGGGTCCGGTGGATTTCCACGACGAAAAACAAATAACCAGCTCATTAATTTTAAATGGTAGAACAGTCGGAGAAGTAAAAAAAATGATTTCCAAGGTAAACAAACCCATTTTATACCAATGCTAGAAGTTAGATTAAAAACAGCGGAAACGAATAGAGACGTATAAAATGAAGGTAGTAGAAAAATATAATTAGGAAAATAATTATGAGTAGGCAGGAAATTCAAAAAAACAATTATATGTTAAATCACTGCTATATGATTACGCGGCATCCTAATGTGTTTTTATTTTTCTTCTTCTCAATTGGATATTTCTTATGGAGATATGTGGGTTTTAATTATCTGGTTTGGGATGACACCTCAAGTGTTTCTTATAATATTTTCGTTAATAATCGTTATTACTCCTTTAGTAACAAGCAGTTTTTATTTAACGCAATCAAAGATACGTTCGGTTCGCTTCAGGGCGATGGATATAGGCCGTTTGCAGCATTGTGGAAGATCTTAGGGATTGCATATTTTTCTACTCCTGCCAATAATCTAGCGCCATTTATTGCCATAAACGCTTTTATCACAGGGCTCTTGGCTGTGGCTTATTTTCATTTAGCAAAGCATTTCCTGCGCACGACTTTAGCTGCTTTTTTTGCTGTATTTTTGCTGTTATTTTCTACGCCGATTCTTACCGGGCTTTTGATCGTTTGTACGGGGGTTCATGTATTTGTTGCTTTGTTTATTTCTTTGGGGTTATTGTGTTATCTCCGGCTGGTCGATAAAGGCACCCACAAAGCCATTTTACTAAGCGGCTTATTCGCTATTATGCTAATAGGTCCGCTGTTTAGGGAATTTATTGGTTTAGTTTCTTTATTAGTAATAATTTTAGAGTTACAACGTGTGCGCCGGTTGAACTGGTTAATAATATGGTCATCGATATTTTTTCTGCATGCAATATTCCCTACTGCTATTATTAAATGGACTATGTTCCCAAAACTTCCTCTTTTGCCAGTATTTGCCATGGGCAACCTTGGCGATTTTATGCAGCGCGGAATAGGCACAGGGGGTTTTTTACATGTATTAGGCTCAACAATTTTACATCTGCATTGGAGGATTTTTATTGACATTATTAGTGTTTATCCTGCAACAGCTTTTGTTTTACTTTTTCTGCTATGGAGGTTAAAATTTAAGCGCGCAGGAATAATAGCTATTGATAAAAATACTGCCTTTTTGTTAATAGTCTTCCTCCTGTCATTTTTGCCGTTTTTAAAAATATTTAATGAACAGGTGCATCTTTCTTATTCTTTGGTTCCCATGTCTATATTACTGGCAGCTGCGATGGAAGAATTATGGTTTATGACTTTATCAGGACGTTTTCAGCGGATATTCAAGAAAATTCTGTTTATATTAATTATAATGATTATCGTTGATCACGTTTTTAATGTGTATGCGGTGCGTAAGGTGACTCGAGATATGTATACGGGAATAATGAAATCTGCCAAATGGTTTGTTGATAATGTCCCTAAAGGGACCCCTGTAATTACTAATGCCCATCATCTTGAGGATATTCGTTTTTATAGCAACGGACATATCGAACCTTGGGGGGCTCCTGGAGGGATTCCTGACCAGCGCAGATGGATGCATAATCCGTCTGATTTACAGAAATTACTTGATGCGCGAGAGGGGCGCCAATTATATTTTTTTGATGTAGTTATTAAAAAACCAGCTGGACAACGCGGAGAAGAGCGGGTGCTTTTTTATGTAAGGGACAAGAATGTTGAAATGGCTGATTTGGGTATTCTGTATAAAACAGAGTCGCGCTATCCATTTTTTGACCCATTGAAATATTTGATTCCAACGAAAGAAATTACCTGGGTTGGGCCGCCTGATTTAGAGTTTGATTTTTATCGCGGACTTTCCCTTGACGGAACGCCGTTTCGTAGAGAGGTATACGCAGAATATCATATTTATAAGGCAACCGGGGATAAAGTTAATTTTAACCAGAAATACCCTCAGCTTCTTGAGCAGAATTATCATGGTTTTAACCTGGTTTTATTCCGCGATCGTGTTTACGCTATACCACAGCCTGAAGGCGCTTTTGAAATTGAGAGGGTGGAGAAAGGCGGATACAGCCGCTCTTTCCAGGGTAGCAGCGCTGCGGAAGTGAAAAAGGCGATTGATAAAGAGTTTGCTTTTTCAGGGCCAACCAGCAATAAAGTAGCGAGTAACGAGAAATACCCCCAGCTTCTTGAACAGAATTACCATGGTTTTAACCTGGTTTTATTCCGCGATCGTGTTTACGCCATACCTCAGCCGGAAGGCGCTTTTGAAATTGAGAGGGTGGAGAAAAATGGATACAGCCGTTCATTCCAGGGCAGCAGCGCTCAAGAAGTAAAAAAAGCAATTGATAAAAAGTTTAATTTTGTAACCGATTTTTTAAATTTTTGTAAACGTAAACTTCAGCGGATATTTAGTAAACTAAAGAGTAAAAAATGAAAGTAATGTTGATAAATTCCTTACCTAAAGACGGCGCTTATGCCACTTCTGATTGGGATACAGCTCAGGAAGATATCGGCGCTTTTCCTCCTATCGGGCTTAGCTATTTAGCGGGTTATTTACTTAAACGTACTCACCACGAGGTTGTTATTTTAGACGCTGTTGCTGAACGCATAGATTATCCTCAAATTCAAGAGCAGATTCTAAAATTTAATCCGGATATTGTGGGAACAACCATATTTACACCTACGTTTTATGGTAATTTAGTTTTGGCTAAATTAATAAAACGTATTCTACCTAAATGTTACGTTTGCATGGGAGGAGTGCAACATGTGCGAATGTTTTTAGAAGAGACACTTCAACATCCTGAAATAGATTTTCTTGTACGAGGCGAAGGAGAAATTATTTTTGCTAAATTGCTGGATGCTTTAGAAACCGGCAGGCCGCTAAAAGAGGTTGAGGGCATAAGTTTTAAGAAAGACGGCAGTATTATTTCTCCCGGGAAAGAAGGATATATTACAGATATTAATGACCTGCCTCCTCCGGCATTTGAGATTATGCCGCGTAATTTATATAAAAATAGAATAGGCACGGGTAAGCAGGTAGGGACAGTAGCTACATCAAGGGGGTGCCCCTATCAGTGTACTTTTTGTGATCATCCTTATCGCACTTTTCGTAGTTATTCTGTTGAGAGGATTATTAGCGAAATGGAGTTTTTCTACAAGAGGGGTGTTAGGGAGTTTGTTTTTTTTGACGATATGTTTAATATTACGCCAAAACGGGCAATAGATATTAGCGACGGCATCATTGAGCGGTTTTCCGATATTGTCTGGTCATTTAGGGGCAGGGCTGATCAGATTACTGAAGAGATGGTGAGAAAAATCAAAATAGCCGGATGCACTCAGATAATGTTTGGACTTGAGGCAGCAAAGAACCAAGATTTAAAGGCAATTAAAAAAAATATTACCATTGAAGAATTCTTAAAGGGAACTGCTCTTTGTAAAAAAGCCGGAATTAAAACTAGCGCTAATTATATCATAGGTTTTCCTGAGCACAAGACTAGGCAGGATGTCTTAGATCTATTGGATTTTGCCATTAAATGCGGAACAGATTATAGCCAGTTTAACATATTACTCCCTTATGCAGGCACTGAGATTTATAATGGTGGAGTAAAGCGTAAAATTATTCCCGGTGATTTTTGGAGTAAATATATATCTAATCCACAACCAAATGCCTATATTCCTATTTGGGAAGAATATTTGAGCCGTCAAGAGCTAAGCGAACTACTTAAGCTGTGTTATCAGAAGTTTTACCTGAGGCCTACAAAAGTTATCGAGAAGATTCTAGAAATAAAAAGCTTTACCCAGCTTAAAATGAGGTTTCAGGGTATGTTGACAGTAATGGGATTTGGAGGATTTAGAAGGAAAAAGGAAAAGGTTGATTATGAAAAAAAAGTTGCATAGTATAGTGGCGCCGGTCTATAATTCGCGCGATATTTTAGAAACTTTGGTTATTCGTGTATCAAAAGTAATGAATGATGCCGAGATTAATTTTGAGATAGTTTTGGTTGATGATGGCAGTCAAGACGGCTCTTTCGAAAAGATACAGCAGTTAGCCGCTCTTCATAAATTTATCCGCGGATTTAAATTATCGCGAAATTTTGGCCATCAAGCGGCTTTGATTATAGGGCTTAGCAAAAGCAAGGGGGAATTTATGGCGATTATCGATGATGATCTGCAGGATCCCCCGGAAATTTTGCCAAAATTTTTCCAAAATATATATGAAGAAGTTGATGTTGTTTATGGAGTACGCCGCCGCCGTAAGGAAAATATTATTAAAAGAACTCTATATGCGGGGTTTTATAAGTTATTAAAGTTTTTGTCGCATATTGATATTCCTGCCGATGCCGGTGATTTTTGTGTGATGAAGCGTTGTGTAGTTGATGCAATGCTGCAGCTTAAAGAAGCAAATCCATTTTTGCGCGGAATCAGGTCTTGGGTTGGTTTTAAGCAGATCGGCATAGAATACGAGCGTTGTCTGCGCCATAAAGGAGAATCCGGTTATACGTTGTCAAAATATTTTAATTTAGCCATAACGGGGATGCTGATGTTTTCTTATATTCCTTTACGTATTGCGACGTATCTGGGGATTCTTGCCACTGCAGTATCCTTTTTGTATACCATAGTAATTATTTCTTACTGGTTGATTCATCCATTTAATGTCCCCGGGTATTTGTCGTTAGTGGTTATTATCACTTTTTTAGGAGGAGTCCAGCTTGCGTCTATAGGGATTATCGGTGAATATATTGCACGGATAAACGATAATGTTAGATCTTGGCCAATAGCCGTTGTTGCTGAATCTGTAATAGGGGAAGAGTGATGAATATTTTAATACTAGGAGGAGATGGTTTTATTGGATCGCATTTTGTTGATCAAGCCGTTGCTTTAAATCATAATGTTACGGT
>Ga0315289_10007370_pt1 | contig 16023 bp, 15 predicted proteins | sample YL17G11_40_MG_FD_203452 | JGI IMG/M metagenome (GOLD analysis project Ga0315289, IMG submission 203452) | Sediment microbial communities from Yellowstone Lake, YNP, Wyoming, USA - YL17G11_40 | ecosystem: Environmental > Aquatic > Freshwater > Lake > Sediment | place: USA: Wyoming | collected... | reverse complement strand
ATTGGTTCATGTCCCGGAATTCCGACTCACGTCCTATCGACAATTTTAGGGGTCATTGATATGGAGAGGGGGCCGTGAGATAATGGGACCATGAAAACAGCAGCATTCTTATTATTTGCCATCGGGTTGACGGGGCTCTACGCCCAGAACGCCGGAATCCAGCCGGTCCGGACCGTCGACAAGGTCGACCTTGGCCGGTACATGGGAAAATGGTTCGAAATCGCCGCTTTCCCGCAGAAGTTCCAGAAGGGCTGTCACTGCACGACGGCCGAATATGAGATGACAGATAAGGGATACGTCCGGGTCATCAATACATGCCGGAAAGGCGGTCCCGACGGCAAGGTCAGCCGCGCGAAAGGCAAGGCCTTCATCGTCAAGGGAAGCGGCAACGCCAAGCTCAGGGTCCAGTTCTTCTGGCCGTTCAGGGGAAATTACTGGATCATCGACCTGGCCGAAGACTACACCTACGCGGTCGTCGGCGACCCGAGCCGGAAATACCTCTGGATCCTGTCCCGGACGCCCACCATGGACCCGGCGCTTTACGACGAGATCGTCCGAAGGACCGAAGCCCAGGGCTTCGATACGACGAAACTCGTCAAGGCCGACCAGAGCTGCCTGTAGCCTCCGGCCGTCACTCCCGGACCGGTTTCCGGACTGTTTCCTACTTCGTCCGTTTGGCCTCGTAGATCCCGTCCCATCCGCTCCATATTCGCGGCCAGGCTCCGGAATAAGCTGAAAAAACCTTGACATCTTCCGAATCACGATGATAACCTCCATCTATGTTAATGGGGGGATATGTTCAGGATAATAAAATCACCTTGCCGGGAGAGGCTGAAATCACTGCATTTAGGCCAGAAATGATGCCGTGTTAGCCTAAAGAATCATGCCCGACGTGCTTGAGCAGTTCCTGTCCGGTATGGCAGCTGCCTGCGTTAAATTCAACGAAGCTGTGGAGAAGCGGTCTGCCATCGAGTGTATCATTCTCGGGGCGGCGATTATTGATGGTCAGCTCAGGATGGCGCTTATCCTCCGTGAGCCGTTGCAGAGCAACTCCCGGTCGATCCAGGAGGAGTTGCTTTGTGAGGCTGACGACGAGCGAGGTGTGTCCGAGCGAAGCATTTTTAGGAGATGTCGTGACGCAGGCATCGTCGATGAGCCCTTGTTTCAGAGACTCGGCGCCGCCTATGACAAACGAAATAAGATTATCCACCGATATCTCCTGAGTGATGCCAACTATGCCTTCGCCACGGCGCTAGTTTTTGAGTATGCCGACGTCATCGAAACCGTGAAGCAGGTCGTCCACCGGATTGAATCAGAGCAGATCCGTCTTGGTCGTGGCATGACGGTACCGGGGCCGGAATGTGACCTATCTTTGATCAAAGAGATGGCTAAGAACAAAGAACAGAGAAAAGGCTAACAAAACGCTGGACCGAATAACGAAGAACGCGTTCAGTCGCATGTTCCAGGTCGGACGCCCATGGCGCGCTCCTCGTCATCGGTCAGCTTTGCGTTATATTGACCAAAGTTGTTTTATATCTTAGCGTAACCCAATGAACAAAAAAAAATTCCTAACAACAATTTCTCCGCAAATTGCATTCCCCAAATATTATCTAATTGTTTATCTTTTATATATTGGAAAAATTATATGATGGAACTCGATTTATTAAGAACTTCGAATTCCACGCCAACTAAAAGACGCCAACAACAAGCCAACCGAGTAGTAAATCTTGGTTTATCTGCGAATGTTTTGTTAGCAATTATTAAAGTCACTGCTGGAATATTAGGTCACAGTAAAGCTCTTTTAGCTGATGGCATCAATTCTGTTTCCGATATTGTGTATTTCATTTTCGTAAAATTGCTTGTGAAGCTTTCTGGACAACCAGCTGATGAAGAACACCCTTATGGACATTACCAACTTGAGAGTATAGCAGCTGTAGTTATCGGAGCTTTCGTCATTACAACCGGAATTGCTATATTTTGGGATTCCATTAACTCTTTTTTTGACTTGTTATCTAGAAATGACGATGAAAAAATAATTCAATTTTTCACTCTCCTTGTATCTCTTACCACAATTGGGGTAAAAATCTTTTTAATGCTAAATGCTTTATCTGTTAGCCGCAAAACAGATAACATTGCAGTATCTGCTCTTGCAAGGGATCATCGTAACGACATTTTCTCTTCGTTAGCTGCTACTGTCGGTATATCTTTAAGTCTTCTTGGATTACATTGGGTTGATCCACTTGCCGGTGCACTTGTTGCCATCATTGTAGTAAAAACAGGTATTGATATTCTACGGGAATCTACTGCAGAACTGATGGATACTGTACCAAGTAATGAAATGGATACTAAAATTAGATCTCTGTTAGCTAACATTGAGCAGGTAAAAAATGTTGAAAGTGTTCATGCCCATAGGTTCGGTCCGTATTATATGGCAAATATAACAATTGGAGTTGAAGGTGATTTAAGTGTCTTTCAGGGTGATAAAATTGCTGATATGATTGAACAACTTCTTTATAACGAAATAGAATTTCTTAGAAAAGTTTATATTCATTATCATCCATCGACCAGAACAATAATGAAGAAATAGCTCAAATAAACATTTTTGATGCGGCGGCGCAACTCAACCGCATCGTTAGACGGTTTTCTTGGCCACGTTGTCATCTGATCAGAAGAGCCTTAAATTTCAAACGCCGCATGTTTTGACAAGGAATTTCCATGTTCGTATTCCAGCGGCTGATGGTTCCGGGGTCCCGAAATGGTTAATTGTATTCCCGATCCCGATATGATATATCATCCTACGGGAATTCTATTTTGAACTATTTCCCGGACGTTCCCGGCAATGACCCGGCGTCGGAGAATCCGTCCGGAGAAAGGGGGCTTCAATGATTTGGTGGGTCTGCTTTATGGTCATCCTGTCGGTGTTTTCTTACTTGAACGACACGGGCGTCATGAGTTTCCTGCAAAATGTCAGGATCCCGTTCCTGCACGCTTCGGTCCTGAGCCTTTTGATCCTCCTTGGCACGGCAGGCATCCTCATCAGGATGCTTTGGATGAGGAGGCGGGGGGAGAAGGAAGGCCTCCAGGAGAGGGTCAAGAGGCTCGAGAAGGAGTTGTCCGGCATCAAGTGATTCGCAGATGCCTGCGGATCTCGTTCCGCCGGGCCACACGGACGACCGGGATCGTTCCGTGAATTCGGCGTGTGTCTTGCGGGATGTGCCGGCGCTACTTCGCCAGCGCGTCCAGATACAGCGCGGCGGCGCCTAAGATAGCGATGTTCTCCGTTTCGGAGATCTCGACCCTAATCTTCTGGAGCGTGATCGAGTAGGCGAAGTCCTGCATGGCCTTCCACATGGCGTCTTTGAAGAGCGCGTAGGACTTGCTGACCGAGCCGCCCAGGATGACGACCTCGGGGTCGGCCGCGTAGAGGACGGCCTTCATGGCCTGTCCGAGGTGGCCCCCGAACTCGCCGAAAACGGCCATGGCCGCGGCATCGCCCTTCCGGGCCCTTTCCGCCAGCGCCTTTCCCGACATCCCGTGGATGTTCGTGAAGAACTGGCCGCAGGCGTAGTATTCGAAATTACGGTCCTTGTACGGCAGCATGCCGAACTCGCCCGCTCCGCAGTTGGCCCCGGAGAAGAGCCTGCCGTTGGCGATGATGCCCGCCCCCAGGCCCGTGCCGAGGATGAGGCCGACGAAATTGTCGTAAGGCTTTCCTTTGCCGAAATATTTCTCCCCGGTCGCGAAGCAATTGGCGTCATTGTTGACGTATGAGGGGATCCGGTAACGCTCTTCCAGAAGGGCCTTGAGGGGGACCTTCTTCCAGGAGGGGATGTTCTGGACGTCGTAGATGACCCCTCCCTTGAGGTCCACGACACTCGGGACGCCGACTCCGATCCCCTCGATGCCGGCCCCGATGAGCGGATCGATAACCCCGAAGATGTCCTCGAGAACCGCCTTCTCCGGACCATCGCCGTGCACGGTCGCTAGTTCGACTCTGGCCAGCCGTCCGCCTTCGACCAGCCCGGCCCGGACGTTCGTCCCGCCGAGGTCGACGCCGATGATGGACATGGTCCCGGCCCTCTCAGCTCTTCCCGGCCGCTTCCGCCGCCAGGGCCAGCTTCCTCTTTTTGTCCGCGATCGTCTCGTTCGTGATGAGCGGTTTGGCCCAGAAGCCGATGCTTAAGATGTATCCCAGCGTCAGGTAGAGGAAGAACATCCCCTGCCGGAGGCCGAAATGGTCGCCGAACCAGCCGACGATGAGAGGCCCAAGGGCGCCCCCGATGATGCCTGTGACCAGGATGCCCGAGAAGGAGCCCTGGTGGCTTTCGACGGAGTTCAGGGCGAGGGAGAAGATGATGGACCACATGACCGATGCCGCGAACCCCATCAGCGGGAAGGCGTAAAGGGCCACGCGTCCGGGGCCGAACAAGGCGACGGTCAGGAGGACGATGGCCGCCGCGGCGAATCCCTTGAGGACCTTGCGGCTGTCGAAGAACTTGAGCAGGACGAGCCCCAGGACGCAGCCGATGGTCATTAGGCCCCAGAACCAGGAGACGGTCCGGGCCCCGACGACTTGAGGATCATATTTATGATAGGCGGACAGGAACTGGGACATCCAGTTGGCCGCGCCCTGCTCGGTCGCGACGTAAGCCATGATGCCGAAAAAATAGAGGATGACGACCTTCTTCTTGAGGAGCATCCCGTAGGTGGCCCAGGCGCCCGCTTTTTCGTCCTCTTTCCGGACGACCACGGGGAACTTCGTCAGCAGGAGGACGATGATCATGATTATTGTTACTACCGTGAAAACCCAGTAGACCGAGACCCAGCTGAGCCCGGACGGCACGACCCTGGACATCGTCCGGAGGAGAAGGTTGCCTTTGGCGGCAGGTGTGCCCAGGTTCCGGACGAAGTAAGAGTAGATGAAAGGGCTGAGGAAGGACGCGGCCCCAAAGAAGAGCTGGGCCATGACGGAATTGAAGGCGAAGTGCTCCTCGCCGCCGGCGACGCGGAGGAGGGGATTGATCGCGACCTGGAGGGCGGCCATGCCGCTCCCGATGAGAAAGAGGGAGATGATGGCCGTGGGATACCTGGGGACGAGGGAGAAGAGAAGGGCTCCGCCGAAGGCCACCACGAAGGACCCGACGAGGATGCGCTTGTCGCCGAACCGCTCGACGAGCATCCCGGCCGGGACGGACATGACGCCGTAGGCGATGAAGAAAGCGAAGGGAAGGAGCGCGACCATGGTCAGGCTCAGGCGGAAGCTCTTGATGATATCCGGGACGAGGGGCCCGATGATGTTGGTCAGGAGCGAGATGACGAAGAAGATCAGGAAGACCAGCCCGACCATGAAGACGCTTCTCTTGGCGCTTGCGTTCATCGTTCCTCCGGTTTTCGCGGCGTTTCCATCAGCCGCCAGTATAGAACATTCGGCAGGTCAAGGGAATAGATCCCTGGAGTTGCCGTCTTCCCTGACCTGTGATAAAGTCATTTCATAGCCCGGTTCGGCACCGAGAAGGCGGGGCTAGGAACATGATTTGCGCTTGAACGAAGACAGGTTATGTGATTTTTCCAGCACGGCTCCACGTGTCGGGTTTTCTTGATTTCAATCTTGTTCGGAGGAGACAGAATGAAAGTCCCATTTTACGGTCACGTCAGGCAGTACCAGAGCATCAAGAGCGAGATTGATGCCAACATGCAGGAGGTCATCCTGAGCGGCCAATATGTGCAAGGCCCCCGGCTGAAAAGGTTTGAGGAAGAACTGGCTGCCTATGCAGGCGCCAAGTATGCGATCGGCGTTGGCAATGGCACCGATGCTCTCTGGCTTACGTTCATGGCGCTGGGGCTGGGTTCCGGTGACGAGCTGATCACCAATGCCAATACCTTCTTTGCGACCGCCGAAGCGATATGGATCGCCGGTTGCACGTCCGTGCTGGTCGACTGCGATCAAAAGACCAGGTGCATGGATCCGGAAGCGGTCAAGAAAGCGATCACCAAGCGCAGCAAGGCGATCGTGCCGGTCCACCTTTACGGTCAGTGCGCCCCGATGCGCGAAATTCGCAAGATTGCCGACGACTATGGCCTGTTCGTGGTCGAAGACAATGCTCAGGCCATCGACGCGCACGGCGACAATTTCAAGGTCGGCGAGCTTTCGGATGCGGTTTGCACGAGCTTCATCATCCAAAAGAACCTGGGCACCTTCGGTGACGGTGGCGCGATATGGACCAACCATCAGTACATCAACGACAAGGTCCGCAAGCTGCGCAACCATGGTTCCAATAAGAGAGACGTGCACAGCATGGGTTACAACAGCCGCCTGGACGATTTGCACGCCGGTATTCTGAGCGCCAAGCTCAAGCACATCAAGGAGTGGAGCGACCGCCGGATCGAGATCGCCGGCAGGTACACCGAAGGCTTGAAGGGCTGCGACTTTCTCGACCTGCCGTATGTCCGCCCGGGTTATCGCCACGTGTTCCACCTGTACGAGATCGAAACGAAGGATCCGGCCGATCGTGACAAAATGCTGGACTACCTGGTCAAGAACGGCATTGATGCCAAGACCCACTACTCCATTGCGATTCACAAGCAGGAGGGTTTTCCTTGGGGCAAGGATGCGCGCGTGGTTAGCCCGCTGACCCATGCGGAAAAGAACGCGTCCTCCTGCATCTCGCTCCCCATGTTCTCGGAACTGACAGAAGAGGAAATCCAGCACACCATCCGGATCGTCCGCGACTGGCCGAACCGCCGGAACGACAAGTAAAGAAGAAACCATGAGCCCTGCGCAAAAAACCTATACGGTGGCCGTCGCCGGGTTGGGAAAGCGCGGCGTGCACCACGCCGACGCGATTTCCAAGAATCCGCGCTTCAAGGTCGTGGGATTGTGCGACATTGACCGGGGCCGCCTGGATGCCGCTAAGCAGAAATTCGGAGTGGGGTATGGCAACACCGACGCCGCCCGAATGCTGGTGGACACCAGGCCCGATGTCTTTGTCTTTTGCACGCTGCCGCAAATCCGCTTGCCGCTCATCCAGACCGGCGTGGGAGCCGGTGTCAAGCTCATCGCTTACGAAAAGCCCATCGCCATGTCTATGAATGAAGGGCTGGACATGTACAAGCTGCTGCGCGGGGCGGGCGTCAAGTCCGTGGTCAGCCACCAGCACCGCTATGGCGAGCATTATAAGAAAGTGAAAGACGTCATCGCCAGCGGCGCTATTGGACGTGTGCACACCGTCTATGGACATGCGATAGGTTGGATGATGCACATGATGACACACATGATCGAGTACGCCAGTTGGTACAACGGCTATGCCGAACCCGAATGGGTGGTCGGACAGGCGAACGGCAAAGAAAAGTTCGCCGACGTGCATTCTTCCCCCGACTATATCTGTGCGTTGGTGCAGTATTCCAACGGCGTGCGAGGGATCATCGAATGCGGGGCGGGAGCGCCCGATGTGCCGGAAGTTGACTCGATGTGGCACAAGTGCCGCATCGGCGCCCAGGGCACCGATGGCTTTGTCGAAGTGCTTACGGGCAAAGAGGGCAAAGGCGGCGGCTGGCGCGCGGCAACCAAGAACGGCGTGATGTCGGGCCCCGGCTACATGGATTACGAACACGACATGCCGCCCTACATCCAGGACATTGCCGACTGGCTGGATGACCCGAACAAGGTTCACCCCTGCAACGGAGAGACGGCCTTCAAGGGTTTCCAGGTGATGATGGCCGCCTGCCGCTCGGTGGTGCAGCGCGGCAGGGTCACGTTGCCGCTCGGACCCGGCGATCCGGAACTTGAAGCTCTCCAGAAAGCCCTGCCGTAATCGTTTCCGGTCAAGCCTCCTGGGACAGGCAAGATAAAGCGCCGGAGGTCGGAGCATAAACGACTCTCGGCCCTTAAGGGTGCGCGATCTCAAACGCTCCCGGATCGCCCGAAGTGTGCCTAAGGCCACTTTTCGCGGCATTTCCGTCACCCGCCCGTATAACCCAATCGACCGGTCAAGGGAATAGACCCGGCGCCGGGCGTGACCTCCTGGCCGCGGCGGGTTCTTTCGGCTGGTGCGGAAGGGGTTCCCGCATGAAGTTGCTCCTTCGCATCGCTTTTGATGGGCCTTGACGCTTCCGGCTCTCCTGATACAATGAGGGCTCGAGAGGACGATGAGGAAGAAGATCGAGAAGGACGCCGGCGAGCGGATGGTCCGGACCGGCTGCCCTTCCCACAATTGCGGCGGCCGGTGCCTGCTCCTGGTTTACGTGAAAAACGGTGTCATCACCCGCATCGAGGGGGACGACAGGCCCGGCGATACTCTCGAGGACCCTCAGCTCAGGGCCTGCATCCGCGGCCGGGGTTATCGCCATCGCCAGTATCATCCCGACAGGCTCAAGGTTCCGATGAAGCGCGTGGGGAAGAGGGGAGAAGGGAAGTTCGCGCGCATTTCCTGGGACGAGGCCGTGGACCGCGTCGCCGGGGAAATGTCCCGGGTCAAGGAAAAATACGGCAACTCCGCGATGTTCGTTCCCTACGGCACGGGCGGCTACAGCCAGATCACGGGCCGCCAGACCGCCCAGCGGCTGATGAACCTCTTCGGCGGCTCCCTCGGCTTCTACAACAGCTACTCGTGGGCCGCGATCGCAGCCGCGACGCCGACCGTCTATGGGACGTCCGTCACCGGGAACCAGCGCCAGGACTGGCTCAACTCGAAGTACATCCTGATGTGGAGCTGGAACCCGGCCGAGGCCCGCGACGGGACGAACAGCGAATATTTCATCCGGATGGCCCGGGAGCGTGGCGCCCGCACGGTCTGCGTCGACCCGAGGATGTCGCCGAGCGCGGTTTCCCTGGCCGACGAGTGGGTCCCCATCCGTCCCGGCACCGACGCGGCCATGATGTCGGCCATGGTCCATGTCATGATCACGGAGAAGCTCCTTGACGCGGAGTTCATCCGGACCCACTGCGTCGGCTTCGACGAAACGCAGATGCCCCCCGGCTGCGAAGGCGAGGAGAGCTACCGGGACTACATTTTAGGGACGCAGGACGGCACGCCCAAGACGCCGGAATGGGCAGAGCGGATCACGGGAGTTGCCCGCGCGACCATCGCCCGTATCGCCCGCGAATACGCCACGACGAAACCCGCGGTCCTCTACCAGGGCTATGGCATGCAGCGCCGGGCCTACGGCGAGCAGGTCGTCCGGGCCGGCTGCGTCCTGGCCGCGATCACCGGGAATGTCGGGATACCGGGAGGCTGGGCGGGCGGGATGGCCCTCCAAGCCCCTGACGGCGGGCCTTTATGGATCGTTTTTCCCCCCGGGCACAATCCCGTCAATGCCTCGATCCCGAGCTTTCTCTGGTCGGAGGCTGTCCTGCGCGGGAAGGGGATGGGGCCCGAGGACGGCGTTGTCGGGGTCGATCGGCTCGACAACAACATCAAGCTCATCTACGCCGTCGCCTCCAATTGCCTCGTCAACCAGCATGCCAACATCAACCGGACGGCCGGCATCCTCCGGGATGAGGAACGCCTCGAGTTCCTCGTCGTCCAGGACAACTTCCTGACGTCGACCGGCCGCTTCGCGGACATCCTTCTTCCCGCCTGCACGCAGTTCGAGACCTGGGGAGTCGAGGACGGCTGGAAATACGGCGACGAGGTCCTCCTCATGCCGAAGATCGTCGAGCCGCCGTTCGAGACGAAGAGCGATTACGCCATCTGCGCGGAGATCGCCCGGAAACTGGGGATCGGCGAGGCCTACACAAAAGGCCGCGACGAGCGCGGCTGGGTGGAATGGGCCCTCGACCGTTATAGGAAGACACGGTTCCCGGGGCTGCCGTCGCTCGACGAGTTCGAGCGGTCCAATGCCGGCGTCTATTCCGTCCCGGTGACGAAGCCGGCCGTGGCCTTCGAGGATTTCCGGAGGGACCCCATGGGTCATCCTTTGCCGACGCCTTCGGGAAGGATCGAGATCTTCTCCAAAAAGCTCTTCGACCTGAAAAAGCCGGCTTCCATCCCGGCCGTGCCGAAGTATATCCAGGAGTGGGAGAGTCCGTTCGGGCCGGAGGCGGCGAAGTATCCCCTCCAGGCCGTCGGCCATCATGGCCTGGCCCGCGTCCATTCCACCTTCGACAACGTGGACTGGCTCAACGAGGCCTTCCCCCAGCGTCTTTTCATCAACCCTCTGGACGCCGGTCCGCGCAGCATCAAGGACGGGGAAGCGGTCAGGGTCTTCAATGAGCGGGGGGCCACGGTCGTTCCTTGCCGGCTGACCACGCGGATCATGCCGGGTGTCGTCACGCTCCCCCAGGGCGCCTGGTGGGCTCCGGATGAGAAGGGGACCGACCGGCGCGGCTCCATCAACGTCCTGACCTCCGAACGCTGGACGCCGTTCGCCTTCGGCAACGCCCAGCATACGAACATGGTCCAGGTTGAAAAGGCCAAGGGACGATGAATGCGGTCCGCCGGTTCGCCTTCTTTTTCGATTCGAGCTCTTGCTCGGGGTGCAAGGCCTGCCAAATGGCCTGCAAGGACAAGAACGACCTGGGCCCGGGCGTCCTGTGGCGAAAGGTCTATGAGATCGCCGGCGGCGGATGGCGCAGGGACGGCGAGGTCTGGGCGCCGCGCGTTTACGCTTACAACATCTCGCTGGCCTGCAATCACTGCGAGGACCCCGCCTGCCTGCGGTCCTGTCCGACCAAGGCCATCGTGAAGGGCCCGGAAGGCGTCGTTGTCCTGAACAGCCGCGCCTGTATCGGCTGCCGCTATTGCGAATGGTCGTGCCCCTACGGCGCCCCCCGCTACGACCGCGAAAGAGGGGTCATGGGCAAGTGCGATTTCTGCTTCGACCTCGTCGAAAAAGGGGAAAGGCCGTCCTGCGTTGCGGCCTGCCCGATGAGGGCCCTGGATTTCGGGGAACTCGAGGTGCTCAAGGAAAAATACGGCGGGACAGACGCGATCTTCCCGATGCCGCAGGCTTCGCAGACCGGGCCGTCGCTCCTTATCAAACCGCACAAGAGCGCCGGCCTGGCCGGAAAGGGGACGGCCGGAGTGGCCAACGACGAGGAGACGTGAGATGGCGAAAAAAGAGTGGCCGCTCATCGCTTTCACGCTTCTTTCCCAGACGGGCGTGGGATTCTTTCTCCTTTTTACCGTCCCATTGGCCCTGTCCGGAACCGGAACGGGCGCGTCCGACATTCGGCTGCTCCGGCTGAGGTCCCTCCTCTTCGTCCTCGCCCTCCTCGCGGCCGCGGCCGCTCTCTCCTTCTTTCACCTGGGGAAGCCCTTCAACGCCTATCGGGCCCTGAACAACGTCCGGACCTCCCGGCTGAGCCGGGAGATCTTCTTCGAGCTTCTCGTGCTGTCCGTTTTAGGACTCTTGGCCTTGTTGGAGTGGAAGAGAATGGGAAATTCGGGCGCCTTGTCCCTTATAGGGCTTTATCTTTTGGCCGCCCTGGCGGGCGTCGGGCTCGTATGGACCATGGCGGACATCTACAGGCTCGAAGCCGTGCCTGTCTGGAATAACGCCATGACGCCCTTTTCTTTCTTTATGACGGCCTTCGTCCTGGGTGCCTTGGGCTCGGCCGCGGCCCCGGTTTTCAAGCTGTTGAGGGAAGGGGAGGGGACCCCCCCCTTCGCGGGCCGGTTGCCTATGAACGCGGCCGCCCTGGCCCTCCTGGTCCTGAATTTTGCCGGGGTCGTCCTTTTCGATCCGAATTTCGGGATACGGCGGATTGGGCGGCGGGGGATCGACCCCGGACCCTCCCGGCTTTTCACGCGGCTCTATGGCCTCAGACTGACCCTCCTTCTATCGGCGGCCGCCGCTGTCGTTCTGACCATCTTGGCGAAATCTCCTTTGATGCCGAGTTCACCGGTCCAGCATCTTATGATATGGGCGTTCGTCGCAGCTCTGGCGTCGGAAACCCTGGAACGGGTCCTATTTTACGCGCTCTTCAGGAAGGAAGGGCTTTGAAGGCGAAACTCCTGCCGATCAGGTCCCGGACTTCTTTCCAGGGGTCCGAATGCGTTCGGGTCCCTTCCGGAATTCCTGCAGGTATTTCTTATAGTCTCCGGGCGTATTGAGGTTCCGGAGCCAGCCGGAGTCTTTCAGCATGACCTTGCGCGTCCGGCATCGGTCGAAGAGCGTCAGGATGGAGAAGTCACGCGCTCGGACCAAAGCTTCGATCTCCGGGATGACCGATCGCCTGTAGACGGCAAAGAGCGGCTCGAAAAGCCCTCCGCACGAGACGGGGACCACGATGTCGAAGCCTTGAGCTTTCGCAATGAGACGTTTCAGAAAATTGATATCGATGTCCGGGATGTCGCAGGCCAGAACGACGCATACCTCGTTCTTTGCGGCTTTCAGTCCCGCCAGGATCCCGGCCAGCGGGCCCTGCCCGGGAGCGGCGTCTTCGACAGTCCGGCAGCCGGGCGCGTCCACGGCCTGTTCCCTCGATACGGAGATGAGGACCTCGTTGAACATCCCTTCGACCTGGAGGAGGACCATCCTGATGAGCGTCCCCCCGGGGATGGGCAGGCTTGCCTTGTCGGCCCTCATCCTCCGGCCCTTCCCGCCGGCAAGGATGATAAGGCTCACGCCTTTTCGTCCGCGGCCAGGCTTCTTACCCATGATGAGACATCATAAACAAATCCGTCAATTTGCGAAAGTCGTAGCTCGCTCCATATTTCCCGGGACCGCGCGGCGCGTGTTATAATGCCGTAATGCCGGCCATGGATGAGCGTATCGGCACCGATATTCTTTACCGGCGATGGGCCGCCCCATCGGCCAAGGCGGTTTTTATGTTGGTCCACGGGCTCGGGGCCCACTCCGCGCGCCGGGATTTCCTAGCCTCGTTTCTGGCCCGGAACGGCTACACCTCCTACGGCATCGAGCTCAAGGGATTCGGCCGGACGCCGGAACGGCCCCGAGGGCATGTCGATTCCTATCGTGTTTGAGAACGGGATATCCTCGCCCTGGCAGAAACTGCGGCCGGGGAAAACCGGGGCCGGAAAGTATTTCTCCTCGGCGAGAGCCTGGGGTGGCTTGTGGTTTTTAATAAATCAACACAAATTTCCCCAGGAAAATTCCTTAATTCGGAAATTGGTATTGTGTCCCCAATTTGGAGAAGAATCCAATATTTTGGACATATATCCATATTTTCACATGGCCTTCGTGGGAAAAGACCTTCGGCGATTGTCTAAGATATTGATAATAAATATATTAATATTATGGCGGGTTTTGGCGTGTAAATTGCTACATCTTCCCTGAGAGGAGGGCCCATGAAACATAGGCATCTTAAGTTCAACAAGGGGATTGCCTTGGCCGTTTTCGCTTTGGCCGTTCTTCCGGCCGTTTTTCCGGGGGTCTGTGCCGCGCAGGGGTCGAGCCTGATCTGCCCCTGGTGGGGGCCCGAAGAATTCACTTACTTCACGTTGCCCATCGGCGGCTGGAACGTTCTCGGACCGTCTTCTGTCCGGGGAACGGCGATGGGGGAGACGCTTTTAGGGAACACGGGTCCGGCATCGGGCTTCTTCAACCCCGCCGCTCCCTGCCGGCCGGAAACGGCCTCTTTCACCCTAAGCTATAGGTACGCCCACACGGTTTATAAAGCGAATTGTCCTTCGCCCTTCTTGATCCAGATGGCGATGCCCTCGCATGATGATATGGCCTCGTTCTCCAGGAATACGGAGAGCCTGGACAGAGTGGGTATCTCCTTACCCATCGGAGATTGGACGTTAGCGGCCAACTATGGGCTTTTTCAGGAGTTTAACTTCCCGGACATCAGGCCCGGATTCTATTCCTATTGGAGCGAAGTCAGGCAATCCGGGAAACTCCGCGGCGCCAACTTATCGGTATCCCGTTCCCTGACCCGCTCTTTCTCGCTCGGCGTTTCGGTCTCCTACCTCTTCGGAGATCTCTTCCGGTCCCAGACGGTGCCGTGGCTCTATTGGATTCTGGACGGGATCTCCGACGGCGGAGGACCGCTTCCGCCGACATCCGAACTGGACCGATTGAAGACCGAGGATTACAGCATCGAAGAAGATAACCTCGATTTCAACGCCCTAGCGTTCAACCTCGGATTGACTTTCGAGGCTGGAACGGACTGGACGATCGGCCTCCTTATCCGGCCGCCCTTCAAACTCAACGCAGACGCGAACATCCGCGTGACCTATGGTGATCCCGCCCAGCCGCCGGTCCACAGCGTCGACGATTATTCCCTGAAGCAGCCGTTCGTCGCGGTGTCCAGCGTATCTTTCAGGCCCGTCTCCGGTCTCGAGCTCGCGGCGGACCTTTCGTACTGGGGGTGGGGGCAATCCACGGCCTCTTATCAGACGGGCTGGTATTGGTATTATAGTTCCGCGTTTAAAAGCGTCCTCAAGCTGAACTTGGGCGCCGAATACCGGATCGATTTTCCCTCCGGCCGCGTCAAAGGGTTGGCCCTCCGGGCCGGGTATATTTATGATCCCCAACCCTATCCGTATGGGGAGAGCTGGGCCCGGAGTTACCTGACGGGAGGGTTCGGCCTTTCCCTGGGCGATTTCGAGATCGAAGCGGCGGCTAAAATCGGCTTCGCGGCCTCGGAACTCGGTCGACTCCACTCGAACATCTTTCAACTCGGTGCCGGATACAGGTTCTGATGGAAAGGGAATAGAAAGAATCCGGTTTGACTTCGTTCGGGCGACGATGGATAATTTTCCCGGACATGGCAAAAAAAGCGGGCGGGAGAACGGGCTTCATAAGCTCGATCTCCGAACTTTATCCCGGCCTGATCGAAAAGGCCAAGGGAACGATCGAGGCGTCCGAGAAGGAATACGAACAACGGACATCGGGGATCGCGGGGAGCTTCCTCTGGGAGCACACGCTCCACGTCGCGTCCCTCGCCTACGAACTTGCCCTCGATGAAGGCCTCGATCCCGTCCTGCCGTCCCTGGCGGCCCTCTTTCATGACGCGGGCAAGTTCGCGGGAGGCGTGTATCATAAGGGACGGCGGCCCGAAGAGGAAGATTCGGCCGCGCTTGCGGGGGCCGTTCTTGTCAAGACGGGAGTGCCCCGGGCCGCGATCGCCAAGGTCTGTAAGGCCATCCGGGCCCTATACGACGAAAAGACCCGCCGCGACCCCATTGCCGGCCTCGTCCACGATGCCGATTTCCTATCCAAGTTCGGCTATCTCGGGATCGCAGGCTTTTTCATCAAGTCCACCTTGCGGGGAAGGAACTTGAACGGCGCCATCATGAATTCCCTGAGCAAGGAGCTGACCTACGCTTCGGCCCTGCCCTCCAATATGAGGACCGGGGCGGGGCGGCGGGCGGCGGTCAAGAAAGCGAGGGACACCCAGAGGTTCTTCCGGGCGCTCCTCCGCGAGCTCAAGGAGACTCACGGGGCGGAGTATAGGCTCAGGCAGGCGCGCGTCTTCCGTCCCGGAGACGGGGAGAGGATGACCGAGGTCCGGCTCGTCGTTCCCGCAAAATGCGAATCCTGCGGCGGCAAGTGGGGGCGCGAACTCGCCGTGGAAAAGGGGATTAAGTGCTTGACGCTCAACGCCCTCCTCCGCTGTTCCGGCTGCGGCGACAATTACACGATCTCCTTCTGCCTTCCGGAGGTCCCGCCGAACGCCCCGTCCTCCGGGCGCCTTCGAAATGGAACGCCATCCCGGTCGAGGTGACCAGCTGAAATCGGGCCCTTCTTCCGCGGCTCCGCTTCGCTGCGTTTGTTACTCTTTTCCTTTCATGATCTCCAGGAACTGCCCGGCGCCGGCGGGAGCCTTTGTCAGGAGGCTCACGCCGATGACGGCGACACCCGAGAGGATGGTCGCCGGCACCCACTCGGACATGGCGGCTTTAAGCGCAGGGATGGAATACCAGATGATCTCCACGGCCGTCCCGATGAAGATCCCCGCCGCGACACCCCATTTGGTCAACCGTTTCCAATAGAGCGAGAGCAGGATGGCCGGGGCGAACGCGGCCCCGAGCCCGCCCCAGGCGAAGAGGACCATGTAGAAGACGAGCTTTTTCGCGTAGACGCCGATCGCAAATGCGATGAGGGCGATAAAGA
>Ga0315289_10007369_pt1 | contig 16025 bp, 15 predicted proteins | sample YL17G11_40_MG_FD_203452 | JGI IMG/M metagenome (GOLD analysis project Ga0315289, IMG submission 203452) | Sediment microbial communities from Yellowstone Lake, YNP, Wyoming, USA - YL17G11_40 | ecosystem: Environmental > Aquatic > Freshwater > Lake > Sediment | place: USA: Wyoming | collected... | reverse complement strand
AATAGCTTATAATGATAAAAAATCTCATACCCTAAAAAGTCTACCCCATTTATTATGGGAAAAATACGAGTTTTTTGAGGATGCAATCTCAAATTAAGACAGCTATCTAAAAATTCCTTTATTTTGTCTTTTGTTTCTAAAAGAATCTTTGTTGAGTGACTCAGAATAATCAAATCATCCATATACCTCAAATAGTATCTTGTCTTTAGTTTCTCTTTAACAAAATGGTCTAATTCATTGAGATAGATATTAGCGAAAAGTTGACTCGTTAAATTGCCTATAGGAATACCCTTGCCCTCTAATTCTCCTTTTCCTTCGTGATTTTCCACGATTCTTTCTATCAATTGCATTGTCTTTTCATCTTTGACTTTTTTTCTAATGATTTCTAATAAAATTTTATGAGAAATGTTATCAAAATACTTTTTCACATCCGCTTTCAAGACATATGCTTTTTGAGTATTGTTCTTAGTAACTTTTCTTTTGAACGCATCAAATCTTCTAATTGCCTTATGGGTTCCTTTGTATTTACGACAAGCATAGGAATCATTAATAAAGCTTCTGTCAAAAATCGGCTCAATAATATTGTATAAAGCATGGTGGACCACCCTGTCTCTAAAATCAACAACCCAAATATCTCTTTTTTTGGGTTCGTGAAGAAAAAATCTTTTTGGTGAACTTGGCTGATAACTTAAAGTTTCTAATTCTTCTATTATTCTTAACAACTCTCGTTCCATATTGTATTCAAAATTACTCACTTCTTTTTTCTTCCTCTTCCTTTTTCTCGCTTTTTCAAAAGCTAAACATAAATTCTCAAAAGAACAGATTCTCCTATAAAGATTTTTATGGCTTTTCATTTTCTTCATCAACGAATTTGATCCATCCTCCAAGCATTTTACCAATTTCATCAATCATTTCTTCTAAGATTTGGTAATCTTGAAATACTAAAAATTTTAAATCTTTTGCTAATCTTACAAATATCCTCAATTTATTTAAGATCACACTAGCCTTTTTTAAATCATTCAATCTGTCTTTTTTTTCATTTGCCTCAATCACCAAGCTCAGAAAATCTACACATCCTTGCTCTATCCTCTGACCCAAAATATATTGTTGGCGTTTGGGAAATTTAGGAACATAGATATAGACCTGTTTAATTAAATCGTAGGTTTTTTGAAAAATAGGCAGGTTTTGAAGATAATCTCTTGCTATATGTTTATTTTAATAAAACCAGCGGGCCCCGATAGAAATTGCCTCTAACGGGGCCTGGATCAACAGTATTAAACCAATTCTTACAGCAACGAAAAGCATTGGAGTTGCTGGGATTGTTGTTGTTGACCGTCGAGCAGGAACCACTGCCGAATTTCAGCACGTTGTTGTTGTCGTTCCAGTCGTCGACCCATCCCCAGAAAAAGCTTTCACCAGAGGTTTGATTTTCACTTGAAAGTTACTAATCATTTCTCTTGTATTTTAAAAAAGGAAATGGGGTGTACTATTGTTCTCTTTTTAAGGAAACTTTACCTTAAAAATTCTGGCAATTCGATTTGGCTCGCACTGACAAAACATCCGTAGATGTTTTGGTAACAGGCAAGTTGATTTTGAAAAAATTTTCGCGGATCAAATATTAAAATTCAATTTCAATTATCAAATAACAAAACAATTTATTAAGTATCAAATCTCAAAAAATTATTTACAGCAACGAAAAGCAGAGGAGGTGCTGGGAGCGTAGTTGCTGACCGGCGAGCAGGACCCACTGCCGAATCCCAGCACGGCGTTGTAGCCGACCCAGTCGTCGACCCATTCGTAATCATCCGTACCATTTGTTAGTAAACTATTAACACAAGCACCATACCATTCACTAGCACTGCAAAGCCGAGCCCCATAATTATCTCTACAATAATCAGCCGCCAACCACCATGTATTACTTCCTGCTTCATCTGTCTGAATACAGTAAGTACCTACATTAGTAAAACCAGTACCACAAGATATATCTGTGGGCCAAAGATATGAAGTTCCTTGAGATCCATCTAACAAATCCGCGTCCAATCCGGAACTCGCGCCATCGGTATCAAGATTTAAATCCGCGCTAACGCTAACAGTGCCATCCGCTATCTCTGAAGTCCCCACAGCACTATCGGCAATATCTCCGGCAACAATAGTGTCATTTACTATCGCTCCTGTATCTACTGATCCATCGGGAAGATATCCAGAAGCGTCAGATACATATATCTTGGTTGAACTGGTAGCTGTGGGAGAAGTACCATAGCCATCTAGATATCTAGCATTTACATCAGCTGCTCCTGTATTTACGCCTGCTGCTTTTAAGAAGGGTATACCCCCCCCCCAGGAAAATATATGCACTAAGACCGGTTAAGCCGCAACAAGCTCCGATGATAAATGGATACAAAAAGGTTTTAACATTGTTTTTAGACATAGGTTTAGATTAATTTTATTTGATTTATAATTATCGCATATCCAATAGCAAAAAACAATTAGTCTTTAATCCACAGTTTAAATTTTATGTTTGTCTTTTGACTTGTGTCGTTTCATCTATGTGTAATATATGATAAAAACGTGTCAGAGGATATTATAAAAACCCTGAAGGGATATAAATTGGTTAATTATTAGGCTACCTAAATATTAGCAAAAACAGCTACAATTGTAAACCTTTCTTATATATCCATTGACGGTGGCCGATGCGGATAATCAATATCATCAAAATCTTATTGGATACTTTATACAAAATCCTATAATCTCCAACCCGGAGAGAATAATGATCTTCTAATTTTCCTGCCAGCTTCTTGCCAAGAAAGGGGTTGTCTTGAAGACTATACATAGCTGCCCAGATATGCGGACGATATCTAAAGTCTATTTTGCGAAGGTCCTTTCGGGCTGTTCTAGAAACCTCTACTTTATACATGCTTTTTGCTTTTTTTCTTCTGCAACACAAAACCCTCCTTCGCTAACAACTCTTCTAAAGAAATAGTACGGCCCTTTTTATAATCTTCTTCAGCTGCCTGTATATCTTTTTCCCAATTAGGGAAAATGTTCATAATCTCTATTGTTTCCTGCCAAGAATCAAAATCTTGAGCAGACATTATGACTGCTTTTGGTATGCCCTTGTCAGTCAAAGTATAAAAAACTGAAGGCCTTTGTACCTCTTTGGCAAGCTGGAATATTCTTTTTCTGGCTTCCGAAATTGGGATAATTGTTTTTATGCTCATATGTACATAATAGCGTACATTATATGAGCTTGTCAAGAAATTTCCTCGCTACACAGATTACTCTTTAGCCCGTATCACCTCATCTACTATGCCATAGTCTTTGGCTTCCTGGGCAGAGAAATAGTAATCTCTGTCAGTGTCTTGCTCAATCTTTTTAAGATCCTGACCTGTATGTTGAGCAATTATTTTATTAAGATTGTTTTTTAACTTCATTATCTGTTTAGCAGTAATCTCAATTTCTGAAGCCTGGCCAGATACTCCTCCAGCAACCTGATGCAATAATATTTCTGCATTAGGCAAAGCATATCTTTTTCCTTTTGTTCCTGCTGCTAGCAATACTGCTCCCATTGATCCAGCCATACCAACACATACAGTAGAAATCGGACAGCTGATATACTGCATTGTGTCATAAATAGCTAAGCCAGCAGTCACTGATCCTCCAGGGCTGTTAATATATAGCCTTATCTCTTTTTTAGGGTCTCTGGAAACCAGATAAAGAATTTCAGCAATAATCAAATTAGCCATTTCGTCAGTAACCTGACCAGCTAAAAAGATTATTCTGTCTTCCAGCAACCTGGAATATATATCGTAAGCTCTTTCCCTTTGGCCTGATTTTTCAACTATAGTTGGTATTATTGGCATATATTTATTGAGCTAAATTTTCTAAAAGCTCTAATGTTTTTTTATTCTCAATTCTTTCTTTAGCATACTCTTTGAGATTATCTGGGTCAATCTTGTTTTCAGCATCTTCTTCGTTCTTAAATCTCTCTAAAAACTTGTTAGCTTCTTCATTAATTTCTGTTTCGCTGGCCAAAACATTTTCCTTGGATTTAATTTCTTTTAAAATCAGGGATTTTTTGATTTTTTCTTTAATTTCAGGGATTAAAGACTGGGCAAATCCTTTTTCATCTAATTTGGTTTGCTTTAAATAATCTTCAAAGCTCATTTTAAGCATTTCCGGAATCCTTTGCTTAAAATCAACTACTGCTCTTTGCTTTTCTGAATCTAATAGAATCTGAGGGACCTCACATTCACATTCTTTAGCTATTTTATCAAGAATTTGAGCTTGGGTTTTTTGGCTTTCTACCTCCTGTTTTTCTTTTAAAATCCCTTCTTTAATGCCTGTTTTTAATTGCTCTAGATTCTCAAACTTGCCTAATGTTTTTGCCCAGTCATCAGTTATTTCTGGCATTTTAACAGTATGTACCTTATGAACTAATATTTTAAAAAAAGCCTGCTTGCCAGCCAGCTCTTTATTAAAGTAATCATTAGGGAAAGTAATAGTAAATTCTTTTGTCTGGTTTTCTGACAATCCAATTAATTCTTTTTCAAAATCAGGCAAAAGATGGCTTTGCCCTATCACAAGTTGCTCCTTATCTTCCTGACCATTATTAATAATAGGAGAGCTATGAGTGATATCTATAAAATCTCCTAATTGGGCTGGCCCGTTTTTCGGAGTAGTTTCTGATCTGGATCTTTGAATCCATTTAATAGTGTCTTCTATCTCTTTATCCTCAACAACAACCTTGTCTTTCTTGCATTCTTTGGCAATCTTTTTGTAATCAGGAAGCTTAATACTTGGCAGAACGAAGAATGAAGCCTTAAATTCCAAAGGATTATCTTTGGCTAATTTAGTAATAGTAATTTCAGGACCGCCAATAGCTTCTATATTATTATCAACAATAAACTTAAAATAAAAATGTTTGACTGCTTGTTGAGTAGCTGTTTCTAAAATAGCACCCTCATTTAAATAGTTTTTGGCAATGCTTTCTGGAACTTGGCCTTGGCGAAAACCATCTATTTTAAGGTTTTTAAAACTATCTGTTTTTGCTCTTTCAAAAAACGGATTAAATTCTTCCAAAGATATCTCAATTAAAACTTCTTTTTGGCAGGAATTAATCTCTTTTATCTCAGATTTCATATAAATAGCGGCAGAGCTAGCAAAGCAACAATGCCAATTAATTTTATTAAGATGTTAAGTGATGGCCCAGCTGTATCTTTAAAAGGATCTCCAACAGTATCTCCGATTACTGCTGCCCTGTGAGCATCAGAACCTTTTCCTCCAAAATTTCCTGCTTCAATATGCTTTTTAGCATTATCCCAGGCCCCTCCAGAATTAGCCATAAATATTGCCAGGATAAAACCAGAAGCTAAGGCTCCGAGCAATGTTCCAGCTACTGCTTGTTTGCCAAAAATCACCCCTATTAAAAGAGGAACAATAATAACTAAAACTGCAGGAAAACCCATTTCTCTGATAGCTCTTTTAGTAGCTAAATCAATACAAGTCTTGTGATCTGCTTTTTCTATGCCATCTATTAATCCTTTTTTCTCTTTAAACTGCCTTCTAACTTCATTAACTATTTCTAATGCTCCCTGACTAACTCCTTTTATAGCTAAAGCAGAGAATAAAAAAGGAAGCATAGCTCCAATAAATAATCCAGCAATTATTCTTGGCTCAAGCATATTAATCTGGCTCATTCCTCCTTGCTGAGCATAAGTTATTAACCAAGCCAAGGCAGCCAGAGCAGCTGAACCAATAGCAAATCCTTTTCCTGCTGCAGCTGTGCTATTGCCAACTGCATCTAAAGCTTCTGTTCTTTGCCTGGCTTCTGGAGATAGCCCTGACATCTGGGCAATGCCAGCAGCATTATCAGCTATTGGACCATAGCAATCTGTAGAAAGATTAATTCCTAATACTCCTAAAATACCTACTCCTGCTAAAGCAATACCATATAATCCACCAAAATAGTAAGCTAAAACAATAGTTGATCCAACAGCAATCACAGGAATAACTGTGCTTTTCATTCCAGCAATTAGTCCTTCTAAAATGACGCTTGAAGGTCCGGTTTGAGTAGCTTTAGCAATATCTAATGTTGGTTTTTTGTTTTCTGAAGTAAAGTAATCAGTTGATTTTCCAATAATATATCCGCTGATTACGCTAAAAAATACTGCCCAGAATAACCTAAAATCATTAAAGTAAAAATTGATAGCTAAGAATGCTCCGACAATCATTATCACGTTAGCCAGAATGATCCCTTTATTCATGGCTTTTCTTATTCCTGCTGTTTGTTTCTCAAAACTGGCTTCTGCTAAATTCTTTGATATTTTGATAAATAAACTTCCGATCAAAGAAGCGAAAATGCCAATTCCTGCTAATAATAACGGGAGAAAAATTCCTTTTTCTCCTGAGATAACAGACCCAATTACCATAGCAGCAGCAATGCTGGAAACATATGACTCAAACAAATCAGATCCCATACCTGCTATATCTCCAACATTATCTCCAACATTATCAGCAATAACTGCTGGATTTCTCGGATCATCTTCAGGAATGTTTAATTCAGTTTTTCCAACCAAGTCTGCTCCGACATCTGCGCTTTTGGTAAATATCCCTCCTCCTACTCTCATGAATAAAGCTACAAATGAAGCTCCGAAAGCATAGTTAATCAATAGTCCGGCATTCTGAAATCCGGCAAATAATCCCCAAACAATAATAATTCCTAATAATCCTAATCCTACTACTAAGAATCCCATTACCTCTCCTCCCCAGATTGCGATATTAAAACTATCAGCAAAGCTTTTCTGGGCCTTATGAGCGGTTTTAGCATTAGCAGTAGTTGAAACCATCATGCCAATATATCCAGTCAGGCTTGAGATAAAAGCTCCGCATAAAAACATTGCTGGAGCTAAAAAGGTTTTCTGGATTATCCCTAAAATTATGGCTACTAATACAAAAACCAAAGCCATTGATTTAAATTCCCTGAATAGGAATGCCTTGGCTCCATCTTTTATCAGCTTGGCTATTTCAAGAATCTTTTCTTCTTCCTTTTCGCTTTTGGTAATCTTTTTAAAGATCAAGAAAACAAAAGCAATATCAGCTATGGCTAATATTATAGGAATCAAAATTAGTAAGGACATATTAGTTCTTTTAAAAATCTATTCTGCTTTTTTCTTAGGCTTAGATGCTTTTTTAGTCTTTTTTGGCTTTTCCTTTTTCTCTTCTTTTTTCTCTGGCTCTTTTTTAACTTCTGTTTCTTCTTTAACCTCTGCTTCTTCTATCATGCCTTGCTCTTGAGCCTGAGCAAGAGACCTGACATCTATTTTCCAACCAGAAAGTTTAGCAGCCAATCTCACATTCTGGCCATCTTTGCCAATGGCCAAAGATAACTGGTCTTCTGGAACAACAGCTATGGCCTGATTTTGCTCACCAATAACAACATCATCCACTTTGGCAGGGGACAGGGCATTGGCAATAAATTTCTTTATATCCTGATCCCAGTGAACAATGTCTATTTTTTCTCCTCCAAGATTATTAATAACAGCTGCTACTCTTGTTCCTCTTTGTCCAACCATCGCTCCAATAGGATCAATGCCTTCTTGGTTAGAGAAAACTGCTATCTTTGTTCTTGAGCCAGGTTCTCTGGAAATAGCTTTTATCTCAACCTGACCGCTGGAAACTTCTGGAACTTCTATTTCAAAAAGTTTTGATACAAATCTAGGATAAGCTCTGGACAATATAATCATTGGACCTTGCGGAGATTCATCAACTTCTTTAATCAAAACTCTTAATCTCTGACCAGGTTTGTAATATTCCTGAGGAATTTGTTCTCTTGATGGCATTATCCCTATTGTTTTACCAATATTTAAGAATACGTTCTTTCCTTCAATCCTTTGAACAATACCAGAAATAATTTCTTCTTTCTTAGACTGAAACTCTTGATAAATGTTTTCCCTTTCTGCCTCTTTTAATTTCTGTAAAATTACCTGCTTTGCTGTTTGAGCAGCAATGCGGCCATAATCCTGTTTTGATTCTAATGGGAAAATTAATTCTTCGCTGACTTTAATTTTTGGATCTATCTTCTTCGCTTCTTCAAGCGTTATATGTTTTTTAGGATTGAATCTAATTTTCTTTCCTTCCTCAATCTCTTCTTCTTTTTCTAAGTCAGGTTCTTGTATTTCCTTTTCTTCCATTGCAGCCAATTCCTCTTCGCTGTAAATCATACTCTCGTCTACAACCAACATAACCTGCCAGAATTTTATATCTCCTGTTTGTGGATTTAGTTTAGCTCTAACTATTTCTCCTTTTTTCCCAAAATCTTTTTTGTAAGCAGCTGCTAAGGCAATTTCAACAACCTCAATAATCTTTTCTAAGGATAATCCTTTTTCTTCTGCGATTTGTGACAAAGCTAATGTGAAATTTTTTAGTTCTTCTATCATATATTTTTCAAAAAAAGAGTCCGCTTCTGCAGACCTATGGTTATTATAGCTGATAGGGAATTACTGTCAAGGATTGTTTGATCAAAAGCATTTTTTGTGCTCAATATTTAGAGTTTTTCAGTTTGTTATTATTCTTCTTAAGCCTTTTGTATTGTCCTCGGTCATATATTATTGACCGCATTTGTCCACTTTTGGCTGGGCTTATCCTCAACTTATCCCCAGTTTTACACACTCTTCTTTATATGCGTCGCAAAATGTTTACAAAAACTGTGATTATTATTATCTCTGCCCTAAAAGGACCAAAAACGCTTTTTGATAATGAGGTTACGGATCCGTTTACTTTTCCTTCCTTCGCATAACCAAAACCGATTCCAAAACTATATCGTTGTTCTTCCCGGTCACCTGAATGTTTCTTGGTTCAATCTTGCATTCTACATTTTGCGCCTCAGAAATTTCTGTTAGTAATTCTTGCCACTTCTTCTGAGACATTTCAAGTCCTTCAAGTGGTGTCACTTTAGCCGCTTCTTGAATTGGGTATATTCTTATCTCGCCGTCTTCCTTTAATGATACTAAAGAGTTTTTGACTATACGCCCTATATCCATCACTTCTTCTCCGGCCCAAACACCATTAGATACTGCACCTATTGAAATTATATAATCAGCTTCTTTAATTGGGAAGCCTTTCTCAAAATCCCCCCGGATCAGGTGAGATTTAAAGTCTTTTTCTGTCTTATCTTCATCCGGTTCAATATCAATACCATATGCTTCTGAAGTAATTCCTCTTTGTATAAGGAGCTTTACAAAGTAACCCTCTCCAGAACCAAGATCCAAAATCCTTTTATCTCTTAAGTCATTCTCGTCCAATCCCAAGCCCCTCATGTAGCGTTTGAACGTAAGATCGGACATATCATCCTCAGAATATTCTTTAAATTGTCCTGCTTGTTCTTTTTGATTTTCTTCTGTTTTTTCTTCAACCAATTGTCGGAACTCATCGCTCCATTGTTCCCGAGGAAGATTAATTTGCTCTTTTAATGTGTCTGGCGCAAGGGGTTCTTGCTCAATATTGTTAAATCTTATCTTTTCACAGTTCATATTTTTGAAATTAGTTTTTATAAACGATACGGCTATCTACTTTTGTAACCTTTGTATTTCTATTTTAATTTCCTCAATTACTTCTGGATTATGGATTATCTTATTTTTGCCTTCGGTTATTGAAATAATATAAAATACTTTTCCGCCATATTTTGTGGTAAATTTTTCGTGCGTTTTTTTCTGCTGTTCTCTCTCGTTGATTATTTGCGTAATATATTCAAAGCCCGCAGGTTTTATTTGAAGACCGATATATTTTTCGTGAATTTTAATAAAATAATCAACATTATATTCTCTATCCCATTTGTCGGGGGCAGGCTCGATTTTAACTCTGAGAATTTTTTCAAGCTGTCCGTAAATTGTTTGAATTTCTGACTGATAACCGTCGAAGGTTCTATTTATTACCAGGTTGTATATGAAATTTATACAATCTTCTTCAGTAACATCTTCTATTTCGGCTTTACAAACATCAGTAACCTTAATAAATAAAGTTTTCCCGAGTTGCGCGAGATGTTGTTTCGAATAGGCTTTGTCTAAATAAAATTTTTCCCATTCTTTTAATGTCTTTGGGGCACATTTTCTAATTAATTCTGCAACGGGACCAACTTTACTTTTTCGGGTTAGTCCCCACCGCATATTCGCTTGATTTAATATCCATTCTTTTGCCATATTATTTTATTAGATTTAAAAATTTTATTTTGTATTTATAATCAAAGCTATTATCAACATCGACGAGTTGATTTTTTATCAAGTGAGCATTTATAAATGTTTTATTTTTAAGGTATAAGTAGCAAAGCAGATTGTTTTCCTGATCGTATTTTAGTGAATCAAATCTCATAAAAACCCTCTGGTTTTTTAATTTTGCTTGTAAAAATTTTGTAGCTTCATTAATTTTATCTTTATTAACTTTTACTCCAATCAATCTTACTAACAGATCGTTACTTAATAACAACTTTTCTGGGCTCATGATCCCTTTGACAGAATATGTATTTATTATCTCATTTTCTGTTGAATCAATTTTTGATCCAAATTGTAATTTTTTGGGATCAATTTTCCGGTCAAACTTTATTGTATCTTTAAAAATGTATGGTAGTTCGGCTATATCTTTTGCGTAATTGGTATTATGTTGCCCCTGATCGATAAATTCAAATGAAACATTCTTAAGCAAATCATCTTGGGTTGCCCCAATTTTTTCCTTTACTATGGGTAGGTAATCGTTATTGATCTCATATCCAACCGAATTGCGGTTTAAATTTTTTGCCGCAAGTGTTGTGGTTCCACTTCCTAAAAATGGGTCCAATACATTATCGCCAACAAAGCTAAACATTTTAATAAGCCTTTTGGGTAATTCTTCGGGAAACATCGCCAAATGTTTATCTTGCCTTGCGCCATTAAAGTTCCAATGGCCATTAAAATATTGGTTCCATTCATCTTTTGACATTTTTGACTCTTCTCTTATTTCTTTTGATACAAAGGGGGGAACGCCCAATTTTTTAAAAATCAATATAAATTCATAATCCAACTTGATAATTCCATTTCTAGGATAAGGGAAACTCCCCATTATAGTAGCGCCGCCAGTAGTATTCATTGTCGTTGCTTTCTGCCAAATAATAGCTCCCATATAATCAAAACCGATAGTTTCGCAAAACTTAATTATTTCTGTTCTAATCGGAATAATTTTATATCTACCATAATAAACCGAGCGAGCAAATTGATCGCCTATGTTTACACAAAGTCTACAACCATCATTTAAAACCCTGAAACACTCTTTCCATACTAAATTTAGGTTATTAATATAATTTTCATAACTATCATTGAAGCCAATTTGATCTATCGAGCCATAATCTTTTAATTGCCAATAGGGCGGTGAAGTAATCACAAGATGAACAGAATCATCTTTTAACTCCGCCATATTTCTGGAATCGCCTATTATAACCTTGTGATTAGTTTTCATGTTTTCTATTTTATTAGATCCTCAATTGAAACGCCGAATGCTTTGGCCAATTTAGACATAATCATAACTGACGGCTTTTTTATTACATTACTCTCAATTTTTGTTAGGGTTGTATATTTAACACCGGACTTTTTAGCAAAATTTTCTTGGGATAAACCTTGTTTATTCCGATACTTTTTTATATTTTCCCCGATGTTTATCTCTGTTGCCATATTTTCAATTATTTGATAGTATGATAGTGATGTATTATGCTTTCAATATAATGATACCAAATTTTATAAAAACAATCAAACAAATTCTTTGGCGGCGCATTTCGCAAAGCGAAATACGAAAAATTGCGGCGGCGAAAAAAGAAACGGCGAAAACGAGGGCGGACAAAAATTCCTTCCCTCAACCCCCTTTTTTGCCCGCCCGAGCGAAAATCTTGCGAAATCTACGAATGTGGACCTGGTGAGAATCGAACTCACACCACTGCAATGCGAATGCAGCGCTCTACCGTTAAGCTACAGGCCCGGGAATACCACTCTCATTCTAATAATCACATCTTTCTTAGAATGTATTATGTTTATTTTGCCTTTATATGTCCGCTTTATCTTTTTAGCCAACTGAGTTACCATCTGGTTTTCAGTAGTAAGAACTCTTATCATCCCTCTGGCAATCTGATCTACATTAATGATCCTGTCCATAGGATCATTCTGAAAGGCTACGCTCCCAAACTTAGCAATTAGATTTTTGATTTCTTCATTTCTATCAGAAGGAATATTTTCTAAAATCAATTCTCCTTGATATTTGCCTTCTTTTTGTATCTTGCAAGCTGGGCAAATTGCCATCTTTATATTGCTATCTTCTTTTAAATTAGGGTATTCGTCTAAAGAATGGTGCCAAGACTTGAACCAATAAGCAGCATTGCATTCTGGGCAAAGTAAAATATTAGCTTTTCCTTTTTTATTTTTCCCAGGAGTTTCATCAAAATGGAATGGGAAATTTTTAGTTGAAAATGCCATAATTTTCTTATTCCTTATATCATAACTGATAAACAATTGAAATCCTTGCTATTTCTCATTATAATGCTAAATTAAAAACATGTTTAAAAGAATCTTTTTTTGTTTCCTATTATCAGTCTGCGTTTTAATGGCAGCTGGATTTGTTTTTGCTAAATCTCCTGTAGAGATCGATTTCTTTTTCAAACAAGGCTGTCCTCACTGCCAAGACGAAGAAGTATTTTTAAGAGTTTTGGAAGATCAATACAAGGATCAAATAAAGATAAACGGTTATTCTGTTTTAGATTCTAATGGGGTAAAGGTTCTAAAAGATCTTTGCCAAAAATATAATATAGAAAAATGTTTAGGGGTTGTGCCTGTAACTTTTGTAGAATCTGATTTTTTCTTGGGTTTTGATAATCAAAAGGGCGTAGGTCTGGACATTGAGAATGCCATAAAGAAAAACTTAGCATTAGAGCAAGCCACAAGCTCGCAGGGAATCTATGTTCCAATTATTGGAAGGGTTGATTTTAGCAAGCACTCTTTTTTGGGATTAGCAGCATTGCTGGGATTTTTTGATGGTTTTAATGTCTGTTCCTTAGGAGCCTTGGTTTTAATTTTAAGCTTAGTCTTGGCTCTAAAATCCAGAAAAAAAGTCTTAATCCTAGGAGGAACATTTATTATAGTAACAGCTGCTATTTATGGAGCTTTGATATTGCTTTGGTATAAGATATTCTCAGTTTTTGAAAACTATCTTGGTGCTTTGCAGGTATTTATAGGCATTGTTTCTTTGGTAGGAGCTTGGTATTTTTTCAAACAGTTTTTAAAATTCAAGAAAATGGGGCCGGCTTGCGATATGGCCAATCAAAGCATTACTGCTAAATTAAGCGAGAGAGTTGCTGGATCTTTGCAAAAACAATTGAATATATTTATCCTGATTGGGATAATTCTGTTTTTTGCTGCTGCAATAACCATTGTTGAATTCCCTTGTTCAGCTGCCCTGCCTTTAGTCTTTGCTGCAACTTTAACTAATGCTGGCGTATCAACTGGAGCATATTTGTTTTATTTAGCGATGTATCTGTTTTTCTATCTTTTAGATGAATTAGTGGTGTTTGTTATAGCTTCTATCACTATGAAGATCTGGATAGCTTCTAACAAGTTTGTTATCTGGAGCGCTTTAGCAGGTTCAATATTGTTAATAGCAATGGCTGCCTACTATATATTAGGCCTTATCTTACCCCTTGGTTTGTTTACTCCACGTTAGGCCTTATCTTACCCCTTGGTTTGTTTACTCCACGTTAGGCCTTATCTTTTAAATATTCTATTAAAAACTCTCTCCCTGATAAAAAGAATTTTAATACTTTTTTAGGCAATACGGCCTGTTTCTGAACAGGCCAATCTGCATATGGCCAGACATTAATCTGGCTTTGCATTTTAAAGATTGCTTCTCTTTTCTGATCTAAATATTTTTTAATATCTGTTTCTGCTATTTTCCCGGAGAATCCAAATGCTTTTTTCTGCCAAGGACGCATCCAAACAAAAAATTGATATGCTTTCAATTTCCATGGTAATTTGGCAACAATCTTTTTCATTAGTCTTGAAACAGCCCAGTGATCTAACAAGGCTCCTGGCTCAGAAAAGTTAAAATATATTATATCTGGTTTTTCTTTATTGGTAACCTCTATAACTTTTTCTTGTATCTCTTTTTTAGAAAGATGTTTTATTAGTCTTCCATCTGGAAGACTTAAGGAATATATTCTTTTTAATGGTATGCCAATAATCTTTAGCGATTGGAAAAACTCTTCATGGCGTTTTTCCTCGGGCTTCAGTGCTGATAAGCTTTTATCAAAATTAAGGGTCCGTATATTGTTAAATTTCTGCGCAAAGCTTCCATCAGAAAAAACTACCATGTATATATCGTCTTTATGTTGAACATGTTGAATCAACTTCCCTCCAATAGATAATATTGCGTCATCATCATGAGCTACATATATTCCTATCTTTTTTCTTTTTTGATCTCTCATAGCTTCATATTAGCAGAATTATGTCTTTCATAAAAATAAAAGCCGCCTCTAGCGGAAAATCGATTGCGAGGAGGGACACATCAAAGGGGTGTAAGCCCTGGGATGTGCCCTCCCCGCGAGTCCCTTGCTCACCATCACGGACACCTCCTCCCTCGATTCTCGTCGTAAGGCGAGGCATATGATGGTTGAGTGGTAGGACGAGCACCACTCGCCAAGAATGAGCTTCAAGGCGGGGCGGAATTTGAATCCGCGACCTCTGGGTTTTTCAGGCCCAGCGCTCTAACCAGACTGAGCTACCCGCCTAGATAGCTATATTATATGTTTTAATAAAAGCGTGTCAATACGGACAAAAAACAGAGGTATTATCTCTGTGCAATTGGTCAGGGCGGAGGGACTTGCACCCTCGATCTCCGATTCCCGAAACCGGCATCTTAGCTGCTAGACCACGCCCTGTTTAGTATTACGTCACCCAGTATTTCTGCTTGGTCATTTCGTCTCTTTTCTCTATCACCTGACTAACTCTTGATTTAGCATTTTTGGCCAGTTTTTCAAGGTCAGAGTCTTTTAGTACGCCGAGCTCTTTTATCTTCTCTTCTAAGATCTTTTTATTATTTGTTTTTGGATCATCCAATACTTCTGCTAATAATATATTAACAATCCAGCCAATCTTTGGTCCTGGCTGAATGCTTAAAAGATTCATAATATCTTTTCCATCTACTTTTAGCTTTCTGGAATCAATTGGATCTAAAGATACTTTTTCTACTATATATAGGAAGTGCCTTAATTTGTAAGGAATGGCTTTTGGACATCCAGAGCCTATACGATCACAAGTTCTTAATTCAAATAGCTCCTGTAAATTTTCTTTGCCAACATTAAGCAATAATCTTCTAACTGAAGACTCTGTTACTTCTTGGGCATCATAATAGAACAAATGGTATCTGACTAGTTTAGTTATCTTGTCTATGTCTTTATTTGGGAAACGCAATCTGGTCAGAATGCTTTTTGTCATTTTAGCTCCCAGCATTTCATGACCATAAAAAGTGGAGTCTTTGCCTTGGCCAGCTTTTGTCCGAGGCTTAGCAATATCATGGAGTAAAGCAGCAAATCTGACATACTGATTATAATTCTGCTTAGCTGCATAATCCAATGATTTTAATGAATGCTCATATACATCAAATAAATGATGTTTATTCTGACCAATCTTATATCCCTCCATTATTTCTGGGATAACATATTTTATTAAATCTGTTTCTCTTAAAAGCTCTATGCCTAAAACAGGGTTTTTAGACATTATCAGTTTTATCAATTCATCCCTGATTCTTTCTTGAGATACATGCTTTAACAAACCAGCATTTTCTTTAATAGCCTTGAGAGTTTTTTGCTCAATAATAAAATCAAGAGCTGCTGCTAAACGCACTGCCCTCATTAAGCGCAGAGCGTCTTCTTTAAAACGATGATCTGGCAATCCTACTGCTTTTATTATCTTGTCTTTTAAATCTTTCTGTCCTTCAAAAGAATCTATAATCTTCCAGATTTTTTCTTT
>Ga0315289_10007367_pt1 | contig 16026 bp, 13 predicted proteins | sample YL17G11_40_MG_FD_203452 | JGI IMG/M metagenome (GOLD analysis project Ga0315289, IMG submission 203452) | Sediment microbial communities from Yellowstone Lake, YNP, Wyoming, USA - YL17G11_40 | ecosystem: Environmental > Aquatic > Freshwater > Lake > Sediment | place: USA: Wyoming | collected... | reverse complement strand
CCGAAGACGCCAACCAGCAAGACTCGCGCGAGCACGCGGACCAGCCGGTAGGCGAAACCCGCGCCGATCGCCGGCGGCTTGCCGAGCCAGTCGAGGCCCTCGCGGACGTCCCGTCGCGACCGGCGGATCTCGTCGGGCCGGATGTTCGCGTCGGCCCTTCGCCGCCGCGGCCCGGTCATTCCGACGGGGCCGCGTCGGGGGACGGCACGTCGGCGCCGGCGGGGCCGGCCACCTCGGCAGCCACGGCCCGGGCCCCGGGCCGATGGCGCCAGGCGAGGACCGCCAGCGCGGCGAGGACGAAGGTCCCGCTGATGATCGAGGCAACCGCGATCCCGCCGACCGTCCAGTTGTTCGAGCGCAGCGTCTCGAGCAGGAAGCGGGTCGTGCCGTACCAGGCGAAGAAGAGCAGCGCGAGGTCCCCCGGCCGCAGCGAACGGACCCGGCGCGCGACGAGGAGGAGGACGATCGCGCCGAGCGCGCCCGAGAGGGATTCGTAGAGGAAGAGCGGCTGGAAGTGGGCGTCGACCGCGGTCGTGCCCAGCGGAGGGCAGGCCCACGTCGCCGTCCGGTTGGCGCACTCGATCGCGATCCCCCACGGGAGGTTGGTCGGCGGCCCGTAGAGCTCCTGGTTGAAGAAGTTGCCCCAGCGTGCCACGGCCTGCATCGTCAGCATCCCGGGCGCGGCGACGTCGGTCCAGGTCAGGACCGGCTGGCGCTTCCAGCGGGCGTAGAGCATCCCCGCCGCGAAGCCCGTGAAGATCCCCCCGTAGACGCCGAGGCCGCTGTACGGCGGCAGGACGATCGCCAGCAGGTCGTCCTTGTAGCGGTCCCACTGGTCGATGACGTGGTAGAGCCGCCCGCCGATCAGCGCCGCCACGGCGACGACGATGATGCCGTTGACCAGGACGCCCGTGTCGAGGCCCCGCCGACGCGCCTCCCGCTCCACGACGACGAAGGTCACCGCGAGGCCGATCGCGTACATGACCCCGTACCAGTAGATCGTGAGCGGGCCGATCGAGAGCGCGATCGGGTCGGGTGTCCAGTCGATCATCGCCGGGAGTGTAGCGGTGGTCGGGCCGGGGCGGCGTCGCCGTCGCCGCCCGGGCGGCGTGCGATACTCCCCGCCGCATGAACACCGAGTACCTCTGGTGGCTCCTGGCGCTCCTGCTCGCCGGCGGGGGCATGGTCGCGTTTCTCGCCGTGGGGCGCGTCCCGGAGATCGCGGATGAGCCGGCTGGGGAGCCCGTCGCCCTGGGGGCGGACGCCGGCCGGTGGCGCGCCGCGGAGGCTGCCGACGGGTGCGCTCAGAGTGTGCCGGTGAGCACGACGCTGCCGGGGCCGGGCGCGCCCTTCTCGACGAGCGACACGCCGTAGACGACGCCCGGCGGCAGCTCCGCCGGGATTGCCACGTCGCCGGCCCACCACGCCACGTCGCCGGCCAGCCACATCGACCCGAGCGCGAGGCGCGTTCCGCCGACCTCGACCCAGCAGCGGTACTCCGACCCGCGCGGCGGCGCATCCAGGCCCGTCCCGGTGACGACCATCCGCCCCGCCGACGGCGAGAGCACGAGCGTCCCGCCGGCCGCGCCGGCTCCGTCCAGGAGCGCGATCTGGCGGGCATCGCCCGCCTCGAAGAGTACCGCGGTCTCGCGCGCGACCGCGGCGAGGGCGGTCGCCGGGTCGGCGTTGCCGTCCGGCGCGGCGCTGCGTGCGATGAACGCGCCACCGAGCAGGCCGACGACGAGCACCGCCGCGAGGGCCGCCGCCCAGCCGAGCGGGACGCCGCGGCGCGATATGGGTGCCGGCGGGATGCGCTCCGCGGCGGGCGACGTCGGCCGGGGCCCGGCCGCATCCCGGGGCCCGGCCGCATCCCGGGGCCCGGCCGCATCCCGGGGCACGCCGACGGCCCGCACGAACGCCAGCGTACGCTCGCGCAAGGCCGGGTCCGGCTCCGCCGCGAAGATCGGCCGCAGGAGCGTGTCGGCCCGGCGGAGGCGCCCGAGCTCCTCGGCGCAGGAGGGGCAGCCCGCCAGGTGCCCGACGACCATCGCGGCCTCGGGCGCATCCCCCGCCTCCAGGCGATCGAGCCCGCCCGGCTCCACGGCGGCGAGCTCAAGGGCCTCCCGGATGTCGCGGTGCTCGCTCACGTGGCACTCCCACCCGGACGCGGCGATCGAAAAGCGATCGGATCGTCGTCCGACACCACGAGTGGGACGGGCGCAAACCCCGGACCGTAGACCTCGGCGAGCACCTCGCGAAGCCGGGCGAGGGCCCGCCGCGTGCGCGTCTTCACCGTCCCGAGCGGCCAGCCGAGCCGGGCGGCGATCTCGCTCTGGGTCAGCTCGTTGCGATAGGCCAGGAGGATCACCTCCCGCTCGGGATCCGGCATCGTCGCAAGGGCCGCACGGATCGCCTCGCCGGCTTCGGCAACCTCGAAGGCGGCCGCCGGGTCATTCGCCTCGTGCCCCGCCCCGCTCCCCTGGCGGCCATGGAGGGCGCGCTCCAGCGCCTCGGCGGCCGGCTCGTCGTCCGCGGTCCTGCCGAGCGAGACGAGGCGGGGACGACGGCTCGCCGCCCGCAGCCGGTCTACCGCCCGGTTGCGGGCGATCGTGCCCAGCCAGGCAGCAAGCGATCCGATGCTGGAGTCGAAGCGTTCGGCGCGGTTCCAGAGCGTCAGGAAGACCTCCTGCACGACGTCCTCGGCGACCTGGCGGTCGCCCGTCAGGCGAAATGCCGTCGCATGCAGCGCGGCGACGTGGCGATCGTAGAGCGTGGCGAGGGCGTCCTCGGACCCGGCGGCCACGGCCGCAACGAGCGCGGCCTCGGCCGAGGGCGGCGTGGATCGTCCTTCTGTCATCGTTACGACGCCGGCGGGCCGTCGGATTGCGGGCCGTCGGACTTCCGGCCCTCGTCGCGGTCGCGGAGGATCGGCAGCGGCCGCCGCTCGAACGGCGTCGAGAAGACGATGTCCGTCTCCGTGCGGTAGACGTGGCGCGTGGTCTGGACGCGCCGAACGACACGCTCCAGGTCCGCCGTGTCGCTGGCCCGGATCTTGAGCAGGTAGTCGCCCTCGCCGGCGATCCGGTGGCAGGCCTCGACCTCGGGGATCGCGGCGAAGGCGTCCGTGATGTCGTCGGCGATGCTGCCGGGGGCCTGGGTCACCCACATGAAGGCGAGCACGCCAAGGCCGACGGCCGCGGGGTCGACCTGGGCCATGTAGCCACGCACGATCCCCCGTGCCTCCAGCTTCTTCACCCGCTCGTGCGCCGACGGCCCGCTCATGCCGACGTCGGCGCCGATCTCCGCGTACGAGCGGCGTCCGTCGCGCTGCAGGATGTCCAGGATCCGCGAGTCCGTCGGGTTGATCTTCGGTTCTCCGGCCATCTGGTACCAGTACGTTAGGCTAGCTGACCTTGACGCCCACGATTCGTTAGGCTAGTATCACTCTCACCCCGCAGAACCGCGGGTGTCAAGCACGAAGTACACGGAGGTAACGCACGATGATCATCGCGACCGTGCTCGGCCTCCTCGCGCTCTTCTCCTTCGTCAGCATCCTGCTGAGCGGCGACGACGAGCTCTCCGAGGCCGACCCGCGCGACCAGCTCCCCACCTGGGCTCGCTTCGGCCTGCGCTGACCGGCCCACGGGGCACCGCCGGGGCCGGACCACTGACCGGGTCCCGGTTGGCATAGCCTAGCGACCCGAGGCCCCCGACGCCGGGGCCTCATCGATTCCCGGCCCTGCGGCGCGCCGTGAGCCGTCGCGCTCGTGTTTCTCGCAGGGTCCCCGCCCCACGGGCGATGATTCGTGCATTCGCTGGGCGGCTGGGCCGCCCGCCGGGACCCCGGGGAGCCCGGCGCAACGCCGGCGACCCGCGGCCCGGCGCCACGGGATCTCCCCGACCGCCCCGCGCCCTCTCGGAGCACCCACGGAGCGGCCGCTCGGCCGAGATGCGCGAGCGCGGCATCGGGACGGTGGCGCTCGGCCGGGCCGACGTCACGAATCATCGCCCCACGGGCGACGACAGCGGCACGTCGGTCGGCGCACCGCGGCCGGGCGTCGCGCGCCGCGACCCCGCGCGGGCTCCCACTCGCCCGCCGGCTACCACTCCCCCGCGGGTCGCCGGAGAGGCGCGGTCGCCAGCGACCCGGCGGGCAGGTGCGCTTCGAGGCACGTGACCCCTTCCGGCCCGACGACAGCGTCATGCTCGCTCCCGGTGGGCAGGTCGAGGCGGTCGCCGGTGTTCAGCGCCACCTGCTCCCCGCGGCGCGGCAGGCCGAAGACGATGCTCCCCGCGGCGCAGACCAGCACCTTGTCGAAGCCGTGGGCGTGCTCGGCGTAGACGTCGCCGGGCGCGTTGGCCCAGGACCCCGGTCGAAGCCCTTCCGCGCCCAGCCGGGCGGCGAGGTCGACCGGACCCATCGGTCAGCCGCCGACGCTGACGCCGATGAGGCGACCCACGAAGAACGTGACGATCGCCGCCGCCGCCCCGAGCCCCACCTGGCGCATCCCCGAGAAGAGGAGGCTGCGGCCGGTGAGGAGGCTGACGAGCGCCCCGAGCGTGAAGAGCGCGACGAGGCTCGCGCCGAAGCTGATGAAGAGGACGACGTCGCCGGAGCCGAACAGGTACGGGATGACGGGGATGACCGCCCCGACGCAGAAGGCGAGGAACGACCCGCCGGCGGCCGCCCATGGCGAGCTCATGCCGTTCTGGTCGAGGCCCAGCTCCTCGCGCACCATGGTCTGGAGGGCCACCTCGGGATCCTGGAAGATGTGCTCCGCGAAGCGACGGGCGTCCGCCTCCGGGAGCCCCTTGGAGCGGTAGATCGCGACGAGCTCCTCGAACTCCTCCTCCGGGATGGCCGCAAGCTCCGCGCGCTCCAGGGCAATCTGGCGCTCCAGCACCTCCACCTGCGAGCGGACCGAGATGTACTCCCCCGCGGCCATCGAGAAGGCGCCGGCGAGGAGCCCCGCGATCCCCGACAGGAGGATGAACGACGGCTCCGAGGTGGCGCCGGCGACGCCCATGACGAGCGAGAGGTTGCTGACGAGGCCGTCGGACGCCCCGAAGACGATCGCGCGGAGGGTCCCCGCACCGCCCCGGTGCCAGTTCTCGACCTTCGTGATCTCGGCCGCGCTCGCGGCGACCCGGCCGCGGCGCTCGGCATCGAGGGCCGTCGCCGCGGCCTCGTCGCCCTTCGGCTCCTCCTGCGGCGGGCGCCACACCTCGGCATGGCGGCGCTCGTCGGCGGCCATCGTCGCCAGCGTCGCCGTCATCCCGGCGCTCGGGGCCAGGGGCGCGCCCCTGGCGTAGCGCTGCTCGTCGTTGCCCTCCAGGGTCCGCACCAGGTCGGCAACAGCCTTCGTCCCCAGAAGCCGCGCCACGACCAGGATGAAGCGCATCCGCGGCCCGGGTCCGCCCGGCGGCGGAATCGCAACCCCGGCCTCCCGGAGGCGCCCCTCCCAGACGTCGGCGTGGCGGCGCTCGTCGGCGGCGATCGTCCGGAATGCCTCGGCGCGGTGGGGATCGCGCTCCATCTTCGCGAGGCCGTCGTAGAGGTGGATGGCGTCGCGCTCCATGCGCAGCGCGACGGTCGTCTCCCGCAGCGTCGCAGGGTCGAGCGGAAGGGGCTTGGTCATCGGGTGATCGTATCCAAGTCGGGCACGGGAAGAGCGGGCCGTCCGGCCCCTCGAGCGGGTGCTATCGTCGCCCCATGGCCGCGCCGATCGCACCACTCCGCTACCTCGCGGCGGACGACGTCGTCGCCTGCATGCCGCCGCTTGCCGCACGCCTGCGCCTGGCCGAGCGGACGCTCGTCGGGCTCGTGGCGGGCGCCGAGCTCCCGCCGAAGATCGGCGTCCACCCCCGCCCCGCGGGCTCCTTCGCCCACGCGATGCCCGCCTACCTTCAGGGCCCGGCCCCCGATGGCAGCGCCGATCTCGCCGGCGTGAAGTGGATCGCCGGCTTCCCCGACAACACAACCGCCGGGCTGCCCGCCCTCCACGCGCTCGTTCTCGTGAACGACCCGAGGACGGGCGTCCCGATCGCGATCCTCGACGGCGGGCCGATCACCGCCGAGCGGACGGCCGCGGTCTCCGGGACGGCGATCGCCCGCTGGGCCCCGCCGACGCCCGGACGCGCGGCGCGGGCCGCGATCGTGGGTGCCGGCGTCCAGGGCCGCGCCCATCTGCCGGTGCTCGGCCACCTCCTCCCCGGCGTGGCGGTCGCGATCCACGACCGGGACGGCGCCCGGGCCGAGGCGCTCGCCCGCGACGCCGCCGGCGTGCCCGGGATCGGCGCCGCGCGGGCCGTCGCGAACCCGCGCGCGGCGGTCGCCGACGCCGACGTCGTCGTCACCTGCGTCTCCTTCGGGCCAGTCCGCCAGGTGATGACCCGCGACTGGTTCGCCCCGGAGGCGCTGATCGTCGCCGTCGACTACGCCATGTCGGTCGCGGCGGAGGTCGCCCGGGATGCCGCCCTCTTCCTCGTCGACGAGGAGGGCCAGTTCCGGGCCAACCGCGAGGCCGGCCTCTTCGACGGCTACCCCGACCCGATGGCCGTGCTGGGCGCCGCAATCCGCGACGCGACCCCTCGCCCGTCGGCGGGCCGTGTCGTCGTGACCCACCTCGGCGTGGGCCTGGCCGACCTCGTCTTCGCCGACGCGATCCTCGCTGCCGCGGCGGCCCGCGGCCTTGGGACGATCCTCCCCCGCTGACCCGGCGCGCCGGGCTCGCGGTTCGGGCACACTGCGCGGACCGGCCCGTCGCCCGCCGGTGAGGAGGAGAGGGGTTCCGTGCGCATCGTCCGCCGCCTGCTGGCGGTCCTGCTGGTCCTGGTGCTCGTCGTCACCGTCGTGGGCGCGACTGCCGTCGGCGGCCTCCTCGCCTGGGTGAACGGAAGAGCGCAGCCGCAGCTGAGCGGGACGCTCCACGCCCGGGGGCTCGCGGCGCCCGTCGAGGTGATCCGCGACGAGACCGGGATCGCCCACATCTACGCCGACACGCCGGACGACCTCTTCTTCGCCCAGGGGTTCGTGCACGCGTCCGAGCGAATGTGGCAGATGGAGGTCTTCCGCCACATCGGCGCCGGTCGCGTCAGCGAGCTCTTCGGGAAGTCCCAACTGGACACCGACACGTTCATCCGGACGCTCGGCTGGCGCCGGGCCGCGGAGCGCGACCTGGCCGCCCTCGACGCGACGGCGGTCCGGGCCCTGGAGCGCTACGCGGCCGGCGTCAACGCCTGGCTCGAGCAGAGCCGGGGCCAGCGCGGGCTGGCCTTCGTGGTGGCGGGCCTCCAGTCCGGGAAGGGCGGCGGCCTCGGCGGCTACGACCCCGAGCCGTGGACCCCGCTCGACACCGTCACCTTCGGCAAGCTCCAGGCCTGGTCGCTGGGCGGCAACTACGACGCCGAGCTCTTCCGCCTCCTCGCCGACGCGCGCCTGGGCGACCCTGCGCTGACGGACCTCCTCGCCCCGGCCTATCCCGCCGACGCGCCGACGATCACGACCACGAAGGATCTCGTCAGCGCCGCCGCGACGGCGACGGGCGCGGCGACCAGCCCGCTGACCAGCCCGCTGACCAGCCCGACCGCAGGGGCCGCCTCGGCCGACGACCGGCTCGCCGCCGGGTTCGCCCGCCTGGCGGCGATCGGCGATGGGATCGGCGCGCTCGCCGGCTTCGACACGGGCGCGTCCGCCCTGGGCCACCCGGGCGTCGGCTCGAACAACTGGGTCGTGAGCCCCGCCAAGAGCGCCACCGGGAAGGCGCTCCTTGCGAACGACCCGCACCTCGGCGTCCAGCTGCCGAGCATCTGGTACATGAACGCCCTCCACTGCCGCGTGGTCTCGGCCGCCTGCCCCTACGACGTGGCCGGCGTCTCGTTCCCGAGCGCGCCCGGCGTCATCCTGGGCCACAACGCGCGGATCGCCTGGGGCGCCACGAACACCGGCCCGGACGTCCAGGACCTCTTCGTCGAGACGCCCGACCCGGCCAACCCCGCCAACTACCTCTACAAGGGCGCGTCGGTGCCCTTCACGACCCGCCAGGAGACGATCGCCGTCGCCGGGGGCGACCCGGTGACCATCATCGTGCGCGAGACCGTGCACGGCCCCATCCTCAACGACGTCGTGGCCGACCTGGCGGACGCGAAGGCGCTCTACTCGTTCCGCTGGACGGCACTGGTCGAGGCGGACGCCGCGCTGGGCGCCTTCCTCAAGGTGGACGCGGCCACCTCCTTCGCGGAGTTCAGCGACGCTTTCCGCGACTACGTGGCGCCGGCCCAGAACTTCGTCTACGCCGACGTCGACGGCAACATCGGGCTCCAGATCCCCGGCCGGATCCCGCTCCGTCCGGCCGGCGACGACGGGCGGCGGCCGGTTGACGGCTCGTCGGGCGACCACGACTGGACCGGCTACGTGCCGTATGCCGATCTCCCGGCCCTCTACAACCCGCCGGCCGGGCTCATCGTCACGGCCAACAACAACCCTGTCGACGCCGACTACCCCTACCACCTCGGGAACGACTGGGACGCGGGCTGGCGCGCGACCCGGATCCGGCAGCTGCTGGACGCGGCCGCGGCCGGCGGCGGCGTGACCCAGGACGACCTCTCGGCGATCCAGAACGACACTCGCCTCCTGCGGGCCGACGACCTGGTCCCGGCGCTCGTGGCCGCCGACCCGGCAACCGGCGACGGCCGCGAGGTCCAGCGCCTCGTCGACGGCTGGAACGGCGCCTGCGACCTCGACAGCCGCGGCTGCTCGGCCTACGAGGTGACCGAATGGCGGCTCCTGCGGGCCCTGTTCGACCCGTGGCTCGGAACGCTCGCGCCGATGTACGTGGGCACCGATCCGTCGCGCCTGGCGCTCCGCGCGGCCGTGGCGGACGCCGCCTCGCCGTTCTGGGACGACCCCGCCACGCCTGCCGTGGAGACGCGCGACGGGCGGCTTGCCGCCGCCCTCGACGACGCCGGCGCGGAGCTGCGCGACGCCCTCGGCGACCCGTCGCGGTGGGCCTGGGCGCGCGTCCACACGACGACATTCCGCGAGCAGACGCTCGGTCGGAGCGGGATCGGGCTCCTCGAGGGCCTGTTCAACGCCGGCCCCTACGGCATCCCCGGCACGGACGACGCCGTGAACAAGGGCAACACGAACCTCGCGGGGTGGTACCCCGACCCCGAGGAGGCGGGGGCCGCGCCGGGCACGCTCTTCGATGCCTTCACGATGACGACCCACCCGTCGTACCGGCTGACGGTCGAGCTGTCGCCCGGGCGGCTCGACGCGGCGCGAATCGTCATCAGCACGGGCCAGGGCGGCAACCCGGGCGGCCGCCACTACAGCGATCTCGTGGACGATTGGATCAGCGGCCGGACCGTCCCCCTGCCGTTCACCCGCGACGCCGTTGAGGCCCGGGCGTCCACGCGCCTCGTCCTGGCGCCATGACCGGGGCGGGCGGCGCCGGCGGGGCCCGCGCCACCGACCAGGGCCGGCGGGCCGCGCTCCGGCCGTCGGTGCCGATCCCGGCTCCTAGCCCGGGAACTCCACGATGATTCGGCCGGCCTCGATCGTCACCGGGTAGACCACCAGCGGCTCGTCGGCGGGCGGGTCCAGCGGCTCGCCGGAGACGAGGTCGAAGCGGGACAGGTGGAGCGCGCAGGTCAGGCTCCCCGCGGTGAGGAACCCGCGGTCCAGCTCGAAGTACTCGTGGCTGCAGATCCCCTGGACGGCGCGAACGGTCCCGCCGACGTTGACGAGCAGGAGCGGCTCGGTGCCGTCCACCCAGGTCATCTGCATGGTCCCCTCGCCGAGGTCCGCGAGGAGGCCGCAGTCGATCCGGCGGGTCACGCGATCAGGCGGCGGGCGCCGCGCCGGCGAGCGCGTCGGCCCACTTCGCCTCGAGGAGCCCCCAGAGGCGCTCCTGCTCGGCCTCGAGCGGGACCCGGGCGACGACCGGCTCGAGGAAGCCCAGGGTGATGAACTTGCGGGCCTCGTCGGGGGTGATGCCGCGGCTCTCGAGGTAGAAGAGCTGGGCCGGGTCGATCGGGCCGACCGACGACGCGTGGGCAGCCCGCCGGCAGTCCGGCTGGTCGATCTCCAGGCTCGGGATCGTGACCGTGCGGCTCTGCTTGTCGAGGAGCATCCCGAACTCGCCGAGGAAGCTGTCCGTGCCGCGGGCCGTCCTCTCGATCGAGATGAGGCCCTTGACGTAGGCGCGCGCGCCGTGCTGGAGGACCGCCTTGGACAGGAGGTTCCCGGTCGTGTCCTTCCCGACGTGGCGGGTGTACGCAGTCAGGTCGAAGAGCTGGTCGCGGCCGCCGAAGATGATCTCGACCTGCTCGACCTCGCTGCCGTCGCCCTCGAGGCGGTTGTCGATCCGCGAGCGGACGACGCGCCCGCCGAGCTGGGCGATGGCGAAGCGGAGGGTCGCCCCGGCCCCGATCCGCGCCGTCCGCTGCTGGAGCGCGGTGGTCCCGGAAGGCAGGTCCTGGATCGAAGCGAGGCGGAGGACGGCGCCCGGGCCGAGGTCGATCTCGGACGTGCCGCCGAAGAGCGCCTGCGGCACGGGCTCGCCCGCGGCACAGGCGATAGCCGGCCCCGCCGCCACCAGCTCCTCCACGAGCGCCGCCTCGGCGCCCTCGTCGAGCCGGATCAGGGTCCGGGTCAGGAGCGCGCGCTCGGGCGTGCCGGCTGCCCAGCGCAGCATGATCGGGCGCTCCAGGTGGACGCCGGCCGGGACGTGGAGATGGATCCCCTGGCTCCAGAAGCCGCGCGACAGCCAGGCCAGCTTCTCATCGGCCGGAAGGGCGGTTGCGGTGAGCGCCTCGCGGATCCCCGCCGCGTCGCGCGCGAGCGCGGCGCCGAGGGTCTCGAGGGCCACGCCCCGCTCGGCCAGGCCGGGCGCCAAGGCGAGGCGGACGACGGCGTCCTCGCGGAGCTCGATGATCCCGTTCGCCCCGTCGGGGATCTCTCCGGCGATCGCGGGCGCGGATGCGGTGCGGACGTAAGGACGGACCCCGAAGAGGTCGGCGGCACGGAAGTCAACGTACGAGGTGTAGAGCTCGCTCGTCTCGACGGGGAGGCGCGCGTACGCCTGGGCGGCCGCGCGGCGGTCCTCGCGGAGCCAGGCGGGCTCGTCCCGCTCCGCGCCGAGCGCTTCGGCCAGGGCCGCGTCGGCGAACGCGAAAGGGAGGTCGGCCGGGGCGCGGCGAGCGCGGGGCGCGGCCGCAGCCGCGCGCCCTGGGACCGGCGATCCCGCGGCCGGGGCCGGCGAGCCAGACGGCGTCTCGGTGGGGGTCGTCACCCGAGCGACCCCTCCATCTCCATCTTCACGAGCCGGTTGAACTCGATGGCGTATTCCATCGGGAGCTCCTTGGTGAAGACCTCCAGGAAGCCCTGCACGACGAGGTTCGTGGCCTCGTTCTCGGTCAGCCCGCGGCTCATCAGGTAGAAGATCTGGTCGGCCGACACCTTCCCCACGGTGGCCTCGTGGGTCATCGTCGTGTCGTCCTCCTGGATGTCGATGTAGGGGTAGGTATCGGAGCGGCTCTCCTCGTCGAGGAGCAGCGCGTCGCAGCGGACGCTGGCGACGACGCCGGTCGCTCCGGGGGCCACCTTGAGCGTGCCGCGGTAAGTCCCCCGCCCGCCGTCCTTCGACACGGACTTGGAGACGATCCGGCTCCGGGTGTTGGGGGCCAGGTGGACGGCCTTTGCGCCGGTGTCCTGGTGCTGGCCGTGGCCGGCGAAGGCGACCGAGATCACCTCCGCGGTCGCGCCCTCGCCGCGCAGGTAGATCGCCGGGTACTTCACCGTCGCGCGGGAGTTGTGCACGAACACGCCGTTGGCGATGAAGTTCGCCGTCCCCTCGACCTCGATGTCGTAGGTGACGTGCTCACCGGCCGGATCGATCGTCAGGATCGGCACGAAGTGCACCGGGCCGTCGAGCGGCTCGTCGCCGAAGTAGAGATAGCTCGTCGTGCAGCTCTTCTCGTGCGTGCCGAGCGGCAGCTTCTGACGTCGCGTCCAGGTCGAGATCTTCGTCGCGTTCATTCCCGCGGAGATCGCGAGGGCGCGGACCTGCTCGAGCAGCACCCAGCTGGTGCTCGTGATCGAGATGTTGCGGTGCCCGTCGCGGATGTGCCCATCGGCCGCGATGTAGCCGTCGACGAACGCCCGCTTCTGGGAATGCGGGATGCGGAAGATCCAGTCGGGCAGCCGCTTGGTGTTCGCGTCACCGGAGAAGCCGCCGGCACGCAGCCAGTCCACGAGCGGGGCGGAGTTCACGCGGAGCTGCACGCCGCGCGCCCGATGGGACTCCACTCCGAAGACCGACTGCAGGCGCTCCCGCAGCGGGTCGCACGCCGGGTCAGTGGCGGGCACCGCGAAGATGACCCGGTTCTCGCCATCGAGGAAGCCGTCGCCGACGTAGAAGCCGAGGACCCACAGCAGCTCGTCGGTGCTCTCAACGGGTGCGACGAACGGGTTCCGCGAATGCTTTCGTCGTTCAAGCGCGTCGAACCGGTGCGGCCGACCGCGATCGGGCACCCGGCCGACGATCGCCAGCTCGTCTCCCGGGACGATCGAGGCGACCGACATCCAGGCGAGCTGACGGGTCCGGCCAACCTTGCGCGCGACGAGGAACGGGTGGTTGGCCGTGGCCCGCACCTCCCGGTAGTTGCGCAGCACCACGTTGTAGACCTGCTCGGGCGGGTTCTCACGCTTGCCGACGACGCGGCTGCGCCCGATCTCGAACTCGGGGGTGAGGTTGTAGACCATGTCGCCCGGCTCGATCTCGGCGATCGGCACGAGGTCGTTGTTCTTGTAGACCAGCGAATCGCCGGTCAGGCAGCCGGTGTTCGCGTCGACCCACTCCACCGTGGAGTGGGCGTGGGCGTGGGCCCGCTTCGTCACGAGGTTGTAGACGTCGCGGCTCCAGTTCTGGATCGTCGTGTAGCGGATCTTCGAGCCCGGGAGGGCGATCACCTCCACGACCGCGGCGTGGAGCGCGTCGGTGGTGTAGATCGGGGCACTGCAACCCTCGATGTAGTGCAGCTTCGAGCCCTCGTCCGCGATGATCAGGGTCCGCTCGAACTGGCCGGTGTTCTCGCCGTTGATCCGGAAGTAGGCCTGCAGCGGGAGCGGGACCTCCACGCCCTTGGGGACGTAGACGAAGCTGTTGTGCGCTACGACCCCGTTGGCCACGAAGTTCTCGAGGCCTTGGACCTGGATGTCGAAGACTTCCGCTTCTCCGACCTCCTCGATCGAGCGGATGGGGGCGAAGCCGACGTCGTCGCTCGATTGTGATCTGAAGTTCTGTCCATGACTCGCACGATACTTGTCGAACACCTCGCGTTTCGCTTCCGCCAGTGCGGTGCGCTTGACGGAGGTCCGCGTGCCAATTCGCGCCAGGTCGCCTTGCAGACGACAGCGGTGCGAAGCCTGCGACGCGATGTGACGACCTTCCTTCGTGAAAAGAGTCGGCTTGCGCGTTCGACTGACGATCTCGCCGTTTGTGTAGAGGCCGCACGTTACTGATAGGGCCTTGATGTCGAGGATCAGATCCCGGTTCGACAGCTCGAATGACACCGTCCGACCCTGATTCTCAATGTATCCGTCAGAGTCGAGGATGCCGCCCACGAAGGCAAGGCGTTCATCCAACGGGAGCGCATAGACCCATCCTGGGATGCGCTTGGTCGTTGCGCTACCCACGAATCCGATCTCGGCCAACCATTGCCCGATCGCTTTGGAGTTGACGGTAAACGAGACATGGGTCTGGGTGCCGGGACGCTCGATGTAGCCGAAGAGCTCGCTCGTGACTCGGACCGCTTCAGTCCGAACCTCGCCCTTGTGCTCTGTTGGCAGGGCGAAGTTGATGTGGCACATGTGAGGGCCTACCCAAGACGTGTTGCCGTCGCCCATCCAAAGGCCGAGAAGCCACATGAGATCCGGGCTGGTCACGGATGGCGCGCGCCACGACGCGAATCGATGAGAATTACGCAAATATGGCCGAAGTGGCGGCAAAGCCCGGCTGGAGCCGTGTTCCGGCAATCGCTTCGCTACCGCGATCAGGTCACCTTCCTGGAGCTCGGACAGGGGTAACCATTCCTGCGCCCAAAGGAGGCCCTTGTCGTTCAGACGGACATCTGACTTGCGCAGGGTCAGGAAACGATGATTGGCCGTGGCCTCCAGCTCCTGACCAGCGACTTTCAGCTTGAATACGCGCTTCGTCCCGCTGTTGACCTGCGCCAACACGGGAGCGAGTACGATCTCGCCGCCCGGCGTGGCGGCGAAGACCTGGTCCCCTTCGCGAATCTCAGCGATCGAAACCCTGCCTCGCTCGGTGAACAGCATCGCATCGGCGGTTAGACAGCCGCCGGACCAGACCGCGCTGTTCAGCGCGGCGAACTTGTTGTCCTCCGGGGGGACGACGGTCGCGAAGTACTTCTTCACGAGGTCCGGGTGCTCGCGGAGCCCCTGGTCCATCCCCATGAAGACGACGCCGATCTTGGAGAGCTCCTCGCGAACGGAGTGGTAGACGACCTCGGAGTCGTACTGGGCGCCGACCCCGGCGAGGAACTTCCGCTCGGCCTCGGGGATGCCCAGCTTCTCGAACGTCTGCTTGATCTGCTCCGGGACGTCGTCCCAGGACTTCTCCTCGCGCTCGGACGGCTTCCGGTAGTAGACGATCTTGCCGAAGTCGATCCCCTGGACGCTCTCGGGGACCCAGGTGGGCATGGAGCGCTTGAGGAAATGGTCGTAGGCGCGGAGGCGGAACTGGAGCATCCACGCCGGCTCCTCCTTGATCGCGCTGATCTCCTCGACCGTGGCTCGCGTCAGCCCGGCCTTCGTCTCGGCGAGATAGGCGACCTCGTCATGGAAGCCGAGCTTGTACTCCTGGGAGACGATCTCCCCGCGGGCTGCTGCGGTCATCGCGGTTCTCCTGACGGGACGCTGCGACGACGGGACGGCCCGGCGTCGCGACGGGGGCGGGTGGAGTGGAGTTCGGCCGGTGGGACGCTGCCGGATGGGAACGCCCGGGGGTGACCCCGGGTGAGGACGCCCGGACCCGGCCGAATTCCGAGTTGGATTGTCGGATATCTCGGCGCCGGCGTCAACCGCTGGCTGGCTGCCCCGCCGGCTGGTCGGTCCTCGCGTGAGGCGCAATGCTGGGCGGGGCGGGCGCCGCGGCAATTCTCGGGAGCCTTCACCGGCCTCGGCCGGCCTCCGCGGCTACGGCGTCGAAGCCGGGCAGGTGGCGACCGCGCACCGCTTCTGCCCAAACAGCCTCTTCCCGCCGCGAGGCGCGCGCGCTAGACTCGCGCCGGTCACGGTCGCGGCGACGACCGCGCGCGGAGGGGCGATGGCAGGTCTGGGAGCGCTGGGTGGGGGGGGCCTGTTCGCGGGCAAGAGCCTCGCCGTGCTCGGCGCGGGCCTGCTCGCAGGGGCCATCAGCGGAGGCGTGCTCGTCGGGTCGGGCGCCGTCCACTTCGGCCCTTCCCAGGGCGGCGCGAACCCCGGCGGCGGCCAGGGCCCGGAGCTCGTCCCCTGCCCCGACCAGAGGCCGGTCATCGGGACGATCCCTCGCAACCAGCAGGTTCTCGTCATCGCGAAATCCGCCGACAGCCGCTGGCTGAAGATCTACGGGCGGGCGGCCGGGATCGAGGGCGCCTGGACCCTGGCCGGCCCGCTCAAGCTCGAGGGCGACCTTGCGTCGCTGCCGGTCGCCCGGTGCGAGGCAGCGCGCACCGCCACGGCACGCCCCACCCCCGAGCCGACCCCGTCGCCAACCCCCACCCCGACACCAACCCCCACCCCGACACCGAAGCCGAACACGGCGCCCACGATCAGCGGCCTGCGCGTCTCCCGGACGACGATCAGCTACGACCAGGGGAAATACTGCGTCACGGCGCCGAAGAGCACGACGATCTCCGTCAACGTCACGGACGCCGACGGGATCGCCGGCGTCACCCTCTTCTTCAAGCGCCCCGGCGCCAAGGTGTACATGCAGAAGCCGATGCAACTCTCGAGCGGCAGGT
>Ga0315289_10007366_pt1 | contig 16027 bp, 20 predicted proteins | sample YL17G11_40_MG_FD_203452 | JGI IMG/M metagenome (GOLD analysis project Ga0315289, IMG submission 203452) | Sediment microbial communities from Yellowstone Lake, YNP, Wyoming, USA - YL17G11_40 | ecosystem: Environmental > Aquatic > Freshwater > Lake > Sediment | place: USA: Wyoming | collected... | reverse complement strand
GTCATGCCGCGGCCTCCTGGTACATGAGCTGCACGCGGTCGCCGAGCTCGGTAAGACCTGGGTCAACGCCGGTGCCGGCGGTATCGATGGCGACCAACGTGCCGGGTGGCTTACGCGAATCGGAGATGTGCTTGAGCAAGATCCAGTCGACGACGATCCTGACCCCGCTGGCGATGGGCACGCCGTCGGAGTCGGCGATGGAGAAGTACCAGGCCTGGTCCCGGTAGTTCCACGCGAAGATGAATTGGTAGGTGGCGCCGTCGAGCTCGACGCTCATCTCGTAGTTGTCCAGGTCGGTGCGGGTGGGGATGATGAGCAGCGCCATGATCATCTTCCCGAGAGCGCTCTCAGGAAGCTCTGGTTTTTGGCCGGTGCTGTCGGCTGTTTGCCGAGCGGCTTCCTCTTCTTCTGCACTGTTGCCGGCCGCTTCGGTGCTCCAACTTCGGTGCTCGCCACCTTGCGGATCTTGCGCAGCTTCATCGTCACCTGTACCGCATCGCCGGCCGCGGCATTCCTGGTGCGAGAGAGGCTCGTCATCACCATGTCCTCGTAGTCGCCCTTTGGCGTCGACACGGTGATCGCCGCCCGTGCGCTCATGAGGTCCAGAAGCGCCGAGTAAGCGTCTTCTGCTCGTGTCGGAACGTTGTAGAGCGAGGCCATTGGCATGATGGGCGTGTTGCTGATGATGCCCTCGATCTGGAGCTCGTCAGGCTCTTCACGCACGTGGTCACAGACGTTGGAGCCATCCTCGACCGGGTTCTCAGTCACCGATGCGCTGGCCGTGAAGACCTCGTTCACCGTGGCGTCGAGGGTGACGGCAATGTAGGGCTCGGCGGTCATGGAGCCCAAGGTGGCGCCTTGGCCTTCGCCAATGATCCCGACCAGACTGCTCATGTTCCACCTGCGCGCGGCAGCAAGTCGCTCGCCTGCGTCTCGACCCAGTTCTTGAGGTGCTCGTCAATGGCGTTCGCGACAGCGGAGCCAATCTGCTCAGGATTCTTGTCCGCGCCGTTGATCGTTACGTTGGTATTGACCGATGCATGGCGGGGAGCCAGGATGCCGAGTTCCCTCAATTGTCCCTGGAACCAATTCCCGACGGCCCCGGAACTGGCAGTCACGGTCGGGGCGACGGCAGGCACACTGCCAGGTGTCGCAGTGGATGCACCTGGATATTGTCCCATCAGTTCCGCGTATTGTGGCGAACCCTTGAGGTAGATGCCCTGCTCTGCCATCCGCGCCCAATACTCAGCGTTGGCCGGTCCTTCACTACCTTTCTCACCCATCATGTTCATGAGCCAGCCGAAGCCGGCTGCTTTCGCTTCGTTCAGTGCCCACAACACCTCGCGGAGAAAACCAAGAATCGGATGCTGCGAGAAGTCCATCTTCATAAACCGCTCGTACCAGTGGTCGATCTCCTTTCCGAGGTCACCCATCACCGTCTCGCCGCCAGTGAAGAACGTCCAAATCTCATCCGCCAGCAGGGCAATGACGGCCGCGAGGCCCAAGATGACCAAGCCTATAAGGCTGGCCTTGAGTTGCATGATGAGCAACTCTCTTCCCGCGACCCCGAAGGCTCCAGCCAGGGACAGAGCCGACATCGCCAGAGAGCCGAGAGCTGAGAACAGCCTCAACGATGCGACGGCCGCCATCGCACCCATGGCGATGGTGATCCCCGTGATCGCGACCTCGACCATCTTCGAGCCGGCCAGAAGCTCGCGGAAGCGCTTGACCATGGCCAGCAGCGTCGTGAGCAGCCAGGTCGCTCCGGGGATGAGCTTTGCGGCGATGGTGTTGCGCAACCCCATCAGCGACACATTGAGTCGTCTCTGTGCCTTGTGGTTTTCGTCGGTCGCGGCCATGAGCTCGCCACTCATCACGTAGCCAAGATCGCGGGCCTCCGCTCCCATCGCCTCAAGCCCGGCACTGCCATCCTTGAGCATGTTGATCATGCGGCTGCCGTCACGGCCAAACAGTTGCATCGAAAGAGCGACACGCTCTGTGTCGTTCGTCATGCCCTGCATGCCGTCGGCAACGCGCGTGAGGAGCTCATCCGCGGGCAAGAGCTGCCCATTCGCATCGCGCACGTGGACACCCAGGGTCCGAAAGGCCTTTGCGGCTTCGGTGTTGCCCTTGCCTGCTTCCGCGGCGTTCCGCGCGAGATAGCGGAGCCCATTGGCAAGGCCCTCCTCGCCCAGGGGACCGGCGGCATAGGTCAGTTCCTGGAGCTTCTGGGTGCTCACTCCAAGTCGCTCGGAGAGCAGGCGGACACTCTCGGCCGCGTCGACGGTGCCGCTCACGATAGACTTGATGCCCGAGGCGATCTTGCCAGCGGCGAAGATGCTCACCAGCATCGTGGCGGCGCTCTTCAATCCGTTCAGGGCCGCGTCAGCCTTGTCGAAATCGGATTGGTTGAAGTCGAGGCCGAGTTTGGCAACCAGCTCTTTGACCATCATTTGCCACCTCCAGCCTTCTCAAAGTCAGCGGCGATCTGCAGGTCGAGTGCTTCATTCGCGTCCAACAGATCCATCACTGACCACCATCGCTCTATCTCCTCCAAGCTCGCGACTCTGTTGACCACGAGCCGCCACACAGGCCAGGTCAGGTGCTCCGGGATGCGGACGGTAGACCTGGCAGCACTGGGGACGCTGACGCGAGGCCGGTCTTTAGGGCCGGCAAGCCGTCGAAAAAACTCGCGAAGTTCACCTTCAGCGCGAACCAGAGCCACTGCACGAGTGCCCCGTACCTCGCCGCGAAATGGTCGTCGAAGTGGACCCTGAGGGGCGCACCGGCGTCACCAAAGCCTGGGCCGAAGATGTTGGTCGTGTTCGCCAGCTCGCTCACGATGGCTTGGACTTTTGGCGAGTCTAGGTTTGCGGCCAGAGCTGCCGCTGCATGCTCGAGCATGGCGCCGTCGATCTTCGAACCGAAAGCCTTTGCGATGCCCTTGGAGAAATCTAAGGAGCCTGCCACCGCGCCAATGGACGGAACCACCATCTTAGCGAGCTCGGAGGCCATGCGCAGCCCGGCGCCGGCGGAAAGCTGCATCACCTCGTACGTGAATCCGTCGATGGGATTGGATTTGAACGCCTGACGACCCACAGATCACCTCCTACGGGTTGCCACCTTCGAACATGCTCAGCTTGGCGCATTCGAGCTTCCACTCGCGCGTCCCGGCTTCTTTCGCCCACTCACTGTCCGCTGGTTTCACGATCCACGCGCTCTTCGCCTGATGGAGGGTGAAGCCGAGGAGATCCTTCATGAGAAACGCGAAGACGCTCACGCCGTTCGGGGCGAGTTCGTCAGCGGCCAGAGCCGTCGCCAGCCAGAGATTGCTCGCGGAGGTCTGCATGAGGGTGAATACCACCTCGCCCATCTTGTTCGCGTTGCGTGCGCGCACAACTTCGCCATCTGCTCCGCATTTTCCCGTGAAGGAATCCTCTTTGCGCGAGACCTTGATGAAGGTGCCGTCTGCGTAGCCCTTGATCTCATGCGTGCCGAAAATGGCCACAACCTGGTCAGGGGCGTAAATCTTGGGGTCGCTCATGGCTCAATTCCTCTCGATGTTGCACCGCTTAGGTGGTCAGGGTCCCGGTCATCTGCGTTATGCGGACGGCGGCAGCAAATCGCGCCGAAAAACGAACCCCCGTCAATTTCCGGAGCGCTCGATCTGCCTCAGGAACGTCCATGGCCTTGGGCACAAAGACGACGAATGGTGGATCCGTGGCATACCCGCCGTTGTCGACGCCTTGCTGGAGGACGCCACGAATCATCGAGTCAATCTTCCCAATGCCTCCATCGGTGAATGGGACTTTGCGAGACGCCGCCTTGATCGCGATGTCGCCTTCCTGGAGGCGGGCTCGCGTCCAGTCGGTCAGGATCGTGACATCAATCGGTGAGTCGGCGGCGGTGTTGCCCCAGAATGTCTGGTTTATGCCGGCGAAATTCTCGTAGAAGTTGCCGTGCTTCCCGACGATGTAACCCTTCTCGCTGTCAGTCAGAATAGAGGAATCGACGCCAGCGAGAGTCTTATAGACCCAGTCACTCGACCCTGGGGTGTCCGGGAAGCAGTTCCCGATCCATCCCGCGCCCGCGAACTGATGCGACTTCTGGTGGTACATGCCGGCCGTGCGCGCGTAGGCGGCGGTCTTAACCGTCGTGAGAATGTCAGCCGCGCTCGACGTCTTACAGATGGTGTCGGCGGAGCTGAATACGAACATCTTTTTGTTCGCTTCGACCCAAGCTGCCGCGGCCGCGATTTCGGCGGCATTCTGATGGGTGAGAATCAGGCCGTACCAGTCGGGATCTGCGAGCTGGCAGCTGGCGAGATCGGTTGCGATGCCTGTGTCGGCCGAGACATCCGCGACAGTCCAGAGACCCATGCCGTTGGCGTTGCCGCTGTTGTCGCTGACCTCGTAGAGGAACCAGACCCCAGATGATCCTGTGAGGATCAGCTTCACGTCATCCTCGGTGCAGGTGACGCCGCTCACAGGATCTGCGTCGTACAGCGCCTTGAGGCCCTCCACGATCTCTTTCACCAGCGGCGTCTCGTCGGACGTGAAGTTGTAGGTCTTCGTCGATGTCCGCCCGACTTTCAGCGTGTAGATCTTGGTACTCGCTGCTGCCGGAGTGAGATTGACGATCTGCGCGGGTGCGCTCGTCCGGCGACCGACCTTCCAGCCAACGATGGATGGATCCTGAGACTTGGCGGCGCTGGCTGCCAGGTACTCTGGATCCGTGACAGCAAAGCCGTCGCTCACCATGCCCGTGAGCACGGTGTAGTAGCGCGTCAGCTCGGCGAACTTCGTGTGGTAGCCAAGGATGAGCGGCACCCCGAATCCGGCTTGAGTCACGGATGCCGATTCAACGCTGATGTCCACTTTGCAAACGTCTTCGAGACTCATGGTCAATCTCCGATGATTTCGTGGTCCAGTTGCAGGTCAGGATCGATGGTGCCGAAGTCAGACGTGACCTCGGTCGTCTGGATGTAGCCGGTCTGCTCGGCAATCTCCGAGCCGAGAGCGAAGCGCACGTCCATCGAGTGGCGTGAGAGACGCCGAGCGTTGGCGATCGCCGTGATGTTGGTGATGGGGCCAGCTTCGATGACGCCGAGGCCTGCGGCGAGCAAAGCGGCCAACACCGAGGGCAGGCTCAGGGCTTGTTGTGCAAGCGTGATGTACCCGAGCGCGCCTTCGCCCATCACCTGGCAAGAGACGGTCATGGTGCGGGGTCCAGCGGCCTTGAACTCGATCTCGTGGCCAAGGTCGACGTTGACCCAGGTCTGGTTCGCGTCGACGACGAGCGTGAAGGTCTCGCCGGCCTCATTGGTCTCCACGGTGTAATAGGTGCCGTGGTCTGTCGCGGTCACCGGCTGCGACCCGGCAGTGATGGCTGCAACGAGGCCGGCGCAGATCTCAGCGACCGTGGCACCAGCACCGGAGAGGTATGAGTAGGCCGTGCCGTTGATGGTGTCGGTGTAGGTCGTGGCGTCGTGCGCAACCGGCGTTACCTTCACGTTGCCTGCGCGTGTGAGGTCCTCGCTCTGCACGAGCTCATCCATGCCCACCTTGATCGGGCCGCTGATGATGTTCAGGGTGGCGTAGGGATAGCCTGGCTCTGGTGCGTTCTGGTCAGCCCAGATCGCGGTGATGCCCGTGGCGGTCTCGAACCAGTCATGGATCGCGTTCTGGATGGTTGTCCAGTTCATTGCGACACCTTGGTGGCCACTCCACGGTAGAAGCCCGCGACCTCCCAATGCTCGACCGCCCGGATCTCGAAATCCTCGCCGCCGTAGGTGAACGTGTCGCCCTTGGCTCCGCTTGGGGCCTTTGCAGCTCGCAATTCTTCGTAGCTGAGCAGGGTCAGTGCCTCCTCGGAGCGGAGGCCTTCCGGGAGCGCGAGCACGTCCTGTGGCTTGGCCGGGTAGACCGCGATGGGGTCAACCTTCACCTCACTCGTCGCTCCCTCCACGTGCTGGCCGTGTGAGAAGAACCCGGCCTCGTAACGAGTGAGCTCAAGCCCGCCAGGCAGCGCGAAAGAACTGATGATCCCCGAGAGGTTCATGCCGCTTTGACCTCGTAGGTGATCGAGCCGATGAGCTGACCGGTGTCGATGAGCGGCTTGCTCGATTGCTTGGCGCGGATGGTCGACTCGGCAAGTGGCGGATCGATGCCGCGCTGGATCTTGCGCTTCATGTCGGAGGCGACTTTCGTGCCGAAGATCCCGAGCGCCTGATGCAGGCCGAGCTCGCCCTCGAGTACGCGCCGATAGAGTGTCTTCGCGAGGTCGTGGTAGGTCGCGCCGTTTTCGTCGATGGTGGCGCGCACGTGGGAACGCTCGGGAATGTGGCCGTCGAGGGTGCCGAACTCTTGGACGGTTGCGACGTCGACGTTCGAGAAGTCCGACTTCGCATGCTGTTCGCTCGCGGCCTCACCCATGATGCCGACTCGGACGTGCGGGTCAGTGTCGCGGGCCCTATGCACCTCTTTCATCAGTGCGTTCCAGCCGTGGTCCTTTTCGATGAGCTGGCTCGGCATCAGAGCACCAACTGCCCGAAGAGAGTGTGAGCGATCTCGAGATAGCGCCGGCCGTAGGAAGTGGAAGCCAAGGCAGCATCAGACGCGGTCGCCGCGCCGCCGTATGAGATGGACAACGGGCCGGCAGTCTCGGAGGTGACGGGCCCGGCGGGCCCGGTCGCGCCCTTCTTGGCGAACGCAAGCAGATGCGCTGCGAGGTAGAGGATCCCGTCGTCGTAACGATCACCCCAGACGGAGGCGTTTACTTCTCGACCTGCCTCCGCGAGGAACCGGTTGATGACGGCATCCGTGAGAGAAGAGAACTCGCCAGAGGGCAGATCTCTGATGTCGCTTGCAGTGACACTCATCCACGACCTTTGCGCCAGTGCTTGCCCCTGTGGGGCATCACAGCGTCGGTGATGGTGTCTGGCGCCTGTGGCTGTCCTTCTGGTGTCGTCGCCCCTGTGAGCTTCTCGGCCACCGGCGCAACCTCGACGGTCTTAATGGGCTCGGGTTCGATCTTCTGCGGTGCCGCCGGCGCAACCTCGGTGATGATGCCTTTGGAGAGGAGGATCTTCGTCATCTCCAGGCTTCCGACCTTCTCCCATACGGCATCGTCGATACCGTTGAGGCCGGGCTTCAGCACGATCTCATTGCCGTTCAGGCCCAGGTCGGATTCCTTCGTGAGCATGATCATCTTCATGGCGCGGTCCGTCCTAGATGCCGTCCAGGTAGTAGGCCGAGAGCGGCTTGTAGAAGATGATACCCGCGGTGGTCATCCAGCATGGAACCACGAACTCGAGGCCGTCCTCTTGCGGTGGGAGCTGCTCGTACCCGCCCGGGTTGCGCAGCTTCACCTTGCTCGGGTCGCGACGGTAGAAGAACATGCGCTGGGTCGATCCGCCGCCTGCCGTCGAGAGGTAGTGCCAGGGTTCGACGTTCTTGACCCAGGGGTTTGTGGCCAAGAAGAACTTCAGCACCGTCAGATCGCTGGTGGTGTCTGCTCTCAGTTGCGCGATTCGCGTGTACTCCGCCTCTGGCAATAGCAGCGTGTCTGGTGCTTCAACACCAAGGGTGTTGCCCCGGATGGTCGAGACCCCGAGATTGAGGTCATCCAAGATCAGGGCGGCGGTCTTGTCGTGCCAATGCGTCGAGCTTCCGGTGCCAGTTGCTGGCGCCGTGGTGCCGGTCACCGAGGAGTGGTTGAGCAGGCCCTTGATGCCTGACTCGCTGTCGCCGATGGCGGCAATCGAGTCGAGGAGGCGCAGGATGGACTCACGCGCCGCGTTGGCGCGCGCCTGGTCGAGTGAGCGACCCACCTTGGCCGCGGCCTTGAGCTCCTGGATGGAGTACCCGAAGGACGCCCCGAGGGGCTTCACCGGGGTCGCATTCTCGGTCCCGACGATGTCGACGCGCGGCAGGCGCTTCGACTTGTCGGAGATCACCTTGGCGCCGCCCACCTGCCGCAGCTCGCGGTAGATCAGCGACAGAGCACCGGGATCGAAGCCATTCTCGGTCGGGATCAACCGGTCATACTTCAATTCCGGGTAGGAGGTCTCGTACAGACGCGCCTCGACGTTCTCCAACTCGCGCAGGAAGAAGGCGTTCTCGGCGGCGTCCAATCTCAACTGATGCAACATGGTGATCTCCGTTTTTCGTTGTCCCGTGGCGCATGCGCCTACAGGTAGTAGCCTCGGATCCAAACGCGCCCAGCCGGCAGGGTCTGGGTTCCGCTGTGGTCAAGGAAGAGCGAGACGGTCGTGGCCGGAGGCACCGTACGATTCGCCAAGGTACCTTTGACCAATTCGACGGGCGTATCGGCCGTCAGGGTTCCCTGTTGTCCGGTCGTGGTGTCCCAGTTCGCCGCCACGTTGGAACCGTTCATGACTTTGATGTTGAAAACGTTCGTCGCGTCCTGGGCGAGACCGGTCGGGTTGGTGTACCCGACGCTGTCGATCACGAACGACCTGTCCGGCGGAGTGGTGAAGATCTTGGTCGTCTGGTCGACATCGGTCGCGACCGCATGGTCGTAAGAGAGCGTCTGAAGCTCCGTGTGGCCGTCGACGGTCTTGCCTAGCCTGACGAGCGCGTAGCCGTCTTGTGCGGCCGCGGTCTCGTAGACAGCACCCGGCAGCCGCCGCGCCGTGCTGCTGTCGATGCTCTTGCGGAAGGCGCCGAGCTGGGTCCCGCTGCCGGAGGCAAAGCGCACGAACACCTGGTCGCCGACTGCGACGGCTTCCTCGACCTTCACGAACACATCGCCTTCCTCGATGATGGTCATCTGGCCGGCCGCGGCGACGCCGGCCGCTTGGGCGAGCGCCTGGTTGTCGGCCGCATAGGTCGAGAGCACGACGCCGATGATCTCATCGGCCGCAGTGGCTGGCAGCTTCGCCTTGTTCTCTGATGTCCCGCGCTTGACTGCGACGCCAAACGGGATCGCAGACGATTCTTCGTTCACCTTGGCGGCCTTGCGTGCGGGCTGAATGTCGCCTTCGAGTCCTGCGTAGGCGACGGCTGGCGATGCAGTGTAGCTGGTCTGGGCCATGATGTTTCCTCACATGTGGCGCCCGCGAGGGCGGCGTTAGTTCCTTGCGTCCTTGGTTGCCGACAGCGGGGTCTTCCAGGCCTCGCTCTCACGCTTCATCGCGTCGGTGCGGATCTTCTCCATGTCATTGGCTCCCGACGCCCGTCCGGCCGCTTGTCTGGCCTTGGCGAGCTCGGGGTTGGTGACATCACCGGCCTCGATCGCGTCGACGGCAGCGTCGAAACGGTCTTGGAGATAGACCGCGCTGGCGTCCTTCAGTTGCGCCTCGGCGCCGGGATGCACTTTCAGGATGACGGCGCGCTTGATGTCGGCGTCGGTCATCTCATCGAACTTGGTGGTTTCGCCGAGGACCTTGCCGGCGGTGCGCTCCAGCGCCACGCGCGTCTTCACCGCTTCCTCGATCTTCGATGGGTCGGCGGCGTCGGCATGCGCGGCTTTCGCTTTCTTCAATTCCTCGTCGAGGGAATCGGCGCGCGCCTTCTGCTTGTCGGCGTCGTCCGTCTTGGCCTTGAGCTGCGCCTTCACCTCGTCCAGGGCCTTGGCGGCCTTCTCTTGCGCGACGGTGAATGCCTGCGCGAGTTGTTCGGTCGCTTCGAAGTCAACACCGTCGATCCGGATCTTCAGCATGGTCGTCTGCTCCTGTGAATGCGGCGACACCTGGATGGCATCGCCGGCGTCGAGTCTGATGCCCACCTCTGGCCCTGCACGGCCGATGGGCTCTAAGGCAACGTGGTTGTAACGGATGGCCCGCTGGATGGCGTCGTAACGCTGGCCTTGCCATTCACCGGGCGTTTCTTCGAGCTGGCAGTTGTAGCCGCACGAGATCTGGCTCGCCGTGCGGTTTTCCACGCGGCGAACGGCTGCGGCGTCGGTGATCATCACCGAGGCTTTCGCGTAGGTCCCTACTCGCTCGACGCTGTCGCCGACGTTGCCCACCGAGTACTTCTTGGTGTTGTCCGCGTCGAGCAGCACCTTCTCACCACGCTCGCCCTTCGGGTGCGTGAGGGTGACGGGCAGCATCTTGAGCGTATCCATCGCGTCCGCGTGGAATACTTCCTCGGGTGGCCTGAGCTCGCGATGGACGGTGCCGTCTGCTTGCAGGTATTCGAAGATGCCGGCGCGCGTCAGGAACGCATCGGCTCGGAGCCAACCATTGTCCATGCGCTTCGGCTTCTTGAACTCACCGACGTCCAGGCGATAGACGAGGTCGGCGTTGTCGTTGGTGGGCGTGCAGCCTTGTGGCATGAGTTGCAGCGTGTTCGATTGGCGGAGATCTGCCAACCTGATCATTTGTTCCCCGAACAAAATTGCAGGGAACAAAATTACAGGTACGTAGTTTTGCGCCACTAGGCCATTCTCAGCGAATGCCAAACATCCTCTCTCGAATCTTCAGCCGAAAACAGCAACAGACCAACGACGTCGTCCGCGCTGATGGATGGGAAAACGTCCTGACCGGCCTTGGGTACTCGACCCGCGACAAGCGACTATCCGCAACGATCGCAACACCCTCGATGATGCAAGAAGCCGAGCTCACCCAGCTCTATTGCGGCGACGGTATCGCTCGACGCATCTGCGACCTTCCGGCGGGAGAGATGACGCGAGCATGGATCTCGATCACGAGCGACGACGAGGAGGCCGGCAAGAAGACCATGCAAGCGCTGCAGGTCCTCGGTGCTCAAGCAGCCATCCGCGAGGCGATCACCTGGGCACGCCTGCACGGCACCGCCCTTCTGATCCTCGGTGCTGATGACGGTTACTCCCGGACGATGGAAGCCCCGCTCAACCTCGACAACCTCAAGGCCCTGCGATGGCTCACGGTGGTGGACCGGTGGAGTCTCCAGGTCGCCAAGAAATATGACGACCCCTCAGACCCAGTGAGCGGCGGGAAGTATGGCGAGCCGGAGCTCTATTCCATGCGGCGAAACATACCAGGCGCTGGCGGGCAAGGTTTGCTCGGGGTGAATATCCATGAATCGCGCGTCATCCGATTCGACGGAGCCCTCACCACGCGCCTGCGCAAGGAGCAGCTCGCTGGGTGGTGCGACTCTGCACTGACGCCCCTGATCGACGTCGTGCGGGACTTCTGGATGGGCTTCGACGGTGCGGCACATCTGCTGACGGACTTCGCCCAGGCGGTCTACAAGCTGAAGGGCCTCGCTCAGCTCATCGGGTCGAATCAGACGGACGTGGTCCTTCGCCGTCTGCAGGCGCTCGATCTGACCCGTTCCATCGTCCGCGGGGCGGTCCTCGACTCAGAAGAATCCTACGAACGCACGACGACCTCGGTCGCAGGTCTCGCCGAAATCCTCGATCGACTCTGCAATCTTCTGGCGGCAGTCACCGACATCCCAGTGACGCTGCTGATGGGCCAGGCGCCCGCAGGTCTCCAGGCGACAGGAGAGTCAAACACCCGGTTCTTCTATGACCACATTCGCTCTGAGCAGGAAACGATGCTCCGCAACAAGATAGAATACCTGTTGCGCGTCCTCCTCAGGTCCAAGCTGGGGCCCACAAAGGGTGTCGAGCCGGAGAACTGGAGCTTCGCCTTCAACCCGCTGTGGCAGCCGACGGAGGGAGAGAAGATCGACGCGAGGAACAAGCAAGCGCAGACTGACCAGATCTACATCACACAACAGGTCCTCCATCCGGAGGAGGTGCGCTCCTCGCGTTTCGGTGGCGACACCTACAGCCCCGAGACGACTCTCGACGAGCAGCTCGACGCCATGGACATTATCGAGGCTTCACAGGAGAAGGCCCTTGAGATCGCCGGCAGTCAGAAGCCTCCGCCGCAGGATGAGAAGCCAACTGAGACCCCGGAAGCCGACGAGACGCCGAAGCCGGCAAAGTGAGTCGTGGCTAACCAGGCATTGAAAATCTACCTTGCCTCGGCACTGCGACGTATGCCGAGACGGCGACGATTGCCGCGCATCCCGCGTCCGCTGAAAACTCGGATGTTAGAGCGCGTCTACCTGCGGGACATCCTCCGTCTCATCGAGCCAGCTCGCGACCTAATAGCGCGCAGGCTCCTACCCATCCTCGGAGATCTCATTCGGTCCTCAGGTCTGAGGTCGGATGCGGAACGACTCGATGACGACTATGCCCAGGTCATCGGCCGCACCTTCGGTCAAATTCGCATTGAGTACGAGCGCCTCGTGACGACAGAGGACGTGACCAGGACAGCGAAAGGCGCCGCCTCTCAGACAGAGCTTTTCAACCGCCAGCAAATCAATCGCCAGTTCAAGCAGGTCCTCGGGATAGATGTTCTGCACTCTGCCTCGTGGCTACAGACTGCGATGGGTGGGTTTGCGACGGAGAACGTCAAGCTCATCACCTCGATTCCTGGCCGCTATCTTGACGACGTGGAGTTGCTCGTCATGCGCGGCGTCCGCTCGGGCATGCGTGTCGAAGATCTCGCTCAAGAGATCCAAGACCGTTATCCAGTCGCCGAGAGTCGGGCCGCGCTCATCGCCAGAGACCAGATCGGGAAGTTCAACGGGCAACTCAATGCATTGCGAAATGAAGACCTCGGTCTGTCGCGCTACCGCTGGCGTAACTCGCAAGACGAGCGCGTGCGAGGCAACCCAGAGGGAAAATACCCCGATGCTCGCCCGAGTCACTGGGCACGCGAGGGCAAAATCTACCGATGGTCAAATCCCCCTGAGGGCGGAAACCCAGGCGAGGCGATTCAGTGTCGGTGCTGGGGAGAGCCAGTCTTTGAGGATATTCTCGGCGAGGAATTCGCGGTCGAGTGATCACCACTTCGCCAGCATCCTCGTTGTGTTAGCCATGTCTCCGTAGTGAGAGAGCAGGTATTGGGTCATTGCATCGACCTGGTCTGCATATCTGCCAGCCGGGAACGCTTCGAGCTCGTCGATGAAAGCATTGACCCATGGGAAGAGCGCCGGGTGCGGCAACCAGACGTTCCCGCCACGACAGAGGGGAGCGGCGGCATTGGCGCGCGCCTCTTTGCCGCCGAGCGGGTTGACCTCGGTGAGTCCCGGGAGTTTCGTCTGCAGGAGTCCGATCACTGCCGGCCCGTTGGCCTTGTCCTCGATGAGCTTGGCAAAGGCCTGCGGCCACCGGAGGCTGAGCGCCTTCACTGCGTCGAGTGTGGCAACGATGTCCATCTTGTCGCGTGATTGATCGAGCAGATAGCAGTCCGGGTACTTGTCCGCCCAGACCTGACCGACCACGAAGGCGCTGTCCCTCGTGTCCTTGAACGCCATGTCCCAGCTCTGCGTGTGGCCTCCGACATCGCTCGGTAGCGCCTTCTGCGGGCACTCATGCTGTGAGCCATCCGGCATCTTCGCCAGGACGGGCGGCGGCACCTTGTGGACGTCGGCCGGATACCAGAAGCACCAATACCAGCGCTTGAGCGGTCCGCCTTCACCTGGCAACGGTCGCTGCTGATACTGAGAGGACCAGTGCCGCAACCCGAGGAGGTTTTTGAGCTTAGTGAGCTCGATGGCGGGGAATAGGGCCGGGAACATCAACTCGCCAGAGGTCTTGCGTGGATCGTTCGGATGGTTGAGCGAGTTGTCCGGCTCGAATTCCATCTGGATGCTGATGACGCGCCAGTCACCCTGAGCGATAGCGTGGCCCGCGGGATCATCATCGTGCAGGCGCTGCATGATGAGCGTCCACCGCGCCGTTGCGAGATTGTTCACGCGGCTCGGGAGAACTTTCTCGATGACGTTATTCACGACGTTGAGGCGCGAGGCCACCTGGTCCATGGAGCCGTTGACGACCTCTTTGGCGTCGACGGGGTCATCGATCACGATGTCATCGGCGCGCTTCCCCGTAAGTTTGGAGAAGATCGACCGACACTGTCTGAAACCCTGTCGGTCATTCGCAAAGTTGACCTTCTCGTTCTGGTCAAAGGCGAGATACCAGGGCCGGCGGCCTTGCCTGCTTTCGGCGCGGGCCACAAGCCCTCGATACCACTCGCTCGTGATGATATCGCGCGTGCGCCTGGAGTCGCGCACACAGAGGGCGTCATCGTTCGAGAGGAAGAGTTTGCGCCTGCCCGGATCATGCAGCCACTCCCATGCAGGCTCGAACACCGACACCTGGAGGCTCTTCATGGTGCCCGGCGGCACGGAGAAGAGGATCTTGCGGTAGCCAGGATCTCCGCGAGCTTGGCGTTCGAGAGCCTCGCACTGCAAGTCTAGGTGCCAGTTCCAGACGAGCGGCGTACTTGGTTCGGTGATGGGCCAGGCCTGCCGCACGAACTCGGCGAGGTGGTCGATCGCAGCATCGGCGGCGTTGCCGTATTGGATCTCGGCGGCTCGCCTAGCCCTTTCGGCTTGGATCTGGCTGAGGGTCGGAATTCCGATCGACTGCCAGCCGGCGTGCGAGGGTTTCGAGAGCATCGAGGTCCTTCTCCGCGAGCTTCGGCAGGTCATCCGGAGCTATGACGAGTCCGGCTATGCGCAGCGGGCCGCCACCGGGCGCCCCCAGGTTGATTGATTGCGGCGCATCGAGGCCGAGCAGCTCGGACCGGCGTTTGCCGATTCTCAGACTGGCAATAACGGCGTCGACATCGCCATCCTTGGCGTCGCCCCACAAACCCTTGAGCATGGCATCACAACGCTCGACCTCTATCCGCACGAGCTCTTGCGCACTCTCTGCCGTCGCCGTCTCGATCTTCTGGAGAGCATCCTTAACCTGTTTGCGAGCGGCTTCGTGGCTCTCTCCGATCTCTTTGCCGATCTCCCGATAGCTGTACCCGCCGATGCGCAGGTCAACGGCTCTGAGTTGGCGACCGACGAATACGACCCTCTGCTTGCTGGTCCGGGAGCGCATGCGCCGACGCTTTTTCGTCAACGCCCGAGTGGCAACCTTGCTCGGTTTACTCATCGACCTCTTCCGTTCCCCGCGGCGTCAGTCGCAGGGACCGCGCCGTGCCAGCATCTCTGGAGAGGCATCCCTTCCGCACGAGAGCGTTCAGGTGGTCGAGCGCGCCATTCGTCGAGACGATGCCGAGCTCCTCGCAGATGTCACGGAGCGAGGGGCTGTAACCTCGTTTGCTGATGTGGGATGCGATGAAAAGGAGGAGCTCTCGTTGCCGGCCGGTGAGCGGCGAGTCGACGTATGTGTCCATGTCTGCTTAGACTACAGCTAACAACCGTATATGTCATTACTATTTGGTTGCGCGGCGGCTTTGTCGACACGGCCACAGTCACGGAAGGCCGCAAGAAAACGCTCCTTGGTGCTCACGGAGCATCAGGTAGGCTCACGGCGCTTCCCTTTTTTTGGCGACACTTCCGTCACTCCCCGGTTGGTCGGGTACCTCCTTGCGCTCGTACTTCCCCACTCCAGGATTGCGCTCATAATAGGTCGCGTCGAGTCCCAGCTCCGCAATCAGTCTGCGCAGCCGTCCAGGCGTGATGCTGAGCGCTCTCGCTGCGGCACGGAGCTGCCAGCCGTGGAGCTCCAGAGCGCGTGCGATCGCGATGCGGCGGGCCGCGTCGGTCACCTCGTCGAGGGTGGGGAGGTTAGGCATTGGGGGACTCGCTTTCGCCTGGGGTTTTGTCATGTCCCGACTTATCGCTCTGGCGCTGCGCGAGGCCCTTGAGGCACTCCCGGATATCGGCGACGACATCGGCTGGATCCGTCGACGGCACGGTGAGCGATGACGCCCAACTGGTCACCCCGAGGCAGGGAAATCTCTCGCAGCTATTGCTTATCGCGCAATCGTTGACCCGCAGGTGCGCGCGCTCATCCTCGGTGAGCAGCGCGAGCACCGCAGCGAGATCGATCTCTTGCGGGCCCCAGTACGCCAGACCCCTTTTGATCGCGCTCGCCTGATCCACGGACACATAGACTTTTTTCTGATCTACCATGCTCATCGTCGTCTCCTCTGCTCGGCCTTGGCACGGGGCCTGGGGTTTACGGGGCCTACGCCCCGGCCTCACCCGCGCGGTAGATTGCGATGCGGCCGGCCGCTCCGATCGCCTCATCGTAGGTG
>Ga0315289_10007365_pt1 | contig 16027 bp, 11 predicted proteins | sample YL17G11_40_MG_FD_203452 | JGI IMG/M metagenome (GOLD analysis project Ga0315289, IMG submission 203452) | Sediment microbial communities from Yellowstone Lake, YNP, Wyoming, USA - YL17G11_40 | ecosystem: Environmental > Aquatic > Freshwater > Lake > Sediment | place: USA: Wyoming | collected... | reverse complement strand
GCCGCTCCCGGCCATCGAGGCCGGCTTCGTGCCGATCCGCTGGAGCGCCGATGGCGGGAAGCTCTACGTGTACCGGCCCACCGACGTGCCCGGGAGGATTTGCGCCTACGAGTTCAAGACCGGCCGCACCGAGCTGGTACGCGAGATCGAGCTTGCCGACTCCGCCGGTTTCGTGAGGTTCAGCGGTGTGTTCGTGGGTGGCGACGCCACGTCGTACGCCTGCTCGTACCTCCAGGTGCTCGCCGAGCTCTTCGAGGCGCAAGGGCTCAAGTGAGGCAGTGAAGAGTTGAGAGTGAAGAGTTAAGAGTTAAGAATTAGGAATTTACGGCCAAGACCGGCAGCGGCTGACATTGCTGTCAGGAAGCGACCGACGAATCGCCGAAGGATCTGGTTGCCCTTTACCTTTTCACTTTTCACTCTTCACTCTCAACTCTTCACTTGCTTTTGCTCAAGCCCCGTATAATGCCCAGGTTTTGCGGAGGATCCCCGATGCCCAAGAAGAGCCCCGACGTCTTCGTGATCGCGTTCACGCTCATCCTGCTCGCAGCCGCCGCCACCTGGATCCTGCCCGGCGGTGCCTACCAGCGTCAGAAGGAGAACGTCGGCGGCACGCAGCGTGAGATCGTCCTCCCCGGGACCTACCACGTCGAGCCCAGCAACCCGCAGCTTGGTGCGATCTTCCTCGCCCCGATGCGCGGATTCCTGAGGATGGGCGCGATCATCGGGCTCATCTTCATCGTGGGGGGCGCGTTCAACATCCTCAACGACACGGGAGCGATCGCCGCGGGCATCCACCAGCTCGTCAAGCTTTTGGGGCACCGGAGCTACCTGATCATCCCGATCGTGATGACGGTGTTCTCGTTCTTCGGGGGTGCGTACGGCATGGCCGAGGAGGCGATCCCGTTCGCCCTGATCTTCGTGCCGATGGCCCTCGCCCTCGGCTACGACTCGATCGTCGGGGTCTGCCTGTCGTTCGTAGCCGCCGGGGTCGGGTTCTCTGCCGGCTTCCTCAACCCGTTCACCGTCCAGATCTCGCAGGCCATCGCGGGCGTGCCCCTGGGCTCGGGGATCTACTACCGAATCCTCGTCTGGATCATCGCCACCACGCTGGCCATCGTCTGGGTGATGGTCTATGCGGCGCGCGTCAAGGCCGACCCCACGCGCAGCGTCATGTACGACCTCGACCGGCAGCGCCGCGAGGAGATCGGGAAGGCCGGGGCGGAGCAGGTCGTGTTCACCTGGCGGCACGGCCTGTGCCTGCTCGTCCTCCTCGGCGCGGTCGTCGGGCTGATCGTGGGCTCGACGATGTACAAGTGGTACATGGTGGAGTTCGCGGGGCTCTTCTTCGCGATGGGCGTGCTGGCCGGGCTCGCCGCCGGCATCGGGCCGAACAAGCTCGCCAAGTCGTTCATCACGGGCGCAAAGGACCTTGGCGGCGCCGCGCTGATCGTCGCCTTCGCCGGGGGCATCGTCGTGATCCTCGAGGACGGCCACATCCTGGACACCATCCTCTACGGCATGGCCTCCGTCACCTCGCACTTCGGGGGCGTGCTGGCCGCCCAGGCGATGTACGTGCTGCAGTTCATCCTGAACTTCTTCATCCCGTCGGGCTCCACCAAGGCCGTGCTGACGATGCCGCTCCTCGCGCCGCTCGCGGATCTCTCGGGGATCACTCGGCAGACGCTCGTGCTCGCCTACCAGCTCGGGGCCGGCTTCAACAGCATGATCCTCCCGACCTCTGCGGTCACGGTGGGCACGCTGGCGCTGGCCAAGATCCCCTACGAGCGCTGGGTGAAGTGGAACTGGAAGATGCAGATCCTCTTCTTCGCGCTTTCGCTCTCCGTGCTGGTCTGGCCCGCGCTCACCGGGTGGAACTGAGGCTTTTCCGAAGGCGTCTCGTCTGACGGCCCCGCGACACCGCGCGTGCGACCGGTCCGGCCTGCCCGCGCAAATTCTGCTCTTTCAATGAGAAAAGCTTGCAGGTGGCGCCCCTTGACATGCGAAATCCGGCTTGGTAGCCTGCCGGCCGGGTTAGATATTAGATCAGATATACCGAGTCGCAATGGCAAGTGAGCCCAACACCCGCTCGCACCGCCAGCTCCACCACTGGGTCGCGGACCGCCTGCGCTCCGACATCCTCGAGGGGCGGCTCAAGCCGGGGGAGTGGCTCCGCCAAGAGAGGCTGGCCCAGGCGTACGGCGTCTCCCAGATGCCGGTGCGCGAGGCGCTCAAGCAGCTCGCCGCCGAGGGCCTGGTGGAGCACGTTCCATACCGGGGCGTGCGGGTGGTCGAGTTCTCCCCTGAGGACGTCGAGGACCTCTACGCCTGCCGGGCCTTCATCGAGAGCATGGCGGCACGCTCGGCGGCCCAGAACGTAACCGACGAGGAGCTTTCCGACCTGGAGGAGCTGCACGAGCAGATGGTGCGCTGCAAGACCCCGGAGGAGCTGGCGAAGTACCGCGAGCTGAACCGCCGCTTTCACGGGCTCATCTTCTCGGCCAGCCGGCGGTCGTACATCGTGAGGACGCTCGCGCAGCTGTGGTCCGCCTTTCCCACGATGCTGTGGAGCAACATTCCGCGGATCGCCGTGGCATCGGTGCCCGGCCGCGACGAGCCGGATGCCGCCGAGCACGAGGAGATCGTGGCGGCGCTTGCCGCGCGTGACCCCGAGCGCGCCGAGCGCGCGGTGCGCAGGCACATCGAGTCGGCCGGAGAGATGCTGGTGGCAGGAATGAGGGCGCAAACGTGAGAGAGCATCGGCGCGATGCGCCGCCATCGTGGCGGTGGGCGTGCCTGGCATTGGCGGGGCCGGTGTGGCGAGCCCGTGCAGGCTTCCGGTCCAGGATCGAGGTGCCGCAGCAGGTCAGCCACGGCACCCGGGGAGGAGAGATGATGCGAAGCGTACTTCGAGGCGCTGTGGTGGTCTTGCTGCTGCTGGGCCTGGCGGCACCGCTTGCCGCTCAGAGTACCTCGGGCAGCGTGCAGGGCACGGTCAAGGATGCGCAGGGAGCGGTGCTCCCGGGCGTCGCGGTGACGGCGTACTCCACCGCCCTGGTCGCCGGGAAGATGACCGCGTACTCCGACGAGCGCGGGGTGTACCGCTTCCCCTCGCTGCCGGTCGGGATGTATGTCATCGAGGCGGAGCTCGCCGGCTTCGCGAAGGTGCGGCAGGAGGACATTCGGGTCAAGCTGGGCGGGGCGCTGGCGGTCGACATCACGCTGCCGCAGGCGAAGGTAGCCGAGGCGATCACGGTCAGCGCCGAGGCCCCGGTGGTCAGCGTGGTGTCCAACTCGGTCTCGAGCAACTTCGACACGGGCTTCATCGACCGCCAGCCGCTGCCGCGCAACTACTACAACGTCATTCAGTCCGCCCCCGGCGTGAACATGGACTACACCTCATCCAGCGGAAGCGCGATGCTGGCGTACGGGAGCTACTCAGAGGCGCAAAACGCCTACACCCTCGACGGGGTGAACGTGGCCGACGCGGGTTCGGGCCAGCACTGGGTCCTGCCGAGCATCCAGTGGATGCAGGAGATCCAGGTCGGCGGACTGGGCGCCGACGCCGAGTACGGCGGCTACACGGGCGGGCTGATCAACGGCGTCACCAAGTCGGGCGGGAACACGTTCCACGGCACGGCCGAGTACTACTACGAACCGCCATCGTGGGTCAGCAACAACGACCCCACCGCCCCATCCCCGGAGACGAAGTTTACCGACGCGGCGCTCAGCCTCGGCGGCAAGTTCGTGCAGGACAAGCTCTGGTACTTCATCTCCGCCGAGTACTGGCACCAGGTGACGACCCCGGTCGGGGCGGTTGACACGTCCGACCGCAAGATCCCCCGCTTCCTCGGCAAGCTCACCTTTCAGGCCAACGAAGCGAACCGCCTCTCCCTGATGGCCGAGTACGACGCGGTGACCAACGATCGCAGGGGCATCGACGTCTACACCCTACCGGAGGCGACTCGGAAGCAGTACGGGCCCGGGGTGACCGCTGCTCTGAACTGGGAGTACCTCGTCAACGCCGACAACTTCCTCAACGTGAAGTTCACCGGGAACGACGGGCGAGACGACTACACCCCGTACCACGGCTCGACCACCCCCGGCCGCATCGACGACTACGAGGGTATCGAGTGGGTCAACGCGGCGTTCCAGGACCGCATATCCAGCCGCATAATGACACTGGACGCCTCGTGGGGCCTCTTTGCCGATGGCCTCTTCGGCGCCAACGACTCCCACTCGTTCAAGTTCGGGGCCATCTACGAGAACGGGACGTCCGACTATGTATCATTGCGCAACGGCGGCTTCACCTACTACGACTACTCGGGGGACTGTGACTCTCTGGATGCGTACTTCGCCGACCCGACCTGCGGCCCCTACTACACCGAGCGCGGGTGGGGTGAGTACAACCAGTTCACCAAGTTCAGCGGCATGCACTTCTACGCTCAGGACTCGCTCCGGCTCACCCGGTTCACGATCAACGTCGGGCTGCGCTACGGCAGCTACGACGGGGGCTGGCAGAGCGGCCACGGCGACTCCAGCGTCTACAACGTCTCCTTCATCGACCCCAGGATCGGCCTCGTGTGGGACCTCTTCGGCAACGCCCGCACCGCTCTGAAGGCGCACTGGGGCCGGTACCACCAGAAGGGGATGACGTACCTGTGGGACCGCGAGGCCTCGGGTGAGGGCGTCATCCCGGATCTCGACTGCTACTGGGACTACGACACCAACGACTACACCGACTGCGACCCGATGGTGACCGTGGCGGCCCGCATGGGCAAGACCAGCCACCCGTACGTTGACGAGGCGCTCCTCACGTTCGAGCAGCAGCTCGGCCCGGACATGTCGATCGGCGTCGACCTCATGCAGCGGAACTTCCGCAGCTTCATGGTGATGACGAACGAGAACATGGACTACGAGCTGAACACCGCGACGGGCAACCCTTACGGTGGCGGCGACATCCCGATCTACAACCTCCTCTCGCAGCAGGACTGGGTCCTCACGAGCGACAACCCGGGCTACCGTGACTACCAGTCTGCGGTCCTTCGTTTCGAGAAGCGGTACTCTCACGGGTGGTCGCTCAGGAGCTCCCTCGTGTGGTCGGACATGAAGGGCAACGTTACGAGTGACTACGGATACGCCGACGAGTACGAGGACATCAACGGGCTGTTCAACGTGGACGGCACGATGGACCTCTCCTTCAGCCCGTGGGAGTTCAAGCTCACCGGCGCCGTGGACCTCCCGCTCAACTTCCAGTTCAGCGGCCAGTACATCTACTATTCCGGCTGGTACTGGACGCCGTACGTTCGGGTCCGTAACCTCGACTACAACGCATACACCGGCAGGTACATGAACCTCACCGAGAGGGGCTCGCAGCAACTGCCGGCCCGCAACCTCATCGACCTGCGCCTCGCCTGGACCGCCAAGTTCTCCAACACCGTGAACCTGACGGCCTCGGTGGAGTGCTTCAACTGCATGAACACGGACACCGTGCTGCGGGTCACCACGCGCTGGGGCGACTACAGGCTCGGCAGCGGGAACCCGTGGAGGCCGAACAGCTCGTTCGGCAACCCAACCCAGATCGAGAGGGCGAGGGAGATCCGGGCCGGCATCCGGCTGGACTTCTGACGTAACGCTTCCACATTGCACAGGGGCGGCCCTCGGGCCGCCCCACCTTTTCCATTTTGCGAGGCCGGGATGATGACCGGGAGAGTGAGGACGAGCTGATGAGTGCTCGAAGAGCCTTGCTGGTGGGTACTTTGGGGATGCTCGTTGTGTGCGGCGTCTTCGCCGCGCAGGCACCGAGGGGCCACCTCGTGCTGATCGGGGGAGGCGAGAAGCCGCCCGAGGCGATGAGGAAGTTCGTCGAATTGGCGGGCGGGCCGCAGGCCCTCATCGTGGCGATCCCCACCGCATCCAAGGAGCCCGACACCGGCTCCTACTACGTCAAGCTGTTCAAGGAAGAGTACGGGTGCGCCAACGTCACCTCGCTCGAGATCAAGAGCAAGGCCGACGCGATGCGCCCCGACTACGCCGAGCTGGCCGGAAAAGCGGGCGGCATCTTCTTCGGCGGGGGCGACCAGATCCGCATCACCAACGCACTGCTCGGCACCCCGGTCGGGACGGCGATCGCGGACGCGTTTGCGCGCGGTGCAGTCGTCGGCGGCACCTCGGCAGGCACCGCGTGCCAGAGCGAACCCATGATCACTGGGGAGGGCGACTTCAAGGTCATCAGGGCGAACAGCGTCGAGCTCTGGCACGGTTTCGGCTTCTTCCGCGGGGTCGTCGTGGACCAGCACTTCATCGCCCGCGAGCGCTCCAACCGGTTGATCTCGGTGGTCCTCGAGCACCCGGACCTGCTGGGCGTGGGCATTAACGAGGACACCGCCGTCTGGGTCCGGCCCGACGACACGTTCCAGGTGATGGGGAAGAGCTGCGTGATGGTGCTGGACGCGAAGGGGGCGGAGGTGAGCCGGCAGCCGGTCGAGACGGCCCAGGATCTGCTCGGGGTGCACGGCATGAGAGTCCACATCCTGCTGCCCGGCGAGAGCTTCGACCTCGCCGGGCGCGCGGTGATGGGCGCTGGACCGGCGACGGCCACGGCGTCGGGACGTTAGGGAGCGACCCACGTACAATGCCCGCGTGTTTCAGCGGTCGCAAGGCGGTGACAAGGAGGTGTTTCCCATGAGCGCTGGACAAGTGGCCTGCCTGAAGAGGCTCGGGGTGCTGTTCCTCACGGTTGTCGGCTTCGGTTGGGCGACGGGAAGCGCCCGTGCCCAGGCCCCCGAGCAGAAGAAGCTGACCTGGGACCAGAGCAAGTCGGTCTACAACCGGCGGATCAGGCCGCCCGAGCCGGCCGAGAAGATCAACTGGGAGGAGCGGGTCACGGCCATGCTCAAGGAGGAGCCGGGCGACATCATCATCACCGGCGTCGGCGACATGATCTTCAACGAGCAGATCAGCAACCTCCCCGAGCCCTATCACCAGCAGCTGTTCCGGCTCATGCAGGAGGCCGACATCGCGTACGGCAACCTCGAGTTCTCGATGAACGAGCACCCGGAGGCCCAGCGGCCGTTCTACAACTTCAGGGCGCCGACCGATTTCGTCTGGGAGGTCGCCGCCATCGGCATCAACATGGTGAGCATGGCGAACAACCACGCCCTGGACTTCGGGCCGGACGGGCTCAGGGACTGCCTCAAGGCCCTCGACCGCGCGCAGATCACGCACGCCGGGGCCGGGCTCACGCTCGCCGCGGCCCGCGAGCCGGGCACGATGGGCGTCCAGAGCCAGAAGACCGACTTCGCGCTGCTCTCGTACATGAGGTACTGGACGCAGAAGTACCGCTGCGCCGACCCCAGCGCGCCCTGCCTCGCCACGATCAACCCCGCCACGATCCTGGTCGCAAAGGAAGGGGGCCAGGTCGAGGCGATCGAGGGTCCGCTCGAGAACGACATCAAGGCGATGGAGGACGACATCGTGATGGCCAAGAGGCACAACAACATCGTGATGGTCTCCCTCCACAACCACGACGTCAGCCACCACCGCGCCTACGGCATCCAGGAGAACATCCCGCCCACCGAGGAGATCATGTACCGCAAGGCGATCGACGCCGGCGCGGACATCGTGATCGGCAGCGGGCCGCACGTCCTGCGGGGGATCGAGATCTACAAGGGGAAACCGGTCTTCTACAGCCTCTCCGACTTCATCTACCAGTACCGGACCCCCGACAAGATCCCGATCGACCTCATCCACCAGCGCGACGGTGAGATCGCGCGGCCGACCAACGTGTCCGTGTGGGACCGGCGGGACACGCCCCAGACGATGGAGGGGATCCTGATCCGGATGACCCTCAACGCAGAGAAGCTCAGGAGGATCGAGTTCATCCCCGTTTCGATCGACGACGAGGGGCCGCTCTACGGCGTCCCGCGCTTTGCCAGCACTGCGAGGTGCAAGGAGATGATCGAGCGGATCCAGAGGCTCTCGAACCCGTACAAGACCACCATCGTCAACAAGGGGTGGTACGCCGAGGTGCAGTTCTAGACGACCGACGCCGATCCTGATTGGAGCGAAAGGTGCCACAGAACACTCGCGTTCGCGGCGCGTTGCTGATCCTCTTTGCCCTGGCCGCAATCGGGCCGGCTCCTTGGACCCACGCAGCCGATCCTCCGCAGCAGGTTCCCACGCCTCCCCAGGCCACGAAGATCCCCAAGGTCCTCGAGATGCACGGGGAGAAGAGGGTCGACGACTACTTCTGGATGAACGACCGGAACGACCCCAGCGTCGTGGCCTACCTCGAGGCCGAGAACGCCTACGCGGCTGCCGTGATGGAGCCGACCGTGAAGCTCCAGGCCAGGCTCTACGAGGAGATGGCCGGCCGCCTCAAGCCTGACGATGAGTCGGTTCCGGTCGAGGACACCGGCTACTTCTACTACACGCGGTACGAGAAGGGGAAGGAGTATCCCCTCTACTGCCGGAGGAAGGGTTCTCGGACGGCCGCGGAAGAGGTCATGCTCGACGTGAACGTCCTTGCCGCGGGCCACAAGCTGTACAAGACGGCCGGCCTGGCCGTGAGCCCCGACAACAGGGTCCTGGCGTTCGGCGTGGACACCTCGGGCAACTTGATGTACACGATCTTCTTCAAGGACCTGGCCGCCGGGAAGATGCTACCCGATGCGATCTCCGGCACCTCTGCCGAGGTCGCCTGGGCCGCGGACAGCAGGACCGTCTTCTACACGACCAACGACGCGACGGTGCGCGCCTACAGGGTCATGCGCCACGTCCTCGGCGAGCCGGTTGAGCGCGACGCCCTGATCTTCCAGGAGGACGACGTCAGGTTCGAGCTGTCGTTGAGGCTCTCGAAGTCGCGCAAGTACGTGCTCGTGGACACCTCGAGCGAGACCTCCTCCGAGTACAGGTACCTGGACTCGTCGAACCCGCAGGGAAAGCTCGAGGTCTTCCAGGCAAGGACGCCGGGCCTGCGCTACTGGGTGGAGCACGCCGGCGAGAGGTTCTACATCCGGACCGACCTCGACGCGCCCAACTTCAGGCTCATGGAGGCCGATCCGGGGAGCACCGGCAAGGAGTCCTGGAAGCCGGTGGTCCCGTACCAGCAGCGGGTTCTCCTGGAGGAGTTCGACGTCTTCGACGGCTACATCGTCCTCGCCGAGCGCGCGGGCGGGCTGCCGCGCCTACGGGTGATCCGCCTCTCGGACGGCACGCAGCGCACCGTCGCGTTCGAGGATGCGGCGTACGACGCCGGGCTCGAGAAGAACCCGGAGCTCAGGAGTCGAGCCTTCCGCTTCTATTACGCCTCGCCGATCGTGCCGCACTCCATCTACGAGTACGACCTCCAGACCGGGAAGCAGAGGCTGCTCAAGCAGGACCAGGTCCTCGGCGGCTACGACCCGAAGAGATACGAGGTGCGCCGCCTGGCGGCACCCGCCCCGGACGGGGTGCGCGTCCCGATCTCGCTCGTGTTCAGGAAGGGCCTGCGTCAGGACGGCAAGAACCCGCTGCTCCTGTGCGGCTACGGCGCCTACGGGAGCACGGAGGTCTGCAGGCCCGGCTTCGAGCCCGAGCGCATCAGCCTGCTCGACCGCGGCTTCGTGTACGCCATCGCCCACGTGCGCGGCGGCCAGGAGTTAGGGCGCGCCTGGTACGAGGACGGCAAGCTCCTTCACAAGAAGAACACCTACTCCGACTTCATCGCCTGCGCCGAGTACCTGGTCGCGCGGAGGTACACCGACCCGGGCAAGCTGTTCGCCAACGGTCTCAGCGCCGGGGGCATGCTGATGGCGGTCGTGGCCAACTGGCGGCCCGTGCTCTTCAAGGGGATCATCGCCGAGGTTCCCTGGACGGACGTGGTGACGGACAGCCTGAACCCGAACCTGCCGCTGACCACGGTCGAGTACGAGGAGTGGGGGGACCCGAGCAGCAAGGAGGTCTACGACTACCTGCTCTCGTACTCGCCGTACGACAACGTTAAGGCGCAGGCGTACCCCACGATGCTGGTCACCGCGACGTTCAACGACACCCAGGTCATGTACTGGAGCCCGGCCAAGTGGGTGGCCAAGCTCAGAGCGATGAAAACCGACAACAACGTGATCCTGTTCGTGACAAACATGGCCTCGGGTCACAGCGGTGCCAGTGGCCGTCTGGAGAAGTACAAACTGACCGCCCTGAAGTACGCCTTCATACTCAACCTGCTCGGAAAGACCGAGTAGGCGAGAACCTTTTTCCCCGCGACGGTCCACGGCGTGTCCGGAAGGGATGCCGTGGTGCCGCGCTGACAACGAGGGGCCGCCCGCAAGGACGGCCCGTGATTCTGAAACGTGCGAAAGCTCGGTTCTACTCTTTGCCGGTGACCGTCACGTGTGTTTCCTTTCCCCCCCCCGCTATCCCCACCAGGAAGCCGTCCATGCGGGGTATGTGGACCTCGGAAAGATAGGTTTTCCCGTCCTCGGTCTTGTCGAAGACTATCTTGCCCACCTTGGCACCGGTATCCGCGAGCCGCTCTATGACCTGGACCAAGACCTGCCCGCCGCCCTCCTTGCTCCGGATGGCCAGTGTTCTCTCGTCGTTGCCTTCCGTCCGAATCTCGTAGCGGCCGGCCGGCATTTCCTTGTCCTTCACGATGAAGCTGAAGGGGATGTTCACGGAAATTGGGCCTGCCGCCCAGGCGAGACTCCCGGCCAGCCCGAGCGCAAAGACACCAACCACTACCGCCGCTAGAACCTGTTTCCTCATGCTTATCCTCCTCCGTGTGTTCGTAAACACTGTTCAGTGCCCGGCCGGTGGCTTGAGCGCAAGCCGTGAGGCGGGGGTTTGAGCGGCAAGCCGTAAAGATTCGATTTACTATCAATGCCAACACTGCCTGCGGTGGGCCTATTCCGGGATGCTGGGTGTGGATGGCGTTCTCGAAACTCGATGTCCTCCCGAGCCCTTCGACTCCGCTCAGGGCAAGCTCCGCGAGGGATCCAGGACGGGCCACACCACGCCGTTCTCCCCCACCCAGATTCCTCAGGCTTTCAGCGCTCGGGATGACTTCCGAAAGCGGCTTCGTGTCAGCGGCAGGCGAACAGCCGGGCCGTGGCGGGGCAGAACCGCGCCATCCGCTGCACCCGCGCAGGGTCGAGCTGGTAGGGCGTGTCGCCCGGCTCGTGGTAGGGGGGAGAAGTTCTCGAAGAAGCAGACCCAGGGGCCGCCCACGCGGGCGGCCCCTGATTTTGAAACGTGCGAAAGCTCGGTTCTACTCTTTGCCCTTGACCGTTACGTGCTTTTCCTTGCCCCCCGCGATGCCCACCAGGAAGCCGTCCTGGCCGGGGACGTGGACCTCGGAAAGATAAGTCTTCCCATCCTCCATCTTGTCGAAGACCACCTTGGGCTCCTTGCCACCGGTGTCCGCGAGCCGCTCGATGATCGGGACAAAGATTTGCCCTCCCTTGTCGCCCCGGATGGCCAGGTTGCTCTCGCCTTCCGTCCGAATCTCATAGCGGCCGGCCGGCATTTCCTTGTCCTTCACGATGAAGCTGAAGGGGATGTCCACGGAAATTGCGCCTGCCGCCCAGGCGAGACTCCCGGCCAGGCCGAGCGCAAACACCGCAACCACTACCGCCGCCAGAATCTGCTTCTTCATGTCTGTTCTCCTCCGTGGGCTCGTAAGCCCTGTCCACTGCACGTTTTGTAATTTAGTCCGCCCCATGACCATGCGTCTCATTCGCGTCTATTCAGAACGCCGAGGCAGGCGGGCGTATTCCACCGCGCGCAGGGGTCCGCTGCTACCCCCGGGGAGGGAGCGAAATGCAGTGCGCTGCGTCTGTTACGCGTCTAGCTGCCGGCGAGCAGCCAGGCCGTGGCGAGGCAGAACCGCGCCATCCGCTGCACCTGGACGGGGTTGAGCTGGTCAGGCGTGTCGCCAGGCTCGTGGTAGGCGGGGAAGAAGTTGCCGAAGAAGCGGACCCAGGCGATCCCGGCGCGGGCGAAGTCGCGGTAGTCACTGCCGCCGCTCGTTCCGTCGGTGCGGTCCAGGTGCAGCGCGAGGCCGGCTGCGGGGCCGGCGCGGCGCAGCACCTCCGCCAGCTCGGGAGACCACTCGGCGACACCCGGTTCGGCGAACTCGGCGGGCTTCACCTTGGCGAGGAACTGCTCGCCGTTCGGCAGCCCCGTATCGGCCACGAGCTTGCGGATCTCCTCCATCGACCAGGGGTGACCGATCATGTCGAGGTTCAGGTAGGCCACGATGCGCTTCAGGGGCCAGAACGGGTGCCGGACCCAGTAACCCGAGCCGAACTTGCCCTCCTCCTCGCCTGTCCAGAAGGCGAACACGAGCGTCCGCTTGGGCCTGTCCGGCGCGGCCACGAAGGCTTTCGCGATCTCGAGCAGCGCCGACACGCCGGAGGCGTTGTCGTCGGCCCCGGGGTACACAATGTCGCCGATGCGCCCGAGGTGGTCCATGTGGGCGCCGATGACGATCGCCTCCTCGCGCAGCTTCGCGTCCGACCCGGCGATGAAAGCGACGACGTTGCGGCTCGTGATCAGGCGCTCGGTGCCGCCGGTGCGGATGGTGATGGTCACGCCGGGCAGCGCGAGCGGTTTGGCGGCACGGGCGGAGGCGCTGTCCAGGTTTGCTACAGCCAGGATGGCGTCGGCGGCGACGGGGGAGACGCGCACGAGCGGCAACTTCTCGGGGGCGCCCGCGCCCGAGAACGGCAGGAAGAACCGGGCCTCGACCTGCTCTTTTCGCACCAGGCGCGTCGCGAAGTCGTCGCCCTCGACGCCGAGCACGGCGACCGCGCCCAGCGCGCGCGCCGTCTCCACCTTGACGGCCCAGCGCTCGCGGGCCTTCTCCGCGCCGTAGCGCGCCACCAACTCCGGCTTCTGCCACTCGGGCCCGGAGGGGAGGCCGCCGAGGACCAGAACGATCCTGCCGCGCACCTCCAGGCCACGGTAGTCGTCGCGACCGAGCTTTTCCTCGCGGATGCCGTACCCGGCGAACACGACCGGCGCCGCGACGCTCTGGGGCGCCATCTCGGAGAACAGGCAGTCCACCCCGGACCGGAACGAGCGGGTGCGGATTTCCTCACCCCCTCGCGTCTCGACCGTCACCTCGCCCGTGAAGCCGGTGATCTCCCGGATGGGGACCGGCTGGAAGTACGCCTCCGGAGCCGGCTTCGTCTCATCGCCGGCCAGCGGCGGGACGCCGGCAAGCGCGAGGGACGCGGCGACGTACTCGGCGGCCGCATCCAGGCCGCGGCTCCCCAGGCCGCGCCCCTCCAGGCTGGGCGAGGCCAGAAAAGCGATGCTGGCCGCGAGCGCCGGGGCCTTGATCCCGGCAAGCGCGGCGGCGAGCAGCGGCGGCACCGGCTCGGACGGCCGGGCGCTCACGAAATCGTCGGCGACCTTGGCCGCCGGCTTCGCGTCCTGGCCGACGGCGAAACCCCCAAGAGCGACGGCAACGACGAGGCAGAGCGAGATGATCAGCTTTCGCATGCGAGCACCTTTCCTTCGGCGACCCTACCGCACGACGCGCAGGACCGGCAGCGAGCCGTCCTGCCCCACGAGGGCCTTGTAGCGCGGGTACTGGTAGACCCCGTACATCGCGGCCGGCTCCAGCACGAGCACGGCCCGCACGGCGGCCTCGCCTTCCAGGGGGACCCACAGGGTTCCAGGCGTCAGCTCGCGGTCGGAGGGCTGTCCCCGGTGCACGATCTGCCGCCCTTCATAGCGCGAGTAGAGATCGTCGAACTCCTCCTCCAGGCACAGCAGGGTGCACGCCTCGGCCCTGACGGTGCGGGGGGCGGTCACCTCCTCGTACGGGATGCCCTGCCTCTCCAGCAGACCTTTGAAGTCCTGCGCGGCCCTTGGCTCGATCGCGTAGCCGAGCGGCGTCGGCACGCTCTTCTTGACCGCCATGTCGGTCATCATGTTCGCCGTCGGGATCCGAAGCGTGCGGCCGCTCGCCGTCTCGATCGCCGGGAACTCCGTGACATTGGCGCCGATGTTGACCCAGAGGTAGTTCGTGGGGATAAACGCGGGCAGCGGGCGATGCCGGGCGCTCTCGATGGCCGCGAGGTCCTCCCGCCGGTGGCCGTCGCCGTTGATGAAGCGCCAGAAAAGCACCAGGTAGGCGTCCACGCGGTTCCCCAGGTCGGCGGACGGGTCCTTGTCGGAGCGCTTGACCCCAGCCTCGATGATGAAAGACAGGCCTCCGTACATCCCGATCGCGTTGAGCCCCCCGTCGATGTCGGGGGCGGAGTGCCGCTGCTCCTCGTCCGGGGGCAGCCCGCCGACCGAGTAGCGCAGGAACGAATGCCCCGCCTGCGTCTCGGGCGCGGCCGACTCCTGAACCCAGCGCAGGGCGACGGCGACCACCGCCTGGTCGAACAGCGGGTTGTTGAGCCCGTCCATCGTGATGTCGGGCCAGGCGATCCACCCGCGCTTGCGGCGCTCCTCCGAGTCCCTGGTGAACTCGTGGCAGTCCACGGCGACGTGCGGCCTCAGGCGCCGGGCCACCCGGTGGAGGGCCTGCGTCTCGGGCTGCTCGAGCACGATGTGGTCGCGGTTGAGGTCGGTGCCAGCCGAGTTCCTGCGCGTGTCCGCCTCGGCCCCGTCCGGGTTCACCATCGGCATGATCCAGAGGTCCACGTCCCGCGGCAACAGGTCCGGTTTCCGTGCGATGTCCCGCAGTAGGTACAGGAGTGCGTCCTTGCCGGAGAACTCGTCGCCGTGCTGCTGCGCGTAGAAGAACACCCTCCACGCGGCCATCACGGAGCGGCTCGCGTGCACCAGGTAGAGGGGCCGGCCCCCGGCGCTCGTCCCTTCCACGGACACGCTGATCGGGCCCTTTCCGTCCACACTCTTGAGGAATGCCTCCATCTCGGCGAGGGAGATCGTCTTCGCCAGCGTGCGGTGGTCCTCGGGGAAAGCGGATACGGGGGCCTGCGCCCACAGCACCGTCGGTAACGCCAGGAGGGACGCGAGGCAGAGACGCTTCAGTGGGAGGCTCATGTCAGGGCTCCTCGATCACTTCGCGGCTGTTTGTCTGTCGAAGCCGTACACCCGTGCCGCGTTGTCGTGGAACACCGCCTTCCAGTGCTCCTTCGGGATGGCACGCTTGAACACCTCGAGGTAAGGCCCGATCTCGGTCAGCGGCCAGTCCGTCCCGAACATCAGCTTCGTTGGGTCGTTGACGTAGCCGAAGATCCAGCGCAGCGGTTTCACCACGTAGGTCTCGAGCATCTCGGGCGGGTAGTCCTGCAGCTTGCCGATGAGAAACGCCGAGCCGTCGATCACGACGTTGGGGTTCTTGTACGCCACCTCGGCCGTCGACTCGATCCAGGGGTTGCCGGCGTGGGCGAGCACGAACGTGACCTTCGGGTGGTCCACGGCGACCTCGTCGATCGTGAGCGGGTCGGCGTACTTGAGCTTGGCCTTCCGCGAGTCCGTGTCCCCGGTGTGGAAGACCACGGGCACGTTGTACTTCTCCGCGAGCCTGTAGGCCGGCTCGTAGCCCGGGTCGTACGCGTACTGGTGCTCGTAGCCGAGGTAGATCTTGATGCACCGGAACCGGCCCGAGGCGAGGTCGGCCTCGAGCCGCTCCGCGTCCACCGTCGTGGCGAGGCCCACGCACTGGACGATGTTCAGGTCCGAGAGGTCGGCGTAGGCGTCGCCTGGGTGGTTCATCGAGACGGCCCCGACCACGTTGTACGTCTTCATCTCGGCCGCGAGCTCGGCCTTCGAGTCCATGACCTGGCCTTGCTCGAAGAACTTGTCGCCGAAGTTCGTGTGGATGTGCGCGTCGATGACGGCGAGCGGCGCCTCGCTCGGTGCTTGGGCCTTGCCGCCGGCGGGAGCGGATGCGCATCCCGCCAGGCAAACGGCCAACACGGCGAGAAGGCAGGTCGACGAGAGCGAAACGACACGGCTGGCAGCCACTCGATGTCTCATGATCGGGTTCTCCGTCCTCGCCGCCGGACTCGATCCTGGGCGGATGTCGGTCCGGCGCGACCCGCACATCATCGCCTGCCTCGCC
>Ga0315289_10007363_pt1 | contig 16027 bp, 14 predicted proteins | sample YL17G11_40_MG_FD_203452 | JGI IMG/M metagenome (GOLD analysis project Ga0315289, IMG submission 203452) | Sediment microbial communities from Yellowstone Lake, YNP, Wyoming, USA - YL17G11_40 | ecosystem: Environmental > Aquatic > Freshwater > Lake > Sediment | place: USA: Wyoming | collected... | reverse complement strand
CCCGGTTTCACCCTGGTGGAGGCGACGATGGCCCTGGTGCTCTTGGGCATAGCCGCCGCCGGTGTGCTGCTTCCGTTTGGCAGTGGTGCGGCGGTCCAGGCCGAAGGTTGGCGCAAGACCCTGGCCGCCAAGCTGGCCAACGACCTGGTCGAGAAGACCGCCAGCAAACGGTTTGACGACATTATCGCTTTGGGGGACGGGTACACCCGTACCGAGGCCGAGGGGCAGGTCGAGGATGCCGCCGGCTCACGGTTCACAGACTCGATGTATGCGGGTTTCAGTCGAGACGTGACGTACCTCTACGCCTATCCGTGGCCGGGGGTGTACAAGCCGGTGCCGGATTATGTGCTGGTCCGCGTCCGGGTGTCTTACCGGGGCGCGCCGGTGGTGGACCTCAGCCGCCTGATAAGCCGATGAAGCCGTGGCGCTGCCGAGGAATTGGGAATCACACTTGATGCAGAGAATGCGACATGCAAGAGGTTTGACGCTGATTGAGCTGATGGTCGGATTGCTCGTGACCAGCATTATTCTGTCGGCCGTGGCGACGCTGGCCTTCGCTCTCAGCAGTGCCGACAGAGTGGTCGGCGACACAGCCTTTACACAGGCTCAGCTTCGTCAGGCCACCCTCCGCCTATCCGAGCTGATCGGGCAGTGTAAGCTCCTCTGTGCGGCGCCGGGAAATGATCTGGTCGTGTGGCGCGCCGATGAGGGCGACAACAAAATTGACGTCAATGAGCTTGTCTATATCGAGCGGGGGGCGGACGCGAACATGTTGCAGCTTTGCCAATTCTCCTCCAGCGACCATTCCTCCAAGACGCTGAGCGAGCTCGCGCAGCCGGCAACAAAGTCGCAGCTCATTTCCAGCTATGATAAGACGTACATACCTTTAATCCCCCAATGCCGGAATGTGACGTTCAGTTGCGATGAGCCGACGGTGCTGACCAGAGCCCGCCTGCTGACGATCTCCTTTGATTTGACGGAGAACAATGAGGTGCATCGATACGAGATTACCACGGCCCTGCGTGCCTGGGCCGGTCATCTGCTCAATGACGCCGGCGATGCGCTGGTACTGGCCGATGACGACTGATGAGCACGCAGATAGAAGGAACCCGCGAGCGAAGAATGCCCGAGATCATCCATAATCGGTTCTCCCTCCTCCCGGCGCGCCGCCGAGGCGTCGCCCTGCTGATGGTCCTGCTGATTGTGATGGCCATCACCATTATCTCCATGGGTTTCATCGCCCGTTCGGATGTGGAGCTGGGCTGCGGGGGGAACATGCTTCTCCGCATGCAGATGGACCAACTGGCCCAGTCCGGCCTCGAGCACGCCAAGGGCCTGGCTGTGCGTCCGCCATACGATATCCAAGGCTGCAGTTCATTCTCCCTGATCGAGCAGCAACTAATGGTCGCGCAGAGCTGCGATTTCTACGACGTGGATGTCGTGCGCGATGCTTCCGACTATTGCACCTATAACCTTAGCTGTGAGGCCTACAGGCTCCATGGTGCCGAGAAAATAGGCATGAGCCGGTTGTCGGCCCAGCTTCGGCTGGACCCGTGCATCGCCCTGTGGACCGGCTCCGATATCGGGATCCAAACAAATTGGAGCATTGAGGGGGACGTGTATGCGGCGGGCAACGTTGTCAATTTCGGTTTGCCCACACACCTCGATGGGGATGTCTTTTCCCCCGGGCCGGCCCCCGGCGCAGTGGGCGCCCACAAGGCGCCGGGCGATCTCCTGGTGTTGCTGGCCCGGCCGTCCGTCACGGCGACGTACTTCAACCCGGAATACACGGTCTCTCCGATCAGTTCGGGGACTCTGCCCAACAATACGACGCTTAACAACCCGCAGCGGATCTGGCACCGCGCTGGCGATCTTACGATCGGCCACAATGTGACGGTTGAGGGTATGTTACTTGTTACCGGAAACCTCACCATTGCGGGGACAGGAAGCAAGGTCATCGCCGGCAGGAACGTCCCGGCACTCTACACCGGCGGGAACCTGGTCTTCCGGGGCGCGAGCAATGTTCAAATCAGCGGCCTGGCGGTCGTGGACGGCAATGTCTTCATCGGGGCCGATAGCACGAACCTCAGTATTACGGGTGGCCTGTTTGCGAAGCAGAAGATTGCGGAGACAGCGATCGATGCGTCGGGCCAAGGAAACGATGCCGTCCTCTACAGCCAGCCCATGTGGCGCCCGGCGGAAGGCCATGCAGGCGCGATGGAATTTGATGGTGTGGATGACTATCTGCAGACCTCGGATAACGCCACGCGCCTCCAACTGTGGGATCAGTACACGCTGTCACTGTGGGTGAAGCCCGCCCCGGTGCAGAAGAGCTGGGCTGCGCTCCTGTGCAAGGCGGAGGCGAGCGGCACGCCGCCGGCCAATCACTGGGTTTTGCAGCTCGATACGTCGGCAACGATACTCATGGTCTATCATGGCACGGCGACCTCCTGGGATACGGGAATCAGCCTGGCTGAGATGGCGAACGGAGACTGGCACCATGTGGCCATTGTCCGCCAGGCGGATGGCACAATGGTATCATATTTTGATAACCTGCTGCGGAAGACGCTGGATGCCGGTGATCCGAATCAGTTGGTGTTCAAGAACAGACCTCCCGATAACGGCAACGGCCACCTCAATATTGGCGCGGACCGGACGGCCTCTCCTGACTACATCTACCAGGGCCTCCTTGATGACATTCGCATATATGATTGTGCGCTCGGTCAAGCCGATATTGATAGACTTTATAACATGGGGGCCGCCGGTGCCGCCGCTCCCATCGGGTATTGGAGGCTGGATGAGACCGGGTCCAGCGTCGCCGTCACGGCGGACCCGGCGGCCGCGGCGATCGTCGTCGGGCCTCCGGAAAACAACGAGTACTGGAGTCCGGCGGCGGGAGGGTTCTTTCGAAGTATCCGCAGGGAGTGATGCCGGGGGGCATAGGGTAGGTCCGATTCCGTAGTGACTTATCGGACCGGGGGAATTCATGGTGATGCGATTGTGACATTGCCGATCCGATGTGAGAGAACGTCCCGTGCGGAGGGGCGCAACCGCTTTGTCGCCGCAGGCGACCGAAGAATCGTGTGCGGTGGTGATTTTTGGGACTGTGAGGCATCGAATGCAGAGGATTTGACGGTCGTGCCACGTGCAGCGGGGCTTCCGGGGTATCTCGGATGGGCGGCGGACGCGGCCTGCCGCGTAAAGTCCGGGGCGGCGGAGACCGGTACCCGGGCCCGGCTGTGCCTCTTGTAAAGACGAGGCGGGAATAGGCCGAATAGAAAGCGAAGGTAGGTCAAAATGTACCGGAATAGGCAACGAAAACTCGTTCGATACGCATTCACGATGATTGAGCTGATCGTGGTCATGTTGATTCTGGCTATTGCCGCCGCCGTGGTCGTGCCGATGGCATCCTCCGCCGGCAGTATGCAGCTCCGCGCGGCAGGCAACATGGTGGCGGCGGACCTGGAATACGCCAAGAGCATGGCGATCAGCCGGGGAGTCAGTTACGCCGTGGTATTCAATGCGGCTACGGAAACGTACCAAATCGAAGATCTGAGCAAGGCGGTGAGCGATCCCCAGAGGGTGATCGATCACCCGGTGAAGAAAGGATTCAAGTACGTGGTGGATTTTCGCAGTGACGGCAGGCTCGACCGCGTCGACATCGTGAGTGCCAATTTCAACGGCACCAACCAGGTGGCGTTCGATTATCTGGGAAGCCCGTTCGACGGGAGCAGTAATCCGTTAAACAGCGGGGTCGTCACGTTGCAGGCGTCCAGTGCAACCAGGATGGTCCGTGTGGAGCCCGTCACCGGATACATCACCGTTTCAGATTGAGCAGCTTAGTATGCTGGCGTCGAATTGGATGATAATCAACCAGAAAATCCAGCCGATCGGTTTGGACATCGGCCAGAGCAGTGTCAAGATCGTGCAGATGGCCCTGGCGGCCGACCGCATCAAGATCCTGGCGGCCGGGAGAGCCCCTGTGGATCCCGGTCTCGCCTGTGACAGCCCGGAAAGGCGGAAGGCCCTGGTCCTTGCCGTAACGCAATTGCTGTCGGAAGGTGACTTTCGGGGACGCAACGTCATCTCCGCACTGCCGTTTGACCGGCTCAAGATGACCTCTCTGCGATTGCCGGAGGCCGAAAGCGGAGAGACGGACGAGTCCATCCGTCGAGAAGCGGCGGAGCGGTTCGGGCTGGATCTCAAGAACGATGCCATCAACTATATCTTTGCCGGCGCCGTTCACCAGGGTGATGAGCTGAAGAATGAATATATCGTCCTGGCGGCGGACAGTGCCGCCATAGGAAGCCATATCGCCTCACTCGAAGAGATGGGTCTGACGCCCGTGGGAATCGATGCCGCACCCTGCGCTTTGTTTCGGACATTCGAGAGAATGATGCGACGCCAGGAGGACAAGGAAAAGACGATCATCGTTCTCGACGTGGGACGCCGGTATACCGTGGTGGTTTTCGGCCGGGCCGGCGAGATTTGTTTCGCCAAGCATATCCCAATCGGCATGGGCCGTTTCAATGAGGAGATCGCGTCAACCCTGGGGATTGCGGCCGCCGATGCCGAGTTGCTGCGGCGTAGGCTCCAACGGGATGAGCCGATCGAAGCCTCCACCCGCTGCCACATCGTCGATGCCCTCAACCGCGTGGCGGAGCAGTTGGCCGGCGAGGTGTCTCTGTGTCTGCGCTATTATACGGTCACCTTCCGGGGCAAGCGTGTGGAACGGGCCGTCATTGCCGGCGGAGGTGCATATGACCAGGTCCTGCGCGATGTCCTGCGCCGTCATCTGTCCGTCGAGATGGAGATCGCCGAGCCGCTTCGTGGCTTCGATATTGGCAATGACAAGATCCAGCGCGATCTGGGAAACGGGTCTGCGGATCTGGCGTTGGCGGTCGGCCTCAGTCTGAAACAGTCGAATACTTCGGCTTGGGTCGAGGCGGAACCCACCGAGCAGCCGGTACCTGTGCTGGAAGGGGAGGCACCATGAAAGAGCTGGAGTTTCTTCCGGAATGGTACCGGGAAGGACGCCGTCGCCAGTCGCACATGCGAAAGCAGTACCTGGCTCTCGTCGTGATCTTCTGGGGCATGATGACCTTCAACTTGACGGCTACGCACCGAGCCGGCAGGGCGGCCGCGGAGCTGGCACGCCTGGTGGACCGGCGCGTGCAGGCGGAGGGGGTCCTGTATGAATTCAATCTCGTCACCAGGGAACTCAACGAGCTGAAGGGACGGGCGGACTCGATCGGGCGGATCGACTCGAAAATTGACGTCGCCGCCGCGTTGGCGGAGATGAGTCACATTATCAGCCCCGCCATCGTGTTGACCCGGGTGGAACTGATTGCCGAGCCATTCCAGCCGGGGCAGAAGAAGGAGGAGGCAAAAGGCGCCGCGGTACGGATCGTCGGTACGACGGCTGCGCCGGAGAAGAAAGCAGTACTCGACAAGGTCCGATTCCGGATCGTTCTGGCCGGTGTGGCGGCGGACCCCTCCCTGGTAGCGGACCTGGTATGCAAGCTGGAGGAATCACCCTATTTCCAGCACGTGTATCCGTCTTTCTCCCGCGGCACGAAGATTCAGTTCGATGAGGGTACAGCGGGGGCGCAGGGCGACAAGATCACCGCCAAGCAGATGGAAACTCTGGACGTGACCGAATTCGAAATCACGTGCTACCTGGCGAACTACGAGGAAATCGAGAAGTGATGAATACCACCGAATCCAAAGAATTTCGCTCCAGACGACAGGTATGGGTGGGCGTCGTTGCCGCGCTGTTTGTGTGCGATTTTGTCTGGTGTGGTTATCTTCCGTCCCAGAAACGCTTGAAATCGCTGCGGGAGTCGCGGGCGCAGCAGCAGCGTACCATCCAGATGGCGGACGCTCAGGGCCCGGAACTGCCAAAGCTCAGAGCGCGGCTGCGGGATACGCAAAAGACCGTGGAACAGTATGAGACCTGTGTACCCGCCGAGAGCTCGCTCGGCACCTTCCTGCAGCAGATCGCCGGCACGATGACCAAGCACCATCTAGTGGACCAGGTGGTCGTGCCCGGAAAAGAGTGGGAGTCCGACAGCTTCAACGGCATTCCCATTCATATGACGTGCACGGGGGCCCTCACCAACATATTCCAGTTCTTCACCGACCTCCACGCCTTGGGCAGGCTGGTGCGTGTCGAGAAGGTCGTGCTCAAAAATGACAGTGCGTTCACGGGCCAGGTCAACATGGACGTGAATGCGGTCATCTTCTATCAGTCCTCCAAACAACGAAAGAGCGGTATTTCGACCGATTCCCGATCGGCGGGTGTAACAGGCCATGGCGCATAGCAGGAGAACCAGAGTGCAGTCGGCGAGCCGGATTCTGGACCACCTGATGATCGACCGAAAGAAGACCACGGTGGCTCTCGGACTCATCGCCATTATGGCCATCATGTGGGGCCGCGTTCTCCTGGGACGCAGGCCGGGTTCCGCCGTGGCGCGCGAGCCCGCGAGCCGGCCGGCGGTGCAACAGGAGCAGCCGATGAAGGTACGCTTCGTGGAACTGCCGAAACTGCCAGGACGCAATGATTCCATAGAAAGAGATTTCTTTGCCGTGCAGGATCGGGCGTGCTTGCGGCAAAATGCCGGCGCCCGAAACCCCAGCACCGATCCAGAAGTACGGGTTGTTTCGCCAGACCATGCTCAAGAAGTCATTCGTCGAATCGCACAGAGATTGAAGGTGGAAGCAGTGCTTTGGAGTGAGAATCCCCAGGCGTTCATCAACGACCAGTTGCGACGGGTTGGGGAGAAGATCACCATGAAAGAGGGCACTGGTTCCTTTGAATTCGAAGTACTACGAATCTATGAAGATTCCGTGCTGGTGGGGTGTAACGGCACACAACTGACGCTGAAATTGGCGCAGGACCTTGAAGTGCATAAGTGATTGATTTGCTTTGAAACGATGCGGGTGTAATCCATTTTGAATTTGGAACTTGGAAGAACAGGAGTAAGGCTATGTATCAGGACAAAACTATGAACAGAACATTCTCGATATCAGAGAGCGGGTGGCTTGCGGCCATCATGCTCCTCGGACTCACAATGGGGCTTGTCTCTGCAGCGGAGCGTGCAGCGCCGGCAGCCGACCCGAACGCCGCCGTGTATGGCGTGGCGGTCGATCCCAATCAGGCCGTGATAGATCCGGCGAGCGGCTTGATCAAATTCATCGCCTTTCAGGGGAAAAGCAACATCAAGGATGGTCTGCGTCTCCTCTCTGCTTACTGCAAGAAGAACATCGTACCTTCCGCCAAAGTCGAAGGTCCCTTGACGGTCAGCAGACTGTACAATGTGACGTTCGAGCAGGCCCTGGATGCGGTCCTGGGCCACGGCTTCAAGTACGAGCAGGATGGCGATTTCGTGCGGGTGTATACCGCTGAGGAGTACAAGCAGATCAAGGAAGATCCGCTACGGATGGCTCATAAAGTGATTACGCTTTACTACATCACGGCCGATGAAGCCGTCAAGCTGATTCAGCCGGTGCTTAGCAGCGGTCAATCCGCGAGGGTCACTACCAGCACGAAGGCTCAGAGCGGCATCTCCGGATCGGGCGGTGAATCGCTGGGCTCGGGCAAGGGCGGTGGTGACGAGATGGCCCTGAACGACATGGTGGTTGTCTTCGATTACCCCGAGAATATTGCGCGAGCGGAGGAGATCCTCCGGCAGGTGGACACGCGGCCCGTGCAGGTTCTGGTGGAGGCCACGATCATGTCGGCGATTCTCACGGAAGACACGAAGTTCGGCATTGACTGGAACCTGCTCAACGGTGTTCGCGTCACCGGATTCCCCGCCGGCATAGTGGGAGGACAAGGTACACCTATCGAGACGACCGGTTTCGCCAGCATAGCAGGCAAGGGACTGAAAGTGGGATTCTCGGCCGACAATGTGCAGGCGATTATCACGGCGTTGGAAACGGTCGCGGATACGACGCTGTTGGCCAATCCGAAGATTCTGGCCGTCAATAAGCAGGAAGGCGCCGTGCTGATCGGTAAGAAGATCGGCTACGTGTCTCAGACCACGCAAACCCAGACCTCCACGACGCAATCCGTGCAGTTCCTGGAGACCGGTACGCGGTTGGTGTTCCGGCCGTTCGTCGGCAACGATGGCTACATCCGTATGGATATCTATCCGAAGGACAGCGATGCCGAGCTCCGATCCGTGGGCGACGCATCGATTCCTGATGAGAAGACGACAGAGCTGCGCACGAACGTCATCGTGAAAGACGGGGAAACCGTGGTTCTCGGTGGTCTGTTCCGTGACAGCGTCAGCACGAACCGGTCCCAGGTCCCGGTGCTGGGGAACCTGCCGTTTGTTGGTGTGCTGTTCCGAGGCACGCAGGATAATGTGGTCCGGGAAGAGGTGATCATTCTCCTGACGCCGCACATCATCGGAGAGCCTGCGCAGACCAATGGCGATGCTCGTGCCGGTGACATCCGGCGCAAGCGGCAGGCTACGGTGGACGCATTCCAGATGATTGACGAGGCCAAGATGGCCGAAGACGCCTACGCCAAGGCCGCCAAGTATTACCTGGAAGGCGACCTCGAGCGGGCGATGTTCAATTTGAGGATCTCCCTCATGGTGCGGCCGACCTACTTGGAGGCTCTGCGCCTGCAGGAAAGGATCATTGCCGAGACGAGCCCGGAAGAATTCAAGAGGCTCGACAGCATCGCCAAGGAAGAGATGAACAAGCAGGAAGCGCCGAACTGGGTAAGACGTTAAGTGATGTTTTCGTGATGAAGGACAGGGACACCCACTGTCGATGGGATCGGAGGAGTTGCCTTGAAAGGCCAACGTACCGTCATCGGGATTGCCACGGGGGTGGCGCTAGCCGCGCTGCTGATCGCAGCCCTTGCCCCGTGGCAGGGTTCTGGCGTCGGGGTGGGGTGGTGCAAAGGGACTGCTGGGTGGTTCTTCATCGCCTGCTGTGTTGGGGCTGTGGGCGTGATCTTCCTCGGGGTTGGTTATTACCGATTGACCGGGGCGGTCACGTCCATAGCCGCACGGCTTAATTCAAACCTGTCTGTGACAGCGGGCGCGGAAGGCCCGCGCGTCCTGCGAGTGGTGGCGGAGGCGCTGAACGCTCGTGCCGAGGCCTGCGCCGAGGCGGTCCAGCGGCTCCAGAGTGAGCTGAAGGACCTCCAGATCCGATCGCAACTCGCCGAGCGGGAAAAGCGGCATACGGAGGCAATTCTATACAGTCTCCGCGATGCCGTGATCGTCGCGGATGGATCCGAGAGACTCTTGATGGCCAACGAGCCGGCGGCCCGGCTGTTTGGCTTCGATGCGGCGGGGGCCCGTCACCAGCCGCTCCGCGACACCATCGGATCGACGCACGCCGAGTTCCTCGAGCTTCTGCAACAGAGCGGGCGAGGCCGGACGGAGGCGACCCGGCGGGAATTGCAGTTCACCCAGGCCGATCGGCCTCACACATTCGATACCATTGTCTCGTGCGTGCAGGAGAGCGGGAAAGTCTCCGGGGTGGTGGCTGTGCTGCATGACGTCACGAAAGAAAAGGAAATCTCGCAGATGAAGAACGACTTCGTCAGCCATGTCTCCCACGAGCTCAAGACGCCGCTGGCCTCGATCACGGCGTATTCGGAGATGCTCGTGGATGGAGAGGCGGATGACGAGGAGACGCGGAAGGAGTTCTACGCTATCATTCAGAGCCAGGCGCAACGTTTGAATCGACTGATTGAGGACATCTTGAACATCTCGCGGATCGAATCCGGCCTGGTCAAGGTCAACAAAGAGCAAGCCAGCCTGACCATTCTGATCGAAGAGCAAATGCAAATGATCCGCAGCTACGCCGAAGAGAAGCAAATCGCTATCATCAGTCCCCACCCGATCGTCTACGACCAGGTCTATGTGGACAAAGACATGATGTCCCAGGTTATCATCAACCTGCTGAGCAACGCCATCAAATACACGCCGGCCGGAGGTTCCGTGTCGGTGGAAATGCACGTGGACGAGACGGCCGGTCTCGCGCGCGTGACGGTGACCGACACCGGAGTGGGCATTCCCGAAGAGGAGATCGGTCGTCTCTTCGGAAAATTCTACCGCGTCAGTGCGAACAACAAACAGGCGAAAGGGACCGGCCTCGGCCTAAACCTGGTCAAGCAAATAGTCGAAAAAGTACATGGCGGCCGAGTGTTCGTCACCAGCACGGTGGGCGTCGGCAGCACGTTCGGCTTCGAACTGCCGTTGGCGACCGCTGCGCACGCCGCTGTGTAACAGGGACCGTGGAAGCAACGCCAGGGAGGAGAATGATCCGGAATTCAATGCTTGGAGAGGATGAGAATGACGGCCAATAAAGTGCTCATTGCAGATGACGAAATCCACATTATCCATGTGGTCGCCATAAAACTGCGTAACAACGGCTACGAGGTCGTGGCCGCCAATAACGGGGCGGAGGCGTATGATCTCGCCTGTCGCGAAAAGCCCGATATCATCGTCACGGACTACCAGATGCCCCTGATGACGGGGATCGAGCTGATCGAGAAACTGCGAAAGGAGGAACGGACCCGGGACATTCCCGTGATCCTGCTGACCGCCCGCAGTTTTGCCATCTCTCCGGAGCAACAGGAAAGCCTCGGCGTGGCGAACTGTCTGAGCAAGCCGTTCAGTCCGAAAGAGCTGCTGAAAACAATTCAGGACATCCTGTACCAGCGACAGCTTGCTCTGGAGCATTGATGCCGCGTGCGGCATACGTATCCCAGGGTAGGAATGGGGGAATTCGTGGAAACGGCCATGCCGAATATAAGTACGCCTGAGCTGCAGGCACCGCAGCGACGGGAACTGGAGAAGTTTGGGGAACGAATCGCGCGCTTCGGCGTCAACTTCGCCGCGGTGACGGTGGACGGCCAAGTCGTTGTCCTGTCCAACGCGGGGGCGTTCCAGAGCGACGCCCAGCAATTCATCGAGGCGGGTCGGTGCACGTGCACCCGGGTGGCCGAACAGGTGCAGGTTGGGGATGACATTCCGGTCTGGCAGTTCGCCGACACCCATCTGCTTCTGGCGGTGCCCTTAACGGTGCCGCCTCTGGCTACGGGTGATCGTGTCGCCGCCGGTTCGGCGATTATCGACCTTGGCGCGATCCGCGCCGGCGCCGTCTCGGGAGAACCCGCGAGCATTTCCTCGGCGCCCGATCCCAACGGTCGGGCCGAGTACCTGAGCGAGATGCTGCGGCTGCTGGCCCGGAACTTCGAGAGCACCGCGAAGAGTGAAGAGCAGATCGAGGTCGTGGGCATCGAACTGGCCCGCGTCTACGAGGAGCTGGTGCTGCTTCACAGGATCAGCACCAATATGAGGGTAACGGAATCCGACGCCAATTTCCTCCAGCTCGCCTGCGACAGTCTGACGGATATCGTGCTCGTGGAAGGCATCGCCATCCTTCTGGAGAGGGTCGTGGAGGGCGATCGAAAGCTGGTCGTAACGGCGGGCTCGGGTCTGATCGATATCGACGATCGGATGGCCGCCATGTTGTACAGCCGCCTGGCCGATGAGATCGGCCGGGGCCGCGAGGCCCTGCTGGACAGTGAAGTCGATTCCCCGTTCCGATATGACTGGCCCGAGAGCGTGCGAAACATCATCGCCGTGCCGTTGTGTGCGAAAGACAAGACAGAGACGAGTGGTGCACGCCGGACCAAAGGCGGGGTCTCCGTCATCGGATTGATGGTCGCGGTCAACCGGATCGACAAGCCGGATTTCGACAGTACGGACGTCAAGCTCTTCACCTCGGTCGCCAGCGGCTGCGCCGTGTTCATCGAGAACGGGAAGCTTTTCGGCGACCTGAAAGAGCTGTTTGTCGGCTCGCTCAAGGCCCTGACCAACAGCATCGATGCCAAGGACCAGTATACGCGCGGCCACTCCGAGCGCGTCGCGTTGATTTCTCGCTGGATTGCCGAGCGCTATGCGGAGCGCGAGGGGCTGGACGACGAGCAAATCCACCGCATCTATCTGGCGGGGTTGCTCCATGACGTCGGCAAGATCGGCATCGATGAGACGGTCCTCCGTAAGAACGGCAAGCTCACCCCTGAGGAGCGGGAATGCATTCAGCGACACCCCTCCATCGGGGCGAGCATTCTGCGGGGCATCAAGCAGATGCGCGAGATCGTGCCCGGTGTCCTGTGTCATCACGAGCGGGTGGACGGCCGGGGCTACCCGGACGGCCTGCGCGGGGATGAAATTCCCCTGACCGGCAAGATCGTCGGATTGGCGGACAGCTTCGATGCCATGACCTCGAGGCGAACCTATCGCGATGCCATGAGCATCGAGCATGCGCTCGAGGAGATCCGCAAGGGACTGGGCACGCAGTTCGACGAGAAGATCGGGGAGTTGTTCCTCCAGAGCGATATCTATCACCTGTGGGACATGATCCAGGAGGGGGGCTTACAGAGTTATGATGCGTCGCATTTTGCGGATTACGGAACTGCGGCTGTGGGAACGCTGCTACGATGAGAATCCACAGGCAAGACTACAATGACGTGACGGTGATCGAGCTGCAGGGCGAGGCCGATGCGGAGGGCGCCGAGTCCTTGAAGAATGTCATCACCGAGATCATCGCCAGTCAGAAGGCGGGCATCGTTCTGAACATGAGTGATGTCAGCTTCATCGACAGCCAGGGGCTTGAGCTATTGTTGTGGGTACGGGACTACTGCCGCCAGAATAAGACCCAGTTGCGGCTGGCCGGCCTTGATGAGAATTGCCGAAAGATCCTGGAAATCACGCGGTTGCAGGATGAATTCGACTGCCACGCGGAATTGGCGGAAGCGGTCAAAAGCTTTGCCTGACGATATGGGCATGCCGAGGTAGGGTATGAGTCAAATTCTGCTCGAGAACAAGGCACAGCTCGGTCAGCTCTTGCTGGCACGGGGCGTTGTGAATGAAGAGCAGATCGCGAGGGCCCTGGCCGAACAGCGGGACCAGGGGCATCGCAAGCTTCTCGGCGAGTTGCTCGTGGAGATGGGCTATTGCACCGAGAACCAGATTGCCTCGGCCCTGGCGGAGGCCTACGGCGTCCCCTACGCACAAATCAGCCCGAAGATCTGCGATGCGAAGACCGTCGAGATTCTGCCGCGTGAGTTCCTGGAGGCGCACATCGTCTTGCCGCTGTTCAAAGTGCATGACGTATTGACCGTGGCCGTCAGCGAGCCCACGAATGTCTATCTGATCGACGAGATCCAACGGGTCAGCGGCTGCCGGGTGCAGGTCGTCTGCTCCACGGCCAAGGATATCAAGGCCACCCTGCAGACGTATCTGCCGGCGGCGAACGTCTTCGTCATCGATGATATCATCGACGAAGAGGGGCTGGAAGAGTTCACTCTCATCGAGAGCATCACGCAGGATATCAGCGACCTGGAAGAAGTGGCCGGGCAGTCGCCGGTCGTCAAGCTCGTGAATTACCTGCTCTACAATGCGGTCCGGGAGAACGCCAGCGATATCCACATCGAGCCGGGCGACAAGAGACTGCGCGTGCGGTACCGCGTGGATGGCAAGCTCTACGAGAAGATGCGGCCGCCGTATCAAATGCACCCGGCCATCGTCTCTCGCATCAAGATCATGGCGGAGCTCGACATCGCCCAGCGCCGGCTTCCCCAGGACGGCGGCATCCATGTGCTCGTGGAAGGCCGGCCCATCGACCTGCGCGTCTCCATCATGCCCGGCAATTTCGGCGAGAAGGTCGTGGTCCGGGTCATCGATCCGCAGAAAATCCTCTACAATCTCGAAGCGCTCGGGTTCACCTATGATAGCCTGCTGCGCTTCCGGCAGGTCATTCAGACGCCGAACGGAGTCGTTCTGGTAACCGGCCCCACAGGCTCGGGCAAGAATACGACGCTGTACGCCGCCCTGTCGGAGCTCAACAGCGAAGAAGTCAACATCTGCACCATCGAAGACCCGGTGGAGTGCAATATCGCCGGAATCAATCAATTCCAGGTCAATACGGGTGTCGGGTTCGTCTTCTCGACGGCTTTGCGGAGCTTGCTGAGGCAGGACCCGGACATTGTCATGGTGGGCGAGATCCGGGACGAGGCGACCGCCAGCATCGCTGTCCAGGCGGCCCTGACCGGGCACCTGGTCCTCTCTACCCTGCACACCAATGACGCCCCCGGGGCGGTGACCCGGCTTCTGGACCTGGGGGTGGCTCCGTATCTGCTCAGTGCTTCGTTGCGGGGCGTGCTGGCCCAGCGGCTCGTCCGCCGCATCTGCTCGAACTGCAAAACGGAATATGATCCCCCGGCGAGTATCCGGCGCATCGTGGATGCAGAGGGCGGCGACGTTCAAAAATATTACCGCGGCGTGGGATGCAAGAAGTGCCGCAACACGGGTTGCGCCGGGCGGATCGCCATTCACGAGCTGTTCGTCCCTGACGATGAAATCTCGGAGATGATCAATGATCGCATCAGCACCAAGAGGCTGCGGGCCAAGGCACTGGAGAAAGGGATGGTCCCCCTGCAGCACGATGGGATCGAGAAAGTGAAGGCGGGGATCGTCTCCATTGAAGAGGTGCTGCGGACCGCGACCACGGATGGCTCCGGTGCGTGAATCCTGATGTAAGCCGTACCATGACTCGTTGATATGAATACTCTGCTGACTCAGACACGTGAAAAAGAGATGGAGACCTCCAGCCACGAGGAGGTCAATGACCAGCGGCAGGCCGTGCGTGCGCGCGGCGGCCATATGGTCGAATGGTCGGAGCGCTTGTACAGGGTGCGCGTAGGTTCCGGCGATCTGATCCTCTTCGCGACCCAGTTGGCGGTCATGCTCGATAGCGGCGTGGTGCTGAGCGATGCACTCGATGCCATTGCCGAGCAGGCAGGCGATGCCCGGTTCCAGGCGATCATCCTGGACCTGTCGAAACGCGTTAAGAACGGTGACACGTTCTCCAAAGCACTGTCTTGCTATCCGAGCACCTTTAGTACCATGTTCGTCAGCATGGTCAGAGCCTCCGAGGCTTCGGGCAAAATGGTCGAGATGCTCACGGTGCTCACCGGGTATCTCAACTTTGAAGCGGACACCCGCAAGCAGATCAAAAGCGCCCTGACGTATCCGTTCATCATGGTCCTCATGGCCGTGGCGGCGACCGGGACGCTGATGTTCTTCGTGTTGCCGCGGTTTATGCGGATTTATGCTGCCCGGGGTGCGGAACTGCCCAAGCTCACACAGGTGCTGGTTGGTTTCAGCAAGATTCTTGGCAATTTTGAGATCATGACCATCATTGTGACGACGGTCATTGTGGTAGGCAGTCTTCTCTGGTATTGGGGAAAGACGACGAGCGGCCGGCGCATTCTGGACGCCATCAAGATCCACACCCCCGTGATCGGCACGATGTTCGTCGATATGGTCGTCACCCGCAGCATGCGTATCATGGCCACCATGGTCAACACCGGCGTCCGACTGCTGGACGCGGTGCGGGTGATCCAGGGGGCCGTGGACAATTACTACTTCCAGCAATTGTGGACCGAAGTGGATGAGAAAATCCAGGATGGGTACCAGCTCTCCGAGTCAATCCTGCTGGCGGAAGGCTCGGACCTGATTTCGCCCAGTGTCATCCAGATGCTGCGCGCGGGCGAAAAGAGCGGGCGGCTCGGCGAAGTCTGCGATAAAGTCTCCCTCTTCTACCAGAAGAAGCTGGAGACCTCCATCCGGAACGTCATGACCCTCATCGAGCCGCTCATGATCACCATTCTCGGCGCCATCATCGGCACCATCGCCATTGCCCTGCTGCTGCCGGTCTTCCGTGTATCCAGCGTCATTGCTCACTGATCTGCCGGCGGCACGACGGACCATGCCCTGCCTACATGAGGTCCGCCGAGGTGAGCACCTTCCGGCACGTGCAGTGATTCCCCAGGTGACACAGTGCCAGCCGGGTGATATGGAATGGAATCGGGAAATGCAAGTCGAGCCCCGGCTGGCCATATCCGATCGTGATATGGGGCGCGTAACGATCGAAGCTTGCCTTGTCCGGATAGTTCCGAATCCAGTCCAGGGTCGTCGGTGCG
>Ga0315289_10007362_pt1 | contig 16028 bp, 16 predicted proteins | sample YL17G11_40_MG_FD_203452 | JGI IMG/M metagenome (GOLD analysis project Ga0315289, IMG submission 203452) | Sediment microbial communities from Yellowstone Lake, YNP, Wyoming, USA - YL17G11_40 | ecosystem: Environmental > Aquatic > Freshwater > Lake > Sediment | place: USA: Wyoming | collected... | reverse complement strand
GTGCAGCCGCACATAGAAGTCGTCAAGAAGATGCGCATGCGCAGCCCGAGCGACGCGCCGGGCGTGGGCGACCGCGTTGGGTTCGTAATCGTGCACGGCATGCAGCTGTTGTCCAATCGTGCGGAGGATCCGGATTACGTGAAGGCGCACGGCATAAAGATTGATTCCAAATACTACATGGAGAACCAGCTCGTGCCGCCGATGGAGCGCGTGTTCGAGGCGATGGGCATAGAAAAGACGGAGCTGCTAGGCATAGGCCGCCAGACGCTGCTCACATCCCTGCTCGGCAAGAGCGGCTCAACGAAAGCGATCCTAGCGCAGATGGAAACTCCGTTGGAGTCGGTCGACGGCATCGTGTGCGAGAAATGCGCGAAGGTTTACAGCGTACCGCCGCTGGCTGGCAAGTGCGTTTCATGCGGCGGAGGACTGCTCTTCTACAAAGGCGACGAAAGGTCGAAGTACTGCAATGCCGCGCTTAACGCCTGAACTGCGAAGCGAGCTCCTCGTAGAACGGCTTCACGATCGCGTAGCCGAGTAGTCCTCCAAACGTGAGCGCCAGGCCGAACCTGTTCAAAGGAGTGAACGACACGGCTATGCCGACTGCGACGAAGGCGAGCGCCAGCCTCGTATAAAGCTTCGAGAACCTCGACCTGGCAGCCTTCTCGGTCAGCATTATGGTTTGCAGAACGCTGAATGCGGCGAACGCGCAAATACCCGCAATCGTGGCCGAGTCCACAACCCAACCCCGCGCCGACAGCGACTGCGACATCTCGGCGACAGCCAGAATGAAAATAATTTCGAGTATTGGCACGACCGCAGCAAACAACGCTAGCCTGACGTTCCTGTAAAGCGCAGCGACTGTGATGAAAAGAGCCAACGCACAACCGGCCAAGAAAAGTTCGGCGAACGGCAGCATCCAGCTCATCTCCCCTTCGAACGCGGCCGCATCCTTCGCATCGAGCGCGCTTGCTATCTTGCCTTCAAGCGCCACATCCAGAAGCTTCTTCTTGTACACCGCGTTGTCCATCGTACGTTCCCCTCCGGTCATGGATATGGCCTTGACCGGCGAACTCAGTATGCTGGAAGGTATGGACAGTTTCGAAAGCTCCACGTCGTCCACATAGTACAGCAACAGACCATTGAGCACGCCGCTGGTCGAGCCGTACAGAGGTTCCAACCCACCTATAACGTCAGAAAATCTTTTTGACGATTCGTCATCGAGTTCCACAGGCACGCTAAAAACATATGACATGGACTTTGCATCGTAGGCCACGCTGCCCTGCCCGCCCTCCAGCTTCTCGACCCCGCCGTTGTCGAAAATAGTTTCGCGAACCGTAAGCGACGAGTTCGTGAAGTTCGCAACCCTGATTTTCACGCCGTCGAGCTCGAAGGCGTCGCCGATATTGTAGGTGCCGTTCACGGTCGTAACGGTTTTGCCGTCCCACGACAGGCTCTGCGTACTTTCGCCTATTCTTATCTTGGCCACGCCATCCATCAGTTTGATTTCCTGTTCGGCCGCGCATTCTATCGCTCCTGGGAACATCACGGAATTTATACCCTCGCCTTTCGGCAGATAAACGCCGACAGCGCCATCCTCTACAATGGTGTATGCGTCCTTGGTGCCTATCGCGTCGAACCTTCTTTTTATGATTTCAGCGATTTTTGTAGGCGTTTCATCGGCAGCAAGCGATGTTATTCGCACCGTGAACTTCTCCCCGCCGGCAACATCGGTGCCAAGCTTCATCCATCCGCGGCTCACATCCTCGACGGTTATTCCAAGGTCGCCGTCGGCCACGGCCGTGCAGCCTCCAGGCCCGCCATTCACAACCATTGGTACGCGGTCGCCCTTTTTCGCAAACCCCGATTCGTCGTAAAAGTCCTTCGTGTCGGGCAGCCTGCTGCCGCCCATGCTTGTTATCACATCGCCTACGCGCAGGTTGCCGCAAGACGCGCCGCCGCTTATCGAAACGACCTTAAGCCCAGCGCGGCTGAAAAGCAGCGGCGACGCCAAACACCAAGCCGCGACCAAAACCGCAAACAGAACAATCCATGACCTTATACCCATCTTCAACTGAGACACCGCCGAATCCTATGAACATAGATGTAGTCAAACCTTTATTAAATATTCGGTTGCGGCAATCATACTTTTCGACCTATGGATGTTCGGCAACAAGTACATCGACGTCATAAGCCGGGATATGATACTCACCGAAAGGCAGATAGCGGACTTCCCGGTCTGGGTGCGGGCCGATTTCAGGTACTCAACATGACCGGCTTGCCGCCGAGGTATACAGAGCCAACTATCTGTTGCGTGCCGTTCGCTTGGATAATGGCGTGCACACAATGCGGTTCGTCTGCGACCCCGTATCGCAGAAAGTCGGCGTGCATGCCACAGTTGTCACGATGCTTATTTTATGCGCCGTTGCGGTATATAAAATAAGGTCAACGCCGAAAAAGTGGTACCATGGCTAAGATTGGTCGTAAACCAAAACTGTGTTTGGCATGCTCAGCAGGCGGGCACCTTACGGAGATGATGCACCTAAGCAGGTGCTACTCCAAGTACGCCCACTTCTTCCTCACGTTCCGGCGGCAGGACACGTCCGAACTCAGGAAGGCGGAGAAGGTGTATTTTGTGGACGACCCCGGCAGGAACCCGGTCAGGCTGCTGAAGTGCGTTTTTCAGAGCATGTCTGTGCTGGCTAAGGAGAAGCCCGACGTAGTGATATCGACGGGCGCGGGCGTGGCTATACCGGCTTGTTACATGGCCAAATTCTTTTTTGGCAGCAAGGTGGTCTTCTTGGAAAGCTTCTGCAGGGTCGAGGAGCCTTCGTTCGCCGGAAGGCTGGCGTATCCGATAGCCGACCTGTTCCTGGTGCAGTGGCCCAAGTTGGCCAAAAAGTACGGCCGCAAGGCCGAGTACAGGGGTGCGATAGTATGATATTCCTAACAGTCGGGACGCACACACAGAGCTTCAACAGGCTCGTCGAAGAGATGGACAGGCTAGTCGGAGAGAAGAAGATAAGGGAAAAAGTGGTCGGCCAGATAGGCAACTCATCGTACGAACCGCGCAACTTCGAATGGTTCAGGTTCACGGATTTCGACAGGTTGAACAGGCTGTACGACAGCGCGGACGTGCTGGTGACGCACGGCGGCGCAGGCAGCATACTGAACGGCCTCAACAGAGGCAAACCGGTCATATCCGTTCCGAGGCTGAAAAAATACGACGAGCACGTGAACGACCACCAGGTAGACCTGGTAAGGTTCCTCGAACGCAAAAGGAAGATAATCGCGGTTTACGACGTACGCAATCTGAAAAGGGCGATTGCTGCGGCGAAGAAGCGAGGCAAACTGCGCACTGAGAACAGGGTCTGCGAGGAAATAGGAAAATTCCTTGACGGCCTTTGACCACTCGGCGCTGATGTGGTGCTTATGGCCGGACATGGGTTTGGTGGAAACGACGGATGGCGGTCCTTCAAAAAATACTGGGCGCCTGTCATCATTTATGCCGGCTTTATTTTCTACGTTTCGTCAATACCCGTACCGGCGGTCAATATAGACCTAAGCATACTACACGTGCCGATGTTCCTAGTGCTTAGTTACCTCGTGGCCAGGGCGCTGTCGTGCGGCTCCAGATTCGGAAAGCGGAAAGCCATACTGGCTGCGATAGCAGTTACAGCGGTTTACGGCGTCATCGATGAATTCCACCAGCTTTATGTGCCCAGCCGCACTTTCAGCCTTCTGGACATGGGGTTTGATTTTCTGGGCGGATGCCTGATTGTATTTAAAGCTTGGTGGGAAAAGTTATTTGAAAAGGTGAGAAAATGAGAATACTCGACATCGGATGCAACGGCGAAAAATGCAAGAAAGTCAATCCGAATGATGAAGTGGTCGGCTTGGACATACAAAAGTTCCCAGATGTAGACGTTGTGCACAACTTGGAAGAAGTGCCTTTGCCATTCGAGAATGAAAGCTTCGATATGGTCTACGCCAATAGCGTCATCGAACACATCAAAAACGTTATACCGCTGATGGACGTTTTCAAAATATCAGGAGTCTTGGTATTTGTCTGTGAAAAAAAGTGATGGAAATGGTTGTAATATAGATGAGAAATCTGGCGAACCGCTTATCGTCGGATTATCTAGAGGAATGAATGCCCAACATATGGAACAGACTTTGTAGAGTTATCGATAAAAAGATGGAAAAACATGGAAAAAGTCTTGGTTGTTTCAAAGGAATACTCCCCACTGTCGGGTGGCGCAGGTGTTTATATTTATTCTATACTCAGAAGAACAGAAAAACACAAATACACAATTTTAGCTAATCTCACAAGATCGTCATTTAATAACTATACAGTCAGCTCAAAAAATGTTAAAGCAAAATACAACAGTTTCACAAACATAAGATACGTAAGTGCTTTTTTGTTTATGATTTATTCGTTCTTTTCATCTTTACGAATGGAATTTGATTGCATAGTTGGGAATGAACTTGTCGGCAGCATCGTAGCCGTTTTTATTCATTTTGTGAAAAAGAAGCCCCTCGTTTCGGTTATACACAACATTTCGTACGAAGGTAAGATGAAGTTCATTCGCCATTCACTTTTGAGGATGATATTCGGTTCATCAAGCATGATAATCGTCAACGGGAAAAAATTGGAAGATGACATAAACAAGAGTTTCGGGGACTGTTATAAACAGAAGATGGTAAAGATATGCCCGGGGGTAGAAGTCCCCCCATTTGAAAAGATAAAAAAACCTAAAAAAAGTGTGATTCTGTTCGTCGGGGCCATTTACGGATACAAGAAAGGCGAGGAATATTTGATTGAGGCGTTCGCGCACGTCTTAAAAAGAGTCGACAGCGAGCTGTGGATAGTCGGGGCTATCGTAAACAAAAAATTCGGCACGCTATTAAAAGATATGGTAAATAAATTAGGAATAACAGAAAGAGTGAAGTTCTTCGGGTGTGTAGATAATGTTTTCAGTTACTATGACGTGTGCGATGTTTTTGTATTGCCGAGTTATTCCGAAGCCGAGACGTTTGGAATACCATGTATAGAAGCGAGCGCCATGGGGAAACCTGTAGTCGCAACCGATATACTTGAAAGATGCGGCGTTGTGGTTGATAAGAAAACTGGTATCGTTGTGCCAAGGAAAAATTCAAAAAAGCTAGCAGAAGCGATAATAAAACTTCTGAAAGATGAAAAATTAAGAATTAGATTTGGAGAAAATGGTAAGATGTATGTTAGAAAATTTAATTGGAGCAAGTCGGCTAAAAAATTTGAAAATGTTATAAAGAGTGTGTCAAAATGAAAAACATAGTCTCCTTATGCACATTAAAGAAAATCATTGGAATGATTCGTGTATACAAAAATTGGCATATTATCCTGCTCGATTATCTGAGAATTTCTTACAAAAGAAGAAGAATAATAGTTTTACGCAATGGGCTTAAACTTGTAGTAGAAGACTATGATCCGGAATCGGCTGCTACCATAAAATCAACTAAATTAGTGGCTAACGAAGTTTATATACGTAAATCGTATACCCCAATAGGATTTGAGATTGAAGCTGGCGACACTATAGTGGACATAGGAGCGTATATAGGAGCATTCTCTACATATGCCGCATTAAATGGAGCAAAAGTTTACAGTTATGAGCCGTCGCCCAAAGACTACAAACTATTAAGAGAAAATATAAAATTAAATAATTTAAAAAATGTGAAGACTTATAAAAAAGCCGTTTGTGGGAATTCAGGGAAGGCGAAACTGTATTTAAATGAAAAAATGCCTCAGCTAGACAGTATGTTTGGAGAAAATACGGGCAAAAGCATAATGGTTGAATGTACAACACTCAAAAATATAATAAATCTGGTCGGCCCAATAGATTTGTTAAAAATTGATTGCGAAGGCGCAGAATACGATATGATGTTTAAAACGCCAAAAAAATATTTGAAAATGATAAAAAAGATCGCAATGGAATATCACGAAGATATAGTTCCGTATAGAAAAGAGGATATGGTAAATTTTCTAGAACTCAGGGGATTTGATGTCAGACTTAGGCCTATAAATAACCATTCCGGTCTTATTTACGCTATTAGGACAGAATAATTTTATAAACCGAAACAAAGAGGTTAGAAACATAAGAATTATAGTTTTCTATTTTATTTTAAACACGGTGAAATTAAGATGCGAATATTGTTGATAAACCCGCCCTTCCTGCCGAAGTACTCGAGGAACTCGAGGTCGCCGGCGGTCACGAAGGCCGGCACGCTGTACTATCCGATATGGCTTTCGTACGCCACGGGCGTGCTGGAAAAAGAAGGGTTCGAAGTCAAGCTCGTGGACGCGCCCGCGCAAGGCTTGACGCTCGAGCAGACGATCGCAATAGCCGCCGACTTCAAACCGAAGATGGTCGTTATAGACACGTCAACACCTAGCATATACGACGACACCAAAACGGCCGCGAAGATTAAGGATGCGACGAACGCGTTCGTGGTCATGGTAGGAACTCACGTTTCGGCGCTGCCGAAGGAGACACTCGAGCTGGCTGAAGAAGCGGACGCGGTGGCGATGCACGAATACGACTATACGCTGCCGGAGCTCGCACGTGCGGTCGAGACGGGCGGAAACCTGAAGAAGGTCAAAGGAATAGCGTTTCGGTCAGGCAAGGGCCAGATAACCGTCACTGAGCCGCGTCCGATGATAGAGAACCTTGACAAGCTTCCTTTTGTAACGTCCGTGTACAAGAAGCACCTCGACGTGCGGGATTACTTTTTTTCCTCCGCTAGCTATCCGATGGTCATGGTGGCAACCGGCCGCGGCTGCCCGTTCAGGTGTTTCTGGTGCAACTGGCCGCAGGTTTTTCACGGCCACAAGTACAGGCTGCGCAGTGCTGAGAACGTCGTGGCAGAGTTCGAGTATATAGTAAACAACCTACCGCAGGTTAGGGAGATTGGCATCGAGGATGATACGCTCACCGCCGACGTAAATCGCGTGAAAAAAATGTGCAGGATGTTGATTGACAAAGGCGTAAACAAGAAGGTGAAATGGTATGCGAACGTGCGCGTGAACCTCGACCTCGAGACCATGAAGATTATGAAGCAGGCGGGCTGCAGGCTGGTCATACCCGGGTACGAGAGCGGCGTGCAGGAGCTGCTCGATGCGGCGCACAAGGGCATAACGCTCGAACAGTCGCGCGAGTTCGCTAAGAACGCGAAGAGGGCCGGGCTGCTCGTGCACGGCTGCTTCATCATAGGTCTGCCGGGCGAGACGAAGGAGACCGCGAAGCGCACGATTGAGTTCGCGAAGGAACTCGATCCGGACGATGCTCAGTTCTTCCCGCTCATCGTGTATCCGGGCACCGAGGCATATGAGTGGGCCGATAGGAACAAGTACCTTACAACTACCGACTTCTCCAAGTGGAACACCAAGGAGGGATGGCACGGGTCGCTCGTATCCACGCCAGCACTCAGCAAGGAGGACGTCATCGAGCTCGTGAACGGCGCGAAGGTCGAATTCTACATGCGGCCCAAGTTCGTTCTGAGGACGCTGGCGCTTATGTTGGGCAGCTGGGACGAGACGAAGCGCGTGCTCAAGGCGGTGCCCGTGTTTTTCAGCTACCTGATGAAGGTCCTCAACAAAGAAAAGTGAATTGATACAGATGGCGATCAAACACAAGCTCGTGTCCAACACGACTTACCTGTTCCTGAACTGGGCGTCCGTCACAGCGTTCTCGCTCGGTTTCTGGTTGCTGATGGGCAAGACGCTCTCGCCGTCGTCATACGGTGTCGTGTCCGTCTTCCTCCAGGTCGCGACGTTCCTGTCGGGCGTGGCAGCGCTCGGGCTCAACAGCACGATAGTCAAGCTAGTGGCCGAGTTCCTAGAACGAAAGCAGATGGGCAAGGTGCAAGGAATAATAATGTTTTCCTTCAAGTCCGTGATAGCAGCGTCGCTGCTGATATCGGTGGCCTTGGTGGCGATGTCGGGAGAGCTGGCGCCGCTGCTAAAGATGCCGGTAAACGTGCTTATGCTCGCTGCAGCGTCGGTGACAATCATATCCACCACGACGCTTTTCGATTTCATATACTACGGGTTCCAGCGCATGAAAAGGCAGTTCGTCACAAACCTCGTCGGCGGAGTGTCGAAGATTGCGTTCGCCGCGGCCTTCATATTCCTCGGCCTCGACTATGTCGGCGCAACCTTGGCGCTCGTGCTGTCGTACCTTGCAATACTTATCTCGCGCCTTGAGAGGCGCATGTTCAGGATGTCCGAACATCCGATAGTCGACAGGGCGGCCATAACCAAGTTCGCGGTACCGGCTTTCATAGTGTTCATATGCACCACGATATTCACAGGAAGCCAGTATGTCATGCTGTCAGTCATGAAAACCACCGAAGACGCCGGTCTGATGTCTATTGCGATGCAGGTGCCGTCCGTCATAAGCACGGTGTCCGTCATATTTTTCCTGGCGCTCATATCCACAGTGTCCGGGCTTTCCGCAGGCAGGAACCCGAAACCGATGCAGTCGTACCTGGTGAAGCTCGTATTCAGGTACGACCTGTTCATCATGGTGCCGATGGCCGCGTTCATGGTCGTGCTTTCAAAGTACGCTGTGCTGTTCTTCGCGTCGCCCCAGTACCTGCCTGCAGCCGACCTGCTGGCGGTGATGGCCGTCGCCACGGCCCTTTACGGGTTATGCGGGCTCCTCATGTCCAGCATGTACTCGATAGGGAGGCCAGATGACTACATGAAAATACAGGTAGGCGTGGCCGTCCTGTACATGGCGCTCGCAGTGCCGCTGACGTACTACTTCTCAGCGATGGGCATGGCAGTGGCGTACCTGCTGTCCAATCTGGCGTTTTTCGCAGTGGGCGTGCTGCGCCTTAGGAAGTACCTCGATTTCGCAGTGCCGCTTGCGGACGTAGGAAGGATAGCCGCGGCCACGGCGATTTCAGTCGCGCTGCTTGCGGCGGCAACGCCATATATACATGGCTCCGTAGTTGCGATAGCCGCGGCGGCGCTAGCAGGCGGCGTATACATGGCCGTCATGCTGCCTATGAAATTCTACATAAACGAGGACCTGATTGTGTTTGACGTGATTGCGGAGAAGACGCCGTTCATGAGATGGCCCCTCGGTCTTGTAAAGGGCATATTCAAGAAGTTCGTTAACAGGTCGTACAAAGACGTACAAAGAGACAGGCTTTCCAAACCCGGTTGAAACAATGATTTAAAGATACGCCGGTCTAAATTGCAATATGGTAGCCAAGAAAAGGCGAGACGAGCGCCCGCCGGTCTCGCTAATAGTGCTCACGTACAACGGCAAGGACGATACGCTGGCATTCCTCGAGTCCTTGGGATGCACGGATTATCCTAACTATGAGATAATGGTCGTGGACAACGGCTCGACAGACGGGACCGTGGAGGCCGTCAGGAAAAGCTTCCCGAAGGCGAAGGTAGTCGAGAACGGGGAGAACCTCGGATTTGCAGGCGGCATGAACGCGGGCGTCAGGAAAAGCAGAGGAAAGTACGTCGTGCTGTTGAACAACGACATGATTGCGTCCAAAAAGGAATGGCTGTCCTTGCTGGTCGACGCCGCTGAAGCGGACGAGGATGTCGGAATTGCAATACCGATGGTGCTGTACTATGGTACGAACGTGATAGAGAGTCTGGGGAAGGTCGTGCCGGATTTACTGACAAAAATCACGGCCACGACGGCGCTTCTCGGCCACAACGAAAAGGACAAGAGACAGTTCAATGAAAAGATAGAGATAGCCGCGGGCAACGGCCTTGTGAGACGCGAGGTCTTTGATAAAATAGGATTTTTGGACGAGAGGATGTTCGTCTATTTCGAAGAGACGGACTTCAGCTACCGTGCCAGGAGGCGCGGGTACAAGATAATCTGCGATCCCAGGTCGAAAATATGGCATAGGGGTTCCGCCACAATAGAAGAAGGGTCTTATTTTGCGGTATACCATAGCTATAAGAACAAAATAAGGTTCATTTTGAGAAACTACGATCCCGTGTCAAAAATACTGGCATTGTCGTTCAATTCGGCCTATTACATTTTCCTAGTAATGTCGTATGCGTTGAAAAGGAGGCCCGACCTAAGCAAAGCCGTGATAGACGGGATCGTATGGAATTGCAAGAATTGGAAGGATTATGCATAGGGTTGTCTGCTATTGTTCTGTTTGTTCCTTTTTGCTCTTTTCCCAAAGGAATGTGCTCGCCTTCATCAACGAGGGGAACGTGCCTGCGTCGGACCAGAACCCGTCCAGCTTAACCGAGCGCATGCGGCCGCCCCTTATGTAGATGTTGTTCACGTCCGTTGTCTCCAGCTCCCCGCGGGCGCTGGGCTTGAGCGTGCGGATAAAGTCGTATACGTCTGGCGGGTATATGTAAAGGCCAGTAACGGCGTAGTTCGACTTCGGTTGCTTCGGCTTTTCTTCTATTTCCAGTACGTTGCCTGAGGCATCAACCGTGGCCACACCGAACCTTTCCGGATCCTCGACGTCCTTCAGAAATATCACGGCCTTGTCGTCGTCACCAATCTCCAAAGATGGTATTTTGGAGTTATCAAAAACATTGTCGCCGAGTATGACTACCAACTTATCGCTCTTCGCGAAATCCTCCGCGAGCAGAAGCGCATGCGCTATGCCCATGGGATTGTCCTGTATCTTGTACGTGAACCTCACGCCGAAGTTCTCGCCGCTGCCCAGGAGTTGCATGAAGTCGCCTATGGAGTTGCCGCCTGTCACGATGAGTATGTCTGTCACGCCCATTGTCTTCAGCGTCTCGAGCGGATGGAATATCATCGGCTTGTTGTACACGGGAAGCAGGTGCTTGTTGGTGACGAGCGTGCACGGCTGCATCCTCGAGCCGATTCCGCCTGCGAGTATGACCCCTCTCATCCTCTATACCTCCGACGCGCCCTTCAGTTTTTTCAAAGCCCCGTCGACATTAGAGAATACAATACCCAACCTTTTAACTTTTGCTATATTGAGCGATGAGTCAGCCGGCCTTAGCGCCTTCTCCAGATCGTGCAGCACATCTACGTCCGGGAACTTCTATATGTCAAGGCCTATGACTACGTCCTCTGGGTCCCCGCTCACGTACTTCTTCCCATCACAACCGATGTCAAGTATCTTCATTCTCTACACCGTTTTTTCTTTCATTTTCTCAAATCACAACGGGCTTGGGAATCGGCAAAATAAATTTCCCCCCCCTTTGTATATATTCACGCTCTTTTTCTATAATTTCATCAGCATAGTTCCAAGCTAACAGAAAAGCGTAATCAGGTGGCTCTTCGTGAAATTTCTTATCTGGAAATATAGGAATGTGCATACCAGGTGTATAACACCATTGTTTAGAGGGAGTTGTATCGACAATGTAATCCAAAATGTTTGTACCAATTTTGCAATAATTCAATAGAGTATTTCCTTTGGCCGGGGCGCCATAACCGATTATTTTATTCCCCCCTTCTTTTAGTTTTTTCAAGAGCTCTACTAATTTTTCTTTTAATAGAAATACTTCATTCGCAAAATCTAAATAGGTTTTTAGGGACTCTAGTCCTACTTTTTTTTCCATTAATATCAATCTAGTAACATTTTGAGATTGTTTTTTATTAAGTGATTTCTGTACGAAGACCCTAATCGAACCTCCGTGAACGGGAACCTGTTTTACGTCCACAACTTCCATACCAAATCTTCGGAATAAGTGAACCAAAGGACTGACAGCAAAATATGAAAGATGCTCATGATATATAGTATCAAATTCTAGTTTTTTTAATAGGTTTAAAAGATAAGGAACTTCTATAATGAAAGTACCATTATCAGACATTAAATGCCTTACCCCTCTTAAAAATTTATCCAAATCATCGACATGGGCAAACACATTGGTCGCTAGAATCACATCTGCGGGGCCGTATTTTTTACTAATCCTTATAGCGCATGCCTCACTAAAAAAGTCATTTACTGTTTCTACACCTCCATCTTCTGCTATTTTTGCAATATTATGAGCGGGTTCTATGCCCAGAACCCTTAAATTAAGTTTTGAAAAATATTGAAGTAAGGTTCCATCATTACTCCCTATATCCACGACTAGGCTATTTTTACCAAGTTTAAAATTCTGCATCACCACTTCTGCAAGTTCAGAAAAATGGGGTTGCATCGGTTTTGAAGCGCCTGTTAAATATGGATATTCTTTGAATAAGACTTCTGGAGTAACTACATCTAAGAGTTGAACGAGGAAGCAATTACTACAAAAGTATACATCGAGTGGGTAATATGACTCTGGTTTGTTTATTTGATCTTTTTTTAAAAAACTATTAGCTAGTGGAGTTGGGCCGAGTGAAAGAAATTTGTGTAATTTATTGCTTCCACAAATTCTGCATGTCGTCTTTGATATGAAATCATTAGATTTTATTTCGGTCTTTTGGTGTTTAACCCACTCATAAGGCTTACCTGTTCTTGAATCGAGCACCAGAAGGTCGTTCAATGCCCTTCTTTTCTCGTCGGGATTTTCATAATCATAGAGTTTTGTCACCATATAAAGAACTAAAGAAGGCTCTTTCCCAATGCACATTGTTCCATGCCAATATTCTCCAGGGATTCTAATGATTTGAGGGGTTTCGCTATTTAGGATAATCTCGTCCAATTGACCTTTTGTTTTTGAATCCTTCCCATCGTTGTATACGCAAGCTTTAATGACGCCTTTTATAACACATATATAATCAACTTGGCCTCTTGAATGGCGATGCCAAGCTCTAATCATTCCGGGATAGCTTATTGAAAGATTTGACTGTACAATACTGTCGCCTTCAAAAATTTTCCAATCCGATCTAAATATTTCTGTAAAAGCCCCCCTTTCGTCGGTATTCTTCTTCAAATCAAAAATTTTTACTCCAGGCAACACGACTATTTCTCCTCTAAATATTTCTTTCTTTTAAATAACCTTTTAAAGCGTCTCCCCAATTTCTCATTTTAAGATTATAATTATTTAGCTTTGTGCTTTCGAGTGCAGAAAATTTCGGCGTATTCGCCTTTCTCTTGAATTCGCGCGATTTTATTGGAAACAGTTTAGCATCAATTCTCGAAAACTCAAAAATCTTTTTTGCAAATTCGAACCAACTACAGCAACCTTGATTGGCGACATGATAAATGCCATACGGCAGTTTTTCTTCAATTATATTTTTTATCATATTTGCCGCGTCTTTTGCATAAGTTGGCGACATTATAACATCGTCTACCACTTCAATTTTTTCATTATTGCCTGCCCTATTAATCATCCATTCAACGAAATTTCCTCCTTTTCCCCGTGCACCACTCTTTCCAAAAAGACTCGAAGATCTGATTATGTAGAATTTCTTACATAAATTTTTTGTAAAGATTTCACCCGCATACTTGCTCACCCCGTAGACATTAATTGGGTTCGGCAAATCGTTTTCATGGTAGGGTGTTCTCTTGACACCATCAAACACCGCATCTGTACTTATATAAACATTTTTCAAGTTTCTTTCATTACATACCAATGCTATATTTCTTGCTCCAATCGCATTTACCATAAAAGCCTCATTTGGGTAATCTTCACTATCGTCAACCCTTACATACGCCGCGCAATTTATCACAATGTCAATATTCTTTAAAACTTTTCTACAACTATCAATATCTTTTACTTCTATCTCATCGTGCGAGAGTGGTAAGGCTTTTTTTCCGAATGCTTCTAAGGCACAACTCCCTAATTGCCCTGTTGACCCAATAATAGCTACTTTCACTTTTTATCACACTTTATTTTTAATGATTTTAATGACTTTGCTAGAATATCACTATTATATGTTCAACTCGATTAAATTATAAATCATGGACAGTCGTCAAGACGTGGTTCCATGAAATCGGCGAGTGGCTGGAAGAGCTGACTCCAAGGAAAGTAGTTTTTATCGACTCGCCCGATTATCATAAAAGGATAAACGTCGGAAGTATTGTAGTTGACAACAACAATATCAAGGCCCTCGGTTGGGACTGGACGTGTCGGTGAAGGATGGGATAAAGAAGGTGCTGGACTACTACAAGTCCGTCGACGCATAAGACAGTAGATGGTGTGAAGATGGGAAAGATACTGGTCACAGGCGGCGCAGGGTTCATAGGGAGCAATTTCGTGATTAGGCTCCTCGGCAAGTATCCGGACCTGGAGGTAGTGGTGCTGGACAAGCTCACGTACGCCGGGAACATGAACAACCTGAAGGATGTGCATAACAACCCGCGGTTCTCATTCGTGAAGGGCGACATCTGTGACAAAGTCACAGTGGAGAAATGCGTGAATGGCTGCGACACTGTGGTAAACTTCGCGGCAGAGTCGCACGTGGACCGCTCCATCGCGGACGCCGGCGCGTTCGTGAACAGCAACATAATCGGCGTGTTCCAACTGCTTGAGGCTTGCAGGAAGTTCGGCGTGCCCAAGTTCCAGCAAATCTCGACCGACGAGGTGTATGGCAGTGCTTCGTCCGGATCGTTCGATGAGGAGAGCAAGCTGAACCCGTCGAACCCGTACTCCGCTAGCAAGGCGTCGGCTGACCTGCTCGTCAAATCCTACTTCGCAACTTACGGACTTCCCGTGGTCGTAACGCGCAGCACGAACAACTACGGGCCGCGACAGCACACAGAAAAGCTGATACCGAAGATGATAACGAACGCGATGAACGATAGGAAGCTGCCTGTTTATGGCGATGGCAAGAACGTGCGCGACTGGATACACGTGTTCGACAACTGCGATGGGATAGAGACGGTCATGGAAAAGGGCAAGATTGGCGAGGTATACAACATCGGCGGGGGCAACGAGCGGGCGAACGTCGACATCGTGCGCATGATACTCCGCGAGCTGGGAAAGTCGGAATCGCTGATCGAGTTCGTGAAAGACAGGCCCGGCCACGACCGAAGGTACTCGCTGAAATGCTCCAAGCTGAAGAAGCTTGGGTGGAGCCCGAAGATATCCCTCGAAGAGGGCATACGCCAGACCGTCGACTGGTACAACAAGAACGGATGGTGGATTAAGACTCTCAAGACAGGCTGAGGCTCGTCCGCTCTGAACGTTTGATTTTTAGAGTATTTCATTCAGGAGTAACTTGTTCCCAAACTTTCTTTTTCTGGTTGTATTTTTTGATTATCTTTGCCGGGACGCCCGCTATCACACAGTAATCCGGGAAGCTCCTTGTAACCACGCTGTTCGCGCCGACCACGCAGTTTCGCCCTATCTTGCATCCAGGCAAGATGCAGGCATTTATCCCTATCCACGAGTTTTCCCCGATTTCTACCTCCGCTATCCCGTTTATGCCCTGGTCGTTTATCGGCCTTTCCACGTCCTCGAACCTATGGGAGTGGTCAGAGATGTACACGTTCGGGGCGAAGAGGACGTTCTTGCCGATGTGCACCCTCTTGACTCCGGATATCATCGCACGCCTGCCCATGTCGACACCGTCCTCTATGATAATCGTCGGGGACTGCGGCTTGTCTTTCATGAGTTCGACCGGGCAATGTATCCAGGACTCCATTCCAATGTTGACGTTCTTCCCTATGCTGATGTACTCGATGTTGTAGATGTCGCAAGAAGGATGTATGTGGGTGTTTTTGCGAAGCAGCTCCAGACTGTACTTGAAATATTTCAGCCTCCCGACGGCATAGCGCAATATTTTTGCAATCATTTCCAAAACGTCCGTTAATTTATCATGTTTTCTTATAATCATTATTGTTGCTGTACGGGTATATCACGTGCGTCCCGTCTGGCCCAGAATCCGCATCCCTTCGTCAAGGCTGTCCGATTTTTATCGACATCAACATATTTAAACGTCAGAAAGACTTTAAGAATATTGAATACGGAATCCGCTGCGACGGCATCGAGCTTGTGATGGAGAAAGGAAAGCCGGGCGAGGTATACAACATCGGCGGGGGCAACGAGCGGGCGAACGTCGACATCGTGCGCATGATACTCCGCGAGCTGGGAAAGTCGGAATCGCTGATCGAGTTCGTGAAAGACAGGCCCGGCCACGACC
>Ga0315289_10007361_pt1 | contig 16030 bp, 18 predicted proteins | sample YL17G11_40_MG_FD_203452 | JGI IMG/M metagenome (GOLD analysis project Ga0315289, IMG submission 203452) | Sediment microbial communities from Yellowstone Lake, YNP, Wyoming, USA - YL17G11_40 | ecosystem: Environmental > Aquatic > Freshwater > Lake > Sediment | place: USA: Wyoming | collected... | reverse complement strand
GATGATATTCGGCGACTGGTAAGCAGACGTAATCGAGTAATCGACAAATTAAAAAGAATAGGGTATAATTATATAACTATAGATTTAGAAGGTTATCGCACGGGAAGTATGAACCCCGTTAGAAGTAAGTTACCGAAGGTAACTGCCACACCTTCGGTGTGGACTTCTAACGGGGTGAATGAGGTGATTAAGCAATGAATCCCGTTAGAAATATTGTATTAACAACTAATAAAACAAAATTTTTAACGGGACAAATGGAGGATTTCTAACGGGATGAAGAAAGTATATTTGGATTACGCGGCAACCACGCCTTGCGATACCGAAGTAATTAAGGCGATGGAACCGTATTTTCTTGAAAAGTTCGGTAATGCCTCCAGCATACATTCTTATGGCCAGGAGGCAAAAAAGGCAGTTGAGGATAGCCGCCAGACGCTCGCCTCATTTTTAGGTGCCGATCCTTCCGAAATCGTTTTTACCTCAGGAGGGACGGAATCCAATAATTTTGCTATTAAAGGTGTTGCCTATGCGCTGGAGAAGAAGGGGAATCATATCATTACCACGGCTATTGAACACCACGCCGTAATCGAACCTTGTAAATTCTTAGAAAAGAGAGGATTCAATGTTACCTACGTGCCCGTAGATAAATACGGCCTGGTTTCTCATGAGGATATAAAGAGGGCGATTACCGATAAGACCATACTGATTTGCGTAATGCACGCCAATAATGAAATCGGCACAATTCAGCCCGTTGCTGAAATCGGCAAAATCGCCAGAGAAAAAGGTATTTATTTCCATACGGATGCGGTGCAGACTGTGGGGCATATTCCTGTAAATGTGAATGAACTGAATGTCAACCTATTATCGCTTTCCGCTCATAAGTTCTACGGGCCAAAAGGCGTAGGTGCTTTATACATTAGAAAAGGGACCCGCATAGAAACTTTTTTACACGGCGGCGATCAGGAAAAAGCAAGGCGCGCATCTACCCATAATACTTCCGGCATTGCCGGCCTTGGCAAGGCAATAGAGCTGTGCCAAGATAAAATGGAACAAGAGGCAAAATATCAAATGGCACTGAGGGATAAATTAATTAAAGAAATCCCGCATAAAATATCCGAAGTTTATCTTAACGGCCACCCCACCCAAAGACTTCCTAACAACGTTAACTTCTCTATAAAATATATTGAAGGGGAATCCATCCTGCTTAATTTAGATATGCTGGGTATTGCCTGCTCTACTGGCTCGGCATGCACCTCCAGTTCTTTAGAGCCCTCTCATGTGTTATTGGCTATCGGACTTGCCCATGAAATGGCCCACGGCTCTTTAAGAATTACTCTGGGCAGATGGACACAAGAAGAGGATATCAACTACCTGTTGGAGAACCTTCCTGGAATCGTTGAGAAACTGCGCGCCATGTCCCCCCTTTACGAAAAGAAATAATCATGCAAGAGAAGATTCTGGGCTTTTTAAAACGAAGACAAGATTATGTCTCAGGCGACCAGATAAGTCACCGTTTAGGCATAACCAGACAGGCTTTGTGGAAGCATATTCAGGAACTTAAAGAGATAGGTTATGATATTGTAGCGGTTCCGCATTTAGGATATCAACTCAAATCTATCCCGGACAGGCTCTTTGCCTTTGAAGTTTCTGGCGACCTGAATACAAAGTTTATCGGCCGCAAGATTTATTATTTTGACGGATTGAGCAGCACCATGGATGTGGCTATGCAATTGGGGATTAAGGGTGCGCCTGAAGGCACGCTGGTTTTAGCTGAATCCCAGACAAAAGGAAAAGGGCGGTTAGGCAGGAATTGGTTTTCTCCCAAACATAAAGGCATATATTTATCCTTGCTTTTAAAGCCGAAGATCCTACCTGCCAGCGCATCCATCCTTACGCTTCTTGCCGCTGTGAGTATCTGCGAGGCAATAAAAGAAATAACCGGTTTAGATGCCAGGATAAAATGGCCGAATGATATTTTAATCGGACATAAAAAATTAGGCGGGATATTGACCGAGTTAAACGCAGAGATGGATGAAATTAACTTTGTGATTATAGGAATCGGATTAAATGTAAATAACGATAAAAAAACATTGGTTAGCGCTGCTACGTCTTTAAAAGAACATAAAAAAGAAAATATCAATCGCATAAACTTGTTGCAGGAGATATTGCGTAAAATAGAGGAAAATTATCTGCTCTTTCAGCTAAAAGGCGCTCAACCGATTATCGAAAAATGGCGCGAGTATGGCATTACTCTCGGTAGAAGAGTAAAGGTATATTGCCAGAAAGAACACATCGAGGGAGAGGCGATAGACATAGATGCAGACGGCGGGCTGTTGGTAAGGAAGGATTCCGGCCTGACAGCAAAGGTTACGGCTGGCGATGTAGTGCATTGCAGGTAATATATAATGTAAACTAAAATATATAGATTAGTTGACAATTATCCCGAAACCTATATAATGGGTTTCGGGATTTTTATTTACAAATGAACCTGTCGGATTTTCTCGCTCAAAATGATTCATAACGCATTTTTGCGGGTCCTGTCTTGTCTTGTTTCTCGCAGGGACGCTTGTTTTGCCCCAGCGTGGCAAAACTGCGCTCGCCTGCGGACCCTCGCTCTGCCTGCCTTCGTAAATAGCTGGGCAACCCTGCCCGCTCGGGTTCCTCGGACGCCCTGCTCAAAATCAAGCCAAGCCACCCGCAAAAATGACAATTTTAAATTTATTATTCATTCAGAAATTATCCTGTTCATTTTTATTATTTTTACCTCCCTTGCCTTCGCTGAGGAGCCTTATACTTTGGAGAAAATAGTGGTAAGGCCTGGCAAAAATAATTATTCTGTGCAGACCTTTACCGCTTCGGATATAAAGCAAAAAAATCTTAACTCATTGGTAGATTTATTAGACTATGTTTCAGGAATGGATTTACGTTATCGGGGTAGTCTTGGTGTTCAGGCTGATACGTCATTAAGAGGCTCTGGTTTTGAACAGGTAGCTGTTTTAATAGACGGGATTAAAGTGATGGATCCCCAGACAGGACACCATAATTTAGACATACCGCTGACTATCTTTGATGTTGAGCAAATAGAAGTAATCAAAGAAGGCGTTTCATCTTTGTATGGCGCAGGTGCTTTCGCAGGCAGTGTTAACATTATCACCAAAAAACCTGCAAAAAAAGTCTTAAATATAGATACGCTTTTTGGAGAAAATGCTTTATTTGGCCAAACATTTTCGTTTAGTTTAGCCGAGAAAAATTTAAGCACCAGGGTGTCTTTTGACCATAAAATTTCCAAGGCTAGCCGACCAAATACAGATTTCGAATATAAAACTGCATCGTTCTATGTGAATCGCGATTGGGATAAAGCAAATTTCGATACTTTATTCGGTTATCAGAAGAAGGATTTCGGCGCAGACAGCTTTTATGCAAGTTCATATCCTGAAGAAGAAGAACATACTGAGACATATTTTGTAAGAACAGGCCTGGATTCACGGTTAGATTTCGGCTCTTTTGAAAACAATATATTTTTTAGAAAACACCGTGATAAATTTATATTAACGAGAAATAATCCCACATCCGTAAATTATCACACGACTTTCATATACGGATTCGATTCGCAACTTAGCCTACCTATAAAATACGGCGACTTATTATTAGGTATAGGCACAGGTAGAGACGAGATTAATTCGACAAACTTAGGTAAACACACCAGATTATATGAAACAGGCTCCGTTGGTTTTATCCCCCAAATGCCGGAGAGATTAACCGCGGACGCAAGATTAAGATTTGACCGTTATCAAAAGTGGGGTTTAGAGGATTCCTATAATCTTGGTTTAGGTTATGCTGTTTTAAAGAAACTGAAATTGAAAGGCTCAGTTGCCCATGCCTTCAGGATACCCAGTTTTACTGAGTTATTTTATTCTGACCCGGATAACAAAGGTAAACTTAATTTAGGAGTGGAAAAATCAGATACTTTTACGCTGGGACTGGATTTTAAAGAAGATAAATTAGAATTAGGCGTTGATGGGTTTTTGCGTCGCGGCAGAAACTTAATAGACTGGACCCGCACATCGCAAACAGGCCCTTGGCAGGCAACAAACTTAGGCAGGGTTGATTTTACTGGCATAGAGTTTAGCTTTAAATTAAAACCATACTTAAATTTTTCTTATAACTATACGCATGCCGATAAAAAGGCAAGCGGGTTTTTGTCTAAATATGCCCTGGATATCCTCAAGCACCAGTTTATATTAGAGATGTATTCCGCTATTTTTGGTATGAATTTCAGCTGGCAATTATCTTATAATGAAAGATACTATGGCGAGGTATATTTTGTAGGCAACCTATATATAGGTAAGAAAATCAAAAGTAGAAACTTAATCTTAGAGCCATTCTTAAGAATAGATAATTTCAGCAATACAAAATATAGCGAAGTTTCCGGAGTCCCTCAGCCAGGCAGGTGGATTAAGTCAGGATTAAAATTTGAGTGGTAAATATTTTAGTTGACAAATAAAAAAAATAGTGTATACTTAATTCAAGTAGTAAATAAGGGAGTAGAATCTTGGGCCGTAAGGTAGAGAAGGACTCGCCTTACGGTTTTTTTCTGCCGTTATTTACTATAAAATTCAGTAGAAAGGAGGGTAGTAAGTAATGGCAAGAGGAAAAGTAAAGTGGTTCTCAAACCAAAAAGGTTATGGATTTATTACTCCTGAGTCCGGCAGCGATGTATTCGTACATCATAGCGCAATTCAGGGTGATGGCTATAAGACTTTAGAGGAAGGACAGGAAGTTGAGTTCGAAATCGAAAAAGGCCCTAAAGGCGAACAAGCTACAAAAGTAGTTAAGTTATAACCTGGAAACAAACTGGCCCGGCATTTTTATGGCCGGGCCTTATTTTCTAACCGAAGGAGGAGAAGATGCATAAGGGAAAGATAAAGAAGTTAGTGCGCGAGAGAGGTTTTGGTTTTATCAGCGATACAGACGGCAATGAGGTATTTTTCCACCAGAGCGCTCTGGTGGACCTTAAATTCGACGCCTTAAATGAAGAGCAGGAAGTTGAGTTTGAAATTGAAAAGTCGCCAAAAGGCCCGCGCGCTATCAATGTAAGTATTGCTAAATAGTAACTGAAGAAGCAAGTTTAAAAATGAAAGTAGTGTTTATTGAACCGCGCTCATCAGAGGCAAATGTTTACAGCAAATTATCTATGCCTCTTTTGGGCCCGATATATCTGGGAACTATCCTAAAAAATAGAGGGCATCAAGTCGAAATTTACAATGAAGATATATGCCCTCCTGATTACTCAAAGTTAAAGGCGGATTGCTTTGGCATCTCTATTTTAACCTCAACTGCAAAGCGCGGATACGAGATAGCCAGGAGGTTCCCGAAAGATAAGGTTATTATGGGAGGAGTCCACGCCACACTCCTTCCTGATGAGGCGATTCAATTTGCCAGACAGGTTGTTATCGGAGAGGCTGAAGAAGTCATTGCCGATATTGTTGAGATGAAGACAAGAGATACCTTTGTTTACGGAAGACCTGTGGAGAATCTCGACTCATTGCCCTACCCGGATTTTTCCTTAATTAAAGGATTTAGATTTCCCCCTTTGATTACGCCTATTTCTACTTCTCGGGGCTGTCCTTTTGACTGTAGTTTCTGTTCCGTGACAAAAGTTTTCGGTCGTGAATATCGCTTTCGCAGCGCAGAAAACGTTTTAGGAGAATTAAAATCTCTAAAAAGAAGACAGTTATTTTTTTGCGATGATAATTTTGCGGCTAATCCTGAACGCACCTTTAAATTATTGAATCTTATGCTTAAAAATAAAATACGAGGTTGGTCCTGCCAGGTTCGTTGTGATGTGGCAAGGGACGATGAGTTGCTTAACCTGATGAGTGAGGCGGGATGCAGGGTGGTATGCGTAGGTTTTGAATCTATCAACCAGAAGACGCTACAGGCATATCAGAAGAAACAAACCGTTGCTCAGATTATCGAGGCTATCCGCTCTTTTCATAAAAGAAGAATTAAAATTCATGGGATGTTTGTGTTAGGCGGGGATGATGACAATGAAAAGACCGTATGGGATACTTTAAGGTTTGCTATAAAACAGAAAATCGATACAATCCAAATGAGCATATTGACTCCTTTCCCGGGCACAAAGGTCCATGAGTTTTTAGAGAAAGAAAAACGAATATTTACTAAGGATTGGAGTCTTTACGATGGACAACATATTGTTTTTATTCCAAAGTTAGTCTCAGCAAAAGAACTCCAATTGCACTTGGTCAGGGCTTATACTAAGTTTTATTCTCTTTCCAGATTGATGATTTTACTCTTGAGGGGGCATTTTAGAAATGCACTGTTTAGCTTTATGGGTTATTCAATTGTCAATAAGTGGAAAGAGTATAACCGCAAGATGCACTGGCTTCCACATCCCTCCGTATCACCTTAAACTCCAGTAAAAATATTCCTTTCGCAGTAAATTCACTGTTATAATAAGTGAGGCCACAACTTATGGAGCGCAGTCGAAGGACATAAGTTGTTTGACCGAACTTATCCCGCCCTTTTGGTGCTAATTCGCAAGATTAAAAATATCCAAAAGGGCGGGATTAATTCGCACTTATAAGTTACGTCACTTCGTTCCGTAACTTATGTGCTCATTTAAGATGAGAAAAGAACGTGTGGTTGTGGCAATGAGTGGTGGTGTAGATTCTTCAGTAGCAGCAGCTTTGTTAAAACAGCAGGGCTATGAAATTATCGGAATAACTATGTGTTTTAATCTCGCTGATTCTAACAGAAAAAAGCCGGCTTGTTGCGGTATTCAGGGAATAGAGGATGCCCGAAGGGTGGCGCATAAATTAAATATCAAACACTACGTCTTAAATATGCAAAAAGTTCTTAAAGAGCGTGTCATTAAAGATTTCTGCGATGAATATATTAAAGGGAGAACTCCCAATCCTTGTATAAGATGCAATCAATTTATAAAGTTTGATTGCCTATTAAAAAGAGCGCTGGCATTAGAGGCAAGGTTCCTTGCCACTGGTCACTATGCCAGAGTAGTCGCCAGTCGCCAGTCGCCAGTCGCCAGTCAAAATTACTTATTGAAAAAGGCAAAGGATAAAATTAAAGACCAGTCGTATTTTTTGTACCGGCTGAATCAATATCAGCTTAAGCATATACTTTTTCCTCTGGGAAATTATACCAAAGACCAAGTAAGAAGATTAGCCCGGGAATTCAGTTTGCCTGTGGCGGATAAGTTAGCAAGTCAAGAGATATGCTTTTTGCCTGATGTGGATTACCGCGGATTCTTGAAGCAGCAGACTAAGCAGGATATAAAACCCGGCCTGGTTGTAGATAAACAGGGAGATATCTTAGGCCGACATAAAGGCATTGCCTATTATACTATAGGCCAGCGCGAGGGTCTGGGTATTGCAAAAGGTTATCCTTTGTATATAACTAATATAGACCCTAAAGTTAATCGGATAACTGTCGGCACAAAAGAGGACGCCTTAGGGTGCGAGTTTTTAGTTAAGGAACCTCATTTTATCCTAAAGCCATTGAAAAAGAAAATTGTCCTTAGGGTAAAGATAAGGTATAATCACAAGGATGGTTTGGCAGAGATTACGCCGATTAAGAATAAAATAAACCCCGTTAGAGACACCATTAATTCAAGTAATAACATAATAGTCTCTAACGGGGTAAAGGTTAGATTTATGAAGCCACAGTTTGCCATAACCCCGGGGCAGTCTGCGGTATTCTATGATAAGGATATAGTTGTAGGCGGCGGGATTATTGATAGAGTATTGAATTAAAATGACCAAAGTATTTAAAGAATTAGAAGAAAAAATTAAAGAGCTAAAGAGAAAGCGCGATGCTATTATCTTAGTGCATAACTATCAGCTTCCCGAAGTTCAGGATGTAGCAGATTTTAGGGGAGATTCTCTGGAATTAAGCCGTATGGCCGCAAAGACTGATGCCAAGGTGATTGTTTTCTGCGGCGTGCATTTTATGGCTGAAACAGCATCCATTCTTTGCCCAGAAAAAAAAGTGATTATGCCGGATATAAATGCCGGCTGTCCAATGGCTAATATGATTACTGCCCAGGACTTGAAAAAATTGAAGAAAGAACATCCTAAGGCAGTTGTAGTTGGTTACGTGAATACCTCAGCAGAAGTGAAAGCGGAATTAGATTTTTGCTGCACTTCAACAAATGCGGTAGCAGTGGTTAATGCTCTTTGCGACAGAGAAGAAATCATCTTTGTGCCTGATAAATACCTTGCGGATTACGTATCCAAACAGACCAAAAGAAAACTTATCTCCTGGAATGGTTATTGCCCGACCCATGTAAAGATATTACCAGAGGACATAAAAAAGGAAAAGCAGTTTCATCCCAAAGCCAAGGTGATGGTGCATCCTGAATGTTTGCCTCAAGTAGTAGCTTTAGCGGATGCCGTGCTTTCTACCAGTAAAATGTGCCAATTTGCCAAGAAAACCGAGGCCAAAGAGATAATTGTAGGCACGGAAGTGGGCCTCATCTATCGTTTAAAAAAAGATAATCCCGCAAAGGAATTCTACCCTGCCTCGGAGCGGGCAGTATGCCCGAATATGAAACGCACTACCCAGGAAAAAATACTCTGGTCATTAGAGGAGTTAAAAGAAGAGGTAAGGGTTTCTGACGCAATTCGCCTGCGCGCAAAAAAAGCAATAGATAGAATGCTTGAGATAGTTTAATATGAACCCCGCACCTTCTAAATATTCAAAAGTCTTAAGATTTAGAAGGCGGGGGGAATGAATAATAGAGAAGGTGCGGGGTGAACATTCCGGTAGTCTATGAGGATGCTTGGCTATTAGTGGCAGATAAACCATCAGGGCTCCTTGTAATACCCACACCCAAAAACGAGAAACGCACATTAACGAGCATTTTGGGTTTGCATCCCTGTCATCGCCTGGACCGCCAAACCAGCGGTTTAATTATTTATGCCAAAGGAAAGTCTATCCAGAAGAAAATGATGGATGAGTTTAAACAAAAGAAAGTCAAAAAAACCTATATTGCCTTTGTGCAAGGAAACGTTTCCAGAAATCAAGGCCAGATACAAAACCCCATTGAAGGTTTAAACGCTATAACTAAATATAAAGTCATCCAGAGAAAAAAGGATTTTACTGTTGTAGAAGTAATGCCTTTGACCGGCCGCACTAATCAGATAAGGATACATTTTAAACAAATACAGCATCCAGTAGTTGGTGAGACGAGGTTCGCCTTTCGCCGGGACTTTGCGCTCAAGGCAAAAAGATTGTGTTTGCATGCAAAAGCCTTAGAATTTATTCATCCTATAACTAAAGAATCTATCCAATTATCTATAGACTTGGCAAAAGATTTAAAGGAATTTTTGAATAGCCATGATTAATCTAATTTTTATTTTTGGTGCAAAATATTTGTATCTGGGTATAATCATTATCGCCTTCATCTGGTTCTTAAGCCAGAATAATTCCAGGAAAAGAGAAATATTGCTGCTTAGCTGTATTTGCTTGCCTTTAATCTTTATTGCCTCCGAAATAGCAGGTCGCCTTTATTATAACCCCCAACCATTTGTCGTGGGGAATTTTGAACCTTTAATTCCTCATCAGGCAGATAACGGCTTTCCTTCACAGCATACTTTATTGGTTTCTGCTGTTTCGGCGATAGTTTTTCTTTTTAACCGGCGCCTGAGCCTGCTGTTATGGTTTTTGACATTATTTGTAGGTTTCTCCAGAGTATATGCTGGCGTGCATCACATCATTGATGTCATAGCAAGTATATTCATCTCAATTATCGTAATAACTTTAACTCATTGTTTCTGGAAAATTAAAAAATGAGCATACTTGTTTTGGGAACAGTGGCTTTGGATACGGTGAAGACGCCTTTTGGCATCAGGAGACATATGCTGGGCGGCTCAGCAGTGCATTTTGCAATGGCAGCGCGTCTATTTGCCAATGTAAACCTCGTAGCTATTATCGGTAGGGACTTTCCTAAAAAATACATTGATTTTCTGCATCAAAAGGGAATAATCCTGACTTCCCTTATCAGGGGTAAGGGTAGAACCTTCAAATGGGAAGGACAATACCAAGGGGATTTAAACGCAGCGCTTACCTTGAATACAGAACTGGGCGTACTTTCCGCATTTAGGCCATCTGTTTCCGAAAAACAAAGGAGAATAAAACATATCTTCTTAGCCAATGTCGACCCTGATATTCAGAGGCATCTTTTAGAGAATATGCATTCTCCCCGTCTCGTGGGTTTGGATAGTATGAATTATTGGATAAATCATAAACGCAAGGAGCTTTTACGGTTACTTAAGCGGGTGAATATCTATGTAGCTAATGACCAGGAGGCAAGGGTTTTATCGGGTGAAACTAATTTAATAAAAGCAGCCCGGTGTCTATATAATTATGGACCCCGCATGATCTTAATAAAAAAAGGCGAACATGGGGTTTTGTTTTTCAGCGATAAATTTATTTTTTCTTTGCCCGGTTACCCTACAGAAAAAGTTATCGACCCCACAGGAGCCGGTGATACCTTTGCCGGCGGTTTTATGGGGTATCTAACAAAGGTAAAAAGAATAAATGAGATAAGTATTAAAAAAGCAATTGTCTATGGTACGGTTGCCGCATCTTTTAATGTTGAAGATTTCGGGCTCAATAAAACAGGGCATCTGGTATTAAAAGATTTAGAGAACAGAATCGCTGAATTTAGAAAGCGGGTTTTATTTTAAGTGAGCACATAAGTTATGGAGCAAACTATTAATTAGCTTTAGCGACATAACTTATGTGTGCGAACTTATCCTTGACATTGTGTAGCAACTACATCAGTCACAATGTCAAGGATTAAATTTGCAGACGCTGGTTAACAGTAAAAAGAGGCAGCTATAACTTACGTCGCTTCGCTCCGTAAGTTATCTGCTCATTTAAGGAGGGACAATTATGCTGGAAGAAAAAATCCTTAATGATTATAAAGAGGCGATGAAGAATAAGGATGCACTGAAGGTCTCAACCTTGAGTTTCTTGCGCGCCCAATTTATGAATCTGGTAATTGAAAAGAAAAAGAAGAGCCTGGATGATATCGATTGTATAGCGGTTATAAAAAAGTCGGTCAAACAGCATCAGGATTCCATTGAGCAATTCAAGCAAGGTAACCGCCAGGATTTGGTGGATAAGGAGACCAAGGAATTAGAGATTTTAAAATCATACCTACCCCCGGAGTTGGCTGAAGAAGAGATTAAAAAGATTATTGAAGAGGCTGTTTCTTTGACCGGCGCCAAAGACATCAAGGATATGGGTAAGGTGATGAAAGAGGTAACCGCAAAGATTGCAGGTAGGGCAGATAGTAAATTAGTCAGTGAATTAGTAAAGGCCAAGTTATCAAACCCTCTTTAATCCGCCCTTTTTTCTTGACCCTGTTAGAAATTGTGGTATCATAATTATCCCATGCACGAGACGCGCCTCCTAAAAAATATATTTCGATACCTTGATAAAGAAGAAAACTTATTTTCTAAAAGAATTAAGAAAATATACATATCGCTCTCTGAATTTGGGGGCATAAGCGAGGAGCATTTCAGGCAGCATTACAAGAGAGGGGCTGTCGGCACAAAATGGCAATCTCTTGAGTTGGAAATTAAAAGAATTCCTTATGGCCCGGAATTAGAAATTACGAAGCTGGAATTTGAGTAGTTCGGAGGTTAAACGTGAAATATGCAGTGATAAAAAAGGAAGACCTGAATAAGTGGCTCCAACATTTAAAGAAGAGGGCGCGGCTCTACGCGCCTAAGAAAAAGGAAAACCTCTTTATCTTCAGGCCAATTAAGGATGTAACCGAAATTACCTTAAAATATATTCCCACAATCTTGCCGCCCAAGAAGTATTATTATCCCCAGAAAGAAAAATTGTTTAGATTTAAAGTTAAACCCTTTAAGACCGGAAGAGCCATAAAGGCGTTTGAGGAGTATATTCTTTTTGCCGTGCATACCTGCGATATTGCGGGTATCCAGTGTATGGACGTGGTATTCAGGGATAGCCCCGAAGACCCGAATTATCTGAACAGAAAAGAGAAAATGACTATTATAGGCATAGAGTGCCTGGAGTATTGCGATAAATACGCTAATTGCACCTCTATGGGTAATCATCTGCCCAGGGGCGGTTATGATTTAATGATGGTAGACCTGGGCGAGAAGTTCATCCTGCATATTAATTCGGAAAGAGGAGAAAAGCTAATTCATGGTTTAGCTTACATTAAAGAAGCAGATGAGAAAGATATGTTTAATCTTGAGCGCGTAAGGGAGGCCAAGAAGAAAATATTTAAGGAAGAATTTACTGCCCCTTTAACTAAGGTATATGAGGCATTCGACAGGCATTTTACTTCAGCGGTCTGGCAGGATGTGGGCAGGCGCTGCGTTGCCTGCGGTAATTGCACTAATGTATGCCCGACCTGTTACTGTTTTGACGTGCTGGATGAGGTGGAATTATCTTTGAATCAGGGAATGAGATATCGGATTTGGAATTCCTGCCAGATGGATGATTTTGCTAAAGTAGCGGGCGGAGAAGATTTTCGCAAGGGCAGAGACAGCCGGCAGAGGCACAGGTATTATAGAAAATTTAAATATTCGGTGGATAAATATAACCGTTATTTTTGCACGGGTTGCGGAAGATGCACCAGGACTTGCATGGCCGAGATTAGTCTAATAGAGACAGTAAATTCGCTTTTGGCTGAAGAAGGAGCATAAAATGATCGAGCGCGAAATACTCTTAGAGAAAATGAAGACCTCTCCTTATAAGCCCATGAAGGGTAAGATAATCCAGGCGAGGATGCTCACGGATAAGGAAAAATTTTTCCGCATAGAATTGGAAGGGAAGATTAATTTACATCACGCGCCGGGCCAGTTTGTGATGGTTTCTATATTTGGTTTTACCGAAGCGCCGATATCTATTTGTTCTTCACCCACGGACAAAGGTTATTTTGACCTTACTGTCAGGAATGTGGGCAGTTTCACGGATAAATTACATAAATTAGGCAAAGGCGATGTGGTGGGCGTACGCGGGCCATTTGGTAAGGGTTTCCCCATTGATAATATGTTTGGCTACGATATACTTATCGTTGCCGGAGGCTTAGGGTTAGTTCCGCTTCGTTCATTAATCCGATACACCATGTATAATAAAAATGATTTTGGCCATGTGCAGATAATTATTGGTTGTAAGACGCCCCAGGAACTTCTCTTCAAAGAAGAGACAATAGAATGGATGAAGCGGTCTGAGATTAAAATGAATTGTACTGTAGATAAAGCTGATCCTGATTGGCACGGTAATGTGGGGCTGATTACCTCCTTAATCCCGGGTGTGGATATTTACCCCGCAAGGACATACGCGGTTGTGGTGGGGCCTCCGATAATGTACAGGTTTGTTATTGCCGAGCTTATTAAGAAGAATATTCCTGACCATCAGATTATTGTATCACTTGAAAGAAGGATGAGATGTGGTTTGGGAAAATGCGGCCATTGCCAGATTGAGGGCGTTTATGTTTGCCAATCTGGTCCGGTATTTGACTATAGCCAGTTAAAGAATTTTAAAGGGGAATGTCATGAAAAAGCAGTCTAAGCCCAAAGTAGCGTTTTTTGATTTTACAGATTGCGAGGGATGCCAACTGCAGTTTGCTAATATGGGCGAGACTTTTCTTGAATTAACAGAACTCATAGATATTGTAAACTTCCGTGAAATTATGTCAGAAGACAACCAGGATTATGATATAGCAATTGTAGAAGGCAGTATCTCTACAGATAATGATGTTAAGTGCATAAAGAAAATCAGAGAAAAGGCAAATTTAATAGTTGCACTGGGCTCCTGCGCAACTATTGGTGGAGTAAATGGAATTAAAAATCGCACGCCTTTAGAGGTAGTTAAACAAAGAGTCTATGGCGATAAGCAAGATACAGTAAATACGATTACCACTATACCAGTGCATAAAGTGGTCAAAGTTGATTATTTTATTCACGGCTGTCCAGTATATATCCCAGAGGTTTTAAATGTGATTAAATGTATTTTAATGGGCAAGCCATACGTTGTTCCTAATTATGCGGTTTGCGTAGAGTGTAAAATGAATGAAAATGTCTGCCGCTATGAAAAAGACGAGGAATGTATGGGTCCGGTTACCAGAGCGGGGTGTAATTCCTGGTGCATTAATAACGGCAATAGATGCTACGGTTGCCGTGGGTTAGTAGAAAATCCTGCAGCAGATGGGGCAAGAGACATTTTATTAAAATACGGACTTAAACTGGAAGATATACTCAAGCATTTTACTCTATATAATGACTCAATGGGAGAGAAGTATGACCAGGAGTTCAAGTAAGATAAATTCTAAAAATCTAAAAGTAGACGTACATTATTTGACCAGGGTCGAGGGACACGGCAACATCGTCGTGGATGTAAAAGAAGGAAAGCTTACCAGATGCGAATTCCAGGTCATAGAATCTGCGCGTTTCTTTGAGTCAATGCTTGTAGGTAGGTCTATATGGGAAGCCCAGCATCTAACCAGCCGTATCTGCGGCATCTGTGCGTGCGGTCATAGCTTAGCCAGTATCAAAGCCGGTGAAGATGCCTTAGGCATTAAGCCGTCGGATGAGACAGTAATGTTAAGGAAGTTACTTCTATATACTGAACAGATGGACAGTCATATCCTGCATATTTATATTCTGGTAGCTCCGGACCTTCTGGGAGTAAAAAGCATTATGCCGTTAGTGAAAACGCACAAACCTGTAATTGAGATGGCTCTAAGGATGAAAAGAATGAGTGATTATGCCGGCGAGGTTCTTGCGGGAAGGCATATACATCCTATAAGCTACGTAATAGGCGGGCTTACGCAGTTACCTTCCCAGGAAGGCCTGGAAAAATTATATAAGCTGATGCTTGCAGGCCGTAAGGACGGCGAAGAGACAGTAAAAATATTAAAGAAACTTAAATTTCCAGAATTTCAGAGGCCAACCCAGTATATGTCTCTTGCCAATGACGATGAATACGCGATGTATGACGGAGATTTGGTGGTAAATGGTAAGCAGAGAACAAAGGCAAGCGATTATAAGAAACTTTTTACGGAGACAGTAGTTGATTATTCGCGGGCAAAAATAGCGACTATCAACGGTAAACCTTATGCAGTGGGCGCACTTTCCAGATTCAACAATAATTCTGCTTTCCTTAATAAGAAAGCCAAGCAAGTGGCGCAAGATTTAGGCTTACAGGCGCCCTGTTATAATCCTTACCTTAATACTCTGGCGCAGTTGGTAGAATGGGTGCATTGTCTTGAGGAATCGATTAAGATAATGGAAAAGATTTTAAGGCAAGGCCTGGATGAGAAGAAAATTGTGGTCTCCTCTTGGCCGAAAAGAAGCGAAGTAGGAAAAATTAAATATAAACCCAATACAGGCATAGGTTGCGTAGAAGTGCCGCGCGGCTCTTTATTCCACGAGTATTCTATTGACGAGGCAGGAAATATAACAAGGGCGAATTGCGTAATCCCCACAAATCAAAATATGGGAAATTTAGAAGAGGATATGCGCAAGATTGTTCCGGAATTGCTCGGCAGAAAGACAGAGGAACAAATTACTTTAGATTTAGAGATGCTGGCCAGAGCATACGACCCTTGCATATCGTGCGCCACTCATATATTGGATGTAAAGTTTGTCTAAGAAAATAGCTGTAATTGGCATAGGTAATACTTTAAGGAGAGATGACGGAATAGGAATAATAGTCCTGGAATCTCTCCTTAAGTTTTATAAAAGGAAAGATATAGATTATTTCAATTTTGGCAGTGCAAGCCTTGATCTGATACAGAAAGTAAGGAGTTACGATACCGTTCTTTTTATCGATGGCTTTAATGCAGATTTGCCGGTGGGAGAACTTAAAATATTTGAGCTGCCAGATATAGAATATAAACCGAATATTTGCGCTTCCTCTACGCATGAACTTAATCTGAAGAGTATATTTGAGATCTCAAAGAGCCTGGATTTAAAGACAAAGATATATATAGCCGGGATAC
>Ga0315289_10007360_pt1 | contig 16032 bp, 7 predicted proteins | sample YL17G11_40_MG_FD_203452 | JGI IMG/M metagenome (GOLD analysis project Ga0315289, IMG submission 203452) | Sediment microbial communities from Yellowstone Lake, YNP, Wyoming, USA - YL17G11_40 | ecosystem: Environmental > Aquatic > Freshwater > Lake > Sediment | place: USA: Wyoming | collected... | reverse complement strand
TTCTTCTGCAATCATAGTCTCCGTGAAAGAATCCTTCCTCCCACGAAGATATAGCATACACGCCCAGAGCGGAAAGTCAATTGGCATGAAGCACTAGTGTAGTGTTTGAGAAATAGATGTAATTATCTGATTTGTATTGCGTCTTCCTTGGTAACAGGAGAGGATAGACGCAATGCGTGTAGCTACGAAGATCATGGTTACGGACGAACAACGTGCGATCCTCCAACGGTGGGCTCGGGGACGAAGCACGCCGGTGCGACTGATGCATAGAGCCCGGATGATCCTTATGGCGGCCGAGGGCCAACGGAACAAGGAGATCGCTGAAACGCTCGGCACGCAACCCTCCACCGTGGGGCGCTGGCGTCAACGCTTTGCCAAGAGCGGTCTGGCTGGCATCGAGAAGGATGCGCCACGCGGCGGTCGTAAGCCAACGAAGCAGTGCCGCTGGGCCAAACGGATCGTCGAGACCACGCTTCACGAGACGCCGCCCAACGCGACGCACTGGAGCATTCGGACATTGGCCAAGCACCTGGGGATTTGTCCCAACCTGGTCCATCGCGTGTGGAGGGCTCATAACCTCAAGCCGCATTTGATCGAGACGTTCAAGCTCAGTCGCGATCCGAAGTTCGTGGACAAGCTGCTGGACGTCGTGGGCTTGTACCTCAATCCCCCCGAACACGCGTTGGTTCTGTGCTGCGACGAAAAGAGCCAGATTCAGGCCCTGGACCGCACCCAGCCGGGCCTGCCGCTCAAGAAGGGCCGCTGTGGCACGATGACGCATGATTATAAGCGTAACGGAACGACGACCTTGTTTGCCGCCTTGAGCATGCTCGACGGCAAGGTCATCGGCGATTGCATGCCTCGCCATCGCCATCAGGAGTGGATCAAGTTCCTGACCTTGATCGAGGAACAGACGCCGGCGGGTCTGGATCTGCACTTGATCGTGGACAACTACAACACGCACAAACACCCTAAGGTCAAGAAGTGGCTCAAACGCCATCCGCGTTTCCACATCCACTTTATCCCGACGAGCAGTTCGTGGCTGAATCTGGTTGAACGCTGGTTCCGCGAGATCACGGACAAACGAATTCGCCGTGGGGCCTTCCACAGTGTCGGCCAGTTGATCGACACCATCATGGATTACATCGACCAGCACAATGATGATCCGAAGACCTTCGTATGGACGGCCAAGCCGGAAGAGATCCTCGCCAAGGTCGCCCGCGCTTGGGACTCGCTTAATGTCGCATCAGAGTAGAACACTACACTAGTCACAAGAACTACAGGGGCAGCAGCAATGGATATCCCGGTGGAAATCGGCATGTAAAAGGGACCCACGTCGGCGCCGAATTGGGACCCACCTAAGGCATACTCTACACCCTTACATCACGTCGTCAAGGGGATTGTCATTGTCCTGATTTGCTCTTCTTCACCGATTCCCGAAACCGATAGCTCTCACCGTTCATCTCGAAGATGTGGCAGTGATGAGTCAGTCGATCCAGCAGCGCCGCCGTCATCCGTTCCCCCTGGAAGATTTGCCCCCATTCGCTGAACGGCAGGTTGCTGGTGATCAGCAGGCTGGCCCGTTCATACCGATCGGCGAAGACCTGGAACAGGAGCTCAGCCCCGGTCCGGCTGAACGACAGGTATCCCAGCTCATCACAGATCAGCAGATCCACGCGGTCGAGCTGGCTCAAGAAGCGGTCCAGTTGATACTGCTTCTGGGTTTCCTCGAGACGGGTTACCAAAGCGGCGGCCGTGAAGAACCGGACCCGCCGACCGGCCCGGCACGCCGCCAGGCCCAAGGCGATCGCCAAGTGTGTTTTCCCGACTCCAGAACTCCCTAAAAAGCAGAGATTCTCGTGCTGATCCAACCACTGGCAACGGGTCAGTTCCACGACCTTCTGCTTGTTCAGGTTCGGCACGAGGCTGAAGTCATAGCTGTCCAGATCCTTATAGACCGGGAACGCCGCCTGCTTGATCCGCGCCTGGAGCGCATGCGCACAACGCTGCGCCGACTCCAACTCGACCAAGCGCAGCAAGTACTGGAGGTAGTGCGCGTTCTCCTGGGCGGCTTCCTGGGCCAGCTTCTGGTACTCGGCCAGGATCGTGGGCAGACGCAAACGCTTCAAATGGACCGCCAACAACCGTTGTTCGTTTTCCATCGTCATCGCGGGCTCCTTGTTTTTGGGGTAGTAGAAGATCGAAGTGGTCCAGCTTCGGAAGGGGAAGGGTCAAAGAATCCTCCGGGTGGGCGTCGGCGTGCGGATCGACACCGCCGGCGACCGGACGGTTCCCGAGCCGGCGAACCGTGGCAATGATGTGATCGGGGTTCAGCGTCGTCTTCCGGCGGCATTGTCCGATGGCTTCCTGGACCACTTTCACCGGGTATTCGGCCAGCAGTTGCAGGACCCGCACGTACTGCCGCGCGCCGGCCGCGAGTCCCTCGCGCTGTTCGAAGTCGGCTCGTAATTCGTCGAAGCAGGCCGGCAACTCCCACCGGGCAAACACGAAGGAATGGTCCAGGGCCGCCGGCCGGCGACCGAGGATGGCCAGGTAGTGCTGGGGCTCCACGATCCATTCGCCGCGGGCGTAGCAGCGGGGGTGACGGGCAATCACGCTGACGCCGGATACCACCTCGAGCCGATCCACGTACGCCTTGATCGTCACGGTCTCGAAGGCCCAGCGCCGCGGAACACTGTAGCGGTTCGTATCGAACCGCACCGTCTGGTACTTGTCCACCTTGGCCGTTTCCGGCACGAACGGATCGAAAGCCCGCGCCGGCAGAGGCAACGCGGCTTGGCGATCCTGTTCGAACAGTTCGCCGATGGTCTGCGTCTTGCCCGCCATCACATGGTCCCGCTGGGCCAAGGCACACGACCGCAGGTACGCATTCAGTTCGGCCAGGTCTTTTACCCGGGGCACGGGAGTGGCCCAGTCCCGCTGCAGGTCATACACGCTGTGCTCCACGTAGGGCTTCTCGTTGCCCCGTGCCGGCATACAGAACCGTGGATCAAAGCAGTAGTGGCTCGCCAGGGCGGCGTACCGCGGCTGCACCTTGCGCTGGCGACCTTCCAGGACCGCGGTGGCCACCGTCGTGGGATTGTCCCACCAGACCTCCCAGGGCACACAGCCGAAGAACTCGAACCCCTGGACCATCCCGGCCAGAATCGCCTCCGTCTGCTCGCTCGGCAACGCCACCCCGAAGCGATAGCCCGAGTGACTCCACGTCAGCAGCAACACCGAAACCTGCCGCCGCTCCTCCGGAAAGTCCACGTAGATGTGACCGAAGTCCGCCTCCAGCCGCCGGCCCGGCGGATGCGTCAGCGGGATAAACGTCTCGCGTTGGGCCCGACCGATCTGGCCGACATAGCGCCGGACTTGGTCGTAGCCGCCCAGGTAGCTCTGCTCATCTCGGAGCTGGCGATAGAGCTTCGCCGCCGTGTGCTGCTGCTTACGGGGGGCTTGCTGATCCTCCGCCAGGATCTGCTCGATCCATGCCTTGTACGGACCCAACCGCGGGGCCGGTCGCTCCTGCTGCAGCGTGTACGGGCGGGGCTCGCTCTCCTCCAGCACCTCCCGGACCTTTCGCCGGGAATGGTTGAACCGCCGGGCGATCTGCCGAATGCTCATCCCGTCCCGATGCGCAATTCGGATCCTGCAATAATCTTCCACCGTCAGCATCCTTTCTTCTCCGTCATCCGAGGGCCTTGTCAAAAAGCCCTCAGCCTACGGAGATCGCTGGGGTGGGTCCATTTTCGATGCCGATTTTTACTCCCCGACGTGGGTCCCTTTTACATGCCGATTTCCATCCCGGCGATCTTGAAGAGTAGCATCCAGGGCGGGAGTGTTGTGTTGATGCTGGGTGCAGGAGCATCAACCGAGGCAAGCGATACTCTGGGAAGAAGTGCGCCGTCCACGAAGGAACTTGTTCAGCTTATAGCCGACAAATTCCTGGGAGGCAAATTCAAGGACCTGCCTCTAAATCAGGTTGCCGAGATAGCCGCCAGTGAGGCTGACGTAGTAACAGAGAACTGATGAGGGAGGCTGGCGCTTCCTCACCGGACACGGTGACGCCGGTGTAGCGGCGGGGCAGAAAACCGCAACAGGTGAGAAAAATCTGTCGCTGTAAGTGCGCGTTCGCGCGCCACTTACATCAATCCGCAAGATTTTCTCCAAAAAAGTACTTGCGCTCTCCACAGATTCGCGCTAACCTGGACGCTGGTTCATTGTCGATTGTGAAAGGAGAAAATGATGAGTCTGACAATGCGAAAAGTAGTTGTGTTGGGGGTGATTGGGGTGATCTTTCTCGCGGCCAATATCCTGGTAGTGGCAAACTGGATAGCCGACGCGGGGATCGCAGAGAAGGCCGGCTGGCTACGCCAGGAATTCCTTACAGGTACGGCCATCGCAGTGATCGTTGCGTTGCTCATCCTGTTGGTGAATCCCAGAATCGCGAATAGCAGCAGGAGGATTGGCTCCGTGCGAAGATGCCCCGTCTGTGACAAGGGGCTGGCTGGCAATCCTAACTATTGCGGGGACTGCGGCAGCAAGGTATGATCCCGACTGTCATTAAATTGTCCTATATTTTGCGCACGTCATGCGCAAGATGCGCAACATGCAGATTTGAGATTACCTCAGCCGTGATAAGGAGTTAGCTGTAAGTGTAGCCAGGGCAAGAAGTTGCGATTTTAGCCCCAATACAGCCCATAACCCGGAGGTCGGAGGTTCGAATCCTCCCCCCGCTATTGCGTAAGTCGCACAGGGACAGGCAGTTAGGCCTGTCCCGATTTTTTGCGCAGCGGGGACTGCAGCAAGGATGTAGCAATTTCTGCTGTAGTGTCGACCCCTGGGATGGGCCGTGGCGACGGTAGAAAGGAGCCTTGCCATGGCTATCATCTGTTCTTCGGGCCTCGCTGTCCTGCCTTGCGGCCGAGCGGCACGGTGAACAACAGGTTCAGAAAAGGTGCGCCGTCAGCGCCCCAGACACCTCCCAGAATCTACGAGCGAGCGATACCTCTGCGGCGTCTGGAGGAGTTGTCAACCGAGCTAAGCTGCTGCGCCAAGCAGTGAACCTCTTGCCTGTGGCGGATTGGGTTTGCGGGGCATCCCCTGCGGTTGATCTCTCGATACGGTTGCGAGTTGCCTGTTCAACACGGCAGGCAACTGCAAGTGTACCTCAGGGAGCGGATTCCAAATTGGTACGGTCGCGATGTGACCTGTCTATGTGCTCACTCCGAGGAGCGGACGCACGGACCACGAAGCGGTTGGTTCTGAAGTTCGTGGCGTATTGGAGACATAGTTGGCCACGAAGAACGAGGCCGTCCAGTCGAAGTCTCTCCTGGTTTTCTTTGAGACACAACCGAGGGGAGTCCACCGTACCACGGGTGTGGAGCATCTGTAAAAGGCTGTCAGATGGATACTTGCGCGACTTGGGCGTCACCTTGTCATCGTCCAAAAAAAAGATGAAAAATACGTAGTCATACGGATTGCAATTGTTGAAATGTCACGTGTAGAATGGTATGCACTTTTGGTTTCAGCAGGTGTGGATCCGGCCGTCACGTGGCACACGTGGAGTGTGCGCGACGGACGGTGCGCTCCAAACAATGGAACTCGATTCAGCGCGCGTGCAGGGGAGAGCAAGTTGTTTGGGAGTATATGGAGTTGGGTGGGGGGCAAGAAGCCATCTGGGAAGAAGGCCAGGTCGGGGGGGACTGCCTACTTTTGAGCAACTCGAGCCCAGACTCCTTCTCAACGCAGGTATTGGCGGGACGCGACCTCTTGTTCCCCTTGAAGTGTTGTCCCCTGAACAAGCCATCGTTGTTGTTGACCTGCGTGAACAAGCCAATCAGGCTGAGATGGCTCAATCTCCGGTCTTAAGCCTTGAGCTGGCGTCTTCCATGCGTGCTGTTGCGGCACAGCAGAGTGATACCAAGACCGGGGGTGACGCGACGCGAGATTGCGTTGAGAACGATCCTGAAGAAGAGTTGATCGGTAACCTGGTCGGACCCGCCGCTGCAGAGAGCAGTGCTGTCCAGACCAATTTGGCGACGACGCCGTTATCTTTGCGGGCGTTCCGTGGCTCGTCCGAATACAGTGCGGAAGTGGAGTTGATTGATTCGGCAACCCTTTTGCAGGATGAAGCTGCCGACTCAATCACAGCGAGCCCGCAGACAGATAGCGTTACCGGTTCACAAACGCCGCCCGTCGCAATCCGGGGGCCTCCGGTGGGGCAGCCGGATTCTCCAAGTGCTTCCTGCTCCAGCAGTTGTAGCATTCAATCAGGATCGTGCGGAATCATGGAGGGGGAGAATACGCTCCTGGGGTGTACAGAACCAAGCCTGCCCGGCCTGCAACTGGTTGATCCAGACACTTCCAGATGGCCGGACCAAGTTATCTACCTTGATTTCAACGGCGAGCAGAACGTCACCTACCACGGCCCCGCAACGGTCGGGCCATTTGATGTAGCAGCGTTCTCCCTGGAGGGCACGGGCCGAGTCGGCCAAGAACAGCAGATCATCTCGGAGGTCGTTTCTCAGCTTGAGCACACGTTCTCCGGCTTCGGCATCATCTTCACCACCGAGAAGCCCCTGCGGGACGTCGAGTACTCCACGATTTACGTCGGCGGCGATGATTCCGCGTTCAGGCAGTACGGCTCGTTCTTTGGTCTCGCCGAGCAGGTGGATGTGGGGAACCGTAATCGTTCGGACGAGGCGTTGGTCTTCACCAGGGAAGTAACGGCGGCGGGTCCGGATGGCTTCACCGCCCGACTGGCTGGAACCATCGCTCATGAGGTTGGGCACCTCATGGGAATGGCACACGAGAACGCCGTGATCGGTTGCCCCATTGATGGCTGTCATTGTTCTGGTTGGGTCGATGTAGCGGCTACTCGCCCCGAAGCGGAGCCCAACAATGCCTTGGGCACGGCGACGGCGTTGTCTCTGACGGAAGACCCGGCGAGCAGCGGCTTCATCACCGGCTTGGGCACCGGCACGATCGATCCGGCCAGTGACGTCGATTATTGGAGTTTTCCTGCGAAGGCGGGCGACCGTGTCAATGTGGCGGGCGATAGCCCAATAACCGGTTCGGCCTCAATCTACGTGGAATTGCGCAACGCCAACGACTCGATTGTCGCTCAGGCCGGCGACTCCAGTGGCGGCCATCCTCTGATTTCCAGCTTCCTGATTCCGTCCGACGGTACGTATTACGTCAAGGCGAGGACGTACAACAGTGGCTATACCAATCCGAGCTACAGTGTTCGCGTGGATGTTTCTCGCGGGTTCCTGTCCGAATCGGAGGACAACGGTTCGGTTGGCTCGGCCAGCGCCCTCGTGCTCGTCCCGGGGACAGGCGGGCATGCTGTCGGCACGGCCTCCGGCAATATCGCAACCTCCGGAGACGTAGACTTCTTCACCCTCGGCGACCTCCGCGCCGGCGATACGATCGACCTGTCCGTCGTGCTGCCCTCGGTCAGCACGCTCGACCCGAGCGTGCAGATCATCCGCGGAGCGGGGGCTATCATATTGGGGACGGCCGCGGGCGGCGGCCACGCCATTGCCACGGCGCCGGCTGACGACGTGTACTACGCCAGGATCTCCGCCAACACCCCGTCGACCGCGGGCAGCGAAGCCCTCTACTTGCTGAAGCCCGACGTGACCGCGTCCACCGCGTCCACCGTCCTGACCACTACCCTCCCCACGGCGGTCCTCCATGCCGGCCCGTCGCTCTCTTTCGACGGCGCCAGGCAATCTGTCCAAGTGCCGGACTCACCTTCGTTGCGCACGGCCGGTGCCGTCACCTTGGAGACCTGGTTCGAGTTTTCGTCCACCCAGCCACAAGTGTTCCTTGCCAAGACCGTGGGCACGGGGGTGCGCGACTCCTATGCCCTTTGGTATGACAGCGGCCAGCTCCGTGGAATCGTGGAGAATGCCGGCACCGGCGGAAACACCGTCGCCTACGGCTGGACGCCCACACTGGACACCTGGTACCACCTCGCGTTCACCTACGACAGCGCCACCGCCGTGCAGACGTTGTATATCAATGGCGTAGCCGTAGCGTCGAACACGACTGGCATCACCCCCGGCTTTGACACGCACCCGGTGCTCTTGGGCGCCGACTTCAACAGCGAATCGCTGGGCTACTTCGCCGCCGGCACGATGGACGAGGCGCGGATCTGGAACGTTGCGCGCTCGCCGGTCGAGATCCAGCGCGACATGGCCCAGGCGCTCTCGGGCAGCGAGACGGGACTGGTGGGCTACTTGGCAGTTCAACGAGGGCTCGGGAACCACGGTGGCGGACCTGACTGCCAACGGCAATACTGGCACCTTGGGCGGGTACACCAGCCCGGTTGTGCCGGTGTGGAGCCCGGGCGCGCCCGCGCTGGGCACGGGCAAGTCGCTGTTGTTCGATGGGAACAACGACTACGTGGATATGGGCGACCCGGTCAACAACACGCTCGATCTGGGGGCCAACGCGACGATCGAGGCATGGGTCAAGTTTGACGCGTTGCCCTCGGGCACCCTGTACACGATTGCCGGCAAGGACGCCGGCGGGGGCAACACCAATAAGTGGATCTTCGGTTATGCGAACAGCTACGGCGGTGTCTCCAACGCGACGTTTTTCCACATCAACAACACGTCCGGCGGCGGGGTGTTCCTCAGGTCCAATGCCTGGACGCCCACGATCGGTGTGTGGTATCACCTGGCGGTTGTCAAGAGCGGCAACAGCTATACGTTCTATCGAGACGGCGTGGCGGACGGGACGGCGACGACGACGGTGGCCGTTCCCGACTCGTCGGGAACGCTGCAAGTGGGGCGTGCCGAAGGTGCGTTCTACTGGAGGGGGCAGATTGATGACTTGCGGCTGTGGAACGTGGCTCGGTCGGCGACCGAGATTGCCGGCAACAGGAACACGGCGCGGACGGGCGGCGAGACGGGACTGACCAGCTATTGGAAGTTCGACGAGGGCGGCACCAGTTTGGCGGCCGCCGACGCGACGGCCAATCACAATGATGGTGCGCTCGGGGGTGCAAATGCCACCCGTGTGCCCACTTGGGCCACGGCCGCCGGATCGATGTCCTACGCGGGGCTATCATTTGACGGGGTGGACGATTACGTCAACGTCCCGGACGCACCCTCGCTTCGTGTGACCTCGACCTTGACCATCGAGTTCTGGGGCAAGAGGCAGCGTTTCGGCACCGACATCGTTCTGGAGAAAGGCGGGGACTGGACCCAGGGAGACACCGACTACGGTGCTGGGCTTCATTCCATCAACAACAACATGTTCTACTTCTACTTCGATGGCGGCTGGCGCGGAACCAGCGGCGTATCCGACTTGAACTGGCACCATTACGCGATCGTCGCGCAGGAGGGTGACGTCAGTCCGCGTTTGTATGTCGACGGCCAGGAAGAACCGGTTCTGTATTCAGGGGGCGCCGGGACAATCCACCTCAATGCGTCGACAAGCGCGCTGCACATCGGTGCCCAACTGGGCGCGTACAGCTACTACAGAGGCGACATTCTCAGCGAGGTGCGGATCTGGAACGTTGTTCGTTCTGCCTCCGAGATCCAGGCTGACATGGACATGACTCTGGTGGGAAGCGAGTCAGGCCTGGTTGGCTATTGGAAGTTCGACGAGGGTACGGGCCTGATTGCTGCCGAATGTGACTGCCAACCACAACGACGGCGTGCTGGGTGGGGGGGTGGCCGCATGCACGCCGACGTGGATGAGCGGCAGGGCACCCGAGTTCCGCGGAGGACTGGCCTTTGACGGTGTGAATGATATCGTCCGCGTCGGAAACGGCGTGTCTTTGAACCTGCCGCAGCAAATGACCTTTGAAGCCTGGGTCTACCCGCAGAACGCCGGAGGCGACCAGCCGGTCTTGGCCAAGGAGGGGCCCAGTGGCAACCAGTCGTATTGGTTCGGCGTCTACGGGGGCCAGTTCGGCCTGCTGCTGAATTCGAGCGGGATCAACGGCTGGGCCTTGGATGCCAGACACAGCGGCTCCATCAGCAACGGCCAGTGGCAGCACATCGCCAGCACCTGGGACGGAACCACGTGGCGAAACTACAAGAATGGCACCCTCGCTGGGTCCGGAACCTGGACGGGCACCTTTGCCAATTCCAGTTCCCCCTTGACCATCGGCAGCAACTCGGACTTCGACACCACGCGGTTCAATGGCGTCCTGGACGAACTTCGCCTCTGGAACGTCGCCCTGTCGCAGGCCGATATTCAGGCGAGCATGAACACTCCCCTGGCCGGCAACGAGGCCGGGCTGGTTGGTTATTGGAAGGTGGACGAAGGCACGGGCCTTATTGCCGCTGACCAGACCGCCAACCACAACGACGGCGATCTCGGCGCCACCAGGGCGATGCAGCCGATCCGGGACACCGTGGACGGCGCCCCGCTGACCGATACTGGCAGCAACGCCAACACCGTGGCGGCCATTGACCGCTTCTCCGTGACCTTTAGCCAGGACCTCCTGGCCACGGCGGCCGCCGATCCGAATAACTATGGCCTGGTCGAATTGGGCGCGGACCTCACCCTGGGCACCAGCGACGACTCGATCTATACGCTGACGCCATCCTACGCGGGCGTCGGCTCGCGTATCGTCTCCTTCAGCGTCGCCCCCAACCCGCTGCAGCCGGGGCATTACCGGTTCCTCACCAGGCCGGGCCTGACCGACCGTGCCGGCACCCCGGTGGCGGGCTATTCGCTCGACTTTGTCCTCAGCGATCCGCTGGCCGGCAAGATCGAAGGCACGCTCGGCGACGACCTGATCCCTGGCGCCACGGCTCTGCCCATGACCGAGGCCCCGGCCGGCAGCGGGTTCTTCACGGCCCTGGGCGTCGGCACGTTCTACGATACGAGTGATCGCGATTATTGGCGGTTCGACGCCGAGGCGGGCGACCGGGTGACCGTTCGCGTGGAGGCGCGGGGTAGCGGCAGCTTGTATCCGCAGATCTACCTCCAGAACGCCTCGGCCTCGAACGTGGCCTCGGTCGGCGGCGACTCGTCGGGCAACGCTTTGCTCCAGAACGTCACGATCCCGGCCCCGGGCACCTATTACATCTACGTCTACAGCACGTACAATCCGGCTGTCTACCAACTCCGCGTGGACCAGGCGCGCGGTCCGCAACTGGAAGTGGAAGCCAACGACAGTCAGAGCCAGGCGAATTTCCTGAATCTCGCCGTCACCGGCGGCGCGTGCGGCGGCAAGGTCGAGGGGACAGCCCTGTCGGGCGACTCGGGCGATTATTACAGTCTGGGAAACCTAAACACCGGCAACGCCATCAACCTTTCCCTCTCCCTGCCCTCGTTCGGCACCCTCACCGCAGGCGATACCGTCCTGACTATCGAGAAGGCTGGTAGCGGCACTGTCCTGGTCAGCAGCACGACGGGGTCGCTCAACTACACGGTTCCCAGTGACGGTGTGTATTATGCGCGCGTCCAGGCCGCCTCCGCCAAGCGAGGGATCCGCGCCCAGTACCTCTTGAACGTGGTGCTCAACGACGGCGTCATGCCCACAGTTGTCAGCACCACTCTCCCGGTCGACGGTACTTCCTCGACGGCCGAAATCGACCGGTTTACGGTGACCTTCTCTGAGGACATGGCACTGGCGACGGTCAACGACGTGGCCAACTACGACCTGCGCCAGCCGGGCGCGGACGGCACGTACGGCACCGGCGATGATGCCGTCTACCACCTGGTGAGTCTCAATTACACGAGCGGCCTGACCGCCGGTTTCCGCGTGACGGATGGGCCGCTCCAACCGGGCAGTTACCGTTTCACGGCCCTGCCCGGGCTGACGGATCGGGCCGGCAATCCGCTGGTCCAGCTCCAGAGCAATTTCATCCTGAACAACCTCACGCCGTACGTGCTGGAGAGCCGCAACAGCGAGACGCTGGGAACAGCGACGCCCCTGGGGCCGCTGGGGGCCGCGTTTTCGGGGTCGTTTACCGCGCAGCCGACCATGCCTTGCGGCACGAATCCCTACTCGCTGGTGGTGGGCGATTTCAACGGCGACGGGCAGGCGGACTTTGCCACCGCCAACTACGGCACGGGCACGAACACCGTCAGTGTCTGGCTGGGTAACGGCGACGGCACGTTCGCACGCAGCGACTTGACGGTCGGGTCCCGGCCGGTGGGGATTGTCGCTGCCGACTTCGACCAGGATGGCTGGCTCGACTTGGCCTGTTCCAACAACAACAGCAGCGGGGCCGGTAGCGTGAGTGTCCTGCGGGGCAATGGCGACGGCACCTTCCAGAACGCCGTTTTCCTACAGCGTCGGCAACGGTCCGGACTACCTGACGACCGCCGACCTCAACGGGGACACGTACGCGGACCTGGTGGTGGCGAACTACCAGGGCGGGACCGTGAGCGTGCTGGTGAACAGGGGCCTTGCCGGCCTGGGCACTTTCAACGTGCAGGTGGCCTACAGCACGCTGGGCAATCCCGGTGGGGTGGTGGCGGGCGATTTCGACGGGGACACACGCGTCGACCTGGTGGCCACCAACTACAGCGGCACGCAGAGCAACCGCATCGTGCTGCTGAAGGGCAACGGCGATGGGATCTTTGTTGCCCCCACCGCTGCCAACACTTTCCCGGTAGGCGCGAGCCAGCCGTACGGCATCGCGGCCGGAGACTTCAATGGGGACGGGAAGCTGGACGTGGCCACGGCCAACAACGAGTACTACACCGGCCTGTCGGTGCTGATGGGCGACGGGGACGGGACGTTTGCCGCGGCGCAGGGGTACAACCTGGCGGGGGCTTCCAACCACTATGGGTATCAGGTGGTGGCGGCCGACCTGAACCACGACGGCCGCACGGACCTGCTCGTGGGAGAGAATGGCGGCAAGGTCTCGGTGGCGTACAACAACGGGGCGGGCTCGTTCACGGGTCAGTGCTACAATGTGGGGAACAACCCGACGGGGGTCGGAGTGGCCGATTTCAACGGCGATGGCCGGCCGGACGTGGCGGTGGCGTACCAGGGCAACAGCGCGGTCGGGCTGTTGACGGGCGACGCGGTGATCGGTTTGACCGAAGACCCCTCGGGCTCCGGGATCCGCAGCGGGTACGGGCGGGGGAACCTGTGGGGCAGCAGCACGGACCAGGACTGGTTCAGCTTTACGGCGCGGGCGGGCGATTTGTTGACGCTGGCGGCGGAGGTGCCGGGCAACCCCAACGTCAGCGGGCTGAGCTACTACCTGTTCGATCCGGCGGGCAACCAGGTCACGGGGTTCTCGGCGACGTACTACGGCGGGTACGGGCAGATGGGGCCGGTTTCGCTGGGGACGACGGGGACCTACCGGGTGCGGGTGACGACGTACTATGACTATGAAGGCGAGTACCGGCTGCGGGTGACCTTGGTGCCGTCGGCGACGGTGCAAATGGAGTCGGAGGGGAACGACTCGACCTCCAACGCCGACACCGCCGCCTTTGTCCAGACCGTTCCGGGCCAATTGAGAGCCACGATCAGCGGGGCTGTCACCACCAGCGAGGCCGGCGACTACTTCTACTTGGGCAACTTCCCGGCCGGGACGGCGATCAGCTTGGCCACGCGCCTGCCGGCTACCAGCACGCTGACGCCCAAGGTCGAGGTGCTGGAGAGTGCGGGAACGCCGCTGGTTGATAGTGATGGTGATCCGAACAACGGCACAGCGCAGACGGCGATCACCAGCGCCGGCGCGTACTATGCCCGCGTCACGGCCGTAAGTGGCGTCGGCCTGTTGGCACAGTACGTTCTCGACGCGACGGCGTCGAGCACCACTCCGCCGGCCATCACGAGCACGACCTTGCCCGCTGCCGGGGCAACCTCGACGGCGGTGATCGACCGGTTCACGGCCAATTTCGGCGAAGACATGCTGGCCTCGAGCGTCAACAACGTCGGCGCCGGCGGCACCATCGAGTTGCGCTCGGCCGGCCCGGACGGCGCCTTCGACAGTGGCGACGACATCGTCTATACCCTGGCCAGCCCCGGCTATGCAAACGGCCTCAGCGCCGTGTACCGCGTGGTAGACGGCCCGCTGCAACCGGGCGAGCACCGGCTCACGGTCTCGACCGGCATGACCGATCGCTTCGGCAATGTCATGGCCGCGTCCTACGCGCCGGTCTTCACGGTCGCCCCGCTGTTGGGCTACACGATCGAGAGCCGCGCGAACGACACGCCGGGCACCGCGACGGCGCTGACCATGGCCGAGGACCCTGCCGGTTCGACGCTGAAATCAGCGGGCGCGCGGGGCAGCCTGTGGTCCTCGAGCGACGTCGATTACTTCAGTTTCACGGGCACAGCCGGCGACCAGGTGGTCCTGGCGGTCGAGCAGCCCTACGCCGGGAGCGGCAACCGCCTGCGTTACCTCCTCTACAGGCCCGATGGCGGCACGCTGGTAGACTTGTACGCCGACTACTACACCGCGCGCGGCCAGAGCACGCCGGTCACGTTGCCGGCCACGGGCACCTATTCGCTCCGCGTCCAGTGGGACTATTCCTATACGGCCGAGTACCGCTTCCGCGTGGTCACCTCCACGCCGGGGAACGTACAACTCGAAAGCGAGTCCAACGACGGCACGAGCAATGCCACTGCCGTCACTCTCGCGGTCGCCAACGACACGAAGTTCGCCAGCGTGGCCGGCATCGCTGCAACTTCGGCCGACCTCGACTACTTCAACTTGGGCACGGTTAGCGCCGGCCAGACGATCTTCCTCACCTCGCGCAAGCCCTCCTTCAGCCCGAGCGACCCTGTGGTCAGCATCTACAACGCGCAGAACGGCTATGTGATCGAATCGGGCAGCGGCCGGCCGTTCGACGGCGTCGCGCAGGTGAACATCACGCAGACGGGGACCTACTATGCAGTGATGCGCGCCGGGAACGACACGGGCAGCCTGCTGAGCCAGTATGTCATGGACATCCAAATCGTCCCGACCGGCAGCGTGAACTTCCCCAACCTCCAGGTCATGGGCATTACGCTGCCTGCCGGCACGCTCCAGAGCGGCACGTCGGCGACGTTCTCCTACACGGTCCGGAATGTCGGCTCGCTCGGCACCGGCGTCAGTGGTTGGACTGATGCCGCCGTGTTGTCACTCGATTCGATCTACGGCAACAGCGACGATATCCCGCTGGGTGTCTTCACGCACGTCGGGGTACTGAGCCCCGATGCTTCGTACACCAACACCCCGGCTGTCATACTGCCCGACGGGGTCGCCGGGGACTACCACATTATCGTCTTCACCGACAGTGCGAACGCGGTGAATGAGTACTTGCTGGAGGGCGACAATATCACGCCGTCCGCCGGGACGTTCCACATCAACCTGGCGCCCTACGCCGACTTGAGAGTCGAGGACCTCGTGGTGAGTGGCCCGGATGGGTCGGGGATGTTCGCGGCATCGTGGAACACGACCAATCGGGGCAATGGCAACGTTGCGACGGATTGGACTGAGCACATTACGGTTCAGAACGTAACCACGGGGGGGCCACCCGCCATCAACATGGATTCTCAGGCTACGGGCCCGCTTTCTGCAGGAAGCGCGCAGGCACGCTCGTTCAACCTGACAGGCCTATCCCCAGGCCACTACCAGATCACCGTCACGACCGATTCCCAGAGCCAAATCTACGAGTTCAACGCGACGAGCCATGCCGACGCCGAGCAGAACAACACCGCGCAGGCGGGTTTCGATGCCACGCGGGACCTGCAAGTGACCGGCCTGGCGGTGACGGGCGATCCCGCGCTGCGGTCGGGGGCGTTGCTCACGATCAACTGGCAAGACGCGAACATGGGCAACACCGCCACGGTCGGTAACTGGTACGATCGGGTGACGGTGGTCAACGCCACGACGGGGGAGACACTGTCGGATACGTCGGTCTACTACAATGCCAACACGGAGGGGGCCATCGGGACCGGGCAATCGGCAACCCGGTCGAGCAGTTATCGGCTGCCGGATGGGCCGCGTGGCGTTGGGGTGGTGCAGGTGACGATCACGGCGGACACGTCCAACCACGTGTTCGAGTACAACACGGGAGGCACGGGGGAGAGCAACAACA
>Ga0315289_10007358_pt1 | contig 16034 bp, 12 predicted proteins | sample YL17G11_40_MG_FD_203452 | JGI IMG/M metagenome (GOLD analysis project Ga0315289, IMG submission 203452) | Sediment microbial communities from Yellowstone Lake, YNP, Wyoming, USA - YL17G11_40 | ecosystem: Environmental > Aquatic > Freshwater > Lake > Sediment | place: USA: Wyoming | collected... | reverse complement strand
GCCGCGGCGCCATCCTCGATCCGCAGCGTCTGGGGCCCAGTTTGCTTCCATTGACCGAGGGTGATCAGGGCCGTCTCGACGCTTTGCGGCTGGGAGAACGCGACGTCGTCGGTCACGGTCAGACTGCCGGCGCCCGCGCGCGAGAAGACGTAGGTGCGCGTCAGCTTCTGCAGACCTTCGACCGAGTACGCCGAGCGGATGTCGAACGCCAGCGTGTCCTGCGCATCGGTGAAATCCGTTTGGAGCGTGACGGCCTTGGCCTTCGCGCCGGCGTCCTGCATCTTGCCGGCCACGAGCGGCACGGAGTGTCCGAACGAGTTGAGCACGTTGCTGTCATAGCGGTGGGGGCCAAACGTCCGGGCCGTGTACGTCTCGCCGCCCGGATCGACGATCAGGACCTGGCCGTTCAGGACCACGATATACGAGCCGACGTCGTTGTGGTTATGGTTGACGCCGTTGTCGTTGCCGATAATGGCCGTGGCCAGCCGGCCGGAGGACCCCCGGAGCGGACGGCAGATCAGGATGCCGGCCTGCTCGAACCAGGAGCGCGGCCCGCCGACTTCCACCGGTCGGCCCGCCGGCTGCGGTTGTTGCGTGGCCGGGACCGGGAACAGGTACATCAGTCCCTCGGCAAGACTGCCCCCTCCGAGCCTGACGCGCTCGCTCTCGGCCGGCGGCAGGCCGAAACCGAGGCGTTCATTCAGGAAACCCATGATGCGCTCCGACGGACGGGCACCGGGCGAGGAATCGGCGAAGGCCGGGTAGACGCCGTCGATGATCTCGAATCGCGCCCCGAACGAGGCCGGCGCGAGCGCCTCCTTGCGCGCCAGCAGGTCGATCTTACCGCCGGTGGCCAGGCGAATCTCCTCCGCCAGGTAGACGTAGTGGCCGAAGCCGTAATTCCAGTAGCCTGTGCCCTCGCCGCAGTAGCCGTCGGGCGGGAAGCCTTTGAGGAAGTTCATCGAGTACTTCTCGGCGGCGAGAATGTAGAAGGCCCGCTCTTGGCGCGAGTCCAACAGAGCCAAGGCGGCCCCGGTCACACCGGCCAAGCAGACGGAATTCCAGTTGTGCTGGGACGCCAGCCAGTAAAGGGACTGTTTGCCCTCGACCATGCGGTGGTATGGTTCGAAGATGCGCCACTGAATCTCCTTGCGGATCAATTCCCGCGTTGGCGGGCTGAGCTTATCGCCCAGGAGGTTGTCGGCGGTCGCCAGATGCCAGGCCAGGGCCGACGAATACAGGTCGATCGTGACCTGCTTATGGTTGAAATTCGCCAGGTTCCCATCGTGCGCGACGCCGACCCAGGTCTTCTCGTCGCGCAGGGACCGAATCGTCTTCTCCAACTCGGGCAGGAAACGTCCCTTGTCCTCCAGTAACTCCGCCAGGGTCAAGGTGCCGACACGGCCGCGTCGCTGGCCGTCAACCCGATCGCCCTCCGTGCGGCTGCCCGTCCGCGAATAGATCAGGTAGATCTCGTCCGTCATTTCCGGCATGGGCGTCTTGAGCAGGGTCTCGGCGGCCGCGATGACGGCTTTACCCTCGCTTGTGGCGGCCAGTGCCTCCCAGGCGGCCCGGTCCGTAATGGGCCGGCCGAAGCAGGTGGGTCTCTCCGGCAGCATCGCCGCCACCTTCACGATCTCGGCCTCGCTGAAGCTACCCGCCGATGCACCTTTCTTGTCCTGGGCGTCGACACCCGCGACCATAGTTGAAACCGTCAGAAGAACGACGACCCGTAGCAGCTTCATGACTTCCACCTTTCATGTTTCGTTTGGAGTACCGCGTTTACGCGGTCTTCACCCGCCTGAAGGCGGTACTCCGAGCGGCACCGCCGCCGATACCGTCCCCATTAGACTACCCGAATGTAGCGCTGAGGTACAGTTGAACCGTGTATACGTCCGCAAAGCAGGGGCAACTGGGATCCCAAATGCGACAGATTGCGTTTGGGAACCCGACCCTGTGGTTGCCCGAAACAGATAGGGCAGGCACGGGGGTCTGCCCCTACGGGATGCGAATGTGATGGGACGGCTGGCTGAGTTCCTGGGGGTCGGATCAGATCCGCTTGCGCAGGCCCAGGGTAACGCCGAAGTCGGGCGAGCCATCGGTCAAGCCGAGCTCGAACAGGGTGTCCAGACGCAGGTCGGGACGGAACTTGTACTGGCCCACCAGCAGGATGGAAAGCGGGTTTTCCTCCCCCTCGAAAATGGCGGTGCGGCCGTCGAGATAGCCGCTGAGTGTGATCTTGGGGTCCACCTCGTAGGCCAGTCCCACGCTGTAGAGCCACCGGTTCTTCATGTCCACGCCGGGCATCTTGCCCACGAACGTGTACCCCAGCTCCGCCAGGGCGCTCCAGGGGCTGTCCCCCAGTCGCCAGGTGAATTCGCTCAGGGCTGTGAAGTCGAACTCACCGGTCCCGAGTCCCTTGTCCTCGTCGGCGGTAGGGAATTTAATGCTCCCCACGAGGTCGATGAAAGGCAGCGGCCCATCCTGATCGACCGCATAATACCGGCCCTTCAGGATGATATCGCCGAGACCGGACCCGCCGGTGGCGCTCGTATCCGCCTCGGGGGTCCCGCCGATAAACGTCACGCCATTGGAGGGGATGTCCAGGTAGGGGACTGTCAGCGTTATGTCCCCCTTGCTCAGGTAACGTTTGATCATCACGGAGCCGTAATAGATGTCGCTCCTTCGGTCCAGACCGTAGTCACCCGTCAGGTAAGAGAAGAACAATCCGCCCTCCCAGGTGGGTGCGGTTCCGGCGGCGGGTTTGGGCTCGACTGTGGGCGTGGTCTCGGCGTACACCGAACTGGTAGAGGCGATAAGCACGCCTGCGATCCACACGGAAAGAGCAGGCAAAGAAAGCTGGTTCTTCATAGGCATTGTTGGGAACGACGGGTCAAATTGCGGGTTGGGCACAGTAGCACACATCCGGCCACGAACGGGCATACGGCTCACTCGCGGCCGGATGTCTTCGCGGAAATCTGTGCGACGGACCTTTCGAGACTCTAAGAGGCGTCACGGCGGTCACCAGGGACCGTTACCTTGGTCCTCTTTCAGGTCTCTCCGGCCGGGCCGGTCTTTCCGGGCGCTCCGGTCTGTCCGGTTGGGCCGGCCTGTCCGGCCGCTCGGGCCTTTCGGCCTTCGCGGCACGTTCCGGCTTGGCTGGACGTTCCGCCTTGGCAGCCGCCTGCGGCTTGTCCACGGTCGCCGGTTTGGCCGTCTTGTCAGCCGACCGGCCAAAACCGAGGGCTCGGCCGACCCGGGCAAAGAAGCCGGGCTTCTTCCCCTTGGCAGTGGTCGCGTCGCCCGCCTTCTGATGGCGGACGAGATCGCCGACCTTCAGATTGTTGTCGGCGGCGATCTGGCCGAAGTCCTTGCCCGCAGCCCGTGCGTCCGTGACCTGTTTCAGGGCGTCGGCAAAGGTCAGCGTTCCGTTGCTGTTCTCGGCGATCTTCTGGGACAGCAGGGTCGCGATCCGGACCTCGCCCCAGCCATAGCCGCCGGCGAGCATGGTGTTCACTTGCTCCTGCGTGACCACCTGGGCCTCCACCAGCTTGGTGATGAAGGCCGGCGGATTCGCGGGATCGGGGCTTACTTCCTCGTCCCCGTCCACCTCACTGGCTCGGGCCTCGGTGCCCACTTGGGCGGCCGGCCCGTTCCGGGCGTTGCCCGCCGCCTTCCTGTTGCCGACGAGTCCGCCGATCTTCAGGTTGTTGTCGGCGGCAATCTGACCCCATCCCTTGCCGGCAGTCCGTGCGTCCATGACCTGTTTCAGGGCATCGACGAAGGCCAGCGTTCCATCGCTATTGGCGGCGATCTGCTGGGCCAGACGCGTCGCGAGGCGGATTTCGCCCCAGCCATAGCCGGTAGTCCGCATCTGGTCCACTTGCTCCTGCGTGAGGTCCCCGGCCTTCAGGAGTTCGCCAATGTAGCCCGGCGGATTCGCCGTGCTGGGCGTTTCCGTCCCCGTGTCGTCCCCGGCCGGCGTTTCTGCCGGCGGCGGGTCCGTCACCCCTGTCTCGGGCGGTTCCGTCGTTTGTGCCGTCACCGGTGCCGGCCACGCGCACAGCAATCCGACAGCCAGCACAACCAACGCACCCCCCAAACCGATCTTGATCTTGCGCATGGGATTCCTCCTTTGTGATTTACCTAAACCCCATTCTGTGGTGAGTACTTCAAAGGCATCAATGGCAGGCCAATAACCAGACATACGCGTTCGTGCGTGGTCCTAATAAGATATATGAATCCCATCCCTGCGGTCCAAACCCCATCCGCCGCACCCCCGACCGGCAAAACGCGGCACACTCCGAATAGGCGTGACATTATACCATCGCGAGCCAGGCATGGCAATACCAAAGTCGCATGACTATCAAAAATGTGGTACCCGCCCAACCTCCACGGCGGGCCGGCTCGGTGACTTTCGTAGTTGCCTTGTCCCAGGCTTTCGAGGACAATACCGTTTGTAGGAGCGGACCTCGCGTCGCCGTCGTCGGAGGGCGCGGGCCCTGGTGTGGAACCACACTCATACGCTGGGAGCATACTGGCCGGAGGCGCATATGGCGACTGACGAAGATCTTCTGCGGGCAGAGAAACGCATCCAACGCGTGCGCCGAATAAAAGCTGCAAAGCTTAACCTCTCTGGACTTCACCTCACCGAATTGCCCAGTTCTCTGGACCAACTGACCCAGCTCCAGGGCCTCAACTTGTCAAACAACGAATTGACGGCGCTGCCGGAGTCGCTGGGCCAACTGACCCAACTCCAGATTCTCGATGTGTCGGACAACCAACTGACGGTGTTACCGGAGTGGCTGGGCCAACTGACCCAACTCCAGAGCCTCGATGTGCGGGGCAACCAACTGACGGTGCTGCCGGAGTCGCTGGGCCAACTGGCCCAACTCCAGATTCTCAACGTGTCGGGCAATCAACTGAAAGTGCTGCCGGAGTCGCTGGGCCAACTGACCCAACTCCAGGACCTCGGCGTGTCCTTCAACCAACTGATGGTGCTGCCGGAGTGGCTGGGCCAACTGACCCAACTCCGGCGCTTCCACGTGTTGGAGAACCAACTGACGATGTTGCCGGAGTCGCTGGACCAACTGACCCAACTCCAGAACCTCGACGTGTCCTTCAACCAACTGACGGTGCTGCCGGAGTCCTTGTGCCAACTGACGCAACTCCGGCGCCTCTACGTGTTGGGCAACCGACTGACTGTGCTACCGGAGTGGCTGGGCCAACTGACGCAACTCCAGAGGCTCGACGCCAGGGGTAACCAACTCACAGTGCTGCCGAGCTGGCTGCGGGGACTGGCTCGGCCTATCGAGTTGTATCTTAAGGAGAACCCTGGCCTTGGTTTGCCCGCCGAGATCATCGAGTCCCGCGATTCCCGCAAGATCGCAGACTACTACTTCCGCACAGTTGCTCCCGGCGCGCGGCAGGCTCTCAATGAATTCAAGCTCATCCTGGTGGGGCGCGGCGGAGTGGGGAAGACGACCCTGGTCCACCGATTGGTCACCAGCGAGTTCAAGGAGTTCAAACGCACGCCCGGCATCAACATCACACGCTGGCCCACGATGATCGGCGGCAAGGCCGTCCGCGCCCACGTGTGGGACTTCGGCGGGCAAGAGATTCTGCATGGCACGCACCGGTTCTTCATGACCGAGCGAGCGCTCTATCTCATCCTCGTTTCCGGGCGGGAGGGGACGGAAGACCAAGATGCCGAGTACTGGCTCTCGCTGGTCCGGTCCTTCGCGGGCGACGTCCCGGTGATCGTGCTGCTGAACAAGTGGGACGATTTTCACTTCGAGCCTAATCGTGAGCCGCTGTGCCGCAAGTACGGGCAAGATCTTGTCTTTCTTGAGACCGACGCCAAGACCGGTCGTGGAATTCGCCGCTTGGATCAGCACATTCGCCGGCTCGCCAAAAAGCTCCCCGGTCTCAAGGCCGCCTGGCCCGCGGCCTGGCATGAAATCAAGACTCAGTTGCCCGAAAAGAAGAAGAACTACCTGACATTTGAGGAGTTCTGTGCCTTCTGCCGAGGGTGCGGGATCACACAAAGCACAGATCAGGAGGCGCTCGCGGAGAGTCTGCACGACCTGGGCCTGATGCTCGCGTACCGTCGGGACGAGGCCTTGCGCGATATCGGTGTGCTCAATCCGGTCTGGGTTACCCAAGGCATTTACCGGATGCTCACCGCGCCCGCGCTGCGAGACGCCGGCGGCGAGTTCACCGTCAAGACGTTTGGCGAGGTTCTGCCACCAAGGAAATACCCCAGCCACCTGCATCCCTATCTGCTCGCCCTGATGCGTAAGTTCCGCCTGTGCCATCCGCTGGATGACAAGGGCGAAAGACACCTCATCCCGCAACTGCTTACGAAACAAGAAGAACCGACCCTGGAGGCGGACTTCCCGGCGGATCAGTGCCTTGGCTTCACTTACTGCTACGATGCGGTCCTGCCGGAAGGCTTGTTCCCCCGATTCATCGTCGAGACCTACGTGCACCGCGAGCCGAAACTTGTGTGGCGAACGGGTGTGGTGCTGCAGCGGGCCAACTGCCGTGCGTTGGTGCGTGGCGATGTCCAGGGCCGGAAAGTCACGATCCGCGTGACTGGTCCCGGCGGCGGACGACGGGAACTACTGGGCATCATCCGCGAGCATTTCGAGCGCATTCACGGCAGCTATGAGAAGCTGCCTGTCACGGAAGTCGTGCCCATTCCCGGCTACCCGGAGGCGGACGTAGAGCATGAATTGCTGCTCACCTACGAACGGTCAAGGCGGGACACGATCACGGTGAAAGTCGGCAACGAACTGAGGGACTTCCCGGTAAAGCAGCTTCTGGATGGCGTCGATCTGCCGGGCGTGTCGCGCGTCTTGGAGCGAGATCACATCAAGGGCGAAGGTCGGCTGTCGCTTTTCATCAGCTACTCCCATAAGGATGAGCGTTTCCGCGATGGATTGGCCGGAGCGCTGACCGCCTACGAACGCAAAGGGGAGCTTGTGGTCTGGGATGATACGAAAATCGTTCCGGGTAAGCCATGGGAGCCGGAGATTCTCGCCAAGCTCGAACGTGCGGACATTATTGTCTTGCTCTTGAGCAACGATTTCATCCGTTCGGATTACTGCGTTCAAAAGGAGATGAAACGAGCGATCGAACGGGATAGCGCCGACGAATGCGCCATCATACCCGTCGTGGTGAGATCGTGTCGCTTCGACAAATTGCAGGTCGGCCAGATTCAGGCGATTCTCCCGAACGGCAAATCCATCAAGCAACATAAAGATCGCGATGCCGCTTGGCTGGAGGTCACGAAGCAGCTCGACCGCGTCCTCGAACGCCTGAGAAAACGACAGGCTTATGGTCGGCCTCCCCGCCCGGATGCGTGAAATCAAGTGGATGATAGCGAGCGCACGTTACGCGTGGGTTAAGAACCCACCCTACAACTGTGGTATATATACCACAGCAAGGCATGAAAGCTCGGCCCCTGCAAACCGGGTGAGGGGCCGTTAAGTGGCCTGTGACGCCGCATAATCGGCTGTTTCTGCTGCTTTTCATTGTCGGTCGGGTGCAGTATATATACTGCACCCGATGGGACCCTCGTGTCTGTGTTTCCGCGTGTCGCTTCTGTTCCTGCCCAATGAGTTTTGACAAACAAGCTCGGTATTGGCTGGGTGCCATGCTTACGCTGGCGTCGGGTTCCCAAACGCGATATTTCGCGTTTGGGGGCCCGTCAGCATGTCTTGCCCGTGGAGTCGGACATGTCTGCGCGAGCGCAAGTCTGGCACACAGCGGAAGGCGGCTGCCTTTTGTCATTCCCGCGCAGGCGGGAATCCACAAACGCCGTGACTTTCCTGGACCCCCGCCCCCGATCAGGTCGAGGGCAGGCTCTGCGGGGGGGTGACAGGGGTGGATCCCACCATTCATTCTGCTAAGGCTTGCCTCTGCAATGGACATGGGGCGCGGCTTGGCGTATAATTGGGGCTGGTATGGAGAGAGCCAGTTATCGGATTATTGATGCGAACTTCAACCGGGCGCGCGAGGCGCTGCGCGTGATGGAGGAGTACTGCCGGTTCGCGCTCAACTGCGGGCCGCTGAGCGAGCGAGCCAAGGGGCTCCGGCATGAGCTTTGTGCCGCCGTGGGGCGGCTGGATGGCGGTAGGCTCATCGCCGGGCGGGATACGCAGGGCGATGTCGGCGTGGGGCAAAAAGTCGAGGGACAGCTCGAGCGGGCAACGGTCAAGGACTGCTTCACCGCCGCCGCCCGGCGGTTGACTGAGGCGCTGCGAGCCCTGGCCGAGATGGCGCAGATTATAGACAAGTCCGTCGCGGACGCCGTCGAGCGGCTGCGCTATGAGGCGTACACGCTGGAGAAGGACATCGTCCTGTTCAGCGAGCCGGTGGAGAAGTTCGAGCGCGTCCAGCTTTACGTGATCATCACGAGCAATCTGCCGGCGGAGGCCCTGGCCCTGGCGAGCCGGTGCGCCGGCGGCGGGGCGGACTGCCTCCAGTTGCGGGCCAAGGACATCCCCGATGACCGGCTGTTCGCGCTGGCGGTCGAGTTCGTCGAGATCTGCCGGGAGATGGGGGCGCTGAGCATCATCAACGACCGGGCGGATGTCGCGACAACGGCGGGGGCCGACGGCGTGCACCTCGGCCAGAACGATCTGCCCGTCCCGCAGGTCCGGCGGCTGCAATTGTCGCCGCTGATCGTCGGCAAGAGCACCCACTCGCTCAAGGAACTGGAGGCGGCGCTGCCGACCCTGCCCAGTTACGTGAGCTTGGGTCCGGCCTTCGCCACGCCGACCAAGCCGGGGATTGAGGTCGCCGGATCGGAGTACATTCGCCAGGGATTGGAAAAGCTCGCCGGGACCGGTATCGGTCACGTCGCGATCGGCGGCATCACTCTGGACAACGTCGAGCAAGTGATCGCGGCCGGAGCACAGCGCGTGGCCGTCTGCTCGACCGTCACCAAGGCGGCCGACCCGGCGGAGGCATGCCGGAGATTGAAAGAGAGAATCGTCGAGCTGATCGAGGAACGTTCCTGATCGTGTGAGGGTAGAAGTGATGAAGCTATCGAATTTCCTCAAGTGCGCAGTGGTTATCGTCTGCATTTTGGGTATCGCGTCCGTCGCCCGGGCTCAGTCGCTGTGGGACCTGGCGAATCAGAATAAGGAGGCTTTGCGGATTGCCACGCTGTTCAGCGCCCAAGACGTGCGCGACCGCCTCTCCACCGACAAGGGGATCGACGACGCCATCGAGTGGTGCAAAAAGACCGGCGTGACGCACGCGTTCATCGAATCCTTCCGCGACGGCTATACGGCCGAAAGGAAGGCCCTGGAGTACGCCCGGGACCGGTTCCGCACGGCCGGTTTCGACGTGTCCGGCTGCGTCACGCCCACGAAGGTCGGCAAGGATTCCACCGGCTGGACGAACATCGCCTGCTACACCGACGGGCCGACGCAAAAGCACGTCCAGGAGATCTTCGAATACACCGCGTCGATGTTCGATGAGATCATGATCGACGATTTCTGGTTCACCGATTGCCGGTGCGACGAGTGCCGGAAGGCCCGGGGCGACCAAAGCTGGCCCCAGTATCACTGCGACCTGATGACGAGAGTCAGCCGGGACCGGGTCTTGAAGCCCGCCAAGGCCGTCAATCCGAACGTCAAGATCATCATCAAGTATCCCCAGTGGTACGATCAGTTCCACAACCGCGGCTACGAGGTGGTGCAGGAATCGGCTGACTTCGACCGCATCTGGGTCGGGACGGAGACCCGCGACTACGCCGACAAGCGGTGGGGCGGGACCGTCCAATATGAGGCGTACTACATCATGCGGTGGCTGGGCGTGGTCGGCGGGGCCAAGTGCGGCGGCGGCTGGTTCGACCCCTTCGGCACGCACGAGGCCACCTACGTCGAGCAGGCCCGCCAGACAGTGCTGGCGGATGCGAAGGAGATGCTCCTGTTCTGCTACGGCGCGCTGCTGCAGGGCACCGGTCCGGCGAATGTCGCGAACCTGCGGACCGAGGTCCCCAGCTTATTCAGATTGGCCAAACTGGTGCGGAATCAGCCGCTCCGAGGGATCGCCGCCCCGAAGCCGGCGAACAGCGACGCCTTTGACGAGCAGTACGTCTATGATTTCGCCGGTATGCTCGGCCTGCCGCTGGTGCCGACGGACGAGATTCGTACCGACGTGAAAGCGGCCTTCCTGCCGGTACACGTCTTGAAGGACCCGCAGTGGCAGAGCAAGCTTGGCACGATGCTCAACGCCGGTACGCCGGTGCTCGTGACCGATGGCCTCGCGCGGAAACTCCCGCCGGCCCTCACCGACAACAAGAACCTGTTGGTGCTCCAAGTGAATGGAAAGCCGAAAAGCCTGCTCGACTTGACGCGCGAGCAGCTTAGGCCCATTCGCGACAAGCTGCTGGCCCCGCTCGGCATCCGCTTCGATGCGCCGAACAGGGTAGCTCTCTATCTGATCGGCGACCGCTACGTTGCCGTGGAGAACTTCACCGACGAGCCCATCACGGCCACCCTGGAATTCGCGCAGCCGGTCAAGCCGGAGAAGGCCCTGGTGCTGCCGGTCGACGGCCAGGCGGAGTTCTCCAGCGAAGCGGGCAAAATCAGTTTCACCAAGATCACGCCGCGAACGCTCGTGGTCCTAACATACTGACACAGACGCATCGAGCGATGCTCTGTTTGTCATCCTAAGTCCCCGAGCCGCTTCGCCGCGGGTATACGGAAGAGACCCAGCGACAAGCTTTGGGTGCCACGCCCAAGCGCAGCTTGAGCGTGTCTTCCGACGCACGGGCATGCACCAAGGGAAGCACGCTCAAACAAGTTTGGGCGTGCCACCCGAAGAGACAGTCTCTTGAGAGGAGTGACAGGTATGTGCGGAAAGACAGGGCGGTTTCTCGGGCTTGTTGCGTTGCTCTCTCTGGGAATCGTTGTCCAAGTGCAGGGGGCTGCGCCGGGTCAGCGTCCGGCACCGGTCGAGCAACGGGTGATGGCGTTCTATTATCCCTGGTACGGTGTCCCCGAGGGTCCCGGCGGGGCGGGGCGGACTGTCCACTGGGGCAAGATCGACGCCGCCAACCATGACATTGCCGCGAGCACCCACTACCCGGCGCTCGGCGCGTATGACTCGCACGATCCCAAGGTCATCGACCAGCATTGCCAGTGGGCCAAGGCGGCACACATCGACACGTTCATCGTGAGTTGGTGGGGTCATGGCGACTACTCGGACCGGGCCATGCCCAAGATTCTCGAAGCCTGCGAGCGTCACGGCTTGGCCGCGTGCATCTACTACGAGACCGTGCCCAAGCCACAGACCGCCGCGACCGCCGCCAAGGACATCATCCGGGTCCTGGAAGAGTACGGCAGCCACAAGGCCCATCTCAAGGTGGGCGGCAAGCCGGTGGTCTTCATTTATGGCCGGGCGGTCGGTCAGCTCGGCCTGATGGGCTGGCTGGAGGCGGTCAAGCAGGTCAACGCCGGCTGTCGGGGCGGAGCGGTGCTCATCGGCGATCAGTTCAGTTACGGGGCCGCCCGGGTCTTCGGGGGCGTGCACACCTACAACACCGCCGGCTCGCTGGCCGGCCGGTCACTCGCCGATGCCCAGAAGTGGGCCTCCGCCACGTATCCATCGTGGGTGCAACTGGCGGATGGGGCCGATAAAATCGTCGCGATCACCGTCATCCCCGGCTACGACGACACCAAGATTCGCAAGCCCGGCCTGGCAGTCGAGCGTTATGACGGCGAGCTTTACCGAGTCCAATGGGAGCAGGCCATCGCCGCCGACCCGCACTGGGTCCTGGTCACCAGTTTCAACGAGTGGCACGAGGGCAGCGAGATCGAGCCTTCGCTCCAGTACGGCAGTAAGTACATCGACTTGACGGGCCAGTTCGCCGAACGCTTCAAGTCCACTGCGCGCCAGCCCCACGCACCGCCGGCCTCAGGGTCGATCACGTCGGCGGAGAAGGAGCAGTTGCGCCGGCAGCTTCAGAAGCTGCCCATTGCCGCGCTGCCGGAGGCGGAGTCGATGGCCTTCTGGTGGCTGTTGGATATCGGCGTTGAGCCAAAGCTCCTGACCTGGGAGGGGATCGTCGCCGAGGGCGTGAAGCCCCAGGACTATCCGATCCTGCTCTATTGTGCCGGCGAGACCTACCAGCGGACCGTCCGGACGACCGGCGACGTCGATGAGGCCCTGGTCCGCTACCAGCAGGCGGGCGGCTGCCTCGTGGCCCTCCCGTCGCTGCCCTGGCCGTTCTATCGCGACGAGACCGGCAAGCCGGTGAACCAGAGCCACCGCTTCGGCCTGACGCTGAAGATGGGCTGGGAGCACCCGCCGGCGGGCGCGGACCTGCGTTTCGTCCAGCCCCAGCGCCGCCTGCCGCACGTGCCCGAGCGCTTGGAATTCCCCGCCTCCGGCGACCTCCGCTGGCGGCCGTTCTACCAACAGAATCACGCCGAGTACGTCCCGCTGCTGCAACTGCGGACCCGCGCCGCCGACAACCTCGGCGACGGCGCCGTGTACGCCAGGCTGCCAACCGGCGGCCATGTCGCGTACGCCTGGTTCGGCCTCCTGAACACCGCGCAGGCGGAACCGCTGCTCTATGACCTGTTCACCTTTCTGGCGGCCCGACTGGGCCAATGAGCGGCGCCACGCCGCGAAGGGCTCGTTCGTTCCTTGCATCCTGTCCCGGAGACCGATGCCCGGCGATTGACGCGAGTCCGGATCGGCGTTTTAGTGACACGCGCCCTGTAACGAACTCTATTCTGAGAAAGGAAGAACGCGATGAAGCGCTCGATCCGAACGGTGGGATTCGTGGCTCTCGCGGCCGCGGTGCCGACAGTTCTCATGGCCTTCATTCTCCCCGGCTGCACGCAGAACCAGGACAACGCGCCGATCAGCATCTCCAACTCGGGGGGCCGAGCCGCCCTATCGCTCGCGTGCAGCACGGACGGCTCCGTGGCCTACGTCACGGACGGCCGGAACGTCTACCGCTACAAGCGCCGGCCTGCCGGAGCGGCCGCGTGGGAGTGTATCCTCTCGCAAGGCGAGCGTCTGGAGATGGCGGTCCGGCACGACCCGCGCGAGCAGCAGGCCGCACCTGCCCCGCAAAAGCCCGAGGAAAAACCCGCTACAGAGAAGACGAAGTGACAGCGCAAGGGTCTACCGGAATGAACGCCAGTACTCTCTATGTCACCCCCGCGCAGGCGGGGGTCCAGGAACGCCATGGCGCGGGTGGATTCCCGCCTGCGCGGGAATGACAGAAGTGTGAAGGCGATGTCCTACGAGAAGATTTCGCGTTCGACCTGGCCCAGGTAGAAACGGCCATCGTTGCGCATGAAGCTGAGGATGGCGTCGAGCTGCTGGTCGATGAAGGCCCGCTCGTTGGAGACCACCGCCATGCCCAGGACCGCGCTGGTGTGGCTGTCCTGGTGCTCGACTTCGGAGACGGAGACATTGAACCGGCTCTGCAGCCGCCCGATCACCGCCTTGACAATGTGGCGCTTCTCCTTGAGCGAGCTGACGCCCGGCAGGAACATCTGTGCCTTCATGACCCCGACCAGCATCGATCTTCTCCTCAACTATGCTCTGGCCTGACTCTCTTGCGGCTACCGCCTGCGCTTATCGGATCGGCCAACTCTCCGGCGCTTGGGCCCGGCTGCGGAGAGTTCCGCCTCGATCTCCTCAATCGAGGGCAGGCTGGATTTCAATTTCGCCGGCAGGGCACGCGTGAGTTGGTATTCAGAGATGCCGATGGCCTTGTTGACGCCCTTGAGCGCGTACTGGGCCACTGAGCGATTCTTATCCTGGCACAGAATCAACCCAATCGTTGGTTGATCGGCCGGGTGGCGCAGGCGATCGTCCACCACGTTACAGTAGAAATTCATCTTGCCGGCGTACTCGGCCTTGAAGGGACCTTTCTTGAGGTCGATCACCATGAAGCAGCGCAGCCGAAGATGGTAAAAAAGCAGGTCGAGGTAGAAGTCTTCCTGGCCGACATCCAGATGGTACTGGCGGCCGACGAAAGCGAAGCCCTGGCCCAACTCCAGCAGGAACTTCTCAACCTGAGTCAACAGGCTCGTCTCCAACTCGCGCTCGTGAAATGGTTCTTCGAGGGTGAGGAAATCGAAGATGTAGGGGTCTTTGAGGGCTTGGGTCGCCAGATCGGATTGTGCCGGGGGCAGAAGCTGATCGAAATTGGTGACCGCTTTGCCCTGGCGCTGATGGGCCCGACTGTCGATCATTAGGGCCAGGACGTTGCGGCTCCAGCCCTGGGCGAGCGTCTGACGCATGTACCAGAATCGAGTGGGGAGGTCTTTGACCTTCTGCATCAGAAGAACGTGGTGGGCCCAAGGTAATTGGGCAATCAATGGTTGCCCAATTGCCGCGGTCTGGTTGGTCGATGATTTCGCCACAACTGGTGGCGAAATTGGCTCCAGCCCGGGGTACTCTCGGTAGAACGCGACCATTCGGTCAATGTTCCGCTCAGAGAACCCTTTCACCTTCGGCAGCTCATTGCGAATGTCGCGCGCCAAGCGCGGGATCACTCCGCTGCCCCAGCCTTTATGCTCCTGCTGCTGGGCGATGGCCCGGCCAATATCCCAATAAAGGTGGATCAGCTCGGCGTTGGCGCAGAGCGTAGCGCGGACTTGGGCGGTTCGGATGCGCTGCTTAATGTTCTCCAGGAGCGACGGATAGTCCCCTGGCACGCCACCGGCGGCTCGTGTCACACGCCGCACGTTTGTTCTTTCGTCCGTTCTTCGTTCTGTTCGGCCCACGTTGTCTCTCTTCGTTTAGCCTTCCTGCCGCCTTTTCCTCCGGAGAATACCCGCCGGCGCGGACCGGGTCAATCCTGGCCCCGGTGCGATTTCCATTTGCATCCGGGCGGGCCGGTCCCTATGATGGGGTCGTGGGCCCTGGGGCAGTTCCGCTCTGCGAGACGGACGACATGGTACGGTCAACCATCTGCTTGGGGTCTCAAACGCGGCGGCTCGCGTTTGGGGGCCTTTCTCACCCCCCGGCCATGGAAATTCGCCCGGTGTCCACAGAGAATAAGGTGTGTCATGGAACAACGTCAGATTGAGAGACAACTGAAAACCGACCTTTTGATGTCGGGATTAGCACTGGTGAGCATCAGTATCGGCCTGTACGAGATCGGATGTCCCCGTCCGGCGGCGGGCATGACTTCCCTGGACTGGCTCGATCTCGGGATCGTCGCCATCTTCATCGGCGAATTCGCGCTGGCGGTCCGGCGGGGCGGCGGGCTGCGGCCGGTCCTGAAGGAGCGGTGGTGGGAGTTGCCCAGCCTCATCCCCATCACCGGCGGCATGATCGCCAGTCTGCAAGGCGTGGCCCTGGTGCGCGGGGTGCGCCTCCTGCGTCTCGTGCGGATCGTGCGGCTCCTGCGGATCTTCAGCGTGGCCCTGCGCTTCCGGCGCGTGATCCATTTCATCGTCCGGGTCTATCAGCGGTCGCAGGCGGGTCCGCTCTTCGGCGCCGCCGCGGTCATCGTCCTGCTGGGCGCCGTCTCCGCCTTCGCGGCCGAGTCGCAGCAGAACCCCCGCTTCGCCGCCTTTCAAGACAGCCTCTGGTGGGCCCTCAACATGTTCACCAACGTCGCCTACGTCGATTTCCAGCCGGCGACGGGCCTGGGCCGGATCGTCGCCGGGATCCTGCAAATTCTGGGCATTGCCTTCATCGGGATTTTCGCCGGCAGCATGGCCAACGCCATCATCAAAGAGTCGCCCGAGGCGGACGCCCAGGACCCGTAGCGTCTCGGCTGCACGCGGTTCTACACGCAGACAGACTGCCGACAACCACTGTTTGGCCACAGAGGGCACAGACGCCACAGAGGGAAGGCGAAGGACGGAAGGCTGGAGGCCGGTAGGCCGCAGGCCGTAGCTGACGCGGTCCCGTTGCCCCTTGGGCGGGTGCATGACCGTTCTTGCGATCCGCGCGGGTCAGATGCCGTCGCGCAGGCCCGTGGCGAGGGCGTCTCGCCCTTGCGTGTCGCGGGCATCCTGCCCGCGATTCGAGGG
>Ga0315289_10007357_pt1 | contig 16036 bp, 11 predicted proteins | sample YL17G11_40_MG_FD_203452 | JGI IMG/M metagenome (GOLD analysis project Ga0315289, IMG submission 203452) | Sediment microbial communities from Yellowstone Lake, YNP, Wyoming, USA - YL17G11_40 | ecosystem: Environmental > Aquatic > Freshwater > Lake > Sediment | place: USA: Wyoming | collected... | reverse complement strand
AGCCATCAGAAATACAGATTTTAAAATAGCTGTTTCTTTTTCTGAAACGTCCAAAATATCATTTAGATTTCCATTTCCAGAAGTATTCACATGGATGAAAGCCGAGATATTTTTGTGTTTCGAAATAATTTCTTCCATTTTCGATTGAATCCCGTCATCGCTGGCATCCTCGAAGTGAAAGTGCAGCATACGCCCTTCTGAATTTGCTGTTTTATTGCTGTCTACTGAGCCAAAATGGACCATACCCACTCTCAAGCTCTGGTTGATAAAAGATTCAGCAAGTAATCGAGATTTTTCTGTTCCATCATCTGTAATCAAGATTAAGCTGTCCTTGGGCAGCTCAAATTTTAGAAAATCGGGTTGAGGAAGTCGTTTTACCTTCACCGAAAATCGTTCAATACTGGTCAAATCAGATTTTGTTTTTTTATTGATCGTTGGGGTCGAAACAGATGCTTCAATCACAGGTGTGACAGCAGAATTGATGTTAAATTTCTCTATAATTTGTTCAAGAGTGCGAAGTATTGTTAATTCTTCTGCTTCAATCATAGGAAGCTGTGGAAATCGCTCCTGCATGGCGCCGAGAATCTCAACGCGCTTTATGGAATCAATGCCCAAATCCGATTCCATGTCCATTCCTAATTCCAGTATATCCGCCGGATATCCTGTCTTTTCACTCACAATGTCCAGGAAAGCGGACTGAAGGTCGGATTCCAAATTTGAATTTGTTTTAACTTCTTCTTCCCTTACAGCTTTCGTTTCACCTAAAAAATCTTGTTTGACAGGCTCTTGCTCTTGTGTTTTTTGCGATGTGCTGCTGAATGAGCCAACGATCTGTTCGAGCGTTCGCAGAACTGCCAGATTTTCCGGTTCGATTGTGGGAAGGTCAGGATACTGTTCCTGCATTGCTCCAAGGATTTCCACTCGTTTAATCGAGTCGATACCCAGGTCTGCTTCCATATCCATACCCAGCTCAAGCATATCAGTTGGATAACCGGTTTTCTCACTGACAATCTGAAGAAATGATTTTGTCAATTGAGCAAGATCGAATGTAGTGGAAGCGGTTGTACCGGTTTGAGGTAGAGATATTTTGTTTTGAGTAGGGGTTAGCTCCACGGATGGCGCTTCCACAACTGGCGATACAGCTTCTACTCGCTGACTCTCCTCCAGGAAACTATTTTGTTCTAATTGTTGGTTGTAATGGCCCCCATTTGAGTTGATTAATTCCTTGATCAATGCAGTGTATTGTTGAAAAAAAACCGTTTGGGATTTGATGTATTCCAGATGCGCTTCCGAGGTTCCAGAATGCTGGCTGTTTACATATTCAGCTCTTTTTTCCATTAGGGAAAGAGCTTGGTTTTCATTGTCCGATTTTGGGTTCCCAATCATTTTTGAAATGATTGAAAGCTCCGCTTGTGTGATTTCTTGGATGATTTTATTGGAAGCATTGTCATTTTGAAGGAAAAGTTCGTGAACTTTTAAGAAATCATTTTGGTGTTTCTGGAAATTTTCGATCAAATTTTCGATATGATGATGATTACTATTCATTTGGGATACCTCCAACGCCGATGAGGATTCTTCCATTTGATTAGTAGGTAAATCAGAGGAATTAACTTGAAGACCTAAATCAGACGATTTACAGTTTTTGTTATCTGATGCAACCGTTATGCTGGTTTGCTCAGCTTCAATGGGTTTTTGGTTGCTAAGCGGTTTTTCATTAAGGGCTTTTTCAAAATCGCTGCGAGTTTTTTCAGTCGTGTAAAGACCACCGTTCAAAATAACCGACACTTTGCTGTAATTAGGCTGGGTATAAACCTGATATTTTCTATAAGGGTCGATATCACCCAGGTGGAATCCAAGTACCCGCATCTGTAAAACTGCCTGTCGAAATTGAACGTCGCTGTTTCCTTTAGCGTTTGCATTTAAAGTGATGGTTTCATGGGGTTTGTCTTTTAAAATGTCTTTTACGAGATTGGTCAAAATATTTTTTGGTCCGATTTCAATGAATATGGAACCGCCATTCGCATAGATATTCTCAATCTCTTCTTTAAATTTCACCGGGTTCAACATGTGTTCAGCGAGAATTTGGGAGATTTTTTGCGGCTCTTTCTCATATTCATGGGCAGTGGAATTGGAATAAACAATTCCACTGGGTGCTTTAAAGCTTTCTTTCTGGATGGCTTGCTCGAAAGGTACCTGGGCATGTTCCACAAAGGAAGTGTGAAATGCCGCTGAAACCTGAAGCGGAAATACTGTCAGTCCCAATTTCTCCAGATTCGGTTTGAGAGCATGAACAGCTGCTGTGGATCCAGCTAATACAACTTGTGTAGGGGAATTAAAATTGGCAATGGTGACTTCGCTATGGTCTTTGATGAGGTTTTGAATTTTTTCCACGTCTCCTTTCACGGCAATCATTGCACCGGGATCCTTCTCTGATGAAACCGGCAGACTCATCGCCTCACCCCGGGCTTTGGCCATCCTCATAAAAGCCTCGTCTCCGAAAACACCCGACGCCCAAAGGGCTGTTAATTCACCAAAACTGTGGCCGGCGAAAAAATCTGCCTGAAATCCTGCATCATAAAGCAGCTGGTACAAAGCCAAACTGAAAGTGCCAATTGCGGGTTGCGCATTCTCGGTTTTTGTGAGCCGTTCTGTTTGGCTTTGCCTTTCATCCTCCGAAAACACTGGTATTGGGTAGATAGCGTTAGTAAGGGGCTCTCTTCCATCACCAGATATCATTTCATTTGTTTTTTCAAAGGCTATCCGGAATGGCGGGAAATTAATTGCGAGTTCCTTTCCCATATTGACATACTGCGCACCCTGACCCGGGAAAAGTGCAACTGTCTTCCCTTTTGGATTCATTCCAGATTTTCTATAAAAAATCCCTTTTGGATGGGACCACGTTTCCTGGTCTTTATTTACAGCAAATAAATTGATGCACTCACGCAATTTACCACAGGCGTCCTTGACTGATTCTGCGAGTATCCCAATTCTGGCATGTTCATATGGAATGGCTGAATTGCATGCATCCTGATCAAGTTGATTAAGCAAAGTGCTGCTTTCAGCGCCCTCCATTTTTGTCAAGGTTTCATGACAGTTGTTCAGCAGTTGCTCTGTTGTCTGTGCCGAGAGCAAAATGGTATATGGCGCTTGATGTAATCGATACGCCTTGCCTTGCTCGGGCTGATACTCCTCCAGACAGGCATGGAAATTTGTTCCGCCAAAACCAAAAGAACTAACACCTGCCCTGCGGGGAGTACCCTGTATATTCCTGAACCACGGGCGCGTCTCAGTATTTAAATAGAACGGAGTATTCTCGATATTAAGTTCAGATTGTGGCCTGGAAACATTGATGGTTGCCGGAAGGATCTTATGATGGAGAGCCAGCGAGGTCTTGATCAGGCTGGCAGCGCCGGCCGTTGCTTTGGTGTGCCCAATCTGAGACTTGACGCTGCCCAATGCAATATATTGTTTTTTGGAATTATTCTCACCAAAAACTTCGCAGAGCCCTTCAAATTCAGCGGGGTCACCTGCGTTCGTACCTGTTCCGTGGGCTTCAATCAGTTCAACTGAAGAGGGCGAATAGCCCGAGCTTTCATAAGCCCGCCTTAACGCTTTTGCCTGGCCGCTTGCACTGGGCGCATAAATGCTTTTAAAATGCCCGTCGCTTGACGTGCCTATACTGCGGATTACCGCATAGATACGGTTATGGTCACTTTCTGCGTCTTCCAGCCGTTTTAAGACCAGCATGCCTATCCCTTCACCTGCAAGCATGCCATCTGAATCTGCGCTGAAAGCGTGCAGACGGTCGCCTTTTGTAAATGCGGGTGTTTTGCTAAAGCAAAGAAAGGTCAATATTGAATTATCAGTATCAACTCCCCCCGTGATCATCATATTGGCACGCCCCAAAGTCAATTCTGAGATGGCCATGCTAACAGCCGCCAGTGAACTTCCGCAGGCTGCATCAACAATGCAGTTCGTTCCGCCTAAATCCAGACGGTTAGCGATACGCCCGGCAACCACATTGCCGATGGCCCCCGGGAATGCGTTTTCGTTCCAGGCAACGTAGGCGAGTTTCATTTTTTCGATAATTGCAGGGATCTCATTTTCCGGAACGGAACTGTTTTTTAGAACTTTTTCCCAGACTGGGTACTGCAGGCGGTTCAAGAGCGGGTGTATCACCTTCGAGGACATACCAATCATGCCCAGAATAACACCTGTGTGATCAAGAATATCTTCACTTGCATTGGCGTAACCGGCATCTGCGATTGCATTTTTTGCAACAATTAGCGACAAGAGTTGGGATACATCCGTAACCTCAAGAATGTTGGGCGGAAGCCCAAATTCCATAGGGTCGAATTTAATATCCGGAATAAAGCCACCATATTTGCTGTATGTTTTATCGGGTATGGAAGGGTCAGGATCATAGTATTCGTCAATTTTCCATCTCGAGGAGGGTACTTCACGAATACAGTTGACCTCATTGAGGATATTTTCCCAATATTGATTCAAGTTTTCAGCATCCGGGAGAATGCCGGCCAGGCCAATGACCGCAATCGGAGTATTGGGTTTGCTCGATTTTTCCCTGATTTGCTTATTTTTTTGGGTATTCATTTTAATTTCCTTAAAAAAAAGGCTTTGTGTGTCTATTAATTCCCAATGGGTAGTTATTAGTTAAAAAACCCAAAGGACGTGATTAAGTTGCGGAAAAGGTTGATATCGGAAATTAGAAAAAACCTTAGTATCCTGATAGCATTCTTATTAACACCACTTCTAAAGAAAGGGTATCTGGTTTTTCCAGATTGGATTAATTTAAAAACCCCACATCTGACATTCTAATTTTGTACAATTTACCACTTCAATGTATGTATATGTTAGACAGAATAAGCTGACGACATAAGATCAGTAGATTTCCCCAACGGAGATTCACTTTGGTCAAGGATTGTTTTTCCTCAAGAAAAATATCTTTAATAATCCTTAGCAAAATAATTTTTTTTCAAAACCCATAATAAACAATATTACGGGGAAATGTTAGATAAAATAAAAAACTTATGGGCAAAGACGTTGGATGAAAATTCAAGGTTTATTATTTTATCAAATTCATCGGTCAGGGGTCTTATATCCTTTTTTGGTTCTACTGCTGGCCAGCAAGGGAGTCAGTGGATCTGCTTTAGGGCTTCTGTTGATGGTTATCCCGTTTGGCAAGGTGGTATTACAACCGCTTTCAGGGTATATGTGCGATCTCTATCGCATCCATAAGCCTGTATTAATCATATGTGTGGTCTTGAATTGTCTGAGTGGGTTGTTTTTATTTTTCTGCTCGCCAGTATATATATATTATTTGTTGGCAATTATTATCATCACTCTGGGTGAAACCAGCGCTGACACGCTGATCAATACCCTGGCAATCGATTATCTGGCAAGGTCGGAGCGCCAGACCGATTTCGGCCGCTGGCGGTTGTGGGGTGCGTTTGGATATATGACCGGTTCTTTCTTCCTGGGATTGTTTGTCCTGGACCAAACCTTGCGGCTTGTTCCCCTGATTTTCGCAACGGTCAACTTCCTCTCCATGTTTGCGGCACTGTCATTGCCGAGGGCGTCCGACAAGAAATCAGTGGATTGGTTGGGGGGAATTAAAATGGTCACTTACAACCCGCCTTATGCATTGCTGCTTGCTGGGATGACATTCTCGGGGATCAGCTTTTCAATAATTCTGAACTAATATTCGGTTTACATGAAAGGGATTGGGGCTGCCAGCTGGATTATTGGGCTTAGCGTTGCGTTGCAGACCGGGGTTGAGATTCGGCTTTCAGCCAATACCAAGGCGATCACAGACAGGTTTTCGCTGCGTGCAACATATTTACTGAGTTTTGTTGCCTTACCCATCAGATGCTTGCTGTATTTTATTAATAAAAGCCCGGTGCTGGGGTTGGCTATTCAGAACCTGCATGGGTTTTATATTTTCAGCACATTTATTGTGGGTATGATTGTGCTGGATATGAACCTTAAACCCGAATGGCGCTCAACCGGTCAGGCGTATTACTATTCCGCTTTTAGTGGAATTGGCGCAATGCCGGGGTCATTTATTGGCCCGTTGATTTTTGACAATCAGGGAATTTCTGCTCTGTGGGCTATTGCGGCAGTGATTGCATTTATCGGGTATTTGCTCGTCAACCATGCTACAAGAAAGTTGATTCCGATTCGAGAGAAAAATCTATTATATAAACCCTCTCACACCTGCCTTCTATCCAAAGGGGAGAGGGCAGGAGGAACTTTCCTAAGACCTGGATTTACGCGGGGTGGCGAGACCCCAGAAGATAAGGCCAAGGCCAATTGCGCCGCTGATGCCGCCCACCATTATAAATGAAGCAGCCACACGTGAGAACGAACCTCGCACAACCGCGCGCAATGCTTCATGTATGCCTGATCCAAAGGGAAGGCCATTAAAGTTCGCCCGATTGAGGCTCAAGTTTACCCAGTAGTTTGGAATATCAGCACTGAATGCCAGTCCTACCAGGAAGATGAGCGAAGAGGGGATCATCAGCGTCCAGCCCAGCCACTGAAGGCGCACCCGCCAGGATTCATCTGCGATGAGCGCGGCGATGTACCAGAATGAAGCTGCCATAAAGGCCAGAAAAACTGATACAAGCATCAAACTGGCCGGCAATGCCTTGCCGGAGGCGAACGGACCCCAGTTGCGGGTAATGCGAATTTCATCCCATTTCTCGCCTATCGGCACTTCATCCGGAACCTGGGCTAATGCAAAAGGCAGGATGGATTTGAGGTAATTCTCAACCAAAACATCATCACTGATTCCAGCAGGTTTACAGGCCTTCTGGTTTCCGATATCAATCCCTGGTATTTGGCCGGGCTCGCAGACAGGCAGTATAGCAGCAATGGCTGCCAGCAGATCATTCTGTTTTTCGCCAGCAAGCGCTACTTTAACGGGTACCAGGTTCACTACAGGCGTAAAGTTATCTGTCTTGCCCTGCAAATAATCGAACAATCCGTTGATAAAAATGCCTGTCTGGTCTTTTATATAATCGTGGGTAATGACCGATTTTATAATCTCTTCAACTTTTGCAAGATCAGCATCAGGCGGAAGCGTCAGGTACTTTTCAATCGTGGCGCTTAGCATACCGTTAGATAAAAGTGATTCATAAACCTGGTCATTATCCATTGTCTGGATATAAAAATTGCGGTCCAGGATGAAAGAATTAATACTGACCAAGGTCTGTGCCGCAAGGATTAGTGGAAAAACCAGGGCAAGAGTTAAGAGAAAGGCTAAAAATTTGCGCATAAAAAACTCCCAATTTTTGATTTATTATATATAAGACTGAAATCGGCTAAAGTTTTATTAAGGATGTATCAAAATATTCACCATTTAGTATCAGTTTAATAAAATTCGGGTTATGATGCTATAAATAACCAAATATAAATGGAGGCTATTATGATGGAAAAAATCATCGGCGCGTTCACTTTTCGCAAAGAGGTTTATCAGGAAGTGGAAAAGGATGCAACTTTCACCCCGACCGCCTGGATGATCGTGGCGGTGGTAGCATTCCTCAGTCAACTTGGCACTCATGCAGCAACTACCCAGGTTGTAGGCGGCCGTTGGGTAATGGGAGCGATCGGTGGAACAATTTTCGCGGTTGTCGGTTTTGCCTTCGGTGCTTTTGTTATTGCTTGGGCGGGCAAAACTTTCTTTAACGCAGATACCTCATTTGAAGAAATGGTGCGCGTCCTGGGTCTGGCGTACGTATGGAATGTAATCGGATTTTTAGGGATTCTGGGATTGCTCGGAAAAGCAATGACTTGCATTACAGGGCCGATTGCTTTGGTTGCGGGCATTGCAGGATTAGTAGCCTGGTTTATTGCCGCCAAAGAAGCGTTGGACCTGGAATGGCCGCAGACCATTGGTACTGTAATCATTGGCTGGGTGGTCTCATTAATAATTTCCATTATTGCTGGCGCTATTCTGGGGTTGTTCGGCCTGGCAGGCGCGGGTGTTGGTGCCGCGCTGCGCGGACTGGGAGGATAATTTTCCATGATATCAACTAGCACAGCCCGTGCTGTGCTAGTTTTATTTAAGCAACCCTGCTATCGAAAACTCGTATATATAAGAAGCACATCTAAAAAAGGAGTACGAAATGGCAGGTAGAAAAACTGAAAAACGGGAATTGGGCGAATTTGATCGCATCGCTATGCGCGGCATCGGCAAGCTGTTTATTTCACAGGGCAAGCAGCAAGAAGTGACCCTGGAAGGTGATGAAATCGCTGTTAGCCGTATTACAACCAATGTGACTGACGGCAAGCTGGTAATTGACATAGGGCGCGACTGGGTGGAAAAACTCAGTGCAGGCTTTGACTTCCTCTCCGACCATGATATTCGAATAACCATTGTGGTAAAAAACATGAAAGAACTGGAAGTAGCCGGAGCGGCGGATATTGAGGTGAAGGCGATTAAAACAGATGACCTGACGCTCAAATTGATCGGCGCATCCAATATCAAAGTTGAAACTCTTAAGGCAGACTCTCTGAAGGCTGAACTTCCCGGCGCGGGCAAAATCCGTGTGGATGGCGAAGTAAAGGACCTGAGTGTCACTTTGGCAGGCGCGGGCAACTTCAGCGGGCACCAACTGAAATCCAAAAATGCCAAAATAGTGCTGAGCGGCGTTGGTTCAGCGCAACTTTGGGTGACGGGAGAGTTGGACGTGACCATCGCGGGTGTTGGCAGCGTGGAATATTTCGGTTCACCAGCCATTAAACAAAGTGTCACCATGCTGGGCAAGGTCACCAGTCTGGGCGAACCCAAATAGTGTTTTTACATCTTGACTTGCCTTGGCAATTGGGTGTAAACTAATTGGCAGAAAGAGACAAAAATGAGCGAAGAAATTTCATTAGATTTAGAACCTGACCCTAAACGCAGCTCTGCTCTTTATCCTGTTGAATACGCATCACCGGGAGGTAATCCGGTTTAAACCGTAAACTTTACAACGGCGGTTAAACCCTCGGTGCCTATTCGAAAGGAAAGAGCCGAGGGTTTTTGTATAGTTAAGGGCCAGCCCCAAAAATAACACAATTGGAGGTTGCCATGATCACAATTTTAAATACTGCCGAGAACAAGCTCAACACACTACCGCAAGTCGCTGACGGCGCCTGGGTTAATGTTATCAACCCTTCAACGGTTGAAATAGAAGAAACCTATGGCTTGGGCATTCCGCTGGATTTCATCACCTATTCACTGGACCTGGATGAACGCCCACGCACTGAAAAGGAAGCTGGAACCACGCTTCTTTTACTGCGCATCCCTTACTATCAGGGTGATGTGGAGGACATCCCATTTACCTCAGTCCCTCTTGGTATCATCCTTTGCTACGATTACATTATTACCGTGTGTAAGTTTGAAATACCTTTCCTTAATAATTTGATCAGCAAACATGGTCAATATTTCACCACCAATAAACGCAACCGCTTTATTCTGCAGATTCTTCTGGCAATTGCCAATGAGTACTTGAACGCTGTGCGTATGATCAATAAAAAAGTTGACCATATTGAAGACCAACTGCAAAAATATATCCAGAACAAGGAATTGCTGGAATTACTTAAGTACCAAAAGAGCCTGGAACTGCTTTCGACTGCCCTGAAATCCAACGAACTGGTATTTGAGAAAATGCAGCGTACGCGTTTCTTTGCTACATACCCGGAAGATGCTGACTTGCTTGAAGATGTGATCACCGAGAACCAGCAAGCTATAGAGATGACCAATATTGCCGGCAACCTGTTAAGCCAGATGATGGACGCGTTTGCCTCAATCATCTCGAACAACCAGAATCATGTGATTTAAGTGCTGACCTCGGTTACGATAATTCTCAGCTTGCCAACTCTCATTGCCTCCTTCTATGGCATGAACCTGGCGTTGCCCTTCCAAGGTAATAACTTGGGCTTTGTGGTTATTGGTGCGCTGTCTGCAGCGGTAATGCTTATGGCTGCACTGTTTTTTAAGAAAATGAACTGGCTATAATTATCGAAAATCAAGGAGGGCTGAGTGATCTATCTCAGTGAAATCATTGGAAGCCGGGTATGGGATGCCTGGGGCAATAACCTTGGAAAATGTTCCGACGTATTGATCAGCAGATCAGATGCGGTTTTTCCGCCTGTTTCCGCTATCGCAGTTAATTCAAAGGACGGCAGTACTTTCCATGTGGCGGCGAATCAAATCAGCAGTCTGTTTCCAAGTATAGCTTTGAAGGTCGCCGGGACAGACCTCAAGCCGTATACCCTTGGCGGAAACGAGTTGCTGCTGAAACGCCAGGTCCTTGACCACCAGATCGTGGATATCGAAGGTAAGCGTGTGGTACGCGTTAATGATATCCAGCTGGCATATTCACAGAATATTTATGTGGTTACTGGCGTGGATGTAGGCAACCTGGGCCTGGCGCGTCGACTGGGGTTTGAAAAACCAGTACTGGCTTTTTCAAAACTTATTAATCGACCGGTGGTACAAAGTGTTATCACATGGCAGGATGTTGCCTATCTGGAAGAGAAGAACCCGTTAAGGCTGAAAAAATCCAAGGAAAAAATTAGCAAGCTGCCCCCCGCAGATATTGCCCTCATCCTGAGCGATCTTAACCGGTCCGCTGGCCAATCGCTTATGGAAAATATGGATATTGAGGTTCTGGCAGACACACTGGAAGAGAGCCCAACCAAAACCCAAATTGACGTCCTGACCCACCTGGATTCCCATCAGGCGGCGGATATCCTGGAGGAAATGGAACCGGACGAGGCGGCAGACCTTTTGGCGGATATGCCCAGAGAGACCAGTCACGAGTTGCTGCAATTAATGGAAGAAGATGAAGCTCAGGAAATCCGGACCTTGCTTCACTATCCACCGGATTCAGCGGGCGGCATTATGACCACTGATTACGGCTGGATTAATGATGGTCTGACGGTCAGCCAAGCCATTGAATTTCTGCGTTCATCCGAAGAAGCGCAAGACGTTGAAGAAATGTATTACATCTATGTGCTGGATAAGGAAGAGCATCTGAGAGGTGTAATTTATCTGCGTGATCTGGTGATGGCCAAGCCGGATCAACTGGTGGAAACGCTGATGGAAAGCAAACCCGCGTTTGTCTTGCCCCATACCAGCCAGGACGAGGTCGCTTATCTGATTGCGAAATACAATCTGCTGTCAATTCCGGTTGTTGATGAAACAACCAGCAAAATGTTGGGAATTGTAACGCTGGATGACGCGCTCGACACGGTTTTACCAACAGCCTACAAAAAACGGTTACCTCGTTTTTTCTAAATTTCGGACGTTGACGACAATGAAGAAAAGCACTCCTCGAGTATCTCTGATAAAACGTTTATGGCTGGTTCTGGCTGTTCTGGGGCCGGGGCTGATCACTGCTTCAGCGGATAATGATGCACCCGGTATCGCTACCTATTCCATGGCGGGGTCACGTTATGGATACAATTTCCTGTGGCTGCTGGTGCTGGTAACCTTCGGAGAGGTCTTTATCCAGGAAATGGCAGCACGGCTGGGCGCGGTGACCGGCAAGGGCACCGCCGATCTCATCCGCGAAAAATTTGGCGTCAAAATCACTTTATTTGCCATGATATGCCTGCTGGTCGCCAACCTGGGAACTACTATAGCGGAGTTCGCCGGTATCGCGGCGGGCGCGGAACTGCTGGGACTGAGCCGCTATATAGTTGTGCCTATCGCTTCAATAGCAATCGCGTTTCTGGTGATAGGTGGTTCTTACAAGAACGTTGAAAAATTTCTTTTAATCCTGTGCCTGTCCGCTATTGCTTATGTAATTTCCGCGTTCATTCTGAAACCCGACTGGGGCGCAGTACTGCGTGCGGCGGTAACCCCCCAATTTATTCTTCAACCCGAATACATTATCGCGGTTCTGGCAACCATCGGTACCACCATCACTCCCTGGGGCATTTTCTATATGCAGGCTTCGGTTGTAGATAAGGGTGTGGATGCTGAAAATTACGGGTTGACCAAAGTCGATGTGATTTTTGGGGCCGTGTGGGGAAATATCATATCGGCATTCATTATCATTACCACCGGTGCTACTCTGTTTTTGCACGGAATCCATGTTGAGGAAGCCGAGCAGGCAGCGATGGCTTTGGCGCCATTGGCGGGTGACTGGGCAAAACTGTTATTCGCGGCTGGTCTGGTGGGGGCATCTATCCTGGCAGCGATGGTTCTGCCGCTTTCTACTGTTTACGCGATTACAGAAGCGTTTGGTTGGGAGAGAGGACTGGATCAGAAACGGAGCGACGCGCCGATCTTCTATGGACTCTTGCTGGCGGTAATTTTCCTAAGCTCCCTGTTTGTATTAATCCCGGGTCTGCCGCTGTTCAAGATCATGCTGCTTTCACAATCCATGAATGCCATTCTGCTGCCTGTTCTGATGGTTTTAGTTTTGATCCTGGCGAATGACGGCGAAATTATGGGCGTATGGAAAAACAAGCGCTACCAGAATGTTTTTTCAATATTTCTGACAATCACGATCTGTGCAATAACTATTGCGCTGTTTGCTCTGCAATTTAAAAAATAATCTATGTTGATTTAATCTTATGAAAAAGGCAGCAGTGATTACTCTCACTGCCGCCTTTTAGCTTCAAAAAAAATTAGAACGTCCTGACAAGTTCTTTCTTTGCATTACAGAGTGGGCAATTTTCCGGTGGTTCACCTTCACCGGTCCAGCCGCATACCGAGCAAACATACAATTTGCCAACAGAGGAATCCTGGCCGTTATCAATGGTTGATTTGGCTATAGTATACATTTCAGCATGAATCTTCTCGGCTTCGCGCGCCCATTTGGTGGATCGTATCGCGCCGCGTTCATCTTGCAGTTCCACTACGGCGGTAAAGGCAGGGTACATCTCTTCCACTTCATAAGTTTCGCCATTAATACCGACCTGAAGGTTTTCGGAAGTCTCGGCCAGTTTTTTCAGGACCCTAAAATAGCTGGTGGCGTGCACTTGTTCGGCATAGGCGTTGGCGCGGAAAAGTCGAGCCACGTTCGTAAAACCGTCTTTTTCAGCCTGGTCGGCGAAAATGAGGTACTTTATGTGCGCCTGGCTTTCGCCCGCAAAGGCGGCTCCAAGGTTGGATTTGGTCATGTCATGCATTGCATTATCTCCTAAATGAATAATAGATATTTAATACCCTTTTGGTAGGATTATTAGGCAGAATTATAAATCGGAAATTGAAAAAATCAGAATTTATTGGCGCCTAAGCCTGAATCCCGTGTGCGTAAAACAAGGGGAACTCTGGATAGACTGTTAACTCCAGATATTCAACGCGGCTGGCCAATTCCTCTGCTTTTTTTCGGTTGGATTTTGAGGCCAGCATCATGCATGCGCCAGCACCGGCAGCGTTACCCACTGCGCGAATACGGGGGAGCGGGATCTCGGGTAGCATGCCAATTCGTATCGCGTGTTCTGGCCGCATGTAAGATCCAAACGCGCCGGCGATAAGCACTTCTTCAATTTCATCTGGTTTTACTTTGAGGTAATCCATTAGCACATCAATTCCGGCTCTGATGGCACCTTTGGCCAGAAGTATTTGGTCAATATCGTTCTGCGACAAAGTAACTGGTTTCTCTAATTCCGAAAGGATGAAAACCGAATTGCCCTGCCCATCCAACCTCAATCCAGGTGTCGACTTATTTAATCGGCCTCGATGATTGAGCATGCCCAACCTGCGCATTTCAGAAACCGCATCCAGAATCCCTGACCCGCAGATACCCACAGGCGGTTGGTTGCCAACGACCTGAATTTGGACTTTTCCTTGAGTGTTGATGCTTACATGTTCAATCGCCCCCGGCGCGGCACGCATACCAAAGCGGATATGCGCGCCTTCAAATGCGGGACCGGATGCTGTTGATACACTGACAATACGCCCGCCTTTCTGCATGGCGATCTCTGTATTTGTACCGATGTCAATACCTAGCCGCACTCTATCATTCTTGCCAAAGCCTTCGGCCACTAGAAAGGCGATATGATCGGAACCGATAAAACCGGCGATTACCGCTGGCGCGAAAACGCGGCTGCCAGGCATTGAATCAAGCCCAATTTCGGAGGATAAAGGATTTAGCGAATCAGAAACAACGGGCACAAAAGGTGAGAAAGCCAATGATGCTACGGGCAGATCCAGGAAGAAATGGTGCATGGCAGTGTTACCCACCAGACATGCATCCACGATATCGGATGGCGACACGCCAATTTGAGCGCATAACTCGGCAGCAGCCTGGTTAATGGACTGCATTAATAAAGAATGCAACATGCCTGCGCCCTCAATATCCTTGATTCCGAATGCGATCCTCGCCATAATATCCTCTCCGTAAGCGATCTGCGGATTGGGGGCACCCTTGGTAGCCAGTACTTCGCCCGTTTCGAGGTTCATTAAATAACAGGCCAGCTTGGTGCTGCCCACGTCCACAGCTAGGCCGAGAAGCTGCGGGAGAAGTTGATCTGTTACATTAAAAAGCTCATTTTCCCGAATTAGAAGATTTAACTGCCAGCTATTATTGCGCAGTAATGCGGGAATCTGGCGAATAACCTCCAGATTGGCGCTTAATGGTTTGTTGTCTGCCGCTTGCTGAAGCCGGGAGAAATCTGAAGCGAGATCGTTTAAGGCGGCCTCTTTCAAACTGACCATTTTTTGGATTACCAATGGATCAGGGTGGATTAACTTCTGGCTGCCTTCCACCTGCAGTACCTGTCCTTTGATGACTGACCCAGAAGGAATCATAACTTTAAGGTTACTGTCAACAATTGTTTCGCATGCAAGTCGCTGCCCCTCGGCCAGTTGATTATCCGTAAGAAATGTTATTTCGGTCTCCGTTAAAGGATTTTCCTTTAGCGAAGGAAAAATCTGGACGGCACACTTACCGCAGATCCCCGCTCCGCCGCAGTCAGAACGCAGGTTAATGCCTGCCTGATGGGTGGCATCCAACAGGGTGAGTGGTTCGCTGCACACCAGGCAGATGCCTAAGGGTTGAAATTCAATTGTAAAGCTCAAAGAATTTTCCTTGCTGATGATTTGTTTTCTGATGATTATAAACAGGAAACAAGAATTGAAGATTTAAAAATATAAATCCGCTGTCTTACCATGCGGATTTTGAAAGCAACCAGTTACTGCTTTAAATCTCGATTTCAGCGACAGATTTGACCACATGGGTTGGACGATACGGGAACTCTTCAATGAGCTTGGGTGTGGTCATACCGGTTAAAACGAGAATTGTTTCCATACCGCTCTGTAACCCAGCGACGATATCAGTATCCATGCGGTCGCCGATCATTACGGTATTTTCGGAGTGCACTCCCAGGTAGTTCAATGCGGAGCGCATCATAAAGGGATTCGGTTTGCCACAGTAGAAAGGTGAGCGTCCGCTGGCTTTTTCGATCAGCGCGGCCATCGCCCCGCAGGCTGGTACAATACCGGCTTCAGACGGGCCGGTGGGGTCGGGATTGGTGGCCAGGAAAGAAGCACCACCGAGAATGAGACGAACGGCTTTGGTCACCTGGTGGAAATTGTAATCAAAGGTCTCGCCCAGCACTACAAAGTCGGCCGCATCGGGTGTGAGGATATAACCGGCGTTATGAATGGCTACATTAAGCCCGCTTTCACCGATAACAAAGGCATTGCCGGATTCTTTCTGGGATTTCATAAACGCGGCGGTAGCCAAGGCTGAAGTAAATATCTGTTCAGGGTTTATTTCCAAACCTGTAATTTTCAGGCGGTGCGCCAAATCTACCGGAGTATAAATGGAATTATTGGTGAGAACCAGAAACTTGATTCCGTTGCTTTTTAGTGATTCGATAAAGGTATCAGCGCCTGGGATTAATTTCTTGCCACTGACCAGGACGCCGTCCATATCAATTAAGTAATTTTTCTTTTGCATAGCACTTTTCTTTCTGTTTGATTATTTACAATGTGTATTATATATTCATTGAGCCTGAAGACAGGCATGAAAAAAGGGATCTGGCGAATTTCATTCAGCCGGATCCCTTT